>Ga0247825_10002092_pt1 | contig 13190 bp, 15 predicted proteins | sample 13C_Vanillin_Day_FD_194413 | JGI IMG/M metagenome (GOLD analysis project Ga0247825, IMG submission 194413) | Soil microbial communities from agricultural site in Penn Yan, New York, United States - 13C_Vanillin_Day48 | ecosystem: Environmental > Terrestrial > Soil > Agricultural land | place...
CCGCAGGATAGTTTCAAAGTAGCCCACTACCCAAAAAAGACAACAGACACCCGGAGGCGGAAAACGGGACCAACGCCCAGAAAGTCTGGCCGGGTTCTGGCGGCGGATTTTGGTTCTGCCGTTCAACATACGGATTCCCACGCAGCGGCAAGACCCAGAGTTCAAAGCCAAGCTGCTGAAGGAGCTGCCCGGCGTGTTCAACTGGGCGGTGGCCGGGCTTCGTCGGCTGGAGGCGCAGCAAGGATTCACCATCTTGGCCCAGATGACGGCCGCGATTGAGAACTTCCGCCAGGACGACAGCCCGGAGCGTGCCTTCGCAACGGAACGGCTGTTGGCGGTGGAAGGCGCGGACACGCCCGTCCGCGAGGTTTACAGCGCGTATGAGAAGTGGTGCAGGGAGCGAAACGAAAAAGAGGTGATGAGAGATAGTGCCTTCGGCAGCGCGATACGTCGCATATTCGAGGGCGTGAGCACCAAGGCGCAACGCGACGGCGACAAAGTCGTCAAAGTCTGGGTCGGGCTGCACCTGATGACGGACTGACCCGTCCAGCCCCGCCCTCGGCCCAGCGTTCCGTAACCGTTGTAACCGTGTTTTCTTAACGTCGTCCGTATGAGGATCGGGGTAGTGATTCTTATACAGGCAGCGTTAGCGAATGTTGGTTACAACGGTTACAGGGTTACAGGCCGACCGCCCGCAGCGCCATATTGGCGGATCTATCAATCTGGCGTAGGTCGCTCCACGAAGTCGATCACCACCACGTCAACGGGGCCGCGAGCAGGCTCCAGCTTCAAGCCAAGCTGTTCCTGAACCGCAGCGAAGAGCGACACAGTATCAGCGCCGCCCGTGGGCGCGTTGGGTTGAACGTCCAAGCCGGGTGTCGGCGTCCACAACAGAGTGATGTCGAAGTTCCCAGTCAATCCGGTAGCATCGACAACTCGCCTCCCGACGATGCTCTCCAGACCGCGAGCCAGATCAGTAATCGGCTTCGTGCCAGCCGCTATGAAGTTCCGCTGCGTCACGAACAGGCAGGCAGGCCGCGCACCACTGGGTCCAACTGGTGGCGTCCCGATGATCTGCGGCTTCTTTTCCGCCAGCCACTTCACACAGTCCACATCCGATGGCACCAGATTCGGTCCAAGCTTCCCGTCATCGCGTGCCTTCACCAGACGGTAGATCGGCATGTCTCGCGTTTCCCGACGCGCGCGCAATGCAATGCGAACCGTTCCGCGAGCACACGCTGCACCATAAGCCTCGCTTCGTCCTGCGTGGGCGACTTCGCACCGGAATACGTGGCGGTGATGTCGAACCTTTCAGCACTCGTCCATCCCGGTGCGTCAACGAGTTCCAAGTCGCGCACGTTGTAGGCGTAGGTGATGATGATTCGGAGTGGAATGTTGAAGGTGCGGAACTGCGAGCCGACCGGAGAGATCGCTCCCCCCTGCTCCTGACTGGTGTTGCGCTTAACTGACACGACATCGAACGCAGGAGACGGGGACGGCTGTTGCGCGACACTCGCGCCCGTGAAGATCGAAACAACCGCGATGGTCAGCAACATTCGACGCATGTGGCTCGGCTCCCTTCGACGTGATTTGTGGGCCGTCGCAACCGACAAACCATTCTCCGATCAATCCGGCGTGGGGCGCTCCACCGAGTCGATCACTACGACTTGGACGGGCGCTCGGTCGGGCTGAAGTCTCAGACCAAGTTGCTCCTGAACGGCGGTAAAGAGCGAACCACCATCAGCCAACGGGTCGCCGTTCAGTGTGGCGAAGTCTGCCCACTTCAGTTCGAAGTCGTATTGGCCCTGCAGCTCCGTCTTATCGACCACGATTCTCCCCGCGATCTGCGAGAGCATCGCAGCCGCGCTTGCCATGTCCATTCCAGTTGCGCGAAGAGATACCGGTGATCTACTGAAACCGCACTCCCGCGATCCTCCGCGCCCGGCTCGCGTTGCGGCAGCTCGCGCAGCGCAGTCCACGACGGTCGTTTTCAGGTTCGGTCCCAGCGGTCCGCGTGTTCCTCTCACAAGCGCGTAGACAGGCAATACGCGCGTGTCACGGTGATACTTCAAGCTGAATCGATCCCTTAGAAGCGTTTCGATCATTTTCGGGACTTCAGGCCGTGGTGCGTTGTCGGCGGTCTTTGCCGTGATGTCGTATCTTTCGGTCGCCATCCAATCAGGACCACCGAGCAACTGAGCGTCCTGAAGTTCGAGCACGTTTCGTAGCAACGAACGAATCGGCATGTTGACGATTGTGAGGAGCCCTGATGGTGAAACATTCGCTCCTGACCCCGGCGCATTGGAGACATTGCGCTTCACAGAGCTCACTTCGAACGCTGGAGCGGCCGGTTGCTGCGCGGCGAGAGTTAGAGTGGTTGCCAGACCAACGAACAGCAGCAGTCCGAGACGGGTCATCGCAAGCCTCCGGCGCGGATTGTAGCGCCGTTCAGTGTGACCTACAGTGTCCGTGTTGCAGGCGACCATCACGTATGGACGATAACGCGGTTCCCCTACAGCCCGCCTCACTCCTCTTGAGCCCCCACTGTGGTCGCTGGCACCCCGTCACGCTCGGTCACACCGAAGGCACGCCCTATACGCAGGCGATGCTCTATTTTGTCTGTCGTGGAGGGCGCTACTACGCGGGGCAACTCGGCGACATCAGCCGACACGAAACGAGCCCGACCACTCGTCGCCGAGCGTGCCTTGGGCAGCCTGACGAATGGCGGCAGCCGAACCGATAACAAAGGAGTAGATAACGTCCCCGACCGGCTGGAACCTTACATCACGCAGCAAGAGCCGAACGAACCAATCGTGGTCGCCACAGGGCCATTCAAGTTGCGCGAAGGGAACTTGAAAGCAAATCTCGCTGCGGATCTCGTGTTTCGATGGCAGCCGGAATCGGATGTCCGTTTCGAGGGTGACATGAGCGTTGGATCGCTGACAATGCCGTGGGGCAGCGAAAAGAAATGGCGTCTCGAAGGCACCAGCGTCACTGGCCCGTTTTCGGCGGATGTCATCTTCACAAACCTGAACCCTGGTGCTACGGCGTCCCATGTGCGGGGCGTTACACGTAAGTAAGAGAACGGTTCGGAATGATTGATAAAGGTTCTCCACTTCGGAATCCGCCGTTATCAATGCCGGACGAGCAGAAGGTCGCCTTCGACGGGGTGCGTTATGCGTGGGACATGGCTGACCTCGCACGCGCGCGGCTCTATGCGGACTTGATGGAAATGAGCCTGCATCGTCAGGGGGGTGAAATAAAGGACGACGCCTTCACACGCTGCCTTGCAGATACATGGTCGGTGATCGACAACCTCTGGCGGTTGAACCTGCTCTTGATCCGGGTGCCGGGCTTGAAGAGGACCCCAGAGGTCGTGCTCGCCCTCAAAGCGATCCGACAGATCGAAGCGTTTCGGCACGGCTTCCAGCATTTAGATGAACGTGTTCGGCAGTGCGCTCAACAACACTTGCCGTTGCTGGGGGTTCTCAGTTGGCTCTACTTTCCGGAAGGTTCAGAAGTCGGCTGGTCATATTCGCTGGTTCCGGGTGCGTTTCGGCCTGGCACTGCGCCTGGCGTGAACCCGGTTGGCAAGGAAATGCATTCGGCGATCGATTTCGTTACGGTGACTGCTTTCGGTGTATCCGTCGATCTCACTGCGGTGCTGCGCCGGGCAGGAACCCTTATCGGCGGACTCGATGCCGGGCTGCGGGCCGCTGTCGGTGGCGAAGCTGGCGGGGGAGCCGACTTTCTGTTTTCCGTCGAATGTGGGCCACCAGCATCACCTGCAAGTAATGAGGCAGAGGCCGCAGGTTCCCCGTAACTAACACCATGAACAGATCGGATTTTCTCTAACGAAATCCGAGCACCGACCTCCGCAATACGATCCGCGCCGATCGCGAAATCACCAATGAAATCAGCGCAAAAGAAACGAGGCCGCATGAAGCGGCCTCGGCTTTTAATCAGGGTGTCCCGGGTTCGATCCCCGGGGGGCCCATACCATTTCAGATTTGAGATATGTGAGTTGTGATTGAGATTGTGGACGCCGAGTCAGTCCGGCATGGGCCGTTCCACCGAATCGATCACGAGCACCTCCACCGCGCCACGCGACCGTTCGAGTCTGAGTCCGAGCTGCTCCTGAAGCGCGGTCGAGAGCGCTGGAGCGTCTGATCCGGGGCCTGGGCGGTTCAGTGGATCGGGCCCTCGATCCTCGATTGTCCACGTCAGCGTCAGATTGAACTCGCCCCGCAATCCCGTTCGATCTTCAACGGTTCGTCCGGTCATCCGTGAAAGCTGCGACGCAAGCTGACGCATCGTGGCGCGCGTTGCGGTGAGCCGTCCGGGTGCTCCCTGCATGCCAGCTTCATCGCCGCTGGTGGAAGCTTTCATCTTCGCGCCGCCGCTACCGACGACAAGCGCAAGAATGTCTCCCTCGCGAACCAACCGCCGCGCTTGTAGCCGGAAACGATCGACGAGAACGGGCCGAAGGGTTGCCGGCGAGGGAATGAGCGCGCTGGATGTGGCGGGGAGGACCGCGGTCAGATCGTAACGGTCGCTCCGCACCCAGCCCGGCCCGCCTTCGATTTGCGTGTTGCGGATTCCGTGAGCGAACTCGATGAGAAACAAAAGCGTCCCGCGCGCCTGAAGCCGTCCTGGCGAGGTGCTGACGAACGGACCCGGGCCCCCCGGGCTCCCCGGTTGTGTGGGTTTGATCGAGACGGCATCAAACGCAGGAGCAGGTTGCTGTGCGGACAGGAGGGCGCCGAGAACGCCCATCAGGATGATCGTGGTCACTCGTCTCATCCTAGCCCTCGAAGATGAAGATGTCTCCTCACAGTCGAGCTTTACAAACACAATTCGCTGTTATCGTGTAGCGCTTGCCCTACGGAACGAAGTGCCCCCGCTGCCAGAACATCGGGTTGGTGCGTTTCGAAATGATCGTCCGTGGTGATCGGGCGGAACGCCTGTTCGAGTGTGGTTCGTGCAACCACTCGTGGCGCGTGCCCGTTGACGAACCCGCTACCGCGAACGATGACGCGCGCCCGCCTCGCATACGGTTGAAGAAGTAAATCGGCTCGTCACGACGTTTTCGCGGCACCGAGCAGATAGCCCACCCACACCGCCAGCAGACCGCCGATCACCTGCACCGCGACATTCACGGCCGCTTGTCCCGTTGAATGCGTCTTTGCCAGTAAGAGGGTATCGAGGCCGAACGTCGAGAAGGTGGTGAACCCTCCGAGCACACCGACGAATACAAACGCGCGCCACGAGACGCTCAGGGCGATCCGCTCCGAGGCGAGAAGGCCGGCGAGGATCCCGATCACGGCACACCCGGCCACGTTGATGATCGCGGTCGCAGCGGGGAACCGGGTGAGGAGCCATCGCTCGTGCACAAGGTGATTCACCATGTGCCGCAGCATCGAGCCGAGCGCACCTCCGACACCCACGGCAATCCAGATCAACATGACAGTGTTTCCTTCCTGAGTGGGATGCGGAACTCAGCGGCGTTTCGCGTGCGGCCGCCGCGCGGCGGCGACGCCGGGGCTGGATCGAGACGGTGGTCCCTGCGTCTGCCTGAGGCGATCCAGGAACTCGTCAACGATTTGAGAGCTGGACCTGGTTTCAAGCGCTTCCCATTGAGGCTCGCCCAGTTCGAGGCTGGTCTTGTACAGCTCCTTCAATTCCAGGTCTGTCGCAAACTGCGTGATCGCTGTGGACGTTTCGGGCAAACAATGGCGGGCGCGCCAGAACTCGACGAGCGGAAAGAATCGCGACTGCAGCGCCAGCAGTTCGAGCTCGTTTGAATCGCGCTCGATCATCTGCGTCCTGCCTCCGGACGACACCCAGTCCCAACGCTCGGCAGGCGCGGCCGCATAGGTCTCGGGATAGGCGAGAAAGAACAGCCGATAGCCGATGGCCACGGATGTCGCTGATTCCGCCGATCGCAGGCCGAACAGCTTCAGCCGTCGCGTCGCCTGCTCGAGGTTGTCGCGGTCGTCGCCCTGCTCGTCGCACACACAGTGCAGCACGTCGTCGAGAATCGTGCGGTAGGTCATGAACACCGACCGCTTCAGATCCGCCACGTAGTTGCGCAGCGGAATAGGCAGGCTCGCCGACCGTGACTGCTCCGCGCTGAACGGCAGCATCATCGCGTAGGTCTGGCCGCGTGCGACGGCGCGGCCGACGACGTCAACGAGATCGCGGCGAGCGCCGGAGAGGGCAGGCGGCTCGCGGAACTCGACGATCATCAGGCTCTTCAGCTCCGCCTGCCGCTCGAACCAGGTCTCGACCTGCACCTGATCGACCGTCGCGTCGCGGCGCGCGACGAGCAGACGATCCGCAAGTTCACGCACCTCCGCGTCGTCGTCGGTGCGGTTGCGGAGGCGGCGCGCGATGTCGAGCGCGCGCTTGCGCGTTAACTCCCGGCGTCCGTTCTGGAAGCGGTTGAGCGACGCCTTGTCGAGTTTGAGGAGCTCCGCTTTCTGCTGCTGCGTCTCGAGGGGACCGTAGCGGCCGGTCGCGCGCAGCCGCGAGAACTCCAGTTCCAGGACTTCAGCGATTGCCGGGGCTCGCTGTTCCGCCATCGGCAGGAGCATACCGGAGCTGTGACGCTGCATCGGCATCACGATGCCATAATTTGACATCACGTTGCCAGTCGTGTAGTCTCCCGCGTCGTAGAGTCCGGCTGCAGCCGGATTGGGCACTGGGTTGACTCTCCGGACATGGAGTGAACCGTGACCACTCGCTCGATCGCCGCGCTAATCGCCGTTCTGGCCGTACTGCTCCTCCCGCAGGCACGGGAGGCCACTCAGGCCCAGTCACCCCCGGGACAATCGAACCAACCGCCGCCGACGTTCAGCTCTCGCGCCGACGCCGTATGGCTCACGGTGTTCGTCACGGACCAAGCCGGGAGGCCCGTGCGTGGGCTCACCGCGGACGACTTCGAGGTGGTGGAGAAGGGGCAGCCGCGCGACATCACCACGTTCCAGGCGGTCGATCTGCCGATGCCGCCGGTTCGCGAGACATTGACCGCCGTCGAGCCGGACGTGCGGACGAATGAGAATCCGCCAGGCCGCGTGTGGGTCTTCGTCAACGCCATCCCGAACCACTGCATGGCGTACCGCGCACGGTTGTACATCAAGGAGTTCCTGACGAATTACTTCGGGCCCAACGACATCGGCGCCGTCGTGAACCTCGCGGCGAGCCCGGGCATCGCGCGCCGCCGCATCGACGGTCAGGACTTCACCAGCAGCGTCCGCCTCCTCTCCGAGGCAGCCGACAGCTTCAGCGCCGACCACTCCTGCAGCGGTTCCAGCGGCATGGGCCAGGTCGTGTCGGAGAGTTTCCGTTCGCTCGTCGACATGCTCTCGAAAATGGAAGGGCGTCACAAGACGATGGTGTACTTCTCGTCGAACGCCCTGTTCGACTTTCTGGAAGACCTGGACGATGCGCCGGACAGGAACACGAAGTACTTCGATGACCTGCGGATGGCGTTGTCGTTGACGACGCGCGCCGATCTGACCATCTATCCAATCGATCCGCGGGGTGCGCTGAGCGACATGCAGGGGCGGATGTCGCTGCGCGCCATGGCACGCTCCATCGGCGGGTTCACGAACGCCGGCACGAACTATTTCTCGCGGACCTTCGAGCGCATAGCCGTCGACAGCAGCAGCTTCTATTCACTGGGGTTCAACTCGGGCTACGTGAAGGATGACGGGCGCTACGTGGATGTAGAGGTGCGGGTGAAGCGCCCGGGGCTGACGGTGCGGACGCGCGAGGGCTACGTACCGCTCACCGAGCGGCAGCGTCAGGAGTACGAGCGCCGGCGCACGCCGTCGGCGGGTGTCCTCGGCGCGCTGGCCGTCCCCGTCGCGACACATGCCGGCCTGCCGCTGCGGGTCAACGCCGTCGCCTTCCGGCGGCCGAACGAATTGGCGGAGGTGGCGCTCACGATCGAGACCGACGCATCGGCGCTGTCCTTGGTCGAAAAGAACGGTGCGTTCACAGGGCCGATCGATCTGCGCCATCTGGCCACGGACTCGACGCAACAGCTGTTCCCGGCGATTCGCACCCGCAGGGACGTGACGCTCGATCGTGCGGCCCATGCACGCGCGAGCGAGCATGGTCTGCGGTTCGTGTCCGTGTTCGATGCCCGGCCAGGCCGGTATCAACTCCGGGTGGCGAGCGAGAGCAGCGGCCGGACGGGCGGCGTCGTATACGACCTCGACGTTCCGGATTTCAACCGCGAGCCGGTCACGCTCAGCGGGCTGGCGCTGTCCACTGCGCGTACCGCCCTCGCGCCGACGGTGCTCCTCGTCACCAGGGACGCACAGACGCCGGTGATGTGCCGCGTCAGCCCCTGTTCCATCCCGAAGGTGTTGGACAGCTCGTGGCAGTCCTATTCCGACGCCGCGACGAGCCTCAAATTCGGGAAGGTCTCGAGTGTTCTGCCGAAGCTGCTGCCGGGACCGCCGACGACGGTCCGGCAGTTCACCACATCCGATGTGCTCTCGATGTACGCCGAAGCGTATGACAACCGCTCACGGAAGACGCGCGCACGTGAAGGCGCAATGGTCGTGACGACGACGATCTACAACGAGCAGGACGCGGTCGTGCAGCGGACGACGGAGGAACTGCAGTCGCCCGCGCCTGCAAGTGGAGGGAGCACGTATGCGATCAGAAGCACCGTGCCGCTCGCGCGCCTCGAGCCGGGTGCGTACGTGCTGGAAGTCGCTCTTGCTCCCTCCGGGACTCCTGAACCGGCCGTGACTCGCAACGTTCCGTTCGAGGTGCGATGACTGCTGTCAACGAACTGCCTAAACCGCGTTTCCGGCTCGGCATGACCGGAGTACTCGTCATGTGGCTGATCGTATTTGCCGGGCTCGTTGCGTACTTGTCCGGGCAGGAGCCTCCGGTCGTCCGCGCGGGGGTCGACCTGGTGCGATTCGACATCGTCGTGACCGACAAGCGCGGCTCAATCGTCGGCGGGTTGACTGCCGACGATTTCGAGGTGGTCGAAAACGGAAGACGTCAGACCGTCAGCGTGTTCGCCGGCGGCAGCGATGAACGCTCACCCGACCTTCACTTCGGCATTCTGCTGGACCTGAGCAGCAGCATGGCGGGGCGGCTCCCGCTCCTGCGCGAGACCACCATCGAGGTCCTCAACCGGTTGCCGGAAGCTATCGATTACACCCTGGTTGAAGTCGGTAACGACGCTCGCCTGTCACATTTCACAGGCCGCGACTTCGGTGCGCTGGTGGAACGCGTCCGGCGCCTCAAGCGGAACGAAAGCGCATCGACCGCTCTCTGGGATGGGTTGAGATCGTACCTCGTCGAAGCGGCGGATCTACCGGGCCGCCACGTGCTCGTCGCGTTCACCGACGGTTCAGACACCGCCAGCCGGGCGACGTTCGAGCAGGTGTTGAGAGCCGTTCGAGGATCCGGGGTCACAGTATTCGCGGTCGATTTCAGCGGAGTGAGGAGCAGCACACCGGCACTTCGTCTGAGGCGAATCTCCGACGAAACCGGCGGGTTGACGATGTTCCCGTACGGGCGGCAGCAGATTGAGGAAGTGCACCGCCGGATCGTTGGCGAAGTCCGTTCGCGATACAGCCTTGGCTACGTCTCCACCGATCCCGCGCCGGATGGACGATGGCGCCAGGTTAGGATTCGCCTCGTTCGCCCGGAGCATAAGGACTTCGATGTCCGGGCGAAGGAGGGCTACTACGCGAAGTAGTGTCCGCCCACGTCATCGACGCTGGGCGACGTGGGACTCGGGTCCGCTCCTCTGATCACCCAACAGCACCGCCGCGACGTATACGACGAGCACTGTCAGCGAAAAGACTCCCGTATGGGTCGCGATGAAATCCAGGACGGCCAGCATCACGACGCTCCCCCGCGCGCGTGCGCGCGTCTGTGGCAGGCGTTGGCGCGACTAGGATAGCGAGGTGCGCTGGCTTATTTGCACAACTTTCGAGCGGACTCGACGCGTCTTAATGCGACTCTTTGTGATCCGAATTGTAAAAACTTACGGTTCGACGTTGTGTGTCGGCGGAACGGGCAGCCATTCGCCGCAACCCTCGTGACCCTGCTTGGGATGAAAGCTCTTTGCCGCGAGATCGTCGGCGGCCTGCATCGCGGCCTTCAACGTGTCATAGCGCGTCGGGAACTCGGGCGGGAGGGTCGTCTCCTCGGACCGCACCGTCCAGTCGCCGTCCGGCAGCGTTCGAATGATTGAAAGTGAAACGGGCGGATCGGACTGATGCGTTCGCTCCCAGTGATACGTCTCCATCGTCATCGCAACACCTCCCAGACAGCGATGAACGAAGCAAGGTATGTGCTGTTTCCGATCTGTGATCGCCGTCGCTGACTGGTGAAAATTACCGGCTCTACGGCAGAGGTTCTGCAGACCTCTGCATAGTTCAGCTGGCTCGGCTGGGCCTGCCAATTGCAATCGGGGCAGGCATGGTAAGGCTCTTCACTGCCAGCGCGCTTCTTCTGACCGTCCTCGGATGCGGGGCGATCAGCTCGTCGGCCCTCCCCGGCATCTCACAGGGGGTGAAGGGAGCCGATTCTCCGGCGCGCACGGACGCGATGGCCCGCGCGCAGTTGTGGTCGCCGACGAACGTGCGTGCGATGGACATTCGCATGGGCCCGAAGGGCCCCGGCGCGTTTCCGCTGCAGGCGACGGTGACCTGTGACTATTCGCCGAAGCAGCTGGCCGGAGGATCGCCCAAGTTCGCGTGCCTCGCCGGCGACGATGAGCTGAAGGTGAAGTTCGGCGGCAACAACGCTGAAGTGTTCGGCGAGGTGGCGGCCACGCGCCTGATGTGGGCGCTCGGATTCGGCGCCGATCGCATGTATCCGGTCCGTGTCATCTGCCGCGGGTGCCCGTCGACCCTCGGCGGCATCGCGCGCGCGAACAAGGAATTTCTGTTCGACCCGGCAACGATCGAGCGGAAGATGCCCGGCCGCGAGTTCGAGCCCGACAGCTCCTGGTCGTGGACGGAGCTGGATACCGATGCGGCCCGCGGCGCGCCGCGCGCGCACCGCGACGCCCTGAAGCTCCTTGCGGTGTTCATGCAGCACACCGACACGAAGCCGCAGCAGCAGCGGCTGATGTGCATGGACGCGGCGGCAGACGTCGAAGGGCCGACGGCCGTGTGCAAGAGTCCGTTCATGATGGTGAGCGACGTGGGCCTGACGTTCGGCAAGGCGAACTTCATGAACACGAACGGCCAGGGCATGAACTACGTCGCGTGGGCGGCGACGCCAATCTGGAAAGAGGGCGCGACAGGATGCGTGGGCAATCTGCCCAAGTCGTTCACCGGCACGCTGAAGGATCCGGTCATCAGCGAAGAGGGCCGCGCGTTCCTCGCCAACCTGCTCGGACAGTTGTCGGATGCCCAGATCCGCGCGCTGTTCGAGGTGTCGCGCGTGAAGCTGCGGCTGCGCGATCCGGCGAAGGCCCGCTCCGGCTTTGCGACGATCGACGAGTGGACCGAGCTGTTCAAGGCCAAGCGCGCGGAGATTCTCGAACGACGCTGTTAAATGTTCGACGTCGATCCCGTCATCTGGCTGCAGTCGTGGGCATCGCCTGCGCTGACCGCCATGATGAACGGGATCTCCACGCTCGGCTACACCCGCGCGTACATCGCCATTGCCGCGCTGCTGGCGTTCGGCTTTCGCGTGCGAGCAGCGGTTCCTCTGCTGGTCCTCCTGGCGCTGAACGGCGCGTTCACCGACATTGCCAAGACCGGCGCTTCCCTGGAGCGGCCTGACGCCGACACGCGCGTCCAGTCGCTGTCGCTGTGGGCGTCGGAACTGCGCCATCGAGATGCGGACACGCCGACAGAAGTCGAGGACAGCTACGGGTTTCCGTCCGGCCACGTCAGCACGACGACGACGTTTGCCGTCGGGCTGGCGATGCTGCTCGGATGGCGCCGGCGCGGATGGGCACTGGCGGCGGTGTGGATTGCGGCGATGGCCCTCTCACGGATGTATCTTGGCCGGCATTTTCTCGGCGATGTCATCGGCGGCGTGTTCGTCGGACTGGGCACGATCGCAGTCGCGTTTGCAGTCCTGCAGCTGGCGCATCTCGTGCGCGAATCGCGCAAGCACCACCCATGGCCCGCGCACCGCATCATGGCGATCGCGATCGTCCTGGCCGGCGGCGCGCTTCTCGTCGGGCTGCCCGACGCCGGCGACGCCGGCCGTCTCCTGGGAACGGCGATCGGGACGCTGTATCTCGTCCGCCACGACGTGTTCGCGCGCGAGGTCACCGTGCCGGCGCGAGCGGTCCTGTTGATTGCGGCAGCAGCGGGATTCGCCGCCGCCTGGTGGGTGATGTCCGCCGCGCTCGAGCAGGCGTCACCGGACAGCGTCAGCGCCTTGCGCCTTGCGGCGAGTGCATTACCGAACGCCGCGCTGTTGATTGTTCCCGCGCTCGTTCCGGCGCGTCTCTACGACGCGACCGAGCCGGTGGGCTCGAACCGGTAGCCGATTTCGCGGATCGTCTGGATGTAGATCGGGTTGTGCGGGTCGGGTTCGACTTTGGCGCGCAGCGTCGCCACGCAGCGGTCGATGCTGCGTGGTGTGACGAAGACCGACGCTCCCCAGACGGCGTTCAGGATCGTGTCGCGTGCGAGTGCGCGGCCGGGCCTCGATGCGAAATAGGCGAGCAGCGCGAACTCGCGCGCCGTCAGATCCACGGACGCGCCGTCGTACAGCACGCGGCGGGCGGTCAGGTCGATTTCGCAGTTGCCGAACCGCTGCACCGTGCGATCCGCGCCGCGCCGCCGGAGCAGTGCCTTTGCACGCGCGACCAGTTCGCCGGTGCGGAACGGCTTGGTGATGTAGTCGTCCGCGCCGAGGTTCAACCCGAGGATCACGTCCTCTTCCTGGCCCTTCGCCGTCAGCATCACGATCGGGACATCGATTCCCTGACCGCGCAGCGTCCGGCACACGTCGAACCCGTTCACCTTCGGCAGCATGATGTCGAGGAGGATCAAATCGGGCTTCACGCTGGCGGCCATGTCGAGGCCGCGCTGTCCGTCGCCGGCGACGTGCACGTCGAATCCCTGGGCCCGCAGCGCATCGGACAGGCCACGGGCAAGCGCCGGCTCGTCTTCGACGAGCAGGAGGCGCCCTTCGCTCACGCAGACGCCTCGCCCGTTGGTAGAGGCCGACCT
>Ga0247825_10002093_pt1 | contig 13188 bp, 8 predicted proteins | sample 13C_Vanillin_Day_FD_194413 | JGI IMG/M metagenome (GOLD analysis project Ga0247825, IMG submission 194413) | Soil microbial communities from agricultural site in Penn Yan, New York, United States - 13C_Vanillin_Day48 | ecosystem: Environmental > Terrestrial > Soil > Agricultural land | place...
GTTGTACGGAGAGTGAAATAGTGAAGATCCAGACCCTTCCGGAGGTCCAGTCCGATTCTGATCGGATCGACCTCGTCCGAGAGTTCCTCGAGGTCCGAAGCGCCTGCCTCGTCGGCGCTTCGGACGGAAAGACCAATTCGTGGTCGTTCAACGCCCGAATGACGCGCGCGGTGCTGAATGCGAAGCTCGACCGGCTTCAGCTGGTCGGTCGATCTCGTGGGGACATCGAGGGAGTCCCGGTGGTGGACAGTGTCCTCGAAACCAGTGGGCAGCCCGGCGATCTGTGTGTGCTCGTGGTGCGCGCCTCCGATGTGATCGCGACCATTCGCGAAGCCCACAGTGTCGGTTGGGACCACTTCCTGATCATCAGCGAGCTGGGTGAACAGCAACGAGCCGATCTGGCCGCGCTGATCCCCGACTCGATTCGAGTGTGGGGTCCCAATTGTGTCGGCTACACCGTCAGCGGTTCCGCGCTGACGTTCATGGCCACCGATGAGAAGTACGTGGCCGACGGCAACCGGTCGAACCTGGCACTGTTGTCGCAGAGTGGCGGCGCACTCGGCACCATGGCCCCTCTCGTCGAGGAGACCGGTCTCAACGTCTCCCACCTGCTCAGCGTCGGGGAGGAAGCCGATCTGGGTATCGAGGACGTACTGGATTACTTCGCGGAGGCGGGCGTCACCGATGGCGCTGTGGTCTTCGTCGAGGAGGCACGGCGACCGGACGCCTTCCTGCGGGCTGTCGGCCGGTGCACCGCAAAGGGGCTGCCCGTGGTCGTGGTGAAGGTAGGAAAGAGTGCGGTCGCCCAGCAAGCTGCTCAGGATCACACCGGGGCGCTTGCAGGCGATTGGGACGAGTTCGCCGCAGCGGTCCGCCACAGCGGGGGCGTTGTCGCCGACTCGTTCCGCGACGCGGCGAACATCGCGGCCCTGCTCGTCAACAACAACGGCCGACGACCCGGCCCGAACACCGTGGTGTTCACGACGTCGGGTGGTTCGGGCGCGTTGGCCGCGGACCTGATCGACGAATCCGCGCTGCGGTTGAGCCCGCTGTCGGAGTCCGCGTCGGCACTGCAGGCACTCAACTCCCGCAACTCCACGCTGAACCCGTTCGACTCCGCCACCGGCGGCGGTACCCCGAAGATCCTGAAGGAGTACCTCCAGGCGATCGACACCGACCCCTCGGTCGATTCGTTGCTGTTCCTGACCTCGGGAAACATCTACGGTGAGTTCATCTGCGATCAACTTACGTCCGGACTCCCGAGTAAGCCGATCGTCTTCGTCTCGGCGCAGGTCGAACCTGGGCTGCAAAAGCAACTCAACGACAACGCCGTTCTCGTCGTCGACGATGTGGGGGACGCCGTGCGGTGGCTGTCGACATCGTCGGCCTCGACACCCATTCCCGCAGTGGATAAGGCGGTTTTCGACGACAGCCAGGACGACAGCACCGGCGAGGAGTGGCTCACCTACACCGAGGGCACCACTCTGCTGGCACGCGCGGGAATCTCTCGTCCTTCCACCACCTGGCTCACCCGGGGAGACGAATTGGCAGATTCACCTCCGTTGACCTACCCCGTGGTGGTCAAGGGTGGGAACCTGCGGGGCCACAAGGCGCTCTACGGTGGCGTGCGTACCGGAGTTCGCGACCGGGACCAGCTACTCGAGGTCATCGGCGAAATGAGCGCATTGTTCCCTCAGCTCGTCATCGAGGCGCACGCGCCCAGTGGCGCCGAAGTACTGGTCACCGCCAAGGCGGGGCCCTTCGGGGGCATGCTCGTCATCGGATTCGGAGGAAAGCACGCCGACGCTCTCGGCAACCAGGTCGTGCTCAGCCGACGGAGCACCGCCCCGGAGATCGTCGATGCGGTGCGTGCGACGCCGTTGTACACGTACCTGGGCTCCACGATCGGCGACGCACTCGCGGGTGCACAGCTGATCGCCGACCTCTCAGTGCAGTTGTCCGCTGTTCTCGACAGCGACTCGCTCGACTCCATCGAGCTGAATCCCGTGGTGGTGACCCCCGACGCGGCGTATGCCTGTGACATCAAGGGACGCCGACGCGAGGGTTCCGTGCCGGCGGGCTCCGCTGCCCTGGTCTGAGACGGCTCTGCGGGGCACTGGCCCGAAGAATCCGCCCCCTCGAAGAAAGGTTCGTCCTGTCCGCCCCAGTGTGGGCAGGACGAACCCTGTCGAGCCGAGGTGCTCGATGATGCCAGCGCCCCCAGCGCAAACCGGCCTCACACGGCCGACGGGATTCCGAGCCCCGTTGCGCCGTTCGGGATGAGGTCCAACCCGAAGTGCGAGGCAGCGAGGTTGAGCACAAGCTTGAGCGACGGCGACATGGCTGCGGATCGCCACGCCAGGTAGACGGGCATCACATCGTCCACCCCGTCCAGCGGAATGTACTTGACTCCGTGGAACTGAAGGCCCTCGGTCGACTCCCCCATCAAGGCGACACCCACGTTCGCCCCCACCACCGTCAAGAGACTGTAGGGGTCACTGACGTCCTGCACGATGTTGGGCGTGAAGCCGGCCTCACCGCAGAGCTTCGTCAGGAGCTCACGCAGATGGGAGCCGATCTTCTCCGGAAACGCGACGATCCGCTCGTTGCGCAGGTCTTCGACGCGGACGGAGTCCCTTCTCGCGAAGGGATGCAGATCCGACACTGCCACGAGGAGTCTGTCCTCTTTCACCAGCACCGATTCGAGGTCCTGCGGAATGTCGTTCGCAGTCACGATCGCCAGATCGAGGTCGCCGGATCGAAGCTGCTCCACGGCCTGGTTGTAGAAGGTCTGTGGGTGGATGTCGATCACCACCTCGTGTGCATCTTTCGCGGTGATCTTCGCCAACTGAAAGACCAGTGCGTATCCCGTGCCTCCGGCGATCCCGACGTGCACTCGCCCGATCCGACCCTCCTGCGCCGCCGCAGCCACCCGCCGCATCTCGTCTACCTTGTCCTTGACAACCGAGGCAGGGGCCAGCATCGCTTCGCCGGCTGGCGTCAACGCGACTGACCGTGTGGTACGGACGAACAGGTCAACGTTGAGCTCGGCTTCGAAGGACTTGATCAGCTGGCTCAACACCGGTTGAGCGATGTTCAACTGCTTCGCCGCGTTGCCGAAGTGAAGCTCGTCCGCAAGCACCAGGAAGGCTTCGACGTGCTTGATATCCATGCTCAATCAATCCTTCTAACTAACAGAGTTTGGGTGTCATTTGGTCAACTATTAGTGCTGCTGACTGATTGTACGGTTGAGAGGCCCCAGCCGGTCAAGAACTGGGGGCCGTTCTTGCCGGTCCTGGTCCAGATCCCGGTGGTGTGGCGGCCGGGGGCCGGGCTACCCGGTGTTTCGAGCTGGTGAGGGGAAGAAGTGGATCTGCACCTCGTGACCTACTTCCTGGCTGTGGTGGACCACGGCGGAGTCACGAAAGCCGCCCGAGCGCTCTACATTTCACAGCCGTCACTCTCGCAGTCCATCCGCACGCTCGAACGCCGACTCGACACCACCCTGTTCGACCGCGTGGGCCGGCGCCTCACCTTGACCGACGAAGGAGCCAAATTCGAACTCGCGGCGCGCCGTATCGTCGCAGATGTCGAGCGTGCCAAACAGCAGATGTCGGCGATCCGAAGCCTCGAGGCGGGGACCGTCGACATAGCAACGTTCTCCACCTTCTCGATCCATCCCGTTGTCGAGTTGGTGCGTCGCTTCCGGTCGAGCCACCCGAGCATCACCGTGAGGATCTCAGAGACGAAGGGCCCTGCAGGGGTTCTCTCGGCGCTTCGGCGCGGCGAGGCAGAAATCGGCATCACGGACTTGGCGACTGATCACCCCGGCATGACCACCATCCCACTCTGCGAACAAGAGCTGGTACTCGCCATCCCGGCTCACCTGGCAACCGATCTTCCCGACCCCCTCCCGCGCACTCGTGTCCGGGAAATCCCGCTGGTTGTCGATCGCGGCTCCCCCGAAGCCGTTGTCAATGCTGGTGACCTATTCGGAACGGACAATGTCGTGGTCGACTGCGCCCACCCGACTGCCATCTGGGAATTCGTGCGACGAGGGACCGGCGGGACCGTCGTCCCACGATTGGTCGCCGAACAGCAGATGCCGGATGCAGTCGTGATCGGGATGGATCCGCCCATCGTTCGCCGTGTCGGCCTCGTAACGCGCGCCGACGAACTCACCCCTGCCGCCGCCGCCTTCATCTCGGCGGCCACCCGCCCGGCGAACGAGGGATAGCGACATGGAATTCCGGCAGGTTGCGCTGTTTCTTGCCATCGTCGAGAACGACGGACTCAATGGAGCCGCGACCGCCCTCGGGGTGGCGCAGCCGACGGTCTCACATGCGCTGCGCAGCCTCGAGCGCGATCTCGGCGTACGGCTCTTCCACCGCGTCGGGCGCGGCCTGGTACTCACAGCTGCAGGACGTTCGCTCATCGGCCCGAGCCGACAGCTTCTGCGAGATGTCCACGCGGTTCAGGAACTGCTGGCCCTGCCGGATGACGACATTGTCGGCAGCCTCGATCTCATGGTGTTCCCCGCGTTGGCAACGGGCCCGATCGTCGAACTCGTCGCCCGGTTCTGCGAGGCGCATCCGCGGGCCACCGTACGATTCGCAGACCTGCGCCGGGAAGAGAACGCCACCTCGGTCATACGGGACGGACACTGCGAATTCGTGGTGGCACACCTGCCGGTCGAGGACGGTGGCGCCGGTCTCGAGGTCATCGAGCTGGGCACGCAGGAGTACTGGCTGGTCTACCCTCCGGGAACCGAGCTGCCGGCCGGACCTATCGCGTGGTCCGCGCTGCCCGATATCCCCATGGTGTTCGTGCCACGAGTGGGTGGGTCAGTGAGTCTCCAGATCGAGAACGCGATGCAACAGGCGGGTGTCCATCCCCCTGTTGCCGTGCTCAACGACCAGCGGGAAGCACGGCTCCCGATGGTACTTGCAGGAGTAGGCGGTTCGGTGGTCGAGCGAACGCTTGCCGAATCCGTCCGGGATGTAGCAGTGGCGCGTCCGTCTGAACCCAGGTTCACGCGGAGCTTCGGAGTCATCTATGACCCCACTTCCTTGACTAAGGCAGGACGAGCGTTCGTCGACATGCTGCGAGGAGTTCGTCGCCAACGCATCGAGGGCCCGGTGTGTCCCGAAACTGTCGCCTATTGAGAAATCTCGAAACTGCGGCCTGCAGGGGTTCTCACATCCCTGCAGGCCGCAGTTTCAGCGCATCCGTCATCCGGCTGGTTCGGCTTGTCTTCGGCTCAGTGCCAAGCCCGAATGACCCGCGCTCATCACCAATGCGGTTGATGCACTGGGCTATTCCTTCGAGATCTCTTCGAGCGAGCGACCAGTTGTGCGCGGCCCGAAGACCGCCACAACCACGCCTACGGCGAACATCGCGAGGCCGAGAATGAGGTAGAGCGCAGCACTTCCCAAGCCGCTGTATATCGCTGCGACCACCACGCCGGATGCAACTCCGCCGAGTCGAGCGACTCCGCCGACAACGCCGGCTCCAACACCACGGATGTGAGTCGGGAAGACCTCAGGGATGTACGTGTAGAAGCTGGTCGTTGCTGCGACGAGAGCGGTCTGAACGACAACTGCCGCAACGATCAGCACCGAAGCATTCGACGTCTGTCCGAACACGATCATCGCCGCGCCTGCCGCCAGGACCGCTACGAGCACCGCCGTCTTGCGCTCGATCTTGTCAGACACGGCAAAGAGCAGAAGTGGCGCCAGGACGACACCGAAGCTCGCGATACTCGCGACCCTCAACGCTTCCGACTGCTCCATACCGCGGTCGACGAGTACGGTCGGCATCCAAGAAGAGAACCCATAGAGACCGAAGATGAACACCGCGAAGGCACTGCCCAGCAGCAGCATCCTCCGACGGTACGGACGGGCGAGAAGATCCCGATAGGTGCCACTGTGCACGGTTTCCGGCTCTGGAGCGACCGGGGAGAGCTCACCTTTGCTGCTGGCGATCGCCTCCAGCTTCGTGGCCACTCGCTCGGCCTCCTCCGTCCGCCCGTTCGCAGTCAGCCAGCGGACCGACTCGGGCAGGCCGACCGCGGCCACCGCTGCGACGACGAAGCCCACGACACCGAACGCAAAGACCCATCGCCATGCACCCTCACCCGAGGGTGCAATCGCGAGGGCGGCAAACGAGGTCAGAGGATTCGAGATACCTCCGATAAAGATCGTCACCGCGAGGAACCTGCCCCGGGCGCGGGTCGGGAACATCTCGCTGATGTAGACGAAGATGACCCCGGCAGCGGCCTGCACTCCAATTCCGGTCAGGACGCGACTGAGAAAAAGCACCTCGAAGTTGGGAGCCAACGCGGACATCACCGATGTCAACGAATAGAACACTGAGGCCCACAGCAGCACCGGCCTTCGACCGAACCGATCGGAGAGCCGACCTCCACCGATCGCTCCGAAGGTCATGCCGATGAAGACTGCAGACGTGACGAGACCGACCTGACCGATACTCAGGCCCCACTCGGCCCGAATCGTGGGCGCCAGGAAGGCGAAGACCACGTTGTCGAACATCTCGACCAGGTATCCGAGGCCGAGAACGACGATCCAGAAGACGTGTCGTCGGGTTACCGGCAGTCGGTCGAGTCGCGCGCCAGGGCTCGCCTGACCTACCAGCGCTTGACTTTGTGCATGCATGCGGAAGTTACCTTTCTCAGGTCCCTAGTCGAGTACGTCCATAGGCGCACCCAACCGATTGATATATGCCAGGGCCAGGCGTTCGGTAACGCCAATTCCGACGGAAGGGACGTTTCGAGGCCAGCCGGGGTCAATGCAGGCCCGGCAGGGTCGAAGGATCGTGGTGCGAACGGACACGTGTCTTGCCGGGAATGCACAGGGACAGATGCTGCATCGTCGGCAGTCGCCGTTACCGACGGTTCGCAAACCGTCGGTCCTTGTACTTGTAGTCGATTCGAATGATGGATGGGATTCATATGTCAATCAGATCAATGGTCCGATCTGATTGTGACGAAACTTACATGCCCGGCGCTGAGGCGTCAATATGGTCGCCCCACCGCGAAGCGGTGGTGTTACGGGCTGTGACCTGCCGCGCCTCGCCGCTCCTCCAACTCGAAGCCGACCTGCACAGGGCGGTCGGCCGTCTCACGAGCCCGGGCGATTCACTGACCTCGGTCATTACGATGTCTAACCGGCACAACTGATTGATATGGATGGACACGGCACAATCCGCTCTCGGACTTCCCCAAGCCGCCGAGGCCGAACAATCACGGGAAGGAATGAATTCCACCGCTGTCAGCGGCGCCGCTCATCCGGTTGTCGCTACATAGGTTTGGTTAGTCACCCTGATTCCCTGTGGCACTTTGTGCTTCGTGACCCATGTCACGTTCAATGCTCTACGTTCACTTCCTTGGGCCCGCGGCGTTTCGCGGCCAAGCCGAGGGCTCTGCGCAGAATTTCTTTGAGTTAGAAGGGACCCCAATGTCCACAGGTACTGCCCGCGAGCGGTCGGCCGCCGCCGACCGCCAAAGCGCAGTGAGGACACAGTTATCCGAGTTCCCGGTCACCCCGGGTCGCGCTTGGGGAATGACCGGTCTGGTCATCTTTCTGTATGTCGTCAACTATGCGGACAAGGCCGTTCTGGGTATCATCGCGCAGCCACTGGCCCGTGAACTGGACATGAGTTATTCCCAGATCGGTCTGGTGGGGTCGCTGTTCTATGCGACATATACGGTCGGCGGATTCCTGGCCGGCCCACTCGAGAAGCGGTTGACTCTGCGATGGGCGCTGCTCGCACTCGCTCTGGTCTGGTCGGTCGTGATGTTCCCACTCGTCGTGAGCGCAACGTTCGTGACGTTGGTGGCCGGTCGCATGCTCCTCGGCTTCGGCGAGGGGCCGAGCGCAGCACTGTTGCATACCGCGATGTACTCCTGGCATCCCCCGGCCAAGCGTGGGCTGCCGGGTGCATTTCTCGCCGGCGCACCCTCGGTGGCGAAGATTGCACTAGCTCCAGCGCTGACCTTCATCACCGTGCAGTGGGGTTGGCGGGCCGCTCTCGTTTCACTGTCTTTGCTCGGACTCGTGTGGATGGTGTTTTGGCTCACCGGGTGGAAGGAAGGCCCCTACACGGGCCGGGTGGCACAGGGAACGGACACTGCCCCCGTGCCCACAGAGCCGTCCGTACCCTGGCGCAGTATCGTACTGACCCGCACCTTCGTGAGTTGCGCCTTCATGACCACCGTTGTCTTCGCGCTCTCTACTGTCGTACTCACCTGGCTACCATCCTATTTCGAAGTCGGCCTCGGCTACAGCGCATTGCAGGCAGGATCGATGTTCGCGCTTCCTTCCACCGTCGCGCTGATCCTGATGATTCTCTCTGGCAGCGTGACCGATCGTTTGAATGCACGCGGACACACCTCGCGTGTTACGCGAATCATCGTGCCCGCCATCAGTGTTCTCATCTGCGGCGCAGTGCTGATGTTCCTGCCGTACATCGGAGCACCAGGAATCGCCGTCGCGGTCGTATCGGTCGGCTACGGCATCGGGACCATCGCTTACCCGCTCGTCAACGCGGCGATCTCGGAGCTCTGCCCGCCGCAGCAGACGGCGGGCACCATGGGCATCTTCATTGCCCTCATGGCGTTCGGCGGTCTGATTACCCCCTATGTAACCGGCGTCGTCATTGACCACGCCGCGACACCGGCCGAGGGATACGCGACGTCATTCCAGGCCATCGGCCTGCTCGGTGCTGCCGCGGCGGTGCTAGTCCTCCTGTTCGCCAACCCCGAACGCGACCGCAAAGTCATCCGTAGCGAGGAGTAATCGTCTGCGGTCGAGTGCATTATCCGAACAACGTGGTGCCCCGAAAACCGGCCCGTGCACCCCGGGACCGACCACCAACACCCGTCGGCGCGGCACTACCCCCAACACCCGTTTCCGGGCTTCGCCGGCGGCGTGTCACGGAGCGGTCATCGGCGGTCCGTCGACGAGCTGCCCGTCCCGCGGCATCGAGCCCTGGTGCGCGACGGCCTCGGGCAGCGACCGACGGATCCACGATCCACGCTCAGCGACGTCCAATCGGCCGAGCCCGTACAGATCCGCGGCGGTGCGAAGCCCGAGTGGGCACCTACCCATCCAGCCGACCCATACCGAGCTGCGCGCGAGTACCAAAACAGGCACCCCACCCCGCCGAATGGCCGATTCCGACTACGTGCGTCAGCACGACTATGAACGAACTCGATCAGTTCTTCACACGCTAGAGGCATCCATGCTCGAAAACCCCGCCCCGCCGCCGATGACATCACCGGCAACCTCTACCCCTCCCGCTGCACAAATCAGCATCCCCTGTCGAGCTCGACCCAAGCGCAGCCGAATCGGCAACCGTGCACCCCGTCGTCGGCGCGCCCAGACTGGCGTTCCCGCAGGCTCTCCTGTGCTCGACTGGGTACGGCAATCTCTGCGTGCCTGTGATCTTCTCGCCAGCGTGCAATCCATCAGCCCCTCGAATCCCGCCCTCGTTGCTTTCGCTATCGAGTGGGCTCCCTACGGCGGCGCCGGCGCCGAGGAACTGTTCATCAAGTTCGGCGTACAACGGAACAGATTCCTACTTCTACTCCAAGCCGCATTGACCTCGAGACCATCAGACCTCGAGCGCCTACGGATCCTCAAGACAACTCTCTGCAACGATCTCCTCCGCGCATGGAACGAAACGCCAACGCACAGCAAGACGTGATGCCGCAGGATTCCAGCACGCGGTACCCGAGGCCGGGACAACGCTTCGCGCGGCGATCAACGATCAGGCAAGGCGGGCGTTGTCGCCCTTCTTGTCGAAGCCGAGCCCGAACGACAGCTTCCGACTATATCGCCGGGAGTCGGAGGGGCATTTCAGGAGACGAGCGCGCCCAGGCGTGTTAACCGGTCCGTGGTGCGACGAGGTGGGCAGGGCGAGCATCTGCGTGGGGGCACCGGTCGAGCGGGCCAAGATCTCGGTCCAACACTGGTAGATAGCGACGACGGAGCCCTCACAGCCATTCTCGGCAGGGTGGCGTGGCACGCGGAAAACCCTCACCGCCCGACGAGTGCGTCGTCACTGACTGCGATGCCCGGCGCAGTCGCTGATGTGGATGAACGTCCTCCCGGTGGCGGCCGAGGACCGGCACCATGGTGTCGCGACGGCCGAACAACCCGGCGGGCCACCCGGTGGTCGAGAGCTCAATGGCTACGAAACCGCCACGATCCGCGATCTGCCTGTTGTCGGCGACCAACAGCTTCACCAGGGCCGACGCGCCGAGGACCTCAGGTGGGGTCGGATCGTGTGGGCGCCCGCATCCAGCAGGCCCAGAGGGTTCAATGATCTCTTCGCGCATGTTGCGTCGAGGTGCGAACGGCGGCCATCACAGGAGCCCTCGGGTAGACGTGCGGACACGGCTCGGCCGCACGGAGGGTGGTCCCTCCGCTCGCACGCTAGTAGTCCTACCAACCCGGCGGGCAGGTCAGCTGCGGTGAGTTGCCGGCCTCGTCGACCAGATGGCGGATCCGACCGCCACCGCTCCGGAGCGGGACTGTCGCCAGTCCGTTGGCGGTGCCATAGATTCGCGGCTGCCCTGCTCCCCCTATTGCAGACACCAGCCTCCTCACGCAGTGTCCAGCGAGGCAGTAAGGTTCTGTCATTTTTGCTGACGAGGGTGGCAGTATTGGTACTCAGAACAGTCTTTGGCCTGCGTGCGGACGCCGGATGCAGCATGCGGGTGGTCGTAGTTTTCAGAAGAAACGCTGGTAGTCGATGATCGATGATGACCCGGGCAACACACGGCGCGATGTGGCTATTACGGTGCCGGCGGAGCTGGAAGCGGCTGGATTCGATGACCCGCAAGAGATCGGACGGGGCGGGTTCGGAATTGTCTTCCGGTGCACTCAGCATGCCCTGGATCGAGCCGTGGCGGTCAAGGTCTCGACCGCCGTCCTCGATGAGGAGAATCGGGAGCGGTTCCTTCGGGAACAGCGGGCGATGGGGCGGCTCACTGGTCACCCCAACATAGTCACTGCTTTGCAGGTCGGCGTCACTGACAGCGGTCGTCCTTTCATCGTGATGCAGTACTACCCGGGGGACTCGATAGATGCTTGGGTTCGGCGCCACGGTCCGTTGCCGTTGGAGGAGGCGCTGCGACTGGGGGTGAAGTTGGCGGGGGCGTTGGAGACAGCACATCGGCTGCAGATCATGCATCGCGACGTTAAGCCAGCAAATATCCTGCTCACGGACTACGGTGAGCCGGCGCTGACGGATTTCGGCATCGCGCATATTTCCGGTGGTTTCGTCACCGCGACCGGCGTGGTGACAGGTTCCCCGGCATACACTGCCCCCGAAGTCCTCGCCGGACAGCCGCCAAGTCCCGCGGCGGATGTGTACGGACTCGGTGCAACCCTGTTCGCAGTCGTCACCGGGCACGCAGCATTCGAACGTCGCAGCGGGGAACAGGTCTTCGCACAGTTCTTGAGGATCACCACCGAGCCTGCTCCGGATTTACGTGTACACGGCATTCCCGACGACGTGAGCGAGGTCGTGCAACGATCGATGTCCGGTGAACCCGGGGACCGCCCCACCGCTGCCGAGCTGGGTGAAGAACTCCGCAATGCCCAGCTGCGCCACGGATTCGCTGTTGATGAGATGGCCGTGCGCGAGGCACCAGGAGACGAGCGACCCGAAGAGGAGCGGGCATTCTCCGCGTCGCGTGCGCCAGCATCGCTCGGTGCTCGCAACACACCCGGAAATCTCCCCTTGGAACTGACAAGTTTCATTGGTCGCCGGAGCGAATTGGCCGAGGCGAAGAAGCTGCTGACCGCCGCCCGACTGGTGACATTGACCGGGGTCGGCGGTGTCGGCAAGACGCGGCTCGCGTTACGGGCGGCCGTGAGCGTCGAACGGGGATTCGCCGACGGTGTCTGGCTGGTCGAATTGGACAAACTGCACGACGAGTCGTTGTTGGCAGACGTCCTAGCCGCGACGTTGGGATTGCGGAATCACTCCGCACAGCCCATGAACGACCTGCTGCTGCGATACTTGGCCTCCCGGCAGACACTCCTGGTACTCGACAACTGCGAACAAGTCGTCGACGCGGTGGCGAAACTGGTCGAGACACTGTTACGAACGTGTCCCGAGATGCGGATCCTGGCGACGAGCCGCGAGCCGCTCGACATCGGGGGGGAAGCGGTGCTGAGAATTGCTCCGCTGTCAGTCCCCGACCCCAACAGCGGGACCTCGCTGCAAGGGCTACCTCGCTACGATGCGGTGACATTGTTCGTCGAACGCGCCGCCGCGACCGTGCCGACGTTCGAACTCACCGAGGACAACCAGGAAGCTGTCGCACAAATCTGTCACCGCCTCGACGGGATACCATTGTCGATCGAATTGGCCGCCGCTCGGCTGAGGGCGATGTCGCCCGAACAGATCTTGCAACGGCTGATCGACCGGTACACGTTGTTGACCCGCGGCCACCGGGACGCGCCGACGCGGCAGCAGAGCCTGCGGTGGTGCATCGACTGGAGCTATGACCTGTGCACCGAGCAGGAGCAACAGGCATGGGCGCGGTTGTCGGTGTTCGCCGACAGCTTCGAACTCGATGCAGCGGAAAGCATCTGTGGTGGCGGCGACCGGGGATCGGTAACCCTCGTTGACGTGCTGACCGGACTGGTGGACAAGTCGGTGCTGATACGGGAGGAGTCGGGCCGTGCGGTGCGCTACCGGCTGCTCGAGACCCTCCGCGAGTACGGTCGGGAACGACTCCGGGAATCCGGAGAGTCGGAGGAGCTGCGCCGTCGACATGTCAATTGGTACGTGTCGCTGTCCGGAAGGGCATGGAGGGAGTGGATCGGTCCGCATCAGCCTGCTTGGATTGCCCGGCTCGACCGCGAGCAGCCCAACCTCCGAGAGGCCATGGAATTCTGTCTGAACAACCCCGACCCCACTGATACCGGTCTGCGAATCGCGAATGCCTTGGGGTCGTTCTGGAATTGTCGGGGCGTCTTCGGTGAGGGCCGACACTGGCTGGAGCGGTTGTTGGACCATCACGGTTCCCGGCCGACCGAAGAACAGGCCCTCGCGTTGCATACCGCCAGCATGCTGGCGGCCTTACAAGGCGATCTTCCCTCGGCCACGGCCGCCCTTGCCGACCTGGATGAGGACACAACCAGCCTCCGT
>Ga0247825_10002094_pt1 | contig 13186 bp, 13 predicted proteins | sample 13C_Vanillin_Day_FD_194413 | JGI IMG/M metagenome (GOLD analysis project Ga0247825, IMG submission 194413) | Soil microbial communities from agricultural site in Penn Yan, New York, United States - 13C_Vanillin_Day48 | ecosystem: Environmental > Terrestrial > Soil > Agricultural land | place...
CATCCTGAGCTTGTCTAAGGGGAGGAGGGGTTTAGGGGGGTGAGGGGTTACGCGACCCGGCGGTCATCCTCGAGCTGGTCGGGCGCATCACGCGAAGCCGGCGAGATTACGATGGGGCGGTTGCGGCGCATGTGCACCACGCGCACCGGGCTGATGTAGAAGCGCAGGAGGCGCCGAATCTCCGCGTTGCCGTAGCCAAGTCCGATCATCATGGGGGCCACCGACGCCGTCACGAGCAAAAACGCCAGCGCAGCCGCCGCCCAGGCGATCGTGTCGGCCTCGATGCGCCACGCCTGTGCCGCGCAGTAGGCGGCTCCAATCAGGGAGCCCAGCATTAAGGACGAGCCGACGGCGAGAAAGACCAACGGCATCGAGTTAGCGGCGTCGCGCGAAGCAGCATTCATGGTTCTACCCTACTTATCGGCAGCAGGGACAACCCTGATAACGGCCAAACCGCGACGCTGGCCATAGCAGGGGCTTAGCATGCTAGGCGCGGCCGTGGTAGTTCGAATGAACGCGCGTTGCTGGCTGGGCATCCTGTTAAGCGCGCAATTGCCACAGACTGGTTCCCTTGCCGTGCCCGGCATGCTGGGCACCTACTATGATGGCCGGTAACCGGCGACAACCTCCGTTAAGCAAAGGACGCTAACCCATGGACCAGCGACTCTTAGGCAGCACCGGCCTCACCGTCTCCGCCCTCGGATACGGCGCCGGCAACGTTGGCGGCCTCATGGTGCGCGGGACGCACGAACTGCAGGTCGCGGCGGTTAAGCGCGCCCTTGACGCGGGCGTTACGTACTTCGACACGGCGCCTTTGTACGGCAACGGCCTGTCGGAGGAGCACCTGGGCGGCGTGCTCACCGAGCTGGGCGCCTGGGACGGCATCGTGCTTGGGACGAAGGTGCGCTTCGACGAGGCGGGGCTGCGCGACCCCGCGGTGTTCGTGCGCAAGTCGCTCGTGGATAGCCTCGACCGCCTTGGACGTGACCACGTCGACCTGCTGCAGCTGCACAACACGCTGCACACGTCGGCGCCCAATCGCGACAGCGTCAGCGCCGAGCAGCTCGACGCCATCGCCGACGCCATGCGGGCCCTGGTGCGGGAAGGCCTCACCCGGCATATCGGCTTCACGGGCGTCGGCGACACCGATGCTCTGCACGAGAACATCCGCAGCGGTCGCTTCGAGACCATGCAGTCCTACTTCAACGCGATCAACCCCAGCGCCGGTCACGCCGGCGTGCACGGCCCAGGTCAGGACATGGGCGGCGCCATCGATCTCGCGAAGGAGCACGGCCTCGGCGTGATCGCCATCCGGGTGATGGCGGGCGGCGCCATGACGGCGCAGGAGCAGCGAGCCCCACTCGCCAGCCCCAGCCTCGGGCCCGCCCTTGTGCCCGGCGACACTTACGAGGTCGATATCTCCCGCGCCGTCTGGCTCCAGGGCATCGCGTCGGAGCTCGGCCTCGAGAGCGCCCTCGAGCTCAGCTTCCGTCTCGTCATCACCCACCCGGGCGTGAGCACCGCCCTCGTCGGCTACAGCGACCTGCAGCAGCTCGAAGACGCCATCCGCTGGGCGGAGCGCGGCGCTCTTACGCCGGACCAGGTGTCGAGGGTGTTAGCAGGCGTCTAGTCCGCAATTCAGGACACAAAGAGAGGGCGTCCGAGTGGACGTCCTCTCTGTTAACCGAAACCTGAGGACTAGCGCCGCAGGTCCACGAGCTTTGTCCTTCCGGTTCCATCGGTGTGAAGCGCTTCCTGGATGGTCTGAAGTCCCGCCTCATCCTGGGACGTCTCGACTAAAACGATCTGATGGTGATTGCCTGAGGTATCCTCGATGGCTGCGCTGGCAATCGCCATCTCCAGCCGGTCTGCTTCCGCCTTGCTACCCACAACGTAGATGAACATCCGGCTCGGCTGGTTGACCACGTCGTCCAGGCTGACTGTCTCGGAGCGCGAGGGCGCCGGCGAGGTGCTTGGCGCTAAAGCATTCTCCTTGACTGCGACGCCGCTGACGAGGGCACCGGCGGCCAGCGTGGCGGCCACCGCAAGGGCAATGCGTGAGATCCTGATGCGCTTCCATGTGCGGTTGGAGCTACTGCTAATTCCGAGACTCATTTCCATCTCCTCGTTTCGCTGACCTGGCGCTTGAAGCGGGCGCGTGTGCCCTTAGCGCCGCAGGTCCAGGACCGTCGTCGTGTCCGTAACGCCAGCGGTCTGAAGCTCTCCCTGCATGATCTGCAGCCCTGCCTCACCCTCGGGCGAGTTGACGACGATGACGTCGCGCAAAACGTTGTCTTCCGTCTCGTAGGCGGCGCCGACGAACGAATCCCGCAAGGCCGAGGCTTCCGCTTCGCTACCGACGACGTAAACCAGGACCTGAGCCGGACTGCCAGCAACGTCGAAGGACGGGGCCGGGCGCGCCGCCTGCTGCGACGGGGCGCTTGGTGCTGAGGTCTGCTCCTGGATGGCGACGCCGCCGATGAGGGCGCTGAACGCCAGGGCACCGGCCGCTGCGACGGCGATGTGCTGGGTCTTGAGGCGCTTCCAGGTGCTGTTGTAACCGTTGCTGATTCCGTTGCTGATTCCGTTGTTCATTTCTGTCTCCCCTTTGCGCTGACTTGGCGCTTGACTAACCGTGCGTGTTGATGGTTGTGCTGGATGACCGAATCGGAGGCTTTGTTTGTATTCGATTTTCCCTGCCTCCTCTCGCGTCCTCTCTAGCTGTCTGACACACGTAGTCTCGCTGAGCGCCGATGCCCCGCCATCGTTCGAACGCGCCATCTTTCGCATAGCAAAGTGCCCTGTTCGAGGGCACAAACAGGGGCTTCCGATAGCAAGACCTTGCTATCGCGAGTCTGGGCCGCTTGCTACGGGATGATCAGGTGGGTGGCCTACGCCAGGCCATTGCGCGTCGCGTACGAGGCCGCCTCCGCGCGATTTGCGGCGCCGGTCTTCGCGTAGATGTTGCTCACGTGGCGGTTCACGGTGTTGGGGCTAATCACCAGCTCATCGGCGATCTGGACGTTGCTGCGCCCGGCGGCCAGTAAGCGAAGGACTTCGATCTCCCGAGCCGACAACCCGTCCGTGGCCTTTGATCGCATGGGGGTCTGTGAATCGGCCGGTAGCTCTGCCAGCAGGTTCTGGATGGCTGCGATGGCAGGCCGCACCCCCTTTTCATCAGGGTTGAGGCCACCGTGGATATCGTCAAACAGGACGAGGCGGGCGTTGGGGACGATGGCGGCAATGCGCTTGGCTTCTTCCTCGCCTGCCACCGGTCTGCCGCTCGACGCTTCGCGGACCGCCGTGACCAGGACCGGGACTTGCAGCCTCATGAGCATCGCATCGCCGGACTCCGCGCTCATGGTGAGGTATTCCCGCAGGAAGTCCTCCTGGTTTATTGAGTCTCTCAGAACGGGGACAACGGTCTCGGCATTCACCCAAGTCCACCCCAGCCGGGCATCGGACTGGATGTGCAGTGGCCAATCCGACTTCGCCGTCTCGAAGAGGCTGGTCCTCGTTCCGCGATAGTTGTCGCGGTACTGGTTGAGTATCAGAGCGATCACGCGGTCCGGATGTTCCGCGGCGTAGTGCACCGCGATCTTGGCCATAGCCGATACACCGAGGAGTACGAATCTCTTTAGTCCCAGGTGGTCTACCAGCAGTTCAAGGTCACGGACGTAGTCTTCAAGTGACGTTGTCTCCGTAAGCCCCCGAGTGGATGATCCCTGACCTCTGCAGTCGAACAGCACTGCTTGAAAATTCTCAGAGAGCGCGCGGAACTCATGGTCCAAGATGCCGCGATTCCACATCAGGCTGAAGTGACCGTACATAGAGGGAACGCGTACCAGGGGGATGCCCTCGCCCGTGACGCAGTACGCGATGTTCATGCCATCGGTCGTTGTCACGTATTGGACCGGTGGCGCTTCCATCAGACGATCCCGTTGCGGGTCGCGTAAGACGCCGCCTCAGCCCGATTGGCGGCGCCGGTCTTCGCGTAGATGTTGCTCACGTGGCGGTTCACCGTATTCGGACTGATCACCAGCTCATCCGCGATCTGCGCGTTGCTTTTGCCCATCGCCAGCAGCCGCAGGACCTCGACTTCACGAACGGATAACTCCTCCACTGGCGTAGCTGAGGATTGAGGAGGTGCGTCGACGCTTGGAGGGCTAATGGATGCCAGGAAGTTCTGTAGGGTGGTCAGCCCCTGCTCAGGTTCGGGAAAATAGTTGCCCTCGACGACGACCAATCGCGCGTTACGAGCCGCGATAGCCACTCTTTGGGCCATTTCGATTTCTACACCGAAGTCCCGCGGGTGCGTAAGAAGAAGTGGGGTGTCGAGATAAGGCAGCACATCGGAAATATCGGACTCCTTGGCTGCATGCACTAGCGCAACCCAATCCATTTGAGTGCTCGATTGTTGGAGCCTCTGGACAGTCAATTCCAGGCTAGCCGTTCGTGCCCTACTGGCTATGCTTATCAGATACCCATGCCAATCCTGTTCTGCCCACACTATATCGCGGTCAGGTAACTCGTCACCGCGAGTATTGGACAGATGCCAGAATATGGCCTTGACGCGTTCCGGATTTCGCGCAGCATACCGTACCGCAATGTGACCGATTGGTCCGACCGCCATCAACACGATGCCGTCCAGTTCCAATCGTTCGATCACCGCCGCTAGATCGTGTTCCAAATCGACAAACTTGAAATTTGCCGGTAGATTTCTGGCCGACATCCCCTGCCCACGACCGTCGTACCTTACGAAGCGAAAGCGCGATGATAGCCCAACGAGCCATCGCCCTAACCATGTATCCTCTGACCAACCGACCTGGATATGGTTCATCGCGAATGGCAGGAGGACCAATGGCGTTCCATCGCCGCGAACGCCGTACGCGATGCTGAAGCCATCGGTCGTCGTTACGTACTGAACCGGTGGCGCTTCCATCAGACGATCCCGTTGCGGGTTGCGTAAGACGCCGCCTCAGCGCGGTTTGCGGCGCCGGTCTTCGCGTAGATGTTGCTCACGTGGCGGTTCACGGTATTGGGACTGATCACGAGCTCATCCGCGATCTGGGCGTTGCTCTTCCCCATCGCCAACAATCGCAGCACCTCCGCCTCCCGGGACGACAACCCGTCCGCCATTGGCCGTGCCGCCGGCTCTGACGGAGTGGCCGCCGGTAGCGACGCAAGGAAGTCGTCGATCGCGTGCACAAGGCCCGGCGTGCTGCCGTCGTTCGTGTAGCGGCCGCCGGCGACGTCGTCGAACAGGACCAGGCGCGCGTCCGGGACCAGCGACGCCACGTCCTTGGCCGCCGCCTCCAGGTTCATCGTCGGCGTACGGCGCGCCACGACCAGAGCCGGCACATGCAGGTTGGGAAGCATCGTCCTGATGTCCCACTGCGGGTCGTCGTGCGGGCCAAGGTCGGCTGGATCGACCGATGCCCTCATGCGCGCGATCGCAGACGCGACGTCTTCGTAAGAAAGGAAGGTGCGGGCAAACGTCTCGAGGAACAAGTCCCACGACTGATGCCGCACATCGTTGATGAAGACGTTGGCAGCCCGTTCCGGACCCAGATCGATGTTCCACAGGACCAGCGCCTCGACGCGTTCGGGATGGCGGACTGCGTAATCGGCGGCCGTGGTGCCGTAGAAGTAAGGACCGTAGAGAACGAACCGCTCCAGGTGCAGGCGGTCCACGACCGCCTCGAGGTCGATGATATTGTCCCGAATCGTGTGGCTCGGACGCAGGCCCCGCGACGAAAGCCCAACGCCTCGGGGGTCATACTGCACCAGCTTGAACCGCTCAGCCAGCGGCTCCAGCAGCGATCGATGTGTCGGGCTCGCCGCGGTCATGTGCAGGTGATTGAACGGTTCCGGCATCAGCACAAACGGCCGCCCGCTGCCCGTCACGGAGTAGGCAATGTTGTAGCCATCTGCGGTCGTCAAATACTGGACGGCGGGCGCTTCCATCAGACGATCCCGTTGCGTGTCGCGTACGACGCCGCCTCAGCGCGATTGGCGGCGCCGGTCTTCGTGTAAATATTGCTCACGTGGCGGTTTACGGTGTTCGGGCTGATCACCAGCGCTTCGGCGATCTGCGCGTTGCTCTTCCCCATCGCCAGCAACCGCAGGACTTCGGCCTCCCTTGCTGAGAGCTCCGAAGTTGATCTCTCGCCCGGTGGCGGCGCCATCTCGCGAGCTGGTAGGCGCGCTATGAAGTCCTCGATTAACCTTATGCCGCGCGATTGCTCCGTCCCCTGAGAAATGAACGTCTCGCCATAGCCTTCAACTATCGCGAGCCGTGCATCTGGCATCAACGACGCGATCTGATGTGCGGCATCCGCCAGCGAGTCGGCATCCTCCATGCCGGGAACTCGTTCAGCTATGACAAGGACGGGTATCCGGATCGCCTTCAGCGCCTCTCCGGCATTGTGAGCGTGCACGGCCCGGATCATCCGGAGGTAGTCCGCCTGTGTAGTCGTCTGCTGCAGGTCACTGACACGGACCTCAGCCCCTCGAACGAGTGGGTAAGTTGAAATCATGGTATGGAGGAAGGTGGGCCAGGATGAGGTGACGATGTCCTCGAGGGGGTGCCTTGGCAGTCTGCTTGCCTGCACAGGATGGTCCGGGCGGTAGAGAATCAACCCGCCGCACCGGCCTGGGAACGCCGCTGCAAACTGCACCGCGACACGCCAGAAGACCAGCCCGCTGATCAGAATCGCAGACTCCAATCGGAGACGCTCGAAGACCGCAACTAAATCCCGAGTGTATCCGTCGATCGTGTGGTCATCTGGTAGGCCACGCGCAGACAAGCCCTGGCCGCGGCTGTCGTACTGCACCAGCTTGAAATGGTTGGCGAGAGAACCCACCAAGAAACGGATTCCCGCGCGCTGGATCCCCATCCCTTGGTGGCTGAATGGAGTTGGTAGGAACACAATTGCAGGGCCTTCACCTTCTACGGTGTAGGCGATACTCACGCCATCACTGGTCTTCACATACTGAATGGGTGAAGCTTCCATCTCGCCGTCATGATAGCGTCGCAACGAAGCATCTGCTGGAAAGAGGCCGGGACCCGCAGAGCTAGACCGTTTGACGGTCCTTTGACTGATGGCGCAGTCGCAGCGCCACGGCGATTGCGAAGGGCGCTGTCACGGCGACCTCCGGTATCCACCGCTTGACCCGCTGGAGCAGCTTCGGACGCCGGAGCGTATCGGCATCGCGGTCTTCTGCCTCGCCCACCTTTGCCTTCACCGACGCCGGTGCTTGTTCTTCGATCAGCACGTCATTCAGCTCACCGCCGAGTAGCAAGACGTAACTTGTCAGGTATAGCCAGATCAGGAGCACCACCACGCCTCCGAGCGCACCGTAAGTGCCGCTGTAGGAGCCAAAATTGCTCACGTACAGGCCGAACAGGAACGTCGCCGGCACCCAGACCAGGACGAACATGATCGCGCCGGGACTGATCCACCGGAATGGCAAGTCGGTATTCGGCGCCGCCCAGTAGAGAAGCGCCACAGCCGTCATCAGGAGCAGTGCCGCGACCGGCCAGCGCGCGACGTTGAACACGGTACCGGCGGCCCCTTCGAGGCCCAGCTCGGCGGCGATGCTCTCGCCGAAAGCCTGGCCAACGACAGCAATCGCCGCCGAGACGACGATGAACAGGCCGGCGCTCGCTGTCAGCCCAAGGGCCACGCCGTATCGCTTCGGCAGCGAGCGGGATTCTTCGATGCCGTAGATCCGGTTCAGGCCCTTCATGATCGCGCCCATCGCACTGGACGCCGCCCAGATCGTGCCCACGATACCGAAGGACAGCAGCGCTGCGTTCTTCTGCTCCACCACCGACGTGATCTCTTTCCGGATCATCGACTCGGACTCTTCCGGCAGCGAAGGCGCAAGCGTGTCCATGATTTCGGTCGTCGGGTCCTGGATGCCGAACAGGCTGCTGGAGAAGCCACCCAGGGCCGTAAGAAAGATCAAGAAGGGAAACATGGCCAGGAACAGCTTGTAGGCCAATTCAGTCGCGGCGCCGGAGAGGTCGTCGACGCCGGCTTCCTTGAACAGCCTCAGCGGTATGCGCAGGACCTTCATGCATCCAGTGTCCACTAGATGTTCGCGCCGGGAGGATATGCCGAGGCGCATCCGTCATTGCAGATACATTCAGCTCTGGAGATCGCCTACAGCGGGATGTTGCCGTGCTTCTTGTTCGGCAGGCGCTCCACCTTCGTGGAGAGCATCTCCAGCGTGCGGATCAGCTTCAGGCGCGTATCCCGCGGGTCGATCACGTCGTCGATATAGCCCCGCGAGGCCGAAACGTAGGGGTTGGCGAAACGCTCCTGGTAGTCGGCGATTAGCTGCGGGCGGCTCGCGGGGTCCAGCTCCAGCTGCGCCCGGAAGACGATGCCCGCGGCCGCGTCCGGCCCCGTCACAGCGATCGAGCCCGTCGGCCACGCAAGGTTGACGTCCGCGCCGAGGTGCTTCGAGCCCATGGCGATGTAGCCGCCGCCGAAGGCTTTGCGCAGGATCACCGTCACCTTGGGCACCGTCGCCTCGGCGTAGGCGTACACCAGCTTAGCGCCGTGGGTGATGATGCCACCGTGCTCCTGGGCCGTACCCGGCAGGTAGCCGGCGATGTCTGCCAGCGTGACGATGGGGATGTTGAAGCAGTCGCAGAAGCGCACGAACCGTGCCGCCTTCAGCGACGCCGCGATGTCCAGCGTGCCGGCGAGGTACAGGGGCTGGTTGGCGACGATGCCCACGGCGCGACCGCCCAGGCGCGCGAAGCCGCAGACGATGTTCTGGGCGTAGTCGGCGTGTACCTCGAGGAAGTCGGCGCCGTCGGCGATGCGATAGATCACCTCGCGCACGTCGTAGGGCTGCGACTCGTTCTCGGGCAGCACCGTGAGCATGTCCTCGTCGCGCCGGCGAGGGTCGTCGCCCATCTCGACGATGGGCGGCTCCTCCATGTTGTTCGACGGCAGGAACGCGAGCAGACGCCGCACCTCGGTGAGCACGGTCTCCTCGGTGTCGAAGGCGAAGTGCGCCACGCCGGAGCGGGTCGCGTGGATGCTGGCGCCACCGAGGTCCTCGTCGGTGACCTCTTCCATCGTTACGGCCTTCACCACGTCGGGGCCGGTGATGAACATGTAGCTGTGGTCTTCGACCATGAACACGAAGTCCGTAATCGAGGGCGAGTACACCGCGCCGCCGGCGGTCGGGCCGAGGACGACGGATATCTGGGGCACGACACCGGATGCGCGCACGTTGCGCCGGAAGATTTCGCCATAGCCCTTGAGGCTGGAGACGCCCTCCTGCAGGCGGGCGCCACCACCGTCATTTACACCGACGATCGGCACGCCGGTCTTCATCGCCAGGTCCATGACCTTGCAGATCTTCTCCGCCGCGACCTCGGAGACGCTACCGCCTACGACGGTGAAGTCCTGCGCGAAGATCGCAACGGGCCGTCCCTCGATGCGCGCGAAGCCCGTGACAACGGAGTCGCCGGGGTAGCGCTGCTGGTCGATGCCGAAGTCGGTGGCGCGGTGGAGGACAAGGGAGTCGAACTCCTCGAAGCTGCCGGGATCGGCGAGGAGGTTAACGCGCTCGCGGGCGGTGAGCTTGCCCTTGTCGTGCTGAGCCTGGATGCGTCGCTGACCACCACCCTGGGCGGCCTGCTCCTTGCGCCGGCGCAGGTCATCGAGCCGTTCCTGAATCGACATGCGAGGCTATCGTAGCCCAGCGACCGGCAACAGGCGAGAGAACCTGGTGAACGGCGCCGGACGAGTCGCGCCCCGCTGCGCCGGCGATACTCAGGCCCATGACGCTCGAAGCAAACGAAGCGGCCCCGCGGGCGACGCGTCGCGAATGGATTGGTCTTGCGGTACTTGCGATGCCGTGCGTCCTCTACTCGATGGACCTGACGGCGCGTTCTCGCAGTCCTTCGAGACCGTGGCAATTGTCAGCGCGGTGCTCCTGACCCTGGCAGCCGTCACGGTGGGCTTGCGTCTGCGAAACGTGATCCTCACCGCCGTGAACCCCGAACTGTAGCCGTACTGCGTCCCTAACCGCAGTCTCCGGTGCCCGCGGGCAGGATGAGCTCGTCGCCGATGTCGAGGTCGCCGGCGTCGATGTCGTTGAGTTCTTCCAGTTCGTTCAGCCACGGCGCCGGGTCGTCGACGCCGCACTTCGCCGCGATGCCGAAGCCGGTGTCGCCGTCCACAACCGTGTAGGTGTCGCTGCTGGCGGACGGACGCGGCGTGGCGGTCGACGCGGTGGCGGGGCGGACGGTGGGAGTCGTGTTGGGGCGCGCCGTTGCTGCCGGCGTGCCCGTGCCGGAGGGGCGAGCCGTGGCGCTGCCGGAGGGCCGCACGGTGGCGGAGGGGCGTGCTGTTGGCGCCGGGGCAGGTACCTGCAGTTCGACGCCGACCTGGATGTTACGGGCATCGGCGATGTTGTTGATGTCGAGGACCTGGTTGATCCAGGCAGCCTGCTGGTCCGCGGCGACGCCGAGGCTGGACGCGATGGCGCCGAGGGTATCGCCCGACTTCACGACGTAGGCGCGAGTGCTGCCGCCTCCTGCATTCGTGCTGGCGCCACCGCCGCTGCCGCCCGCGCTTTCTGCCAGGACGATGGGTTGCGGGAGCTGCGCCGGGAGGGTGGCGGTCGGGACCGCTCCGCTGCGTCCGGGCGTGTTAGGGCTGCCATCGTCGCCGCCGAACACATAGCTCTGCAAGAACAGGACGACGATGACAAAGCCGACGAATCCACCGATTAGCTTTGCACCCATAGGCGGGGTAACCCTTGAGGATGGTACCAGAGAGGGGAAGTGCATAGGGCATGGGACATAGTGCGAACGACGAGCCAGCGGGCTCTATGCACTATGCCCTATGCACTTCCCCTCACACGGAAGCCTTGCAGAGGGCGGGCGGTGCACCTCTACAAGGCTTCTGCTAGTAAGACGCGTCGAGGTTAGTTCTGGTTCCTTGGACCCATGCGCCGCATCTCGTCGAAGCGGCCGCCCGGCGCGCCACCCTCGTGGTTAATGGCGCGCTCGACCATCTCATCGATGTTTTCGAGCAGCATATTGGCGCGCTCCTGCGTCATGTTGCCGTTGGCGACGGCGGCGTTGATGTCCGCCGTCAGCTTCTCGACGAGGTCGGCCTTGAGGTCTGCTTCGCTGATGCCCTCGCTCTGCGCGATCTCGATGAGGCTTTCGCCGCCGGCGATGCGCTCGCGTAGCTCTTCAACGGGCAGGCCCACGATGTCTGCGGCGCTCTGGAAGACGTTGACGACGGCCTTCATGAGCTTGCCGCCGGGACCTCCGCGACCGAAGTGCTCGCGAATGCCCTCGCCCAGCTCACGCGACTTCAGCTCTTCGCCCTGCTCTTGCGTCAGCTTGCCCTCGGCCACCTTCTCGTCGATCAGCGCGTTTCTGGCGTTCAGTCGGGCCTCGTTCAGCTCTTCGACGCTGATGCCCAGCTCTTCGGCCAGCAGCTCGGTATACCGGCCGGAGCCGTCCGTATCAGCCGGGGAAGGCGTCTGCGCAGACGCGCCGCCGAAGCCCAGCGCGGTCACCGCGATCACCCCGGCGACGCCGACGCCGATCGCGCCCAGTCCCCACTTCATCATCCTCAACACATCGTTCCTCCTGGGATTGTGTTAGCGCATCGGCGCTACAGCCAGTACATCCGTAGCGGCGGGCAGGAGGTAACCGGGCGATTCCTAAGAGAGTGTTAATTCCGAGTAGCTTCGGCGGGGCACTACGCCCATTCCCCTAGGTACGCCCTATGTCGGATCAGTCCGGCAGCGTCCGCGGGTGTTGCTACACGTTGCTACACGTGCATGCCATTTGCAGCTACGGGTTGTTCCGTCGCATGCCGAGCAAGTCTCTGGCGCCACCCGAGTGGCGTAGTCCCCGGCCAAGTGCAGACTGCTACGCGCCGAAAGGGCCGGCACTAGCAGCCGCTGAGCTCTCCGGGGGATGGTGCTCTCACGGCGGCAACGGCTGCCCGGCGATTCATAGCGACTGGAGGAACCAAATGACCGAGCAATTCAACCGAGAGGAGGACGGCATATGACGACAGAGACTCCCCCGGTTCTCCGGAAAGCCCCAGGCCTTCACTGAGGGCTACCTGCCGTCCCTACCGGTACCTCTCCCGGCCTACTCGACGAAACAAGCGTGATGGCCTTCGGTGACTGACACTTGCTGGGCAGGAATCCAACTCGTTAGTCACGTCCATAGGATAAGCCAGAGGGCGGTAATCACTATCGACTTTTGACAGGGGTGAGTCCGAAGCGAAGCTGATGGAACCGGCATCAGGCACTATCAAACGATGGTGTCGGGGTCTTTGGCGCTCTTGCACCGTAGCCAACCGAGCACAAACCTCGCTTGAAGTCTTGGACAAATCCACAGGAAACCAACGGGCGAGCTACGAAGCCTAGCCACACGATGGTTGAACGTTTGTCCGCGAGCCCTATTTCGGTATTCACCGCTCGCAATCGTATGGGGGTTGGCCCGCATTTGTCTCTCGGTGAACCCCTAATTAGTTGAGCCAAGGCTGCCGACAATTATGACAGCCGAAAGGGCAAACCGTACCGAAAGGGCGGGACGCAAAGCCACGGGCCTACGGATTGCATGGGCGACCACGGCAGCCGGGCTGCCGAAGCGAGCTGCCCGGAAAGTGGACTTCGGATCTTAGGCAAACGGTACTCCCAGTGGCACGAGATTAGTGACGTTTGTCGAAAGGGGGAACAAGTTGCGCAAACTTGGTCTCATAACCGCGATTGCCGGCCTTGTGTTGGCGTTCGCTTCATCGGGAGCGGAGGCAGGAAAGACTCAGATTGACCTGTCATTCCAACTCCACAGTCTCAGCGATGGCACACATAAAGTGGAATACACGGTAGTGAAGAAGGGCGGAGGCGCAATGGACCTCGCCGTTCATCACGAATGCACCTCTGACGGGGAAACGACTGCGGACCGCATGAATCGCATCTACTGGTCCGGCCGCGGGGGCGAGCGCTCCGGCAATTGGATCGTTGGCGTGAATGAAGGTGACAGCTGCACCGCCGTCGTCATCGACGTGGCACAGCCGGTGTCCGGAGATACTGCGGCCTCCAGCGCGGGCTACGCTGCCGTCTCGTCACCGGTGAGTTACGTCGTGCGTTAGCTGGCGGACTCTCGTCCAAAAGGAGG
>Ga0247825_10002095_pt1 | contig 13186 bp, 9 predicted proteins | sample 13C_Vanillin_Day_FD_194413 | JGI IMG/M metagenome (GOLD analysis project Ga0247825, IMG submission 194413) | Soil microbial communities from agricultural site in Penn Yan, New York, United States - 13C_Vanillin_Day48 | ecosystem: Environmental > Terrestrial > Soil > Agricultural land | place...
CTATCGAGCCGACTTCATGTCGGGCTTTTCGCTCCGAGATAGTCTCGAGTTCGAGGACTGGCAGTTCGCTATCGCTGAGTCGTTGCGCAGGGACCTCGATGGCGCCCTGGCGCTGCTGGTCGCGCACTGTGAGGCTCGCGGCGACGTAAAGGATGCGATTGCATACGCGATCCGCCGTCTCCAACTAGACCGGATTAACGAAAGCGCTCACGTCGACCTCATGCGTCTCCACGCCTCGGCAGGCGACCGCAGTAGTGCCCTCAAGCAATACCGCGAGTGCTTGCGCGTCCTAGACGAAGAGCTTGGGGTGGGGCCTCTGGAAACGACCACCTCGCTGTATGAGCGTATTGCCGCCGGGGATGTAGTCACAGTCGTACCTCCCAATGCCGCAACGGTCGAGGCGCCCATAGGCGCCGCCGAGTTGCCCTTAACAGGGCGCGATTCCGAGTTAGCCGCACTGCGCTCCTTACTTACCTCGCCATCAGATCAGCGGCGTGTTGCCGTCATCGAGGGCGAGCCGGGCATCGGCAAGTCTCGTCTCCTACGAGAGGCCGTCGCGGGGATGCAGAGGACCGGCGGCGAAGTCTTTGTCGTCCACTGTTTCGAGGGGGAGGCAGGGCTTGCCTATGCGCCGATAATCGGCCTATTGCGCTCGATGCTGGCTAAGGAGGATGCGCGCGAGAGGCTGGTAGCGCTGCCGGAGTCGGACCTCTCGGAAGGCGCACGATTGCTGCCGGAACTCCTCCAGGTCCGAGCAAACGTTGGCGCGCCATCGCCGCTCGGGACACCTGCGAGCGATGTGCGCTTCCTCGAAGCAATCCAGGCCATCCTGATCGCCGCTTGTGGCCCCAAGGTAGGCGTCATCGCATTCGAGGACGTGCACTGGGCAGACGAAGCGACGCTGAACTCAATTGTCTTTATGGCACGCCGCCTACCCGAGTCCGGACCACGCATGGTCATGACGTGGCGAACGGAAGAGGTGCCCGAGCAGCACAAACTGCGCACGCTTGTCAGTGATCTCAGGCGAGGTAAGCAGCTCTTGCACCTTGGTCTTGCGCGTCTCTCGCCCGAGGCTCTGGAACGGCTGGTGCGGGAGGTCGCGAGCGCATCTCAGATGTCAGCCGAGCGGCTGTATGAGGAGACAGAGGGAGTACCGCTGTTTGTGACGGAGTACCTGGCGCTGGCACCGTCTCTTGCCAGCGAATGGCCGGCGCCGCCGAGTGTCTCCGAGCTCATGCAACGCAGGCTGGCCAGACTTGGCGAGCGCGAACGCCAGATCGTAAGCACCGCGGCGGTAATCGGGCGTTCGTTCAGCTTCGATACCGTACGTGAGGCCAGTGGTCGCAGCGAAGAGGAGACGGTGAGTGCCGTGGAAGCGCTCGTTGCGAGCACCGTATTGCGGCCGGTAGCTGAAGCAACGGCCCTCTCACCGACGTACGACTTTTCTCACGAACGCCTGCGGTCGTTCGTCTATGACTCCCTGGACGCCTCGCGACGACGGCTGTTGCACCGTCGCGTGGCCGAATCGTTAGTGCGGGGACCGAGTTCCTCAGCTGAAGCCCCGGCCGGCCAGGCTGCGCAACACTTCTTGCTCGCCGGAGACGACGCACGAGCGGCCCAGCTCTTCGAGGCCGCAGGGCACGCTGCGCGATCGCTGCACGCCTACGTTGAAGCCATTGGGCACTTCCGTGCAGCCATCGCCGCCGGGTACGAGGCGCCGGTGCATCTTCATCGAGAGATTGGCGAGCTGTTGGTACTCGGGGGTTCCTATCAGGCTGCGCTGTCGAGCTTTCAGCTGGCGGCGGCGCTCTCCGATGGCGTTGCATTGGCCGCCATCGAGCAGCAGATAGGCAACGTGTTTCTCCGCCTCGGCGCTTGGGAAATCGCTGAGCAGCACTTCGCTGCCGCGCTCGAAGGCTTTGAGGCCGCCGGATACGCGAACGAAGTCGCCAGAGTGCTCGCGGACCGTAGCCTCGCGATGCACCGGCAGGGCCGCAACGACGACGCGCACGAGACAGCACAACTGGCACTGAAGTCGGCGCAGGCCGCGAGTGATGAGCGAGCCCTTGCACAGGCGCACAACATCCTGGGTATCCTCGCCACCGGTGAGGGCAAGCTCGAGGAAGCGATGCTTCACCTGCAGCGATGCGTGACGCTCGCCGAGTCGCTGGAGGACGATAGCGCCCGTATCGCCGGCCTCAACAACCTCGCCCTGGCGCATCGCGCTAGAGGCGAGCACGCACCGGCTGTCGACATAACACTGCGAGCGCTGGAGTTGTGCCGAGAACAGGGAGATCGCCATCGCGAGGCGGCTTTGCTCAACAACCTCGCCGACATCTCGCGCGACCTCGGGCAGGAAGACGAGTCGATGGCGTATCTGAAACAGGCTGTGACCTTGTTTGCAGAGGTTGGCGCCGAGTCGGGTAGTTTGGAGCCTGAGATATGGAAGCTCGTGCAGTGGTGACGGCTTCGCCTCTACCAGGGCATCGGCTTGCCGTCCTGGTAGAAGCCACCGGTAGGGCCGTCGTCTTCGAGAGCGATGGCCCAGAAGATGCTATCGGAGCCCTGCTCCAGACTGCGGGACGCATCCGGACCACCCATGTCTGACGCCACCCAGCCGGGACAGACCGCGTTTACGAGGACGCCTTTCGGGTGCAGTTCGGACGCCAGCGACTTCGTGTAGGCGTTCAGCGCTGCCTTCGAGACCCTGTAGGCGGTGGCGACGGCGTTGATGCGGTCGAAGCGGCCGGCCTCGCTGGAGACGTTGACGATGCGGCCCCATTCGCCCTGCAGCATCAGGGGTACAAAGCCCCGGCAGACGCGCCACGGAGCCAGTGCGTTGACCTGCCACATCGCCTCGGCGTCCTCCAACGTGGCTTCGAGGACGGACGCCTTGTTGGGCATGATCCCGGCGTTGTTCACAAGCACGTCGAGCCGGCCGTAGGTGGCTTCGAGCCACCTTGCCGCTGCATCGACGCTTGCGTGATCAGTCACGTCAAGCTGGCGAGCGACGACATTGAGACCTTCCTCGCACAGCTTTGCGGCCGCTTCCTCTCCGCGAGACTGGTCACGAGAGGCGAGGACAACCGTCATGCCCTCTTGTCCCAGCCGTCGGCACAGCGCGAAGCCGATGCCGCGGTTGGCTCCGGTTACGAGGGCTACGCGTCCCTTCAGGTCTGCCGCCACTCAGCTATCCGCCGCGAAGTGCTTCAGCGCCGCGTCGTCCAGCTCGACGCCGAGCCCAGGCCGCTCCGAGAGGACGATGCGGCCGTCGACTATCGGCGGTACTTGCTTGAAGATGGGCTCCATCCAAGGGATGTACTCGACGATCTTGCCGCCGATGCCCGCGATTACGTGGGACGAGACCTCGGTGCACATATGGCTCGCGATCGGCACGTTGTAGCCCTCGACAACGTGCGCCATCTTTAGCATCTGGGTGATACCACCGGCTTCGAGGTCGATCATGACCACGTCGGCGCCGCGGCGGTCGAGGAGGTCACGGAATTGTTGCGCCTCGTGGTAGGTTTCGCCGGCGCAGATAGGGGTCGTCAGAGCGTCGGAGATGCGGCGCAGGTTCTCGTACTCGTTCGCCGGGACCGGGTCTTCAAGCCACATGAGGTCGTGTTCATCAAGGGCGCGGCCGATGCGGATGGTCGCCGTGGCACTGACCGGGGCGTGTTACCCGACTCTAAGGCCCGCCGTCGTGTATCCCAAGCCCTACAGCGATGCTTTCTACGACAAGTTCTGGGCCGCGGCGCAGGAGTACAACCTGCCGCTGGCGATGCACATCTTCACCGGCGCGACGTCCAACCATGACCTGCCGAACTGGGGCGTCCACAACTACACGCTGGCCCACGTCGGCATTGCCCGCGTCATCCTGGACCTCGTCTGGGGTGGCACGGTCGAGAAGTTCCCCGGCCTGCGGTTTATGCCCACCGAGTTCGACGCAGGCTGGATCCCTTACTTCAACCAGCGCAACGACTGGAACTTCGCTCGCGAGGGCGGGCTGCGTCAGAACAAGCACCTGAGCATGCTGCCCAGCGAGTACTGGAAGCGTAACTTCCGTGTCACGATCGAGGATGACGAGATGAGCATCCGCTGCCGCGACCTCATCGGCGTCGAGAACATCATGTGGGGCAACGACTATCCCCACCACGATGGGCTCTTCCCGGAGTCGCAACAGACGATCGACAAGATGTTCCAGGGTGTGCCGGCGGAGGACCGTTACAAGATCACGGTCTCGAACGCCTGCAAGCCATACGGCCTGCCCTTCGAGTACTAGCGCTCGCTGTTTGAGAAGGGCCGTGAGGTCCTGGAGGTGGCTGTCGGGGCCGCGTGGCACATCGTCCCGGCAGCCACCTTCTTTATGACTGAGGGTAAGGGGCAAGCGTCAGGACTCAGGTGTCGCCGGCTGCGCCGTGGCTCCCGGGTGGCAAGCCTGACTGCATGTCGCTACATTTTGCCTGGATGCGAGGTACGTGATGTCGATTGAGTCGAACAAGGTGATTGCGCGGCGTGTCGTCCAGGAGATCCTGGTTGAGGGGCGCGAGGACTCGATCCCGGAGCTGTTCACCGAGGACTTCTACTCGCACGCGTGGAGCCCGATGTATGGTCCCGGTCTGGGAGGCGCGGCTGGGATCATCCGGTTCACAAAGGGCGCGTTCAGGAACGTCCGGTGCGAGATCCTCGACGTGATCGCCGAGGAGGATCGCGCGGCCACCTTCTTCACGTACTATGCGGAGCACGTGGGCGATATGTTCGGTCTGGCCGGTGAGGGGCGGTCGTTCAAGGAGCCTATCGTGCACATCCTTCGCTTTCGTGACGGTAAGGTGTGCGAGCATTGGCGGGTGGAGAACGAGTTGAGCATGATGAAGCAGCTTGGCAGGCTGCCGGAGACCTTCGAGTACGAGGCGACGGCGGAAAACATGAAGTACTAGCCCTAGTGCAATGAAGACGTTTGAGTATGAGGTGCATCCCAGCCGGGTGATCTTTGGCGCCGGCTATCTTGCCCGTGTGGCGGACGAGGTGCGGGCGTTTGGTGTCCGGCAGGTGTTTCTTGTACATGACCCGACGTCGGCGGGGTCCGCTGCCAAGGTGGCGGGTGATTTGGCCGTGTTCGCGGATGTGCGCTTGTGGGACCAGGTGGCACAGCACGTGCCCATCGACTTGGCGACGCCGGCGCGAGAGGCGGTCGACGCGCACGGCAGTAACCTTGTATTGAGTATCGGTGGCGGTTCGACGACGGGCCTGGCGAAGGCGATTGCGCTGAGCCATGGGCTGCCGATCGTGGCTGTGCCGACGACGTACGCGGGCAGCGAGATGACGCCGATCTACGGGCTGACGGGAGACCGGCACAAACAGACCGGCAAGAGCGCGCAAGTGCTGCCGAAGACGGTGGTCTATGACCCGTTACTAACGCTGGACCTGCCGGCTGGGGTGACGGGGCCGAGCGCATTCAACTCCCTCGCCCACTGTGTCGAGGCGCTGTACGTGCCGGGCAACAACCCGGTGACGAGCGCGATTGCACTGGAGGGCGTGCGGGCGATCAGCGATGCGTTGCCGCGGGTTATGCGGGCGCCGTCCGACGTCGATGCCAGGAGCGACCTGCTATACGGGGCGATGCTGGGTGGGATGGCGCTGGGGCAGACGGGTTCGGGGTTTCACCACCGGCTATGTCACATTCTTGGGGGCAAGTTCAATCTTGTACATGCAGATACGCACTCGGTGATTTTGCCGCACGTTGTCGCGTTCAATGCTCCGGTGCTTCCGCGGGACATGTCGCGGTTGGCGGATGCGCTTGGCGTGCCTGGTGGCGACCCGGCGACTGCGCTGTGGGACCTGGCGCGCGATCGTGGTATTCCGACGGACCTTGCGAGTCTTGGTCTCGAGCGCGGAGGTTTGGACGAGGTGGTCGAGCAGATCCTCATTGAAGAGAAGAACAACCCGGTGCCCCTGGATGGGCCGAGTGTGCGCGCCCTCCTCGACGCTGCCTTCGACGGCGTGCGTCCGGTGTCGATTGCGCCCAGCGTTTAGTAAGGAACAAGAACATGGCAGAGAATCGCATCCTCACTTCGCATGTCGGCAGCCTGCCGCGGCCGGTGCCTCTATTGGACGCAATGCGCGAGAAGTACAGCGGTGAGCCGTACGACGAAGCGGCCTTCCAGCAGAAGGTGACCGAGGCGGTGCGGGACTGCGTCGCGACGCAGAAGGCGCTGGGCATCGACATCGTCTCAGATGGGGAGCAGGGCAAGCTGGGGTTCTATTCCTATGTACGAGAGCGTCTGAGCGGCTTTGAGCTGGCTGAGCGCGAGCCGATGGAGATCATGATGGGGCGCTCGAAGGAAGTGCGAGCGTTTCCCGAGTACTACCAGCGCTACTTTGCCAAGCGCAGTGGTCCGCGCATCGGCGAGTCGTCGACGCCGGTGAAGTGCGTTGGGCCTGTGACTTACCAGGGCATGGACGCGCTCAACGTCGACATCGCCAACTTGAAGTCGGCGATGGAGGCGTCGGGCGCGAGCGAGGGCTTTATGCCGGCCATTGCACCGCGCGGCGTTGGCCGCAACGAGTACTACAGGACGGAAGAGGAGTACACGGAAGCGGTCGCGAACGCTATGCACGTCGAGTACAAGGCGATCATCGACGCAGGGCTCTACGTGCAGCTGGATGACGCCTGGCTGACCAGCCTGTACGGCCAGGACGACGTCGAGGACATGCCGGCGCGTCGCCAGGAGGCGGAGAAGTACGCCGAGGTGCTCAACCACTCGATACGTGACCTGCCCCAGGACCGTGTGCGCTTCCACACCTGCTACGGCATCAACGAAGGGCCGCGGGTCTACGACGTGCCGTTCGACGAGATCATCGGCATCATGCTGAAGGTCAATGCGGGCGCTTATTCATTCGAGTTCGGCAACCCGCGTCACGAGCACGAGTGGCACCTCTGGGAGCGCTTCAAGCTACCGGAGGGCAGGAAGATCCTGCCGGGCGTGATTACGCACAGCACGAACGTCGTCGAGCACCCGGAGGTCGTAGCTGATCGCCTGGTTAACTTCGCATCGGTTGTCGGGCGCGAGAACGTTATCGCCAGCGCCGACTGCGGGTACTCCTCGAACGCCAGCTACGAGGCGGACGTGCCGCTCTCCGTGGTATGGGAGAAGTTCAAGTCGCTCTCGCAGGGTGCGGAGATCGCCTCGAAGAAACTCTGGCGGTAGCCCTTTAGCCCAGCGTGGGCGCCTCGTTGGGTTTCTTTGACGGGCGGGCGTCGATGTCTGATTCGTCCTGGGTGACGAGGTGGTGTTCGGTCCAGACGCCGAGCTTGTTTGCGGCGGCCGCCGCCTTGATCTTCGCCGGTGCGTCCGGGACCTGCTGCAGAAGAGCGGCGTAACCCTGGTCTAGCAGGCGGGCGCGGATCTCGTCCTCGGACATTGAGAGAGAGCCGTAGTCGCGGGGCTTCCAGGACTCGTCCTTCTGGACGTACTCGCGGCCGATGACATAGTGCTTGGTCTTCATAAACAGGGTGTCGCCGTCGGCCTCCATTGCTGCCCATTCCGGTGACTTGTAGGCGTTCTGGAAGGCTGCGTAGTCGTCGAACCAGAACTCGGACCAGCCGTCGTGCGTGCTTGAGCCGCGGTAGATGCTCTCGACGGCGACGGGGCACTGTATGTAGCGGCGCAGGCCGGGGAGCTTCGAGGCCAGTGGCACCTGCACGTCCGTCCAGTGCCGGAAGAAGTCCTGGTGGTCGAGGCCGGGCTTGCGGCAGACCATCACGATGACGTTGACCATCGAAGGTGTCTTGGCGCCGTCGATGATGATGTTCTCGTGGCCGAAGATGTCGGCGTGCTGGTCGTCGGTTGGCCAGCGGGGGTCGCGGTCGAAGAGCTGGCGGTCGTCGGTGCCGTTGGCGGGCACGTTGGGCTGGATCTGCTGCTTGAACATGACGTCGAGGTCGGTGCGCCAGAACATGGAGATGCCGATGTAGCTGGCTTTGGGCTCGTTCTCGTAGGCCTCGGGCAGGCTGAAGTAGTGGTGGTAGCGCTGGATGCCTGTGTTGTTGGCGACGAGTTTGCCGTGGCTCTCAGCCCAATACTGCTGCGCTTCGGTTCGCGAGCGTCCTGAAACCAGGTTCTCGTTCGCAGCTGTGATTCGCTTGATGCCCATCGTTACCCTCCTGTTGTGAGAGCCAATCGGCCCCGGGGATGTCCCGAGGCCGATTGGCTCAGCTCCTTGTTGTTGAGACTTACGTCTTCTTCGAGGCGTCGTACCAGTACTGCGAGATGACCTGGCCGGCGCCACTCGGGTTCTGCTCGATGTAGGGCTGCCACCAACCCCACCCACCGACCCAGGGCTGGGCCACGTAGTAGGGCTTGAAGTCCACCGGGAAGTGGTACGGCAGGTAGTACATCTTCTCGATGTCGTACTTGGCGAACTCCTGGAAGATCGCGGCCCGCTTCTTGGGGTCGAGCTCGCGACGCTGGCGGTTCACGAGGTCCGTCATCTTCGGGTCTTCGTTCGCCTTGCCCATCCAGAAGTCGGTGGACGACGGGTGGTAGGCGAGGTAGAGCGTCCAGTCGAAGTCGTGGTGGTCGAAGTAGAACGAGATGCTGATACCGTCGAAGTTGCCACCGGTGTTTCTGATCTGTGTGAGGTACAGGTTGAAGTCCGGGTGCATGTTGATGTCCCACTGGAAGAGCCCGTCCTCGGCGTAGAGGCCGAGCATGCCCTCGTACAGGGGGTCACGCGCCGGATTCGGCGTGTTGTGGTAGGTCTGCTTGATCGGCGTGCTGATGCCGGCAGCCTGGACCAACTTCTTGGCTTCAGCCCTGTCGAGCTTGAGGTTCTTTGACTGGGAGCCGAGCTCGTCCTTTTTGGGGTCGAGCCACCAGTCGTAGCCGGGTCCGCCGCGAGCGAACCACGCGGTTTCGACGGGCAAGCCCTCGGCCTCGAACTTCTTGCGGTTGCTGTAGTTGTCGCCCCAGAGGTCGGCGTCCATGCTCATGGCCATTGCCCGGCGCACGCGGTCGTCGTTCCAGGGCGAACCCGGCTTGCGGCCGAAGAAGATGGCGCCACAGCCCTTCGCAAAGAACGGCCGCTGGTACATGTTCAACTTCGGGTTGGCCTTCTTCAGGGCTAGCACGTCCTCCTGGATAAGGCCCAGGTGGAAGTCAAGAGCGCCCGTCTCGAACTGGGAGCGAATCGCCGAGTACTCCACCAGGTTGTGGATGTTGAGGTTATCGAAGTAGGGCTCGCCCTGATGATAGTAGTTGGGGTTGCGCGTCATTTCGGCGTTGCCCGAGGGTCGATTGTCCGGAAGCGTATATGCGCCTGTGCCACGCGCGATGCTGCGTGTCTCGTAGCCACCGTCGGCCTCGGTCGGGTAGATGTGAGGGAAGAAGGTACTGCCCAGGTAGGAAAAGAGCGGCGCAAAGGGGAATGCCAGGTGCATGACGACCGTCTGGGCATCGGGTGTCTCAATCCTGGTCACAGGCGCGTCGGCGGACTTTTCGTTCGCCAACTCCGGGGCCCGGGTGTTCGACTTGACGAATCGGTCCCAGCTGTATTTGACGTCCTGCGAGGTGCTGACGCGTCCGTTGGTTGGCGCGCGGTTGTCGAACTTCATGCCGCGCAGCTTGAAGGTGACCTTCAGGCCATCGGCGCTCTGCTCATAGGATTGCGCGAACTCCGGCTCCATCTCGCCCTGCGGCGTGTCGTTGAAGGTACCAATTTTGGCGCGCATTAGCTGGCTATAGGTGTGGTGAACCAGGACGCTGCCAGACCCGTTGCCGCCGAGGGCCTGCTCAAGGGTGGCATTTGCGATGCCGGCTGGCGGGCCAGCGATGTTCAGGGTGCCGCCACGCTTGCGGGTACTGGTCTGATCGGTGGGCGTGGATAGCAGGCCAGACCTGTCGACGGACCCCGTCGAGCCACCGCCTCCATCGTCGTCGTCATCGCCGCCACAAGCTGCAAGGAAGGCCGCCGCTGCCGCGGTGCCTCCCGTGGCTAGAAGCGCCCGGCGTCTACTAAGCCGGCGAGTCGTGAACTTGTCCCAGTAGTTGGCTGTCATCGACGTTCCTCCATAGCCTTCGACGAATTCCAATACGTGGAATCCGTTTCCGTCATGCTAGCCATATCATGCACCTTGTCAATACTCGAATTGGTTGTGCCTTTATTTAGTCGAAACGCACTTTATGACGCGTGAAATGCTCCACCTGGCTCGTCTGGCCACGTCTGGAGGATTGGACGGCGACCTCATCGATGGGTGCTTGTGCCAGCGAAACGTGGTCTGCCCCGGGAGTACGCCGGGGCAGACCACGAGAATCGCCGCTTAGGCCCGCTTCGTCGGGTCGTTCCAGTACTGCGAGAGGATCTGGCCGGCGCCGTTCGGGTACTGCTCGATGTAGGGCTGCCACCAGCCGTACCCACCGACCCACGGCTGACCGATGTAGTACGGCTTGAAGTCGGTGGGCCAGTGATACGGGATGTAGTACAGCTTCTCGACGTCGTACTTGGCGAAGTCCTGGAAAATCTGTTCCCGCTTCTTGGGGTCCAACTCGCGGCGCTGCTTGTTCACAAAGTCCGTCATCTTCGGGTCTTCGTTCGACTTGCCCATCCAGAAGTCGGTAGAGGAAGGGTGATACGAGAGATACATCGTCCAGTCGAAGTCGTGGTGGTCGAAGTAGAAGGCAATGCTGTGCCCATCGAAGTTGCCACCCGTGTTCCGGATCTGGCTGAGGTAGATGTTGGTGTCAGTCCAGTTCTGAATGTCGAAGGCGAAGTCTCCGCTGTCCTGGAAGATACCCATCATGCCCTGGTACTGGTCATCACGAGCCGGATTCGGCTGTGCGTGCCAGGTGCTCTTGATCGGCAACTGCATGCCGGTTGCCTCGAGCAGTTTGTGGGCCTCATCGGGGTTGTACTTGAGGTTCTTCGATGCGGCGCCCAGCTCATCCTTCTGGGGGTCCAACCACCAGTCGTAGCCCGGTCCGGCGCGGGCGAACCACGCCACCTCGACCGGCAAGCCCTCCGCCTCGAAGCGCTTGCGGTTGCTGTAGTTGTCGCCCCAGAGGTTGGCGTCCATGTTCATCGCCATGGCCTTGCGCACGCGCTCGTCGTTCCAAGGCGAGCCCGGCCTGCGGCCGAAGTAGATGGCGCCGGATCCCTTCGCGTGGAACGGACGCTGATACATAGTCAGCTTCGGGTTGTCCTTCTTCAGCCTCAGCACGTCTTCCTGAAGGAAGAACTGATGGAAGTCCAGGTTGCCTGAAGCGAACTGTGCGTAGATCGTCGAGACTTCCGTCAGGTTGTGGATGTTGAGCTTGTCGAAGAAGGGCTCGCCGTTGTGGTCGTAGTTGGGGTTGCGCTCCATCTCCGCGTTGCCTGTGGGACGGCTGTCCGGGAGCATCCAGGGCCCCGTGCCACGGGCGATGCTCTTCGTTTCGTAGCCGCCGTCGGATTCCTTCGGGTAGATGAAGGGGAAGTAGGCGCTGCCGAGGTAGGCGAATAGAGGCGCGAACGGGAAGGCGAGGTGGAAGACGACGGTCTGAGGGTCGGGCGTTTCCACGCGCGTGACGGGAGCGTCGGGGTGCTTGGCGTTCGACAGCTCGGGGGCGCGACTGTTAGTCCGTTCCCAGCGGTCCCAGCTGAACTTTACATCCTCGGACGTACTGACTCGTCCGTTGGTGGGAGCGCGATTGTCGAACTTCATGCCCCGGAGCTTGAAAGTGACTCGCAAGCCGTCGGCACTTTGCTCGTAAGACTGCGCGAACTCGGGCTCCCAGGCGCTCTGAGGCGGGGCGTCGTAGGTGCCGATCTTGGCGCGCATGAGCTGGCTGTAGGTGCTGTGCACCAGCAGGCTGCCGGAGCCGTTGCCGCCAAGGTTCTGGTCGAGTGTCGCGGTTGCCGTGCCGCCCGGCGTCGAAGGGCCGGCTATATTCAGCGTGCCTCCGCGCTTGCGGGTGCTGGTCTCGTCCTTGGGTTGGGCGAGGAGGCCGGAGCGGTCCACCGGGCCTGTGCTGCCGCCATTGGATGAGCCGTTATCGTCGTCGCCACCGCAGGCTGCCAGGAAGGCAGCGGCGGCAGCGGTACTGCCGGTCAGGGCAAGGGCGTGTCGTCTGCTCAGTCTGCGGGACGTGAGCTTTTCCCAGTAGTTAGAAGACAAGTGTTCCTCCAGAATTCCGATGTGTGAAATGGTTTTCCGTAATGCTTAGCGGTCGACAAGTTCCTGTCAAGCCTAAAATGTTTAGGCACTTGTGATTGCTAGACGCAGGGACCGCCAGGTCAGGCCGATGCAGGGATGCCCGCCGACTTGCTTAGCAGCGTGGAGCCTTCAGCCCGCACGCGCGGGGCGACTTCGTTGGCGATCAACTCCAGGGTGCGATAGTCGCCCGGGTAGTCGAACATGAAGACGAAATCGCCGACGCCCTGACTGCAGTACTGGAGCAAGGTCTCGGCGATCTGGTCCGGCGTGCCCTGGCTGCGGTGACGGCCGCCGCTCTTTTCCGCCTGCTCTTCGACCTCGGCTTCGGTAGCGCCTATAACCGGCTTGATGTGGATGGACTTGCGGATCTCACGGGGGTCGCGCCCGACGTCCGCGCAGTGGCGCTCGAGGGCTTCGAGCTTGGGGGCGAACTCCTCCGGGCTGGGTGAGGTCCAGTTGTTCCAGATGTCCGCCGACTCCGCGACGATGCGCATCGACAGCTGCTCACCGATGCCGCCGACGAGGAGCGGGAACGGCTGCTGCAGGGGCTTGGGTTCGCAACGGGCGTCTTTGAAGTGGTAGTACTCGCCGTCGAAGGTCGTGGTCTCATCCCGTACCAGGCTGCGCACGATCTTGGCCGACTCGGCGAACATGCGCAGGCGCTTGCCACGGGTGTAGTAGGGGATGTCGTACATGCGGTGCTCAGTCTCGGTGTGGCCGGAGCCCATGCCCAGCTCCATGCGGCCACCGGAGACGTGGTCAATGGTGCAGGCGATTTTCGCCAGGATGCCGGGGTTGCGGTAGGTGTTGCCGGCGACCATGAGGCCGACGCGCATTCGGGTGGTCTGTGCGGCCATAGCCGAGATGATCGTCGGGCCCTCCCACACGGGTGAGTCGAGCATCGCTGGGTTCTCGGGCACGAAGTGATCGACGGAGTAGCAGACGTCGTAGCCCAGCTCTTCTATATGCAGCCAGTTGTCTCGGTACTGCTGGTAG
>Ga0247825_10002096_pt1 | contig 13181 bp, 9 predicted proteins | sample 13C_Vanillin_Day_FD_194413 | JGI IMG/M metagenome (GOLD analysis project Ga0247825, IMG submission 194413) | Soil microbial communities from agricultural site in Penn Yan, New York, United States - 13C_Vanillin_Day48 | ecosystem: Environmental > Terrestrial > Soil > Agricultural land | place...
GTCCAGGAGTTCGTGACCCTGCAAAACGCCTTCGCCCAGCCCGCGATCGAGAAGGCCATCGCCTACTCGAAGAGCGTGTACGAAGTCGCCACCGAAGCCAACGCCGAGCTCACCAAGGTTGCCGAGCGCCGCGTGTCGGAGTGGAACGAAGGCTTCGTCGGCCTGCTCGACAAGGTGTCGAAGAACGCGCCGGCCGGCTCGGACGTCGCGGTCGCCGCGATCAAGTCGATGCTCGCCGCCAGCAACTCGGCGTACGACAACCTCACCAAGGTCGCGCGTCAGGCGACCGAGATCGCGGAAGCCAACGTCAACGCCGCGACCGAGACGGTGAAGGGCCTGGCGAAAGCAAAAAAAGCCGCCTAAGCGCCAAACCGGGCAAGAAGAAGCAGGCCCGATCTAGCGCCAAGCAGCCGAAGAAGCTGAAAACGAAAGCCCGCCGATAGGCGGGCTTTTCATTTGTAGGGGAAGCCGGCGGCGCCGACCATCTGGCGCAGCTTCTGCATCGCCGGCTCGACCTGGCCCGGAGCGCCGCGCACGCCGAGCTCGACGTGGATGCGGCTGCCGTCCTGGCCCATCGAGGGCAGGCTGAACACCTTGACCCCCTGGTAGCTCGCTTCCACCGCCTGCATGGCCGGGATCAGCTGGCTCTCGCCGGCTTCGAACACCAGGATGGATTGCTCTTTCCATTCCTGGGCGTTGAAGCGCTCGCGGTATTTCGTGTCCAGCACCCACTCCACCATCGGCCACGCCATTTGCGGAAAGCCGGGCACGAAGTGATGGTCGCGCACCGAAAAGCCGGGGATGCGATTCACCGGGTTGGGAATGATAACCGACCCCTCGGGAAACTCGCCCATCTGCAGCCGCTGCGGGGTGACTTCCCCGCCAAAGCGCGCGCGAATTTCGCGCTCCGCGTCCGGGTGAACCCTTAGCCCCACGCCCAGCGCGGCGGCTGCGCACTGGCGCGTGTGGTCGTCGGGAGTCGCGCCGATGCCGCCGAAGCTGAACACCACGTCCTTCGACTGGAGCGACAGGCGCAGGGCTGCGCTGATGCGCTCGGGCTCGTCGCCCAGATAGTGGGCCCAGGAAAGACGAAGCCCGCGCTTGGCGAGGGCTTCGATCACGAACGGCAGGTGCTTGTCCTGGCGCTTTCCGACGAGGAGCTCGTCCCCGATGATGAAAGCGCCGAACAATCAGGCTGCTTTCTTACTCCAGCGCTGCAGATCTTCCAGGCCGCCGATGTGCTTGCCGTTGACGAACACCTGCGGCACCGTGCCGCGGCCGGTGATGGCGCCGACGACGCGCGAGCGGTCGCTGTGGTCGAGCTTCACTTCGGAGTAAGCGTACCCCAGCTCCTTCAGCAGCGCCTTGGCCCTGGCGCAGTAGCCGCAGCCTTCGCGCGTCAGGATCGCGACCTGGTCGGGCTTCTTCGCCTTGGGGTTGATGAAGTTCAGCATGGTGTCGGCGTCCGACACCTCGAACGGGTCGCCCGCCTTCTCCGGCTCGATGAACATTTTCTGGATCACGCCGTCCTTCACCAGCATCGAGTAGCGCCAGGAGCGCTTGCCGAAGCCGAGGTCGGACTTGTCGACCAGCATGCCCATTTTCTCGGTGAACTCGCCGTTGCCGTCCGGAAGCATGAGGACGTTGCCGCATTCCTGCGTGCGCGCCCACTCGTTCATGACGAACGCGTCGTTCACGGAAATGCAGACCACGGTGTCGACGCCGTTGGCCTTGAACGCGGGCGCCAGCTCGTTGTAGCGCGGCACGTGGGTGGACGAGCAGGTCGGGGTGAACGCGCCCGGGAGCGAGAACACCACCACGGTCTTGCCTTTGAAGATGTCGTCCGTTGTAAGCGTCTTCCAGTCGCTTTCGCCGCGCGCGCGGAAGTTCGCCTGGGGAACTCTTTGGCCTTCGCGATTCTCGAGCACTTGCACGCTCCTGTTTCGGTCAATAGGGAATGGACCGAGTCTAGGGAGCGGCGTTCCCGCGGGCCAATTCTTTGTTCGGATCAACGCGATAGTCGGGCCTAATCGACTCCAGCGCGGCGAGCAGGTAGCGGATGAACGCCAGCCCGAACACGACCGGGGCGACAAAGCCCACGAACGGCACGTACGCCGCCAGCGCGAGCAGGAAGCCGAGCGTCAGCAGCGAACCGCGGTGCTCGCGGAACACGCGCGTCATCTCGGCGGCGTCGGCATGCTCGGCAAGGGCGTCGTAGCGCAGCAGGCGCTGGTTGACCCAGGTCAGGATCGCCAGGGTGATCACCGGCCAGAGCACGGGAACCAGCCACAGCGGCAGGCTGATGGCGAACAGCAGCAGCATGCCGAAAAAGGTGAGGAGCGCGTTCCCCACGCTGCCGACGGTGGTGCCGCCATGCTTGCGCTCGAGGTGCGGGAACGCGCGCGTGGCGACGTGGTCGACCATCTTCTGCATGCCGAAGGCGCCAAGGATGAAGAGCGCGGTCAGGTAGACCAGCGGCACGAACAGCAGCAGGAGGGCCACGTTCGCCAGGAACACGGCCAGCTGGCCGAGCTCGACGCGCACGATGCCGAGCGCCCACTGGTTCAGGAGCTCGGCGAGCCAGAGCGCGAGCCGCGTCCACATGACGAGCGCGACGCTGCCCCAGAGCGCGAGCGACACCAGCATGGGCCAGATCATCAGCCACAGCATGCGCGGGTGGAACAGGTTGGCGAGGCCGTAGAACAAGGCGCCGGCGACGTTCATGCCGCACTCATTTGCGCAGACTATGCCAGAGTTTTGTTAAACGCTTCACCGAGACCGGCACCGGGGTCTTGAGCTCCTGCGCGAACAGGGAAACTCTCAGCTCCTCGAGCAGCCAGCCAAACTGCCCGAATTCCGCGTCGACTGCGCCCTGCCGCGCCCGCGCCGCGGCCTCGCGGCGGTACGGCACCTCGAGCGACGCGAGATCGGCCGCCAGGCGCGCGTCGCGCGCCGGGTCGGCGCGCAGCTTGTCGAGGCGCAGCGCGGCGGCCTTCAGGTAGCGCGGGAGGTGTTGCAGGCGCTCCCAGGGCGTGCGCGCCAGCCAGCCGGGACCGAGCAGGCGATCCAGCTGGGCGCGCACGTCCTCCGTTTCCCGGGGGAACGTCTTCATCCCGGCCAGCTTCTTTTCCAGCGCCGCGCGCTCCGCGAGAATGCCGGCCGCCATGCGCGCGAATTCCTGCGCGATCAGCGTGAACCGGCTGCGGCCCTCGTCCACCCGACGCGCAAAGTCCTTCTGCGTCATCGGCAGCTCGCCCGCCAGGAACGTGCGCTGCAACGCGGCCGCGATTACGTCGCCCTTGAGCGGACCGAGCACGACGTCCTTCGCCAGCGAGCGCTCCAAGTCGCGGATGCGGTCGCGGAAAGCGATGGCGAGAAGGCGCAGCACGCCGCCCCGGTGCAGCTCGCGCGCCTTCTCGGGTGAATCGAACACCTGCAGCGTGACTGCGTCGTCCGCGTCGACCAGCGCGGGGTAGCCCACCAGCGTCTGTCCGCCGCGCCCGATCTCCATCAGCTCGGGCAGGTCGCCCATGGTCCAGCCGGTGTAGCGCTCGCCCTCGTCGACCGGCGCTTCCTCCTGCAGGATGGCCTCGGTCTTCCCGCCCAGCGCGCGCTTCAGCTCCGCCAGGTTGCGCCCGGTGTCGAGCTGCCGCCCGTGCTCGTCGAGCACCCGAAAGTTCATGTGCAGGTGCGGCGGCGCCGAATCCGGGCGGAAAGCGTCGAGCGGCACCTCGAGGTGGAGCTGCTCGCGCACGTAGCGGCGCAGGGCCTCGGTCAGGGGCAGGTCCGCCGGCGGGACGGCGGCGACGAAAGCGGCGGCGAACTCGTCGAGCGCGCCGAGCTTGTGGCGCAGGCGCTGCGGCATCGACTTGGCCAGCGCCTTGACCTTTTCCTTGAGCAGGCCGGGAACCAGCCATTCGGTGCGCGCCGCCGGCACCTGGTTGAGCAGCGCGAGCGGCACGGTCATGGTCACGCCGTCGCGCGCCGACCCCGGCTCGAAGTGGTATTCGAGCGAGTAGCGGTTCGGGCCGAGCGCGAGCGAAGGCGGGAAATTCTCGGTGGTGATGCCCGCGGCCTCGTGGCGCATCAGGTCCTCGCGCGCGAGGAACAGCAGCCGCGGTTGGGTCGCTTCGGCCTGGCGCCGCCAGACTTCGAAGGTTTTTGATGAATTTATTTCCTTCGGAATGCGCTCGTCGTAGAACGCGTGGATCAGCTCGTCGTCCACCAGGATGTCCGGCCGCCGCGACTTGTGCTCGAGGCGCTCGATGTCGGCGAGCAGGCGCCGGTTGTGCGCGAAGAACGGCGCGCGCGTGTCGAAATCGCCCTCCACCAGCGCCGCGCGGATGAACACGTCGCGCGCGAGATCCGGATCGAACGGGCCGAACGGCACGCGCCGGTTCACGTAGACCGGCAGGCCGTAGAGCGTGCCGCGCTCAAGCGCGACCACCTGGCCCTGGCCCTTCTCCCAGTGCGGGTCGCCGCGGCTGCGCTTGAGGAGATGGCCGCCGACCTCCTCCAGCCAGCGCGGCTCGATGGCCGCCACGGTGCGCGCGAAAAGGCGCGTGGTCTCGACCAGCTCGGCGGCGACGATCCATTTGCCCGGCTTCTTGGTCCACGACCCGGGATGCACCCAGAACTTGATGCCGCGCGCGCCGGTGTAGGCCCCTTCCTCGTCGCGCATGCCGACGTTGCCGAGCAGGCCCGTGAGCAGCGCGCGATGAATCGCGCGGTAGCCGTCGGCTTTCTCCGGCCGGACCGAAGACTCCGGCCATTCGAGCGCCTGCTTGAGCTGCTCGTGCACGTCGCGCCATTCGCGCATCCGCGGGTACGAGAGGAAATTCTCGCGGCATAGCCGCCGCAGGCCCTCCTCGCCCTGCAGGTTCCAGAGCTTGAGCAGCGCCAGAAAGTCGGATTGCTCGTCGGCGAAGCGCGCATGGCGCTCGTCGGCTGCCGCGGCGCGCTCCAGCGGCCGCTCGCGCGGATCCTGCACCGAGAGCGCCGCGGCGATGACGCGCACCTGGGCGAGGCAGCCCTCGGCGCGGGCCGCGACCAGCATGCGGGCGACGCGCGGGTCGAGCGGCAGGCGGGCCAGCTCTTCACCCACCGGGGTGAGATTCCTTTGCTCATCCACCGCGCCGAGCTCGGTAAGGAGCTCATACCCGTCGGCGATCGCGCGCGGGCTGGGTAGATCGACAAACGGAAATTTCTCGACCTCGCCCAAGCCGAGACTCTTCGCCCGCAGGATCACGGAAGCGAGCGAGGAGCGCAGCAGCTCCGGGTCGGTAAATGCAGGGCGCTTGGCGAACTCCTCCTCCGAGTACAGGCGGATGCAGATCCCGTCGGCCACGCGCCCGCAGCGCCCGGCGCGCTGCTGCGCCGCGGCCTGCGAGATCGGTTCGACGCGCAGCATCTCGACCTTGTTGCGGTAGCTGTAACGCTTGACGCGCGCGTCGCCGGTGTCGATCACGTAGCGGATGCGCGGCACGGTGAGCGAGGTCTCGGCCACGTTGGTCGCCAGCACCACGCGCCGTTCCCGGCCAGGCTTGAATACCCGATCCTGCTCGGCCACCGAAAGACGCGAATAGAGCGGCAACAGCTCCACCCCCTTCGGGCCCTTCCTGCGCAGGGTATCGGCCGCGTCGCGGATCTCGCGCTCGCCGGGGAGGAACACCAGGATGTCGCCCGGCCCCTCGCGGCACAGCTCGTCCACCGCGTCGGCAAGCGCCTGCTCCTCCTCGTCGCGCGTGGTGTCCTCCGCGTCGCCCGCCACCGGCCGGTAGCGCACCTCGACCGGATACAGCCGCCCGGAGACCTCGATCACCGGCGCGCCGCCGAAGTGCCTCGAGAAGCGCTCGGCGTCGATGGTGGCCGAGGTAATCACGACCTTCAGATCGCGGCGCCTTTCGCTCAGCTGCTTCAGATAGCCCAGCAGGAAATCGATGTTCAGGCTGCGCTCGTGCGCCTCATCGATGATGATGCTGTCGTACTGGCGCAGCTCGCGGTCGCCCTGGGTCTCGGCGAGCAGGATGCCGTCGGTCATCAGCTTGATCGCGGTGCGCCTGCTGCTCTCTTCGTGGAAACGCACCTTGTAGCCGACAAGGTCGCCCCGCTCGGTGCCGAGCTCTTCCGCGATGCGCGTGGCGACCGAGCGCGCGGCGATGCGCCGCGGCTGCGTATGGCCGATGCGGGGAGGGGCGCCTTTCTCCAGTCCGCGCTCGAGCAGGATCTTCGGCAGCTGGGTGGTCTTGCCGGAGCCGGTCTCGCCGCAGACGATGACGATCGGGTGCGCGTCGATCGCCGCGCGGATCTGGTCGCGCCGCGCGTTGATCGGCAGCGCGGGGTCGAAATGCACCGCTATCCGGGAACCAAAGCGACGCCGTGGTCGGCAAGCGAGATCGACACGTCGGTCCCCGCGGGCATCGGGCGCGACACGTCTCGGTCGACGACGAAGAGCGAGCCGATGGGCGCCTCCACCGTGTACTCCATATGCGTTCCCAGATACGCGGCCTTGCGAATGGTTCCGCGCAGCCCGGAAGAATTCTCCTTCTTCAGCACGATCGATTCCGGGCGGATCGCGATGCGCACCGGCCCGGGCGCGGCGCCGCGGTGCTCGAGCTCGAGCTCGACCCCGCCCAGGCGCAGCGGGGCGCGGCTGCCGCGGTGCGCGCCGAGCTCGGCCTCCACCAGGTTGGCGTCGCCGATGAAGTCGGCGACGAAGCGGTCGCGCGGCGCCTCGTAGAGCTCGCGCGGCGCGCCGATCTGCGCGATGCGCGCGTTGGACATGACGATGATCTGGTCGGACACCGCGAGCGCCTCCTGCTGGTCGTGCGTGACGTAGGCGACGGTGAGGCCAAGGCTCTGCTGCAGCTCGCGGATCTCCTCGCGCACGCGCCGCCGCAGCTTCGCGTCCAGGTTCGACAGGGGCTCGTCGAACAGCAGCACCTGCGGCTCGAGCACCAGCGCGCGCGCCACCGCGACGCGCTGCTGCTGGCCGCCCGAGAGCTCCGAGGGCATGCGGCTGCCGAACTGGTCGAGGCCGACCATGCGCAGCTTCTCGTGCGCCTTGTCCTTGGCCGCCTTGTCGCCGCTCACGCTCGGCCCGTAGGCCACGTTCTCCAGCACGTTCATGTGCGGAAACAGGGCATAGGACTGGAACACCATGCTGACGTCGCGTTCCGAGGCCGGCGCCGAGGTGACGTCGCGGCCGCCGATGGTGATGGTGCCGGCGCTCACCATCTCGAGCCCGGCGATCAGCCGCAGCGTGGTGGTCTTGCCGCAGCCCGATGGTCCGAGCAGGGTCGCCAGCGTCCCTTTCTCGACGCGAAAGGAGATGTCATCGACCGCGGTCACGGCCCCGTAGCGCTTGCTTACGCTCTTGAATTCAACCATCAGGCCGCTCCCTGTAGCGCCACCGTCTCCCGCCGTCCCAGCTTGCGCTCGCCCACGCCGAACTGGATCAGGCCGATCACCGCCAGCATGATGACGATCAGCACGCACGAGTAGGCGATGGCCAGCCCGAACTCGCCCGCCTCGACCCGCCCGACGATGTAGGCCGTGGCCATGTTGTATTCGGCGGTCACCAGGAAGATCACGGCGCTGACCGCGGTCATCGCGCGCACGAAGCTGTACACCAGCGCGGCGATGATCGCCGGCCGCAGCAGCGGCATCACCACGCGCCGGATGGTGGTCGCCGAGCGCGCACCCAGCGTGTGCGAGGCTTCATCCAGCGATTTGTCGATCTGCGAGAGCGTGGCGACGCCCGCGCGCACGCCGACCGGCATGTTGCGGAACACGAAGCAGATCACCAGGATCGCGGCGGTGCCGGTGAGCTCGAACGGCGGCACGTTGAAGGCGAGGATGTAGCTGATGCCGACCACGGTCCCCGGGATCGCGAAGCTGAGCAGCGTGCCGAACTCGAACGCGCGCTTGCCGGCGAAGCTCTGCCGCGACAGCAGCCAGGCCGTGAGCAGGCCGATGGCGGCGGTCAGCGGCGCGGCGACGGTGGCGATGATCAGCGTCGTATGGAGCGACGGCCAGGCGGCGCCGGTGAAGTGCAGCCCGCGGCTCCCCATCTCGACGGCGAAACCGGCCAGGAAATGGTCGAGCGTGAAGCTGTAGTCGCGCCCGACCGACCTGACGAAACCGCCGACGAAGATCGTCACGTAGATGACGAAGGTGAGCAGCGCCCACGGGATCGCGATGCCGTAGCACAGCCAGCGCAGCCCGCGCGGCAGCGGCACCGGCAGGCCGGCGTCGCCCTTGCCCGTGACGGTGGTGTAGGAAGCGCGTCCCAGCCAGCGCTGCTGCGCCCAGAAAGCGAGCAGCGTGAACACCAGCAGCACGAGGGCGAGCACCGCGGCGCGGCTCTGGTCGTGCGAGGCGCCGACCACCGCGAAAAACACCTTGGTCGACAGCACCTCGAAATTTCCGGCGAGCACCAGCGGATTGCCGAAGTCGGCCATGCTCTCGACGAAACCGAGCAGGAACGCGGCCGCGAGCCCGGGTCGCAGCAGCGGCAGCGTCACGGTGCGGAACGTGGTCCAGCCGCGCGCGCGCAGCGTCTGCGATGCCTCCTCGAGCGACGGGCTGATGCCCTGCACCACGCCGAGCAATACCAGGAACGCGATCGGCGTGAACGCGAGCAGCTGGGCGAACGCCACCCCGGCGAGGCCGTAGATCCAGCGCGAGCGCGGGATGTCGAACCAGTCGTAGAGCAGCGCGCTGACCGCGCCGGCGCGGCCGAACAGCAGGATGATGGCGAGGCCGATGACGAACGGCGGCGTGATGATCGGCAGCACGCTCATCACGCGCAGCACGCCCTTGAAGCGGAACGCGGTGCGCGCCGCGATCAGCGCGAAGGCAAGGCCGAGCAGCGTCGAGCCGGCGCCGACCACGATCGCGAGCAGCACCGTGTTCCAGGCCACGCCGCAGCGCAGGCTCGAATAAAGGCAATCCACGCCCCAGATCGAACGGTCGAAGAAGCTGGCGACGAAGTTTCCGTCGAACGCGCTCGCCAGCATGACGAAGATGGGAAAGAACACGAACACCGCGATGCTCGCCACCACCAGCCCGATGGCGCCGACCACGAACGCATCGCCGCGGCAGAAGCCGCGCGCCGCGAGGCCCTGGCAGAGCAGCATCAGGTAGCCGCTGCCCGCGAGCAGCGCCCCGTAGCCCATGCCCGGCTGCGTCGGCCAGCCGGCGGGCGTGATGTTGGGGTGGCGGAAAAGAAACCCCTGCAGAAGCATGAGCATGACGCCGGCGGCGCCGATCAGCGTCAGCAGCGTCCCGGCACGCTCACGCTCCAGGCGCCACGGGCGCATCGCCAGCGCCGCGAGCAGCGGCAGAAAAAGCGCCAGCAGCCACCAGCGGCCCTGGAAGCCATGCCACAGCGCCGGCGCGCTCCAGCGCGCGCCCTCGATCGCGTACCACGGCAGCACCAGCAGGCCTGCCGCGGTCGCGGCGATCCAGGCGATCGCCGCGCGACCGGGCCGGTGCGTCACTTCGGCAGCGCCTTGACTTCCTTATCCCACTTCGACAGCAGTCGCTTGCGCTCCGCCGAGGAGCCGTACTTGGCGAAGTCGTAATCGATGACCTTGGTCTGGTCGAGCCGCGGCGCCTGCGGCGGCGTCTTGGCGTTCTTGTTGGACGGGATCTGGTACGCCTTGGACTCCGCGCCGAGCGCCTGCGCTTCCGGCGTCAGCGCCCAGTCGTACCACGCCCTCGCTTCCTTCGGGTTCTTGCCGCCCTTGATGATGCTCATCGAGCCGACTTCGTAGCCGGTGCCCTCGCAGGGCGCGACCAGCTTGAGCGGCGCGCCGCCCACCGCCATCGTCACCAGGTCGTGCAAGAAGGTGATGCCGATCAGCGTCTCGCCGCTGGCCGCCGCCTTGGCCGGCGCCGCGCCCGACTTGGTGTACTGGTTGATGTTCTTGTGCATGCGCTTCATGAAGTCGAAGGCCTTGTCCTCGCCCTGGATCTGCACCAGCGTGGCGAGCATGGTGTAGGAGGTGCCCGACGAGTTCGGATCGGCCACCTGCACCTCGTCGCGGTACTTGTCCGAGGCGAGGTCGCTCCAGCACTTCGGCTCGGGCAGGTTCTTGCGCTTCAGCAGCTCGGTGTTGTAGCCGAAGCCGAGCACGCCGGCGTAGACGCCGACGGTGCGGAACTTGGCCTGCTCCGCCTGCTTCACCGCCCAGGGCGCGAGGTCTTTCATCATCGGCGACTTGTACTCGACCAGCAGGCCTTCCTCCGCCGCCTGCAGGTGCGGGTCGCCGGTGCCGCCCCACCAGATGTCGCCGCGCGGGTTGCTCGACTCGGCCTTCACCTGCGCGTAGATCTCGCCGCTCGACTTGCGCGTCATCGCCACCTTGATGCCGGTCTTGCGCTCGAATGCGGTCACCATCGCGCGGCACCATTCTTCCTGCGGCGCGCAATACAGCACCAGGTTGCCCTGCGCTGCGGCCAGTGTGGGAACGAGCAGCGCCAGCCCTGCGAACACTCGAATCATGAAATCCTCCTCTCGGTTTTCTCGTTAGCTTGCCCGACGCCGGTCGCGGCGACCAGCGTCTCTTTCAACCCCGGCGCGCAGGCGAGCACCGCGTTGCCGCGGGTCAGGCCTTCGTCCTCCAGGAAATCGCTGGTCCAGCCGCCCGCCTCGCGCACCATCAGCAGCCCGGCGAGCGTGTCCCAGGAGTTGATGTGCAGCTCGCAGTAGCCGTGGCTGCGGCCGGCGGCGACATAAGCAAGACCCAAAGCGCCAGAGCCGGCGCGCAGGAAGGTCGCGCCGGTGGCGAGCACGCGCTCGACCATCGAGGTGTAGCTGCGCACCGTGCGGCGCGAGGACCAGCCGAGCTCGATCACCGCCTGCCGGATGTCGGCGTCGGTGACGCGCATGGCACGGTCGTTGAGGAACGCGCCGCGCCCCAGGCGCGCGCGGTAGAGCTCGCCGTACATCGGCGCGGCGATCGCGCCGAGCGCGAGCTCGCTGCCGGCCATGAAGGCGATCGACACGCAGAAGTGCGGAATGCCGTGCGCGAAGTTCGCCGTGCCGTCGATCGGGTCGATCACCCAGAGCGCATCGCCCTTGCCCTCGGCGCCGCCCTCCTCGCCGAGGAACGCGTCGTGCGGAAAGCGCGCCTTCAAGCGCGCGATGATCATGCGCTCGACCTGGCCGTCGGCCTCGGTGATGTAGTCCTGCTTGCCCTTGAGCCGGATCTCGACCGGCTTCGAGAACAGCTCGCGCGCCAGCTCGCCGGCCTCGCGGGCGACGCTGGCGATGGCTTCTTCTCTTGAATCGAGGTTTATCACTTGGTCCAGTATCGCTGCACCAGCGGGCGGAGGCAATCATGGCCGATGCGCGCGTGGGTCAGCGGATGCGCCTTCGCCGGGTCCTGGTCCGCTTCCACCACCAGCCATCCGGCGTATTTATGCGTGGCGAGCTCGGCCAGGATGGGATCAAAGTCGATCGATCCATCCCCAGGCACGGCGAACACGTCGCCCAGCACCGCGTCGAGGAAGCTCATGTCCTGCTTCTTCGCCTGCGCGAGCTTGTCCTTGCGGATGTCCTTGCAGTGCACGTGCACGATGCGCTTGGCATGGCGCTTGAGCGCGCGCATCGGGTCGCCGCCGGCGAAGGTGAGGTGCCCGCTGTCGAGCAGCAGGCCCACGTTCTTCGTCGAGTCCATCATGCGGTCGACCTCGTCCTCGGCCTGGATCACCGTGCCCATGTGGTGGTGGTAGGCCATCTTCAGGCGTTGTTGTTTTTGCAGATGATCGGCGATCTGGTCCAGGCGCTCGCCGAACTGCTTCCACTCCTTCTCCGCCAGCTTCGGCCGCTTCGAGAGCGGAATCTTGCGGTCGCCGTGCACGCAGCGCGACACCTCGCAGAACACCATGACCTGCGCGCCCAGGCTCCTGAGCAGCATGGCGTGCGCCTGCATCGCCTTGATCTCGTCTTCCACTGAACGCTCGAGCAGGCGAGCGCTGTACCAGCCCGAGACCAGGCTCAATCCATGCTTTTTCAAGATCGGACCCAGGGTGGCGGCATCGCGCGGGAACTTGCGTCCCAGCTCGACTCCCTCGTAGCCGGCGAGCTTCGCCTCGGTCAGGCAGGTCTCGAGCGAGTTCTGCTCGCCGAGCTCCGGCAGGTCGTCGTTCGTCCAGGTCAGGGGGTTGATGCCGATGCGGACCATCTATGCTCCTAGCGCCTGTTTTTTCCTTGCCCGTTCATACGCAGCACGCGCTTGCTTTTGCCCGGCGGAGCGAGGTGCGTCGGTCACTGCCACGTCCCACCACGCGCCGCCTTCGGCGGTGCCGCGCCGCGGATCGGTCTCGATCACCACTACGCTGGTTTTCTTGGCGCGCACCGCCCGTTGCAGCAGCGATTTCAGCGAAGCCAGATCCTTCGCCATTTCGGCTTGCGCGCCCAGGCTGCGGGCATGCGCGGCGAAATCCACGCGCGGCGCGGCATCGTCCAGCAGGTTGTTGAACGAAGCGCCGCCGGTCGCGGCCTGCAGGCGCTGGATACAGCCGAAGCCGCGGTTGTCGAGCAGCACTATGGTCAGCTTGGCGCCGAGCGCGACCGAGGTGGCGATCTCGGAATTGAGCATCAGGTAGCTGCCGTCGCCCACCAGGACGCAGACCTCGCGCTCGGGGTGCGCGAGCTTCACGCCCAGGCCGCCGGCGATCTCGTAGCCCATGCACGAGTAGCCGTACTCGAGGTGGTAGCCCACCGAATCGCTGGCGCGCCAGAGCTTGTGCAGCTCGCCCGGCAGGCCGCCGGCCGCGCACACCACGACACTGTCCTTTTTCAAGACTGAATTGACGACGCCGAGCACCTGGGCATCGGTCGGCTTCGCCCGGGTGGGAGCAACGATCTCATCCACCTTCCGGTTCCAGGCGCGCGTCAGCCGCGCGGCTTCGCTGGTCCACCCCGCCACCGCCTTCCAGCCTTTCAGGCCGCGGCCCAGGGCGTCGAGCCCGGCGTCGGCGTCGGCGACCAGCGAAAGCGCGCCGTGCTTGGCCGCGTCGAACCCGGCGACGTTGAGCTGGACCAGCCTGGCGCCGGCGAACAGCGCGCGCGAACCCGTGGCGAAATCGCCGAGCCGCGAGCCGATGGCGAGCACGAGATCGGCGCGCGCGGCGAGCGTGTTGGCCGCGCCCGCGCCCGTGACCCCGAT
>Ga0247825_10002097_pt1 | contig 13177 bp, 11 predicted proteins | sample 13C_Vanillin_Day_FD_194413 | JGI IMG/M metagenome (GOLD analysis project Ga0247825, IMG submission 194413) | Soil microbial communities from agricultural site in Penn Yan, New York, United States - 13C_Vanillin_Day48 | ecosystem: Environmental > Terrestrial > Soil > Agricultural land | place...
CTTCCACGTCATCCACGCCGCGAGAGCCGTCACTTCGTCGAGTGAGACGTCAGGGTGATAACGGATGCCGCCCTTCGCCGGGCCGAGCGTGATGTTGTATTGAACGCGGTATCCCGTGAAGACCTCGATCTCGCCGTTGTCCATCAGCACTGGACACGACACGACCATCTGCCGCTTGGGGTAGGTAAGGATTCGCCAGATGCCGGGGTCGAGCTTGAGAATGCGTGCAGCGCGATCGAACTCTCTGAGCATCGCGCCAAAGATGGGCCCGGTCTCGTTCATGAGGCGATTCTAGTTCGTCTTCAGTCCTCGGGCCCCGGTCCGCAGTCGACGGTCTCCAGTCCACAGGAAGACTCGAGCCCGCGAATTGGGGACCGAGGACTGAGGACCGAGGACTGGAGACCAGAAACGCCGACGATATAATCAATTCGTGCCGCGCGACGTTCTTTACACCCCGCAGAGCATCGAAGCGCTCGACTACGACCGCGATCTGGGCGACCCCGGGGAATTTCCGTACACGCGCGGCATTCATGCCACTGGCTACCGCGGCAGGCTCTGGACGATGCGCCAGTTTGCGGGCTTCGGGACGCCGGAGGAGACCAACGAGCGCTATCGTCGTCTGCTTGCGGCCGGCGGCACGGGTCTGAGCGTCGCCTTCGACTTGCCGACGCTGATGGGTCGCGACCCTGACCACGAGCTCTCTCGCGGCGAAGTAGGGAAGTGCGGCGTCAACGTCACGTCGCTTGCCGACATGGAAGCCCTCTTTGCCGACATCGACCTCGGGGCCGTGACGACGTCGATGACGATCAATGGGCCGGCGGCGATGCTTCTCGCGATGTATCTCGTCGTCGCGGAGGAGCGCGGGACCGACTGGGCCAAGCTCTCCGGCACGATCCAGAACGACATTCTCAAGGAGTTCATCGCGCAAAAGGAGTTCATCTATCCGCCGCGACCGTCGATGCGTCTCGTGACGGATGTCTTCGCGTTCTGTGCGTCGCATGTGCCCCGGTGGAACACGATTTCCGTGAGCGGGTATCACATCCGCGAGGCCGGAGCGACCGCGGCGCAGGAGCTGGCATTTACTCTGCGCAACGGAATCGAGTACGTGGACTATGCGATCGAGGCGGGGCTCGATATCGACGTGTTCGCGCCGCGGATCTCCTTCTTCTTCAATTCGCACAGCGACTTCTTCGAGGAGATCGCCAAGTTTCGAGCCGCGCGCCGGATCTGGGCGCGGGTCATGCGCGACCGGTTCAAGGCCGCGAACCCGCGCTCGTGGCAGTTGCGCTTTCATACACAGACGGCTGGCGTGTCGCTGACCGCCCAGCAGCCGTACAACAACGTGGTCCGGACGGCGCTCCAGGCGTTGGCTGCCACGTTGGGGGGAACCCAGTCGCTCCACACGAACGCGCTCGACGAGGCGCTCGCGTTGCCGACCGAGGCCGCAGCCACGCTGGCGCTGCGGACGCAGCAGATCATCGCTAACGAGACCGGTATCGTTGATGTCGTCGATCCGCTCGGCGGTTCGTACTTCCTCGAGAAGCTCACAGGCGAGATCGAGGACGAGGCGATGGCATACATCGACCGGATCGATCGAATGGGCGGCATGGTGCCGGCGATCGAGGGCGGCTATCCGCAGAAGGAAATCGCGGAGAGCGCATACCAGTTCCAGCGTTCGGTTGAATCGAAGGAACAAGTGATCGTCGGCGTCAACGAGTTCGTGAGCACGGTGCACGAGGGGATCGGGACGCTGTATATCGACGAGTCTGCTGGCCACCGGCAACTCGCACGCCTCGACGACACCCGCCGCCGGCGCGATCGATCGCGTCTGAACGCTGCCATCGATCGCTTGCAGAACGGCGCGAAGAGCGAATCGAACCTGATGCCGCTGCTGATTGATGCGGTGAAGGCCCACGCCACCGTTGGTGAGATGTGCGACGGTCTGCGGGAAGTGTGGGGCGAGTACGTCGAGGATCCGATAATCTGAAGCATGCAGTAGGCAGTCGGCCGGGTCCTGTTCTGTGGACCCGGTGGACATGGCGGGTCTAGAGAGAGCAAGACCCGCCCTACGACCGTAGACAGACATGAGCCAGAAGATTCGAGTGGTCATTGCCAAGCCGGGGCTGGACGGGCACGACCGGGGAGCGAAAGTCATCGCCCGCGCGTTACGCGACGCCGGAATGGAAGTGATCTATACAGGCCTGCGGCAGACGCCGGAACAGATCGTGTCGGCGGCGATGCAGGAGGATGCCGACGTCATCGGACTCTCGATCCTGTCGGGCGCCCACATGCACATCTGCCCGAGAATCGTTGAATTGCTTCGAGAAAAACAGATGTCTGACGTTCTCGTCGTCGTTGGAGGCATCATTCCTGATGCGGACGTTCCGAAGTTGAACGAAATCGGGATTCGAGGCATCTTTCAGCCGGGCACCCCGATGCAGGAGATCGTAGACTTCATCACCAAGAACGCTCGGGTCCGTGTCGTATTGAGAGGCTCTCGTGACGCATAAGCTCCTGCTCGCCGACGACAGCGTGACCATTCAACGCGTCGTCGAGCTCACGTTCTCGGGTGAGGACGTGCAGGTCGTAACCGTCGGAGACGGCGAGCAGGCCATCGCGCGCATTCCCATTGAGCTGCCAGACATCGTGTTGGCCGATATCGGCATGCCCAAGCGGAGCGGCTACGACGTTGCCGCGTTCGTCAAAGGCCGGGCGGACCTCTCACACATCCCGGTGCTCCTCCTGGCTGGCGCGTTCGAGCCGGTAGACGAGAACCGCGCGCAGCAGGTCCACAGTGACGGCGTCCTGGTGAAGCCATTCGAGCCTCAGCAGGTCATCTCGCGCGTACGAGATCTGATCGAGAGATCACGAAGTGCCTCGGCGAGACCACAGCCCGTGGCCGCGTTCGCGGATCTGCACGCCCACGGTCGAGACGTGGTTGCGCACACTCCAAGGCCGGCTGCCGTGAGCCGCGAGCCGAAGGCCGACATCCTCGAGTCTCGTGATCGAAACGCCGAGACGAAACTGGACGACTACTTCGATCGCCTCGATGCGGCGTTCGCCGAACTCGGTAGTGAGGCGGATCGAGATAAGCGCTCGCGCAGTGACATGCGTGACGACTACGATGGGCACGATGTCCCGACACTGGAGAGCTTGCTTGCCGTGTCGTCGGGCACCTCGCCGGCTGAGCTCCCATTGCCGGAACCGCGGGTGCCCGTTGAACTCGCCGAGTACGAGCCGGTGATGCAACACACAGCCGCGCGGCCACCGAGCGCGGTCAAAGAATCACTCCAGCCCAAGGAGGGGCGCAATCTGGTCGCCGACATGTTCGCGGCGCTGTTCGCCGCAGAGCAGGGCGAAGCCGTAGCGCCGGCCGCGCCGTATCAGGCGCCAGTCCCGGCGTCGGGTCCCGTAACTGTGACCGACAGTCTCGTGGACGAAGTGACTCGTCGCGTCGTCGAGCGCCTGGCGCCGGACGCGGCGAACGAGCTTGTCGCGCAGATTGTGTCCGACGTGGCCGAGCGCCTCATTCGTGAGGAGATCTCGCGAATCAAGGCAGCCGCGGCCCGCTCGTGACCAATTCGGGGATCTTTGATTAGTGATTGATGATTCGTTAATGATTGGAGATTGAAGATTCGTGATTTCGCGGCACACTGGATAGCTCGTCCGCCGCACATCAATCGACACTCCAAAATCACAAACGAATCAAAGATCTCTGAATCAACAGTCATCAATGGATCAGCACCCGATCAATCTTCCAGAGAAACCTGCGTTGGAGGGGCTCGAAGCCAAGTGGGCCGAGCGCTGGCAGGCCGACGGCACGTATCGATTCGATCGGAATCACACTCGCGATCAGGTCTATTCGATCGACACGCCGCCACCCACGGTCAGTGGATCGCTGCACGTGGGCCATGTGTTCTCGTTTACGCACACGGACCTCATTGCGCGGTTTCAGCGCATGCGCGGCAAGGCTGTCTTCTACCCGATGGGGTGGGACGACAACGGTCTGCCGACCGAGCGTCGCGTGCAGAACTACTACGGCGTCAAGTGCGATCCCTCACTGCCGTACGACACCCGCTTCCAGCCGCCGGAGAAGCCAGGCAAGCAGGCGATCTCGATCTCGCGTCCCAATTTCATCGAGCTCTGTAATCGGCTGACTGCCGAAGACGAGAAGGCCTTCGAGGATCTTTGGCGCTACCTTGGGCTTTCGGTTGATTGGTCGCTAACGTACGCAACGATCGACCGTCGCGCGCAACGAATCTCGCAGACGGCATTCCTGCGGCTGCTCAACCGCGGCATCGCCTATCAGCTCGAGGCTCCAACGCTGTGGGACATCGATTTCCGCACGGCTGTCGCACAGGCGGAGCTCGAGGATCGTGAACAACCCGGCGCCTACCATCGCATCAGGTTCGCGCGCCCCGACTCGACCTTCATCGAGATCGACACGACCCGACCGGAACTGATTCCGGCATGCGTCGCGCTCGTCGCGCATCCCGACGATGCGCGGTATCAGCCACTGTTGGGAACGGAGGTGGTGACACCGCTGTTCAACGTGCCCGTGCCGGTGAAGGCACACCCGCTTGCCGATCCCGAGAAGGGGAGCGGCATCGCGATGATCTGCACGTTCGGCGACATCACAGACGTCACGTGGTGGCGCGAACTCAAACTGCCGGTGCGAGCCATCATTCAGCCGAACGGTGCCTTCCGTCCGGTGACGTGGGGATCGACGGGCTGGGACTCGCGCGATGCCGCGGCGGCTCAGGCTGCCTACGATCAGTTGACCAACCTGTCGGCGACGAAGGCGCGCGCACGGATCGTGGAGCTCCTCAAAGAGTCGGGCGATCTCATCGGAGAGCCGCGCCCGATCACGCACCCGGTCAAGTTCTACGAGAAGGGTGATCGCCCGCTCGAGATCGTGACCAGCCGGCAGTGGTTCATCAAGACGATGGAGTTTCGGGAGGAGCTGCTGGCGCGCGGCTCCGAGCTGAAGTGGCATCCCGAGTTCATGCGACATCGTTACGACAACTGGGTCAATGGACTCTCCGGCGACTGGTGCGTCAGCCGGCAGCGATTCTTCGGTGTTCCGTTCCCGGTGTGGTATCCGATCGACGCGACCAGTCAGATCGATTACGCACGCCCGATCGTGCCCACTGAATCGCAGTTGCCGATGGACCCCTCGAGCGACACACCAGCCGGGTACTCATCGGACCAGCGCAATCAGCCCAACGGGTTCGCCGGGGATCCTGACGTCATGGACACCTGGGCGACCTCGTCGCTCACGCCGCAGATCGCAGCAGATTGGCTCGGCGACCCTGACCTGTTCGCGCGTGTGTTCCCGATGGACTTGCGTCCGCAGGGACACGACATCATCCGTACATGGCTTTTCACGACGGTGCTTCGATCAGAGCTCGAGCACGGCACGCTCCCGTGGAGCCACACGGCGATCTCCGGATTCGTCACCGATCCCGATCGCAAGAAGATGTCGAAGTCCAAGGGCAACGTCATCACGCCCATGGAATTCCTCGAGGAGTTTGGCTCCGATGGCGTGCGCTACTGGGCGGCGAACGTACGTCCCGGCGGCGATGGCATATTCGATGTTGGCGAGATCAAGGTCGGACGGCGCCTCGCGATCAAGATGCTGAACGCGGCGAAGTTCGCGCTGATGCAGGCCGAGCCGCGCGGACCGATCACAGAACCGCTCGACCGCGGCATGCTCTCGAGCCTCTCGACGTTGGTCAGGGAGTCGACGGAACAGTTCGAGGCATACGACTACTCCAGGGTGCTCGAACAGTCCGAGCGCTTCTTCTGGTCGTTCTGCGACGACTATCTCGAGCTGGTGAAGGGACGCCGATACGGTGACTTCACCCCCGAAGGCGCTGCATCGGCGAACAGCGCGATGCTCGTCGCGCTGTCCACGCTGTTGCGATTGTTCGCCCCGTTCCTGCCGTTCGTGACCGATGAGGTGTGGTCGTGGTGGCGGGCCGGCTCGGTTCACAACGCGAAGTGGCCAACACCGGAGGAGGTGGTCGAGCCAATCAGTGGCCACGACGCCAACGCTGTGCAAGTGTTCGAGCAGACACGCGCTGCGCTCGGAGAGATTCGCCGGATCAAAGCGCTCGAAAAGCGGCCAGTGAAGGCGGTGATCGAACGCGCCGTCCTGCCGCAGCGTTTCGAGTCGCTCACGCCCGCTGCGCAGGATTTGCGGGCGGCGGCCCACATCAGGGACCTGGGATTCGGACAGGTCGAGGAGCCTCAGATCACCTTCGCGGCCATCGAGCCGGTGCCGGAACCACGAGTGTGAATCGAGCGCTCGAGCCTCTCGCCGCTGACGACTACCGGGATCTGGTCCGCCGCGCGCTGGCCGAAGACGTTGGCCGCGGTGATATCACGACCGCAGGGACTGTCGATCCCGCTGCACGCGTGCGCGCGATCGTGCTGGCGAAATCCCCGTGCGTCATTGCCGGACTCGATATCGCGATCGAAGCGTTTCGTCAGCTCGATGCGTCAGTCGAGGTCACGATTCATCATGGCGACGGCACGCTGTGCTCGCCAGGCACAACCCTCGCTGAGATGCGAGGCAGGGCCGACGCGCTGCTCATCGGCGAGCGGACGGCGCTCAACTTCATTCAGCGGCTCTCGGGAATCGCCACGCTCACGAGGCAGTTCGTCGATGCGGCCGCCGGTCACATCACCATCCTCGACACGCGCAAAACGACGCCGCTGATGCGCGTCCTGGAGAAGTACGCTGTGCGCGCGGGTGGAGGTACCAATCACCGCTTCGGGCTCGACGACGGGATCCTGATCAAGGACAACCACGTCCGTCTCGCCGGCGGAGTCGTGAGTGCGGTGCAGCACATGCGAGCCGCGAATCTCAATCTGCCAGTGGAAGTCGAAGCTCAGAGCCTGTGCGAGGTTGATGCAGCGCTCGAGGCAGGCGCGGACATCGTCCTGCTCGACAACCTGTCAACGGCAGACATCATCGCGGCTGTCGGGAAGTGTCGCGGCAAGGCACGAACCGAAATCTCCGGCGGAGTCACGCTGGCTCGACTGCCGGAACTGGCGGCGACGGGCGCTGACTTCGTCTCGATCGGCGCGCTCACGCACTCGGCTCCGGCCGCCGACCTGAGCTTCGAAATCGAAACGGGGTCGGGAGTCATTTAACGGGGACAGTTCTCCTCAGCGACTGCCTGTTCTGATCAAATGACTCCCGACCCCATTACACTTCCGCAAGAGTTCGCTGACGCCCAGGCGATCGCGCGCGAGCGGCTCGGCATCTTCAAAGACCGCATCCTCTGCTACTCCGAAGTCGGTTCGACCAATGACATCGCTGGAACGTTTGCCGAACAGGGTGTCGACGAAGGGCTCGTGGTGCTCGCCGATCGGCAGACAGCGGGCCGTGGGCGCCTGGGGCGGAGCTGGGCGTCGCCGTCGGGCGCAGGCATCTACGTGTCGGTGGTATTGCGACCCTCTGCCGCAGCAGCACGATTGGTGACGATCGCCGCCGGCGTAGCTGTGACCGATGGCATCGCGTCGGCAACCGGTCTCTCCACGCACGTAAAATGGCCCAACGACGTGCACGTCAGCGGCCGCAAGCTCGCAGGGATTCTCGCGGAGGGCGCCGCCAGCCACGTTGTCCTCGGCCTCGGCATCAACGTGCAACCGGCCGCATATCCTCCGGATGTCGCGCAGCGTGCAACGTCGATTGAGGCCGAGCTCGGTCGTCCCGTCGATCGAGGTCTCGTCCTGGCCGACTGTCTCGCCGCACTCGCCTCGCGTTATCGTGAATTGCACGAGAACCGGGGAGCGGGCATCGTTGAGGCGTGGCGAATGCGGGCGTCTCCGATGCTCGGTCGTCGCGTCGAATGGGAATCGGCTGGCGAGCGTCACACCGGCCTGGCGGAAAACATCGACGATGACGGGGCGTTGATTGTGAAAGTGGGAGCGGGAACGCTTCGGATCCGGTCGGGGGAAGTCAGGTGGTTGTAGAGCCTGCGGACCAGTACTGTCGCTCGATCGAGGCGTATCTGTGTCGCAAGAACGATGGCCACCTCATTCGGATCGTCGGCCCGGCCTTCGAGCAGGTGCTTGCATGGGCCGCCAAAGGCGTGCCGCTCAAGATCGCGTGCCACGGGATCGACCGGTATTTCGAACGCTACCACGCGAAAGGGCCTCGTCGTCGTCCGGTGCGAATCGAGTTCTGCGAAGCGGACGTTCTGGATGCCTTCGACGAATGGCGTCGCGCAATCGGGATCACGACCGAGTCCCGGGTCGTGCCTGCAGGCGCGAGCACCTCAGAGCCGGCAGATGAAACGACGCGGCGACACGAGTCGCTGCCGGCACATCTCGAGCGTGTCATCGCCCGGCTCACAACGTTACGTGGCGGAGCTGACCGATCGCTTGACGGGATCCTCGACGCAGTGATTCGCGAGCTCGATGGTCGCCTCACCGAATCCAGGACTCTTCGTGGCGACGCGCGACGAGCGTTGCTCGACCGACTGAGCGCGATCGATGGCGAACTGCTCAGCGCAGTGAAAGGTCAGTCCGATGCGGCTACGCTCGCACAGGTTGGCGCCGAGGCGGACGATGAACTGGCACCTTTCAAAGACCGCCTGTCGAGTGCAGCCTTTGCGGACGCACGGCGCGCAGCGATGGATCGCTTGATACGCGAGCGCCACCGGCTGCCCGTAATCGCGTTCGACTGATTCGTACACGCGATCATGTCTTTGCTCACGCTCGATATCGAGAAGGCCGCAGCAGGTGGCCGGATGCTTGCGCGTCACGAGGGGCGGGTGGTGCTCGTCGCCGGCGCTATTCCGGGTGAGCGCGTGGTCGCGCGACTCGAACGGACCGAGCGCGGCGTGGCCTTTGCGGAGGTTGCCGACATCCTCCAACCATCCGTGCACAGGAGGCCTGTTTCTGGCGATGCGCGTTGTGGCGGAAACGTTTTCGCGCACATCGACTATGCACGCCAGCTCACGCTAAAGAGCGAGATCATCCAGGACGCGTTCAGGCGCATTGGAAAGATCTCGTTGCCGGACGCGCCTCCGGTCGTCGGCTCGCCCGAGCAGGGCTATCGAATGCGTGCCCGGCTGCACGCAAGCGGCGGACGCGTCGGCTTCTTTCTCGAGGGCACGCATCACCTGTGCGACGTCGCGTCAACGGGTCAGCTCCTTCCTGAAACCGCAGACTGGGTTGCGGCGCTCGAGAGCGGGCTCACGCGCAAGCAGATGCGCGGGCTCGCAGCCATCGAGATCGCGGAGAACATCCCGGGTCGTGAGCGCGCCTGTCACTTCGAGCTCCATGCGCGTGCTGAGCCGCGAGAGTACGCAGCAGTGGGCGAACGGCTGACCGGTCTCTCGGCGCAGCGCGCCGATCGGCCCGATGTCGTTCGCGTCTCGGGAACGCCGGTCGTCACCGACTCCATCCAGGTCGATGACGATCCTTCTCACGCGCTGGCGCTGAGCCGCGACGCCCGGGCGTTCTTTCAAGGCAACCGGTTTCTGGTCGAATCACTCGTCCGTCGCGTGGCTCAGCTCGTTGCCCAGGGACCAGTCGTCGATCTTTACGCTGGCGTCGGACTGTTCGGGTTGGCGCTGGCCGCTGCGGGACGGGACTCCATAACGGCGGTCGAAGGAGATCCCGTCGCCGGGGCAGACCTCGAGCGCAACGCCGGCGTATTTGGCGATCGCGTCACCGCAGTCCGGCTCAGCGTCGAGAGCTACCTCGCGTCGGTTCGAGCGAGCGGCATTGCATCGGCGACGGTCATCGTCGATCCACCACGCACCGGGCTCTCCAGGGACGCGGTCGCGCATCTCATCCGGTTGCGGCCGTCACGCATCGTTTACATCTCGTGTGATGTCGCAACGCTCGCGCGCGACACGCGCGCGTTGAACGATGCGGGCTACGGTCTGACCGATCTTGGCGGCATCGATCTGTTTCCGAATACCGCCCACGTCGAATCCGTCGCCGTGTTCACACGATGGAGCGCGGCTACCCGCGTGTCCGCGCGGCGACGCGTGTCGGAGGTTGCTCCGTGAACGCACTCAACTCGCGTTCGGCGCGCAGCCAGTGATCGATGTGCTGGCCGTGCGCACCGCCTTCCTGCAGGAAGAACTCGTACGCGCGCATCGCGATCTGTTCGTGAGTAATGTCAGGTTGAACGGGTGTTTTGGGTTTGGCTTTCGAGGCGGTCTGCTTGACCAACCGTGGCCCCGCTGGAGCATCCGGCTGTGGCTTACTGGTTCGTGGCATCAAGATCCCTTTCGTACGACATGTGACCTTGTATGCACGGGGAAAGCAAGACGCACGCCATGACCTGCTGGAAAGATGCCGCGATTGCGCCGCTTTTGAAGGCTCGTGTGCGAGTTCTTCAACGGCGATCAGAAAAAATCAACAGGACTGGCGGGCGGGACTCACAACCCGACAGGAAAGTCTGTCGCGAACTTAACCCAAACTTCAGGATCCATCGATATCCGACTGCGTAGGATAGATCAGCGGGACGTGAAACGCTCCGCTCGATCAGGAGACGAAACGATGGTCACCAAACTGGTCAAGTGTCTTGCCGCCGCCGGGCTTGTGACCGCGATGGCTGCGCCGGCCTTCGCGCATCATTCATTTGCGGCCGAGTTCGATGCCAAGCGCCCGGTGAAGCTGCGCGGCACCGTAGTGAAGATGGAATGGATCAACCCGCACTCGTGGATCCACATCGACGTGAAGGATCCGGCGACGGGCAAGGTCGAGCGCTGGATGATTGAAGGCGGCGCACCGAACGCGCTGCTGCGCCGCGGTTGGACGAAGAACTCGCTGCCCGAGGGTACCGAGATTCTCGTCGAAGGGTTCCAAGCCAAGGATGGTGCGAATCGTGCCAACGGCCGCGACATCACGTTCCCGGATGGCAAGAAGTTGTTCGTCGGTTCTTCCGGCACGGGCGCGCCGGACGAACGTCCCGAGAAGTAACGTCCGGCGTGAGTCAGGGCCGCGCGCTGCGGCCTTATTTCGTTGCGGCTTCGACGAATCCCTCGAAGATCGGTCTGAACTCGCCTGTGCGATAGAAGTTCTCCGGGTGCCACTGCACGCCGAGACAGAATCGCCGGCTCGGATCCTCAATCGCTTCAATCACGCCATCTGGTGCAGTGGCAGACACCGCCAAACCCGCCCCGAGTTTCTTCGGGGCCTGATGATGACGGCTGTTCACCATGCACGAGTCACCCTCGAGAAGCTCGTGCATCAGACGATCGAGCAGGGTGCCTTCCGTAATCCACACCTCGTGCGCGATCGTGACCTGTGAGTCGCGCTGGGTGTGGTTGACCGTGGAACCGACCTCGTCCGGAATGTCCTGAACGAGCGAGCCCCCGCGGGCGACGTTCAGCACCTGGATGCCGCGACAGATTGCGAGCAGCGGAAGATCGGCGTCGACTGCTCGTCGCGCCAGCTCGAGCTCGTAGTCGTCGCGGCCGGGCTCGACCCCTGAGTACGTTTGATGCGCGGCCTCGCCATAGATCGACGGCAGGACATCGCCACCACCCGGCAGCAAAAGACCGTCGACCGATCGAATCACGTCCTCAGGCCGATCGACCGCCCGGTCGAGTATACGGACGTCGGCGCCAACACGACGGATCGCTTCCTCGTAATCACGAAGCTTGTCACACAGTGGAATGGCGATGATCGGCATGTGATTCTCTTGGGCTACGGGAACGCTACATTCTTTGTGGGACACCAATTCCCATGAGGTCCAGCGCCCGCGTGAGTTGGTCACGGACGTAGATCACCGCGGCGGCCCTCCACCGGCGCACATTATCCCGCTCCTCGTTGAGGATCGACGATCGGCTGGGGTGGAGGTTGTAGAACGCGTTGAAGGCCTGTGCCAGCCCGAAGGCGTATTTGGCCAGCACCGAGAACTCGAGCGTGGCGATCACTTGCTCGACGACCTCATCGAGGCGCGCGGCTTCGAGCACCAGTGACCAGAGCTCGTTGCCGTTGTCACCGGTCAATTCACCGGCGGACAGCTGTCCCAGCGTCGAAACCAGTGATGCTTCGTCGAGACCATCACGCTCCTGGAGCTTGCGGAAGATGTTGTTGATCCGGACGATTGCGTATTGAATGTACGGACCGGTCTCGCCCTGAAAGCTGATGGCTTCTTCGAGGTCGAACGCGATGACCTTGCCACGTGAGAACTTGATCAGGAAGTAACGAACCGCCGCGACGCCGATGAGCCCGGCGATCTGCTGCGCCTCTTCTTCGGCGAGCTCTGGGTTGCGCTTGCCGACTTCCTCACGCGCCTTCTTGATCACGATATCGAGCAGGTCGTCTGCCTTGACGCCGAGCCCCTTACGTCCCGACACCTCGACGAAGGGACGCTTGGCCTCCTCCGAGTCCGATGCCGGAGCGAAGCCAAGCTCTCGCGCCGTCGCGTGCGACAGCGCCACCATCTCGTACGAGAAGTGATGCGATCGTTGCGCGCCTTCCGGATGACCCACGGCGATCAACGCTTGCTTCAGCAGCTTCTGAAGATAGGACTGGCGAACGTCGATGACGTTGTAGACGTACGCCGCGCCACCGTAGTGCGGGTGCTCAGCAACGCCGTTCGCGCTGCACGTCGCCCACAGCGGACCGAGCGGTCGCTGCGCGAAGACCCGGTACTCGAAATCGCGACCGAGCAGGCCGAGCTTCCAGAACTGATACGCGATGTCCTTCCCGACGTACGTGACGACGCCGTTCGATCGAACGATCACCTTCTCGCGCTCTTCAGCATCGTCTTCGCTATCGCTCTCTTCGCTTGCAGCCTGAGAATTAGCCGTTTGAGCCTTGGGATTTTGGGAGTTGGGAGTTGACTCCAGGTCTTCCTGAATGGGCATCACCCAGCAGCCGGCGTGACGTCCGTCATTTCTCAGGTAAACCGCGCCCTTGGACTTCAACACCTCGAATGCCTGCGCCCAGAATTTCAGCCGCAGGATGTCGCCCTCCCAGGCGAGCAGGTCGTAGTCCACGTTCATCCGCGCCATCGTCAGCAGGTGACAACGGACGATGCGGTCGGCGATGAAGGCGGCGAGGTTGGCGTTCTCGTTGCCACCGTGTTCGATGTCGTGGAGCGTTTGCGCCCGGACCTTGAGCTTCTCTTCGTCCTTTCCGTACCACTCACCGACGCGCGCGTAGAGATCCCAGCAGTAGTAGTCGAAGC
>Ga0247825_10002098_pt1 | contig 13168 bp, 13 predicted proteins | sample 13C_Vanillin_Day_FD_194413 | JGI IMG/M metagenome (GOLD analysis project Ga0247825, IMG submission 194413) | Soil microbial communities from agricultural site in Penn Yan, New York, United States - 13C_Vanillin_Day48 | ecosystem: Environmental > Terrestrial > Soil > Agricultural land | place...
CCACCAGCCGCTATCCGGCCGAGGCCGCGGCGGCGTGGCAGGACCGCATCCGCGTCGCCGAGACGAAAGGCATGGAGCCGCTGGTGCAGGCGACGCTCGAGCGCTGGTTCACCGAGCCTTTTCGCAACAACAAAAAAGAAGACGTGGGGAGAGTGGCGGCGCAAATCCTGAAAACCCCCGTCCCGGGTTACGTCGGCTGCTGCCACGCCATCCCGAAGATCAACGTCACCGCGCGCCTGAAGGAGCTCAAGCTCCCCGCGCTCGTGATCTGCGGCGAGCAGGACCCGGGGACGCCGCCGGCGATGGCGCGCGAAATCCAGCAGAACCTGCCGGGCGCGCAGCTCGCGCTGATCCCGCAGGCCGCCCACCTGGCGAACATCGAGCAGCCCGAGGCCTTCAATCGCGCTCTGGGCGGCTTTCTTTCATCCCCTGCCAGCGCGCGAGCCTAGGGGAATGGATGGCGAAGAGATCGAGCACCCGCGCCACCGTGTGCGCGACCATGTCGTCGATCGACTTCGGCAGGGCATAGAAGGCGGGCACCGGCGGGAACACCACCGCGCCCATCTCGGTCGCGGCCACCATGTTGCGCAGGTGCGCGAGGTTGAGCGGCGTCTCGCGCGGCACGAGCACCAGGCGCCGGCGCTCCTTCAGCACCACGTCGGCGGCGCGCGAGAGCAGATCGTCCGCGTGCGCGTGCGCCACCGCGGCGAGCGTCTTCATCGAGCAGGGCGCGATCACCATGCCCTCGGTGAGGTACGAGCCGCTCGAGATCGTGGCGGCGATGTCCTTGGGCTGGTAGGCGACATGCGCGAGCGCCTCGACTTCCTTCCTCTTCATCTTCAGCTCGTGCCAGACGTTGAGCGCGCCGGCGTCGGAGAGTACGAGGTGGCTTTCCCAGTCGGAAAGCTCGCGCAGCGCCTTCAGGATCTCGACGCCGTAGACGCCGCCGGTGGCGCCGGTGATGCCGACGATCAAACGCTTCGGCAAGAGGGTGCTTCCCTTATCAGAACCTGAACTGCCTGCCGACGGCCGCCGGCACCAGCACGTCGTCATTGTAGACATTCGCGAGCGCATGTACCGCTCGCCAGCCCGTGCAATGGCAGGGCACGATGCGCTTCAGCCCGAAAGCGGCCAGATCGCGGACCGTCTCGGGAATGATCTTTTCGACATCGGGGCCGGAGAGGTGGAAGCCGCCCATGACGCCGTAGAGCGGCACGTCGCCGAAGACCTCGCGCGCGTCGCTGAGCACGTTGACCACCCCCGAGTGCGAGCAGGCGGTAAATACCACGACGCCCTTGCCCCTGACGTGGGCGGCGACATAGCGCTCGTCGAGCAGCTGAGGATCGGGCTCCCACGACGCGCCGTCGCTCGCCAGGCGCACATGCGCGGGAAAGCCCCGCTCGTAGGGCGTGCGCCGCGGAATCTCGCCGCTGAGATAGAACATCCGCTCCATGATTGCCCGCGCCTCGCCCGAGCTGACCACCGACGCGCCGAGCCTGGCGAGCTGCCCGGGCTTGGTCACGTCCTCGAAGGGCAGGAACTCGCCGTTCGGCAGGCGCACGGCGCGCGTCACGAACATGCCGTCGTTCACGTGGCAGGGAACGGGCTTGCCGCTCGCGGCGGTGACCAGGCGGATCGCCTCGGGCAGGCCGCCGCCGTGGTCCCAGTGGCCGTGCGTGAGCACGATCGCGCCCACTTCGCCGAAAGGCGTCCCGAGCCGGTCGCCGTTGCGCGCCAGCGTGTACGCCTCCGGCCCGGTGTCGAAGAGGAGGATCTGGATGTCGCTGCCGACGCGCGCAGTGATGACGAGCGACAGGCCGTGGTTGGCGCAGCAGCGCGCGTGGCCCGAGGCGATCTTCATGCCGTTGGCGCGCAGCAGGGCGATCTCGGGCGTGACCCCCTTCGGCAGCGTCGAGAGCGGGTCGACGACGTTGTCGACGAGCACGCTCACTTCGAGGGCGTCCACCGGCTTCAGGCTGCGTGCGATCTCTGCGCTCATGCTGCTTTGCCTCCGAGCAGGAAGTCCTGGTCTGCCGCCACCAGGGCGGAAAGGAATTTCGTGACGACGCGGATGCGCGGGCTGTCCTGCAGGTCGCGGTGCACCGAGAGCCACAGGTCCCGCCGCACCGACACGTTCCCGAGGACGACCCGGCGCAGGCGCCGCTCGCCGGCCGCGGCAAACAAGGGCAGCATCACCAGGCCGAGGCCGGCGATGGCGGCGTGCTGCTGGGCGATCATGCTGTTCGAGTGGAAAACGACGCGCGGGCTCTCGACCAGCTCGGCCAGGTAGCGCACGGCGTCGATGGCGACGAGGTCTTCGATGTAGTCCACGAAAACGTGCCGCCGCAGGTCCTCGACGCCGGCGGGCGTGCCGTGGCGCTTCAGGTAGGCGGGCGAGGCGTACAGCCCGAGCTCGAACTCGCCGATCTTCTTCGCCCACAGGCCGCGGCCGGAAGGCCGGAAGATGCCCAGGAAGACGTCCGCCTCCCGCCGGCTGAGATTGAACGGATGCGCGGAAGTGACGAGCTCCAGCGCGACGAGCGGGTACGCGCTCTGGAGAGGCAGCAGCCGCGGCGAAAGGTACAGGCTGCCGATGCCCTCCATCATCGCGATGCGCACGGTGCCGCGAGGCTGGCCATGGCCCGCCGAGATCGACGCCGTGGCGGCGAGCGCGCGGCTCTCGATGACCTCCGCGTGCTGCAGCAGCAGGCGGCCCGGCGCGCGCAGCTGCAGCCCCGAGCGCGTGCGCTCGAAGAGCTTCGTGCCCATCGCCAGCTCGAGCTGGGCGACGCGCCGGCTCACCGTGGAGTGATCGAGGCCGAGGTGCTTCGCGGCCTGGGACACGCCGCCCTGGCGGGCGACCTCGAGAAAGATGCGCAGGTCATCCCAGTTCTGGACGTCGCGGCTGTCGACGCCCGGCCTCATGGCAGTCGTAGCGACGCACTCGTGCACACGGCGTTGCGATTTTGCGGAATTGGCAAGGCGGCGCACCGATGTTAGCGTCTTACCGAGCGATTACACCAGAGGAGATCGACAATGGTCGGGACAATGTGGGGCAAGGGACGCACGTACGACGAATTCACGGTGGGCGAGAAGTTCGTCTTCCGCCTGCCGACGGTCACGGAGGCCTACGTCAACAACTTCTGCTGCCTCACCGGCGACTTCAACCCGCTGCACGTCGACATCGAGGTGGCGAAGAAGACCATCCACGGCGAGCGCATCGCGCCGGGAACGCTGACCACTTCGCTCACCTTCACGACCTTCGCCATGCTCGCCTTCGGCACCGGCATGGCGCTGCTCGAGCTGAACTTCAAGCTGCCCGCGGCGGTGAAGATCAACGATACCCTCGAGGTGGAGATCGAGGTCCTCGACAAGCGCCCGAGCCACAAGTACGCGGGCAAGGGCGGCATCGTCCACCAGCGCATGACGACGCGCAACCAGCACGGCACCGTGGTCGCCCAGGGCGAGGCGAAGATCCTGGTCTCCAAGGTGCCCTCCTACGAGCTGATCGAGCGCCGCACCTAGGCCCGCGCTGGAGGCGCCGGGAGCGACTCATGCTTTTGGGCACTGCCCTCAAGGAGGCGGCGCACCGCGCCCCGGCGGCGGAGGCGATCGTCGATGGGGAGCGCCGCTGGAGCTACGCGCAATGGAACGCCGAGGTCAACCGGGTCGCGCACGGGCTCGAGCACCTGGGCATCGGCGTGGGCGACCGGGTCGCCTGCTCCCTCACCAACCGCGTCGAGCTGCTGACGGTCATGTTCGCCGCACAGAAGCTCGGTGCGCTCGCGGTGCCGCTGAATTTCCGGTTGACGCCGGCGGAGCTGGAGGTCATTGCCGCCGATTGCACGCCGCGCGCCTGGTGCTTCGAGTCCCTCACGGCGCCCATGCTGGCGGAAACGGCGGCTGCCCAGGACGCCGGCACCGAATGGATCGCCTGCGATCCCGGCAGCCCCTTCGCGGCCCGGCCCTACGCCGAGCTGCTGCGCGGCGCGGACAGCGAGCCGGCCGAGCCCGGCATCGCCGCGAGCGATGCCAGCCTGATCATGTACACCTCGGGCACCACCGGGAAGCCCAAGGGGGTCGTGCTCAGTCACCACGCGCAGTTCGTGAATTCGCTGCTGATGCTCGCCGAGCTGGGGCTCACAGCGGCGGACCGGACGCTGCACATCGCGCCCCTCTACCATGTGGCAGCCTACCATGTGATCGCGCTGCCGCTGCTCCTGACGGGAGGCGCCAACGTCCTGGTGCGCCGGTACGGCGCCGAGACGGTCGCCGCGCACATCGAGCAGGAGGGCATCACCTCGGTGCTGGGCGCCCCGACCCATTTCGAGCTCTGGGCCGCGCATGGCCGGCTGCCGGTCGATAGCGCGCGACAACGCCTGCGCAGCGCCTACATCACCGGCGCCCCGGCGCGCGCGGAAACCGTGGCATGGATCCGGGAGCGCCTCACCCCCGGCCTGTGGAACGTCTACGGGCAGACCGAGGCCTCGAGCCTGATCACGTTGCTGCCGCCGGGCGAGATGCACCGCATGGGCGCCCTCAACTGCATCGGGCGCAACCTGATCGGCATGGAGACGCGCGTCGTCCCCCCCGGGGAGCGCTACGAGCGCGGCGGCACCGAGCCGGACATCGGCGAGCTCGTCGCCAGAGGCGACAAGCTGATGACGCACTACTACGGCGCCCCCGAGAAGACCGCGGCCAAGCTGCGGAACGGCTGGCTGCACACCGGCGATCTCGTCCGGCGCGATGCCGACGGGTACTTCTACCTGATCGGTCGCGCAGACGACCTCATCATCACCGGCGGTGAAAACGTCTATCCGCTCGAGATCGAGCAGGTCCTCGTCGAGGCGCCCGGCATCGCCGACTGCGCGGTCGTCGGCGTGCCCGACCCGGTCTGGGGCCAGGTGATCGCCGCCTTCCTCGTCCCGCAAGGCAAGACCTGCGACGTGCGCGCCGTCGCGCGCCTGGCGGAGCGCCGCCTTGCCACGCACAAGCGGCCGCGCCGCTGGGCGGTGATCGACGCCGTTCCGCGCAATCCGAGCGGCAAGGTGCTGCTGCGCGAGCTGCGCTCGCGCGTCGCGACGCTACGTGACATCGGCGAAATCGAATAGCGGCCTGATGCTCGTAGTGTTCTGCCCGTTCGCGGCAGGCTACTTCCTGTCGTACTTCTTCCGCAACGTGAACGCCGTGATCTCGAAGGACCTGGCGACGGAGTTCTCGCTCGCGCCTTCGGACCTCGGCTTTCTCACCTCGATGTACCTGCTCGCCTTCGCGGCGTTCCAGCTTCCGCTCGGGGTGCTCCTCGATCGCTTCGGGCCGCGCCGGGTCGTGGCCGCGCTGCTGTGCGTCGCCGCGGCCGGCGCGCTGCTATTCGGCACCGCGCAGGGGTTCGCCGCGCTTTCCATCGGGCGCGCGCTCCTCGGCCTGGGCGTATCCGCGGGCCTGATGGGCGCGATCAAGGCCTTCACGCTGTGGTTCCCGCTCTCGCGCCTCGCCACGCTGAACGGGCTGTACCTCGCCGTGGGCGGGCTGGGCGCGATCTCGGCGACGGCGCCGGCCGAGCTGGTGCTGGGGGCGTTCGGATGGCGGGCGCTGTTCTTCGTGCTGTGCGCGCTTTCGGTCGGCGCGGCGCTGCTCGTTTTCTTCGTCGTGCCGGAAAAGGAGCTGCCCGGACGAGGCGAGACCTTGCGCGAGCAGTTTTCCGGCTTCGGCGTCGTCTTCGCCTCGGTGCCCTTCTGGCGCATCGCGCTGCCTCTCGTGGTCTGCCAGGCGGCGTACATGACGCTCCAGGGCCTCTGGCTCGGGCCCTGGCTCTACGACGTAGCCGGCCAGACGCGCGACGGCGTCGCGAGCTACCTCCTGACCATGGCCGTGGCCTTCATGGCCGGGTCGATCTTCTTCGGCGCGGGGGCCGACCGCCTCGCCGGACGCATCTCGCGCCTGACGATGTACAAGCTCGGCGTGTCCGTGTCCGTGGCGATGTTCGTGCTGCTCGCCCTGCGCGTGCAGTGGGGGCTGGCGGGGATCCTGGCGGTGTATGGGTTCACCGCCATCTCGGTGGTGCTCGTCTATGCGCTGCTCACGCCGCTATTCGCGCCGGAGCTGACCGGGCGGCTCTCCACCGCATCGAACGTGCTGATGTTCCTCTTCTCGTTCGCCTGCCAGTGGGGGTTCGGGGCGGTGCTGAGGCTCTACCCCGCCGTGGACGGACGCTACGCGCCGGAAGGCTACAGCGCGGCGCTCGCCATCCTCGCCGCGCTGCAGCTCGCCACGCTCGCGTGGCTACTTCCTATGCGCTTGACAAGCGCGGCCTACGCCGCTCAGCCGCGCTTGTAGACGATCTTCTTGCTGCCGCCGTCGCAGGTGCCGACCACCTTGCCGTCGCCCTGCGCGTCCTTCTCGACGATGTCGAGCGTGAACTTTTCCACGCCGTTTTTCTTGATCTTCGCCTCGATCTCGCCCTTGAGCTCGCCGCAGTCCTTGCGCTGCGCCCAGGCGGGCGACGCCAGGCCAAGGCCCAGCACCACTGCCGCTACGATCAGTTTCGCCATGTGCTCCCCCCTTTTGTCTGTGGGACTACGGAGCATAGGATAAGGCTAGAAGCGCACGAGCATCCAGTAAATAGCACCGGAACCCGCGGCCATGGTGGTCATGAGGGCCAGGCGCCCGAAACGGCGGAAATTCCCGTCCTGCCGGAAGTACAGGCAGCGGATGGGGTCGGTTCGCCCGCCCGCCCACATCCAGTCCGGGCCCGCAGCGGGCCGGAACAGCCCGAGCAGAAAGGAAAAGAACGTCCCGATCAAAATACCCGCCAAGCAACCCTCCCTAAATCCACTACGGCCTTGTCGTTGCGAATTATAGTTAGGTATCGCGATATCCACGATGTCTCAAAATCCCGACATGTTTCAGACCACCCTGGCAGGCAGCCTTCCCAAACCGGCCTGGCTCGCCGAGACGAAAAAGCTGTGGCCCGCCTGGAAAGCCTCGGGCGCCGAGCTCGAGCGCGCCAAGCGCGACGCGACGCTGCTCTGGCTGAAGGAGCAGGAAGACGCCGGCATCGACATCGTCAGCGACGGCGAGCAGTCGCGTCAGCATTTCGTGCACGGCTTCCTCGAGTTCGTCGAGGGCATCGACTTCAGCCGCAAGGTGAAGATGGGCATCCGTAACAACCGCTACGACGCGATGGTGCCGGTCGTCACCGGCGAGCTGCGCCTCAAGGGCCGGGTGCACCAGCAAGAAGCTTTGCTCCTAAAAAACCATACGAACAGACTTCGTAAGATCACCATGCCCGGCCCCATGACCATCGTCGACACCATCGCCGACGAGCACTACGGCAGCCGCGAGAAGCTGGCCATGGCCTTCGCGGGCCTGCTCAACCAGGAGGCGCGGGCGCTGCAGAAGGACGGCATCGACGTGATCCAGTTCGACGAGCCGGCGTTCAACGTCTACATGGACGACGTGACGCGCTGGGGCATCAAGGCGCTGCACCGCGCGATCGAGGGCCTGAAGTGCACCACCTGCGTGCACATCTGCTACGGCTACGGCATCCAGGCCAACATCGACTGGAAGAAGACCCTCGGCAACGAGTGGCGCCAGTACGAGGCGATCTTCCCGGCGCTGGCGAAGAGCAAAATCGACCAGGTCTCCCTCGAGTGCATCGACTCGCGCGTGCCGATCGAGCTGATGAAGCTCCTCAAGGGTAAGGACGTGCTGGTGGGCGTCATCGACGTCGCCACCGACAAGGTGGAGACGCCGCAGCAGGTTTCAGAGGTCATCCAGAAGGCCCTGAAGTACGTGCCGGCGAAGCACCTCTTCCCCTGCACCAACTGCGGCATGGCGCCGATGGACCGCGACATCGCCATCGCCAAGCTGAAGGCGCTGGCCGCCGGGGCTGCCTTGGCCCGGAAAAAGCTCAAGCGCCGCTAGAAGTGCTGGCCCCGACATTAGCGCCGCGCGGCATGGTGGCCTGTCCGCATGCGCTCGCCTCGGCCGCCGGCGTCGACGCCCTGCGTAGCGGCGGCTCGGCCGTGGATGCCGCCGTCGCCGCGGCGAGCTCGCTCGCCGTCATCTACCCGCACATGTGCAGCCTGGGCGGCGACGCGTTCTGGCTGATCTACGACGCAGCCGCGAAGAAGGTTTCCTACCTCGACGGCGGCGGCCGCGCGGCGGCGGCCGCGACGCTCGAGCGCTTCGCCGGGCAGTCCGAGATCCCGTTCCGCGGCCTTGCACCCGCGACGCTCACGACCCCCGGCGCGGTGGCGAGCTTCTGCGAGGCGCACGCGCGTCATGGCCGCCTGCCGTTCGCCCGCTGCCTGCAGGACGCGATCCACTACGCCGCCGAGGGCTTCCCGGTTACCGCCAGGCTTTCTCGCTGGATCGAGCAGACGGCTCCGGAGATGGATGCGGCATCGAAGGCGATCTACCTTTCCGGTGGGAAGGTCCTCAGAAACACCCAGCTCGCGAATACCTTGCGCGCCATCGCGGCGCAAGGGCGCGGGGGCTTTTACGAAGGCGAGGTGGCGCGGAACCTTGCGAAGCTCGGCGGCTTCTTTACCGAGCGCGACCTCGCGGCGCAGGGCGCGTACTGGGGCGAGCCGATTCGCGGCACCTACCGCGGCGTCACCATCTGCGAGACGCCCGCGCCGACGCAGGGCTTCACCGTCCTCGAGATGCTGAACCTCCTCGAGCCGCTCGAGCTCGGCCCTTGCCTCGGCCCGGACCACGTGCACCTGCTAGTGCAGGCTAAGCAGATCGCCTACCACGACCGCGACCGCTGGCTCGCCGACCCACGGTTTGCAGAGGTGCCAACGGATCGATTGATTTCGAAAAGATACGCTACGGAACGGCGCGCACTCATCGACCACGGGCGCGCGCTGCCCTGGGACAAGGTGCCCTCCTACGGCAGCCTGGCCGGCGATACCGTGTACGTCGCCGCGGTCGACGCCGAGGGCAACGCCGCGTCGCTCATCTTCAGCCTCTACGGCGTCTTCGGGTCTTGCGTGACCTCCGCCGAGACCGGTGTCACCCTGCAGAATCGCGGCGCCTACTTCTCGCTGGACCCGAAGCATCCCAATCGCCTGGAGCCGGGCAAGGTGCCGCTGCACACCCTGATCGCCTCGCTCGCGTTCAAGGAAGAAAGGCAGGAAGAAAAGCTCTGGGCGGTGCTCGGCTGCATGGGCGCCGACGGCCAGCCGCAGATCCATCTGCAGACCTACATCGCCATGATCGATTTCGGGCAGGACATCCAGCAGGCGCTCGCCGGGCCGCGCTGGCTGTCGGGCCGCTTCGGGCTCGGCGAGGCGCGCGACACGCTGCACATCGAGGCGCGCTTCCCGCGCGAGACGATCGACGAGCTCGAGCGCCGCGGCCACCCGGTGGACCGCTGGGGCGACTGGAACGAGCTCGCGGGCCACGCCCACGGCATCACCAGGGACCCGCGGACCGGCCTCCTCGCCGGCGGCTTCGATCCCCGCAGCGACGGCGCCGCGATAGGATTCTAGAAATGCTCGAGCTGATCGCGGAGCGCAGAATCGGCGAAGCCGTGGCGAACGGCGAGCTGGACAACCTGCCGGGCGCGGGCAAGCCGCTCGAGCTCGACGACGACCCGCTGGTCCCCGAAGAGCTGCGCCTCGCCTACCGCATCCTCAAGAACGCAGGCTATGCGCCGGCCGAAGTGCGCAAGCCCGCGCTGCTCCGGCTGCGCAGCGAGGCGCGCTACTACGGCAAGGTCGTGCGCAAGCTCGGCCGCGGCTAGGACGGCTGCGCCATGTCGGCGGGGCCGCCGATGAACGATACGTATGCGTCGTCGGGAATCGGCGGCATGCTCGACTCCCAGGCGCGATAGCGGCTCCTCAGCTCCGAGAATTTCTCCGGAAGCCTTTTCGCGAGATTGGCGCGCTCGCGCGGGTCCTTCGCGAGGTCGAAGAGGTACTCGTTGCCCTCGATGGACAGCCATTTCCACGCGCCGCTGCGCATCGCCTTCTGGTCGCGGAACTTCATCCGCCAGAAGAGCTCTCGCCCCACAACCCGCTCTGGCGCCTCGAGATTCTTCAACAGACTCATTCCATCAAGCGGGTAGTCGCGGTGCGCCGGCACGCCGGCCGTGTCGAGGAGCGTGGCCACCCAATCCATCGTGATCGCAAGCTGCGCGGTCGTCTTGCCTCCCGCAACGCGCCCCGGCCAGCGCACGATGTAGGGAACGCGGATGCCGCCTTCGAGCAGGTCCATCTTCTTGCCCATCAGCGGCCAGGCGTCCGAGAAGCGCTCGCCGCCGTTGTCGCTCGTGAACACCACCAGCGTGTTCTCGGGCAGCACCGCCAATAGCTTGCCGATGCCTTCGTCCATCTGGCGGATCATTTCCAGGTAGATCGCCACCGAGCCGCCGTCGAAGTGGTAGAGCTTCTCCAGCCGGCGCGAGACCGCCTCGTCCTCGCGCCGCTCCCAGGGCCAGTGCGGCGCGGTGTAGTGCAGCGAGAGCAGGAACGGCTGCCTGCCTTGCTTGCGGATCCAGGATATGGCTTTCTCGGTAATGAGATCGGTCAGGTATCCGTCGCGCCGGACCTCCTGCTCGTTCTCCCACAGATCGTGGTTGCCCGCCGAATCGCGGTGGGTGAAGTAGTCGACGCCTCCGCTCATCGGCCCGAAGAACTCCTGGTAGCCGCTCTTCAGCGGGCCGAAATGCGGCGCGAAGCCCAGGTGCCACTTGCCGATGAGCGCCGTGGCATAGCCGCCGTCGCGCAGCAGCGAGGCGAGCGTCGGGTGCGAAGGCGGCAGGCCGAGCTGCTGGTGGCCGCGCGCGCGGCCGGAGAGCGGCTCGTCGGCGGCGCCGCGCAGGCGATGCTGCCAGCGGCCGGTGGCGAGGGCGAAGCGCGTCGGCGAGCACACCGAGGAGTTCGCGTATCCGTCGGCGAAGCGCACGCCTTCCCTCGCCATGCGATCGAGCACCGGCGAGCAATTCGAGCGACCGCCATAGCAGCCGAGGTCGGCATAGCCGAGGTCGTCGGCGAGGATGAAGACGAAGTTGGGTTTCATCAGGCGATGCGCAGACAGATTTTGCCGAAGTGCGCGCCGCTCGCAAGGTAGTCGAGCGCCGCGCGCAGCGCGTCGAACGCGAACACGCGGTCGACGACCGGCTGCAGCTGGTGCTGCTCGACGGCACGGAGCATCGACTCGAACTCCGCGGGCGTGCCGACCCGGATGCCCTGCAGGCGCACCCGGCGCGTGAAGATCGGGCCGAGCGGCAGCGCCATCGACTGGCCGGAGACGACCCCGATCAGGCAGATCGTGCCGCCGGCGCGCACTGCGCGCAGCGACTGCGGCAGGCTCTGCGCGCCGCCGATCTCCACCACCACGTCATGGCCGCCGGTCTCCTTGCCCCATTCCGGCGTGGTGCGGTAGTTGAGGCCGCGCTCGGCGCCGAGCGCTTTCGCGCGCTCGAGCTTCGCGTCGCTGCCCGACACCACGGTGACGCGGGCGCCGCAGAGCCTTGCGAACTGCAGGGCGAAGAGCGACACGCCACCCGTGCCCTGCACCAGCACCGAGTCGCCCGGCTTTGTGCGGCCCTCGACGACGATCGCGCTCCACGCCGTGAGCGCTGCGCAAGGCAGGGTGGCCGCCTCCTCGTCGGAGAGATGCGCAGGGACTTTGAACAGAAAGGATTCTTCAAGAATCATCGATTGCTGCAGGACGCCGTCCAGCGGGCCGCCAAGGCTTTTGCCGCCTTGAAAAAAAGACGGGCAGACGCGATCGCCGACGGCAACGCGCGTGACGCCAGCCCCGACCTCGACCACCTCCCCTACGCCGTCGGAGACCGGGACGAGCGGCAGCTCGCCGGTCTGCGGCCCGTAGCCGCGCCGCAGCACCACGAGGTCGCGGTAGTTGAGCGACGCCGCCTTCATGCGCAGCAGCACCTCGCCGCGCCCGGGGCGCGGCTGCGGCCGCTCGGCGAGCGCCAGGGCGTCGATCGACCACTGGTCCTGCAGCTGCCAGGCTTTCACTCTGTCCCCTTGCTCCTGTACCCTGCACGCGGATGCGCGCGCAGACGAAATACGCGAAGGCCGGCGACGTCCACATCGCCTATCAGGTGGTCGGCGAAGGGCCGATCGACCTGGTCGTCGTTCCCGGCTGGGTCTCTCATCTCGAGGTCCAGTATTGGGAAGAGCCCTCGATCGCGCGCTTCTTCGAGCGGCTGGCAAGTTTTGCGCGGCTCATCCTGTTTGACAAGCGCGGCACCGGCCTTTCCGACCGCGTGGCGCGAAACGACCTGCCCACGCTCGAGCAGCGCATGGAGGACGTGCACGCGGTAATGAACGCGGCTGGCTCCGAGAGAGCGGCGCTGTTCGGCATCTCCGAAGGCGGGGCGATGTGCGCGCTGTTCGCCGCCACCTACCCGGAGCGGACTTCGGCTCTCATCATGTCGGGCTGCTACGCGAAGTGGATCCGGGATGACGACTATCCCTGGGCACCGACGCGGGAGGACCATGAAGCGGCTTGCGGCGCGTACGAGCGCCATTGGGGCACGCCGATCGGCTTCAAGACTGTGGCCCCGAGCGCCGCGAACGACGAAAGCGCCCGCAACTGGTGGGCGCGCAACCTGCGCTTGGGCGCGAGCCCCGCCGACGGGATCGCGCTCTTGCGCATGAACATCGAGATCGATATCCGGCCGGTGCTGCCGACCATCGCGGTGCCGACCCTCATCCTGCACAGAGCGGGCGACCGGCTGATCAACGTGGGCAACGGTCGCTATCTCGCCGAGCATATTCCAGGCGCCCGGTACGTGGAGCTCGAGGGCGCCGATCACCTGCCCTGGTTCGGCGACGCCAACACCGTGCTCGGCGAAGTGCAGGAATTCCTCACCGGCGTGCGCCCCGCCGACGAGCACGAAAGGATGCTCGCCACGGTGCTGTTTGCCGACATCGCCGGCTCGACCGAGCAGATCGCGGCCATCGGCGATGCGGCCTGGCGCAAGCGGCTCGACGCCTTCCATCGCAGCGCGCGCCTGCAGCTCGATCGCTTCCGCGGGCGCCTGATCGACACCGCGGGCGACGGCGTGTTCGCCGCCTTCGACGGCCCGGCGCGCGCCGTGCGCTGCGCCATCGCGCTCTCGCGCGAGCTCAAGTCCGCCGGCATCGAGATTCGCGGCGGCGTGCATACCGGCGAAGTGGAAAAG
>Ga0247825_10002099_pt1 | contig 13168 bp, 13 predicted proteins | sample 13C_Vanillin_Day_FD_194413 | JGI IMG/M metagenome (GOLD analysis project Ga0247825, IMG submission 194413) | Soil microbial communities from agricultural site in Penn Yan, New York, United States - 13C_Vanillin_Day48 | ecosystem: Environmental > Terrestrial > Soil > Agricultural land | place...
AAGCCGAACGGCAGGGCGACGGCAATGTGTGTCACACCGGTGAGCGGACCTGTTTCTTTCAACGCGCGGAGGGCGTGACGATTCCATGAAACTCAAACTGGGGATCCCGAAGGGTTCGCTGCAGGACTCGACGATTCAGCTGTTCGCGCGCGCGGGCTTCAACATCTACGTCAACTCACGGTCGTACTTCCCCACGATCGACGACCCCGACGTCGAGTGCATGTTGATTCGCGCGCAGGAGATGGCGCGGTACGTGTCCGACGGCGTCCTCGACGCCGGCCTCACGGGCCAGGACTGGATCGAGGAGAACAGGCTGAGCGGTGCGGGCAAGCACCCGATCACGAGCCTTGCCGACCTGATCTATTCAAAGCAGAGCTTCGGCAAAGTGAAGTGGGTGCTGGCCGCACCCGAGGGCTCGCGCTTCAAGACGGCAAAGGACTTCGACGGCGGCACGGTTGCCACCGAACTGGTGCGCGTGACGAAGGCCTACTTCGATCGCCTCGGCGTGAACGTCAACGTGGAGTTCTCCTGGGGCGCCACGGAGGTCAAACCGCCAGTCCTCGCCGACGGCATCGTGGAAGCCACGGAAACCGGATCGACGCTCCGCGCGAACCGGCTGGCCATCCTCGACACGATCATGGAGTCGAATACGCAGCTCATCGCCAACGATGTCGCGCTCGCGGATGCCTGGAAGCGCGACAAGCTCAGCAACATCGCCCTGCTCCTTCGTGCGGCGATTGCCGCCCAGGGACGCGTGGGGCTGATGCTCAACGTGCGCCGTGCCGACCTCGACAGGATTCTGGTCTTGCTACCGTCGCTGCAGGGTCCGACGATCTCGTCGCTGAGCGACCCGGACTGGGTCGCGGTCAACACGATCATCGAGGAGAAGACGGTGCGCGACCTGATCCCGAAGGTGAAAGCTGCCGGTGGACAGGGGATCGTTGAATATCCCCTCAACAAGATCGTGCTGTAGTCGGACTGAGGAGATGGGGACACGGGCCACAGAGGCACAGAGACACAGAAGAAATTCTGGCAAACTTTCTTTTTCTTGTGGCGCCGAAGTCGGAACTACAGCGGCAATCCAATTGGGGCCTTTCTGTGCCTCTGCGTCTCTGTGGCTTGGAATAGGGAGTAGGCCGGGTGCCGCGATGCGGACCCGGCGGAGTCAATGCTGAAGATCGTTGAATCCCGCAATCGTCGAGCGGTCATGGCGCTGCTCGTGCCAGCGAACAGGCGCGATATCGTCACGGAGCGTCGTGTCGCCGCTATCGTGTCGGCGGTCCGTCGCGACGGCGACCGCGCGCTGCTCCGGTATGCCGAGCGTTTCGACCCGCTCGAGGGTCCGATCGAGGTCACCGGAGCCGAGATGAGGTCCGCGGCCGCGAGCGTCCCCCGGCCGGTACGCGCGGCCATGCGTGCCGCTGCTCGCAACATCCGCACGGTCGCCAAGCGTCAGGTCCCGAAGGGGTGGCGGGTGCAGGTCGCGCCCGGTGTCACGGTCGAGCAACGGATCGTCCCGCTTGATCGCGTGGGCTGCTACGTGCCAGGCGGCCGGTATCCGCTGCCCTCATCTCTTCTGATGACGGCCATCCCCGCGAAGGCCGCTGGCGTGGCCGAAGTCGTCGTGGTCTGCCCGCGCCCGGATCCTGTGGTCATGGCGGCCGCGCTCGAGGCCGGCATCTCACGGCTCTTCCGCATAGGCGGCGCACACGCCGTGGCGGCACTCGCCTACGGAACCGCTACGGTTCCACGCGTGGACAAGATCGTCGGGCCTGGGAATCGCTACGTGGCGGCAGCGAAAGCGCTCGTCGCCTCTGACTGTGGTATCGACTTCTACGCGGGTCCGAGCGAGATCGTTATCGTGTCCTCCCGCGGGCCCGCGGGCTGGATCGCCGCTGACCTGATCGCGCAGGCGGAACACGACCCGGACGCGCGGGCCGTGCTCATCACTCCAAGTCGTACCCTGGCCACAAGGGTCGCCCGTGAGGTCGCGGCCCGCATGCCCGCCGAAGGTCCGGCCAGTCAATCGCTCCGTGCTCATGGCGGCATCATCGTAACGACGTCGGCCGACGAAGCCATGGAGCTCGCCAATCTCGCCGCGCCAGAACACCTGGTCGTGGACGACGAGCGACAGGCCTCGAAGATCCGGTGCGCGGGCTCGGTGTTCGTGGGCGCGTGGTCGGCCCAGGTCGGTGGCGACTATGCCTTCGGTTCGAACCACGTGCTGCCCACGTCTGGTGCAGCGAGGGCGCGCGGCGGGCTCTCCGCAGCGGACTTCGTGCGACAGATCACCATTCAACGCGTCACGCCGTCCGGCCTGCGGCGAATCGGCGAGACAGTGATGACACTCGCCACGGCCGAAGGCCTGAAGGCGCATGCCGCGTCCATCGCGGTCAGGGTGACGTAATGGTGTTACAGGGATACCCCAGTCCCGGCTCGGGATTGCGGCTGCACTTGAACGAGAACACGGGCGGCTGCTCGGATCGCGTGCTCGAAGCCATTCGCCACATCAGCCCGAACGACGTCTCCACCTATCCGCAGTACCGCGAGGCAGTCGACGCCACGGCACGCCACTTCGGTGTGAACCCCGACTGGGTGTTGCTCACGAACGGGCTGGACGAGGGCATCCTCATGGCCGCGGTTGGGCACATCGCCAAGGCGCGCGTGCACAACGCGGAAACGATCATTCCGCAGCCCGCCTTCGATCCGTACCCAAACTCGACGATCGCCGTGGGAGCCAAGGCCGTATGGGTGCCGCCTGGGCCCGACTTTGCGTTTCCGACGCAGGCGGTCATCGACGCGGTGACGCCCCGCACGCGGATGATCTTCCTCAACACGCCGAACAATCCGACCGGGCAGCTCATCGCCACGACTGACCTCGCTCGCATCTGCGAGGCAGCGCCCCACGCCGTGGTGCTCATCGACGAGGCCTACATCGAGTTCGGGGGGACGACGTTTCTGCCGCAGGTCGCGCGCTACCCGAACGTCCTCCTCGGTCGAACGTTCTCGAAGGCGTATGGTCTCGCCGGCCTGCGCGTGGGCGTCGTCATTGGCCAGCCTTGGGCACTCGACCCCGTGCGCTCCGTCACACTGCCGTTCAACATCAACGGCATCGCGATGACGGCCATGCAAGCGGCGCTCGAGGACACCGAGTTCCTGCCCCGCTACGCAGCGCAGGTCAAGGACTCTCGGGAGTTGCTGTACAGCGCGTGCCGTCGCCTCGGACTGCCATTCTGGCCCAGTGCGGCCAACTACGTGATGGTGCGCGTCGGAGAGACGGCGCCCTTCGTCGCAGCAATGGCGGCCAGAAACATTCACGTCCGCGACCGGTCGAAGGATCCGACCACCCCCGGATGCATCCGGATCACGACCGGAATGCTTCCCCACACGTTCGCTGCGATCGAAGCGCTGGACACCGTGATGGCCGCGAGGCAGGCATGAGCACGAAACCGAGAGTAGCGGCATTCGACCGACAGACAACCGAGACGCAGATTCGGGGGCGGCTGGTCATTGATGGGCAGGGTCGCTACGACGTCAGCACCGGCATCCGGTTCCTCGATCACATGCTCGAGCTCTTCACGCGGCATGGTGGATTCGATCTGACCTTGCACGCCGACGGCGATCTGGATGTCGACCAGCACCACACGGTCGAAGACGTCGGCATCGTCCTGGGCGAAGCCGTGCTCAAGGCCCTGGGGGATCGCAAGGGGATTAACCGCGCCGGCTACTTCGTGATGCCGATGGACGAGACGCTGGCCGTGGCTGCTGTGGATCTCAGCGGCCGCCCGCACTCGGTCGTCGATCTGAAGTTGCGCGTCCGCCGCGTCGGCGATTTGCAGAGCGAGCTGATCCACGATTTCTTCGACGGTTTCTCAGCGGCAGCGCGCGCCAACGTGCATGCGAAGGTCCTGTATGGCCGCTCGAGCCACCACCACGTCGAGGCCGTGTTCAAGGCGTTCGCGCGCGCGTTGCGAGTTGCGTGCGCGAAGGACCGGCGTCTCGCGAAGATGCTGCCCAGCACCAAGGGTCTCCTGTGATCGCGCTGATCGACTACGGCGCCGGCAATCTCACGTCTGTCAAGAAGGCCCTCACGGCGCTCGACGCCAAGTTCATGGTGCCCTCCGCACCGGAGGAATGTGCGGGTGTCTCCGGACTGATCGTCCCAGGCGTCGGTCACTTTTCGGCGACGACCGCGCTCGGCGCCCCGTGGCGGCAGGCGATCGGATCGGCCGTGGAGAGTGGAACTCCCCTTCTCGGGATCTGTGTCGGTATGCAGTGGTTGTTCGAAGGCAGCGAGGAGGCGCCAGACGTCCCGGGCCTGGGCGTGCTCCCCGGAAGGTGTCGACTGCTGCAGGGTGACGCGGATCGGCGCTTGAAGATTCCCCACGTCGGCTGGAACGCATTGGAGCTCCCCAGGACATCGCGGCTGCTCGCCGGGCTGGCGTCAGGTGCGTACGTTTACTTCACGCACTCCTTTGCCGCACCGGTCACGCCCGACTGCGTCGCATCGACGACGCACACCGATTCATTTGCCGCTGCGGTCGAACGTGACAGCGTCTTTGGCGTCCAGTTCCACCCCGAGAAGTCTGGCGACGCCGGTCTCCACATCCTGCGGAACTATCTCGAGCTCTGCGGATAGCTGCGCGCCTTCCCCATGCTGACCAAACGGATCATCGCCTGCATGGACGTTCGTGACGGCCAGGTCGTCAAGGGTGTCAAGTTCCAGGAGCTGCGGCACGCAGGCGACCCAGCGGAGCTTGCCCGCCGCTACAACGTGGAAGGCATCGATGAGGTCGTCGTGCTCGACATCACGGCGACACTCGAGACCCGGCAGGCGCTGGCGCGCACGATCAGCGCTGTCGCGCACGAGATCTTCCTGCCGCTCACGGTCGGCGGCGGCATCCGCTCGGAGGATGACGCGGCGGCCGCTGTCAACGCCGGTGCGGACAAGGTCAGCCTGAACACCGCGGCGCTGCGGAACCCGGAGCTCATCTCGACGCTGGCGCGACGGTACGGCAGCCAGGCCGTGATCGTGGCCATCGATGCCAAGCGCCAGGGCGATCGTTTCGCGGTGTACGTCCGCAGCGGGACCGCCGATGCCGCCCGCGATGCCGTGGAATGGGCGCGCGCGGCCGAGGCGCGCGGCGCCGGCGAGATCCTGCTGACGTCAATGGACCGCGACGGCACGCGGTCCGGCTTCGACTGCGACATGACGGCTGCTGTCTCGGACGCGGTCAACATTCCCGTGATCGCCTCCGGCGGCGCTGGCGGCCTTGAACACTTCGCCGACGTGTTCACACGCGGCCATGCGGATGCCGCCCTCGCCGCGTCGATCTTCCACTACGACGACACGGGCGTCGCCGATGTGAAGCGCTACCTCCACGCACACGGCATTCCGGTTCGCCTGTAGTCGATGCGCTCGTTTCCTCCACGCACCACAGAGGCACAGAGACACAGCGCAGGCTCACTAGAGGGTTTGCATTTCGCCGTAGAGCGCACGCTTCAGCGTGCAGGTGTCCGCGGAGGCTAACCGCCTCCGCCAAGGCTACGGCGGTCCGCCGAAGCTTACGCGAAGGCGGAAGCCTCCGCTCTACGCCGAATCGAAAAGCGGTCTAATACAGATGTTCGTGACTTCGCGGTCCGTGGAAACAAGATGCTGATTCCCTCGATCGATCTCCAGAACGGCCACGTCGTCCAGCTCGTGCAAGGCGAGAAGCTCGCCATCGAAGCACCTGATCCGGAGCCGTGGATTCTCAAGTTCGCCCGGTTCCCACGCGTCCAGCTCATCGACCTCGACGCCGCGAAGGGTCAGGGTGACAACGCAGGTCTGGTCAGCACAATCTGCGGACGGCTCCCCTGCCGGGTTGGCGGCGGCATCCGAAGCGTCGAACGCGCTCTGGCCGTGCTGAACGGAGGCGCTCACGCCGTCATCGTGAGCTCATCGCTGTTCCGAGACGGATCTGTGGATCTCGCATTCGCCACGCAGCTCGCCGACGCGGTTGGACCCGAGCGAGTCATTGCCGCCGTTGACAGCCGTGGCGGACGTGTCGCCATCCATGGCTGGAAGACCATTCTCCCGATCACCGCCGTCGATGCCGTCCGTGCGCTCGAGCCCTACTGCGACGAGTTCCTGTACACCCACGTCGATACCGAGGGTCTGATGGGCGGCACGGACATGGACGCGATCATGGCCGTCCGCCGCGCCACCAGCCGCCGCGTCACCGCCGCCGGCGGCATCACCACGCACGAGGAGATCGACCGTCTCCACGAGGCGTCCGTCGACGCCGTTGTCGGCATGGCGATCTATACGGGCCAGCTGCTCATCTAGCTAGCTGGTAGTTGGTGGCTGGTGGCTGGTGGCCCGGTAGCTGGTCGTCTTGTTCGTAGAGCGTAGGCTTTAGCCTGCGCGTGACCTGCCAACTACCGACTGTCAGCTACCGGCTAGCCAGCTACCGACTACCAGCTACCTTGTGTTACGGTAATCATCGTATCGATTACGTCTTTCAACGTAACGACTACGTCACACAACGTAACGCATGAATAATCCGTTCATTTACGGGGAAATCGCGCCCGGCGACGCGTTCGCGGACCGGGAGGTCGAGCTCGACCGCCTCGTCACCGACCTGTCTGGCGCCCAGAAGGTGTTCCTTATCTCGCCCCGGCGGTACGGCAAGTCGTCGCTCGTGCACCGCGTGCTGGCCGTCCTTTCGCGCCAGGGGGCGCTCACGATCAACCTGACGGTCAGCAGTTACAGCTCCTACGTGTCCTTCCTCGAGGGATATGCCCGGGCCCTCGCAACGGTCGAAACGAAGTGGCAGCGAGCGCGCACTTGGCTGACCGAGGTCATCACGACCACCAGACCCGAGCTCCGATACGAAACGTCCGATCCGAATCAGGGGCACTTCTCCGTCGCGTTTCCGGCCGTCAGAACCGAGCGCGACATCAATCGACTCGCCAACGAGATCTTTGCGCTGCCCGGCCGGCTTGCGGCCGAGCGAAAGCGGACCGTCGTCGTCTCGCTCGACGAGTTCCAGGCCATCGAAGGCTTCAATGGCGGGTCGGTCGAGCACGCCTTGCGGGCGGCGGCGCAGCAGCAGCGGCAGGTGGGCTACGTATTCGCCGGCTCCGAACCGAGCCTCATGGAGAAGATGATCGGCCCGCGTCGGCCCTTCTACAAGGCTGGCCCCGTCATGCGCCTCGAGCGGATCCCCGCAGCCCTCTTCGCCGAGTTCATTGAAACGCGATTCGCCGCAAGCGGCATCCGCGCCGAGGCGGGTCTGGGAGTCGCCATCGTCGATCTGGCCGGAAACCTCCCGTACGACGTACAGCGTCTGGCGCACGAGACCTGGGACGACGTCCGCGCGGCCGGCGGACGCAAGGCGGGACTCGAGAGCCTCCACTCGACGCTCACGCGGCTGCTGGCCGAGCAGGACACGTTGTTCGAGGCCATCTGGCAGCGGCTGACGATGGCCCAACGGGCCGTACTGCGCGCGGTCGTCCTGCAAGGTGGGCGCGAGTTGCTGTCGGCTGATGCACGGGCACGGTATCGGCTCGGCGGACCGTCCAGCATCCAAGGATCGCTGGCAGCCCTCGTCAAACAGGATCTCCTGATGAAGGAGGCATCTCGATACCTCGTGCTGGACTCTCTGCTCCGCGAATGGATCGCACGCAAAACGTTCTGAAGCGGCCTCTGCTTGCTCGCCTCGGACTCGACCGGCCCGAGCTTCGTGCCTGGGCGACGTACGACTGGGCCAACTCCGCCTTTCAATCGACGGTCATCACGGCCGTCTTTCCAGACTTCTTCGCCTCGGTCGCCGCGGCCGACCTGCCGCCCGCCGTCGCGACGGCGCGATACGCCTGGGCGACGACGATTGCCGTGGCGATCATCGCGATCCTCGGACCCACGCTTGGAGCCATCGCCGACTCCCGCGCGCTCAAGAAGCCGATGCTTGGGGTGTTCATGGGCATCGGGGTGATCGCCACGCTCATGATGGCCACCATCGACCGCGGCGAGTGGCAGTACGCCGCGATCATCTTCATCGTCGCCAACATCGCGATTGCGGCCAGTTTCGTGTTTTACGACTCGCTGCTCCCTCATATCGCCGCGCCAGACGAGATGGACCGTGTCTCAACCTCCGGCTACGCGATCGGGTATCTCGGCGGCGGAATCGTCCTCGTCGTCAACCTGCTGTGGATTTTGATGCCCGAGACGTTCGGGATTCCGGGAACCGTGGCCGCGATCAAGCTGTCCTTCGTAAGCGTTGCGGTCTGGTGGCTGGTGTTCTCAATCCCGCTCTTCAAATACGTGCCGGAGCCCCGGCCGGCGGCTGAGAGAATCGACACGGGCGAGGGACACGTGGTGCGATCGGGGTTCGCTCAGGTCGTGCGAACGTTCCACGAGCTGCGCGGCTACCGGCAAGCGTTCCTGATGCTGGTGGCGTTTCTGCTCTACAACGACGGCATTCAGACGATCATCCGCATGGCCACGATCTATGGCGCGGAGATTGGCATCGATCGCGATGCCCGTATCGCGGCCTTTGTCCTTGTTCAGTTCGCCGGTGTGCCGTTCTCATTTCTCTTCGGCGCCGTCGCCCACCGCATCGGCGCCAAGCGCTCGATCTTCATGGCGCTAACGGTGTATGTCGGCATCAGCGTGCTCGGATACTTCATGACCGAGGCGTGGCACTTTTTTGTCCTGGCCTTTCTCGTGGCCACCGTCCAGGGCGGCAGCCAGGCGCTCAGTCGGTCGCTCTTTGCGCGGATGATTCCCAAACAGAAATCCTCGGAGTATTTTGGGTTCTTCTCGGTATTCGAGAAGTTCGCCGGAGTCGCCGGGCCGGCGCTCTTCGCCCTGTCGGTCTCGCTCTTCGGCTCCAGCCGGGCGGCCGTGTTATCGGTCATCCTATTTTTCGTAGCCGGAGCGCTCGTCCTGACTCGGGTCAACGTCGCAGAAGGCGAAGCGCAGGCGTTGCAAGAGTCGTAAGGTCGGATCATGACGTCAACCATTCTCACGGGTGTTGTCGCTCTCGTTCTGGCTGTGCAGACGGTAGACAGTCGTGCGTGTTCGCCTCAGACGCCAACGACTCCGACGCCAGAGGCGCCCGCGCCGCCGACCGGTAGCCGCTTCACGACCGCCGACGGCGTTCGCTTCATCGCCGAAACAGTCGTCACGAACCTCGAGATCCCCTGGTCGATGGGCTTCTCACCTGACGGACGCCTGTTCGTTACCGAGCGTCCCGGACGCGTGCGAATCATCGACACGACCACTCGCAGCTCGGAGCTGGCCCTGACGCTGGACGACACCTTCACGCAGGGCGAGGCGGGCCTTCTCGGACTGGCGCTCGATCCGCAGTTCGCTCAGAACCGTCTCGTGTATCTCTACTACTCGGCTCGGCTTCCTGGCGGCGGCGCCGTGAATCGCGTCGTCCGGTACCGCGAGGCCGGCTCACGGCTGGCGGAGCGGGTTGTCATCCTCGACAACATCCCAGCGGCGAACATTCATGACGGAGGGCGCATCCGGTTCGGGCCGGACGGACTGCTGTACATCACAGCCGGTGATGCGGCCAACGCGAGCCGGTCGCAAGATCTCGGGTCGACGGCCGGCAAGATTCTGCGGATCAACCGCGACGGCACGACGCCGCGCGACAACCCGTTCGGGTCGCCGATTTACTCGTATGGGCATCGCAATCCTCAAGGGATCGACTGGCATCCCACAACGGGCGATCTCTGGGCGTCCGAGCACGGAAACAACGGCAATGACGAGATCAACGTGCTCGACGCCGGCACGAACTACGGATGGCCCCAGATCGAGGGCAGCGCCTCCTTGCCAGGCATGCGAGTCCCGATCACGTTCTACAACCCCGCGATTGCTCCCTCGGGTGCGTCGTTCTACCGGGGCGATCGCTTTCCTCGATTCAGCGGCAACCTATTCGTCGGTACCCTGCGCGGCACCCACTTGCTGCGCCTCGTGCCCGAATCGGGTCCCCTCCGGCGCATCGTCGCCCAGGAGCGGCTGCTCGAGGGCACCTTCGGCCGCATACGGGACGTCGTGACGGGACCGGACGGATATCTATACCTGTGTACGAACAACCGCGACGGTCGTGGAAGCCCGGTAGCCACCGACGATCGCATCGTACGGCTGGTGCCGGAGTAGGGCGAAATTCAAAATGCAAAATTCAAAGGTCAAAATTTCTCGGAATCAGCTACGACCACGGCTATCTTGCTGGTGATCTCGAACGTCTTCATGACCCTTGCGTGGTACGGGCACCTGAAGCTCAGGTCCAAACCGCTGGTGCTGATGATTCTGATGAGCTGGCTCATCGCCCTGCCGGAGTATGCGTTCCCAGTTCCAGCCAACCGGATCGGCGCGGAGCGCTTCACGGTCACACAACTCAAGATCATGCAGGAGTGCATCACCCTCATCGTCTTCACCGTCCTTGCATTCCTGCTGTTCGGCGAGCGCCCGTCGTGGAACATCGGTATCTCGTATCTCTTGATCGTGGGCGCGGTCTATTTCGCCTTTCGCGGCTGAGGCCAGGGCGCGTCAGGCGAGGCGCTTGGTCAGGCGCAGTGTCGCGAGCGTCAGAATGGCAAGACCCCACGCGAGCAGCGCCAGGGCTTCCGGCCAGAACACCTCGAGCCCGATGCCTTTGAGAAAGATGCCGCGCAGAATGACGAGAAAGTAGCGCAAGGGAATCAGATAAGTCACTGGCTGAATGACGACCGGCATGTTCTCGATCGGGAAAATGAACCCCGAGAGAAAGACCATGGGCAGCAGGAAGAAGAACGAGCTGGTCATCATGGCCTGCTGCTGAGTTCGCGAGACCGTGGATACGAAGAGGCCCAGCCCCAGGGTCGACAGCAGGTAGACAAGGCACATCACCAGAAGCAGGGCCAGGCTGCCCCGAAGCGGAATCTCGAACCAGCCGACCGCCACCGCGACCACCAGAAGCGCGTCCACCATGCCGAGGATTGCGTACGGCACGAGCTTCCCGACGATCAGCTCCCATCTGGCCAGCGGCGTGACGTTGAGCTGCTCCAGCGTTCCCAGTTCCTTCTCGCGCACGATCGCCATCGACGACAGATTCGTCGTGACGACGAGCAGCACGAGCGCCAGGATGCCCGGGATCATGAACACCCTGCTCTCGAGGCCAGGGTTGAACCAGACACGGATGTCGGCGCTGATCGCCGGCCTGGTGCCTCGGCCCTGGGACACTGCAAGCTCGCGCGCGTACGCGTTCGCCAACCCACGGGCATAGCCGAGGGCCACGTTCGTCGAGTTGGCGTCGGTACCATCCGCGACGACCTGAATCTGTGCTGGCCGTCCTGTTCGAACGCGTTCCCCGTAGTCCGCCGGAACCGCAAGGGCCATCCACGCGTCACCGTGGTCCAAATACCTGTCGATCTCGGTGAAAGAGGAGACGGTATCCACGATCACGAACGTCTCCGAGGCCTCGAACCGTTCGATGAGCTCTCGGCTCGCCGCGGATCGGTCTTCGTCCACGACGACGATGGGCACGTCACGGATGTCGGTGGTCGCCGCATAACCGAGCATCGTCAGCTGAACGATCGGCGCCAGGACGACGATCCCGAACAGCCGAGGGTCCTGACGCAGCTCGAGAAACTCCTTGCGCACGAGGTGGAGGACGCGTCTCATCCGCCCATACCCCACTCGCGCCTGAGGCGGAGCGACGCCAGCGACAGAACGATCGCGGCAAAGACGACGAGCGCGGCCAGTTCCTGCCAGAACACCTCGAGACCGACGCCCTTCAGGACGATCCCTCGAAGGGCAATGAGGAAGTAGCGCGCGGGGACGGCATACGTGATGGTCTGGAGCACCACCGGCATGCTGGAGATCGGGAAGATGAATCCCGAGAGCATGAGGGTCGGCAGATACGAGGTCAGCAGGGCGACTTGAAACGCGACTTGCTGGGTCTCGGCCAGGGTCGAGATCAACACGCCGAAGGCCAGGGCTCCGACGAGAAATATCGACACCGCGAGGAGCAGCATCGCCCACGAACCTTGCATGGGCAGATCGAAGAGCAACATGGAGAGGCCGATGATGCCCATGGACGACACAAGCGACACGCAGAAGTACGGCACCGTCTTGCCAACCACGTACGCAAAGGGGCCTACCGGCGACATCCGCACTTGCTCCATCGTGCCGACTTCCTTCTCGCGCACGATCGAGAGCGCGGTCGACACGACCGCCGTGAGCATGGCGATGTACGCGATCAGCCCTGGAACCAGAAAGTAGGTACTGCGAAGCTCCGGGTTGTACCAGACCCTGGTCTCCGCAGTCAGGAGCGGCGCGGCCGGCGCGACGACACCCGCCTGCATTTCGTAGCGGGTGGAGATGGCACCCACGAGGCCCACGGCATAACCCATCACCGTTGTCGCCGTATTTGCGTTGTCGCCGCTGATGATGAACTGCAGGCTGGTCGGCTCGCCGCGCGCCGCGTCGCGACCGAATCCGCCTGGAATGACCAGCACCGCTCTTGCGTCACCGCGATCGAGAACTCCAACGACATCGAGACTGCTCGGCACATCCTGAACGAGAGCAAAGTATCCGGATTGCACGAATGCAGAAATGACTCCTCGGCTGGCGCTGCTGCGGTCGTTGTCCTGCACCGCGAGGGGTACGTTTCGAATGTCGAAATTCAACGCGTAACCGTAGAGCAGCAGGAAGAAAGCCGGCACGAACAGCACAATCGACAAGGTGCGTCGGTCCCTCAGAATCTGACGAATCTCTTTGGAGGCAACCGCCAGCGCCTTCACGAATCGCTCCGTTCGGCAATATCCAGGAACGCATCTTCGAGTGACGGCTCGACTACGCGGGAGCTCGCCGTCACACCCGCGGTGGTAAGGCGCGCGGCAATCTCCTCTGCGCTCACCTCAGCCGACCGCATCACCGCGTGAACGGCGGCGCCAAAGATGCTGGTCTTCTCTACGTCCGGCATTTCGTCGAGCAGTCGCATCGCCTCCACCGGCTTCGACGCGCGAACCTCGAGAATCGGCCTGCCGGCAAACACCGCCTTCAGCTCCGCCACGCTGCCGAGCGCCGCCAGGCGTCCGGCATGGATGATGGCGATGCGGTGGCAGTGCTCTGCCTCGTCCAGGTAGTGGGTCGTGACGAGCACCGTCGTGCCATTTCTGGCGAGCTCATCAA
>Ga0247825_10002101_pt1 | contig 13158 bp, 6 predicted proteins | sample 13C_Vanillin_Day_FD_194413 | JGI IMG/M metagenome (GOLD analysis project Ga0247825, IMG submission 194413) | Soil microbial communities from agricultural site in Penn Yan, New York, United States - 13C_Vanillin_Day48 | ecosystem: Environmental > Terrestrial > Soil > Agricultural land | place...
CGCCGCGCTGGCGGGAAGGGGAGACACGGTGTTCTCCGACCAGCTCAACCACGCCTGCCTGGTCGACGGCGCACGCCTCTCGCGCGCCGAGGTGCGCGTCTATCCGCACCTCGACCTCGCCGCGCTTGAGGACATGCTCGCGGGCTGCGCGAGCTCCACGAAGCTCGTGGCCTCGGACGCGGTCTTCAGCATGGACGGCGACATCGCGCCGCTGCCGGAGCTGCTCGCGCTCTGCGAGCGCCACGACGCCTGGCTGGTCGTGGACGATGCCCACGGCTTCGGCGTGCTCGGCGAAGGCGGACGCGGCACGCTCGCGCACTTCGGCATCGCTTCGCCGCGCATCGTCTACATGGGAACGCTGGGCAAGGCGGCCGGGGTCCATGGCGCCTTCGTCGCCGGCGACGAAGCCCTGATCGAATGGCTCGTGCAGCGCGCGCGCACCTACATCTTCACCACGGCGAGCCCGCCGCTCCTCGCGGTCGCGCTCGCGGCGAGCCTGGAGCTGGTCGAGGCGGAGGAGCACCGGCGCACAAGGCTTGCTGCTCTGGTTGGCCGGCTCAGAAAATCGCTCGCCGGATTACCCTGGAAACTCAAAGCTTCCGAAACCCCCATTCAGCCGCTCATCGTCGGGGATAACCGCGCGGCGCTCGATCTGGCCGAGGGGCTGCGCGCGCGCGGCATCTGGGTGCCGGCGATCCGTCCGCCGACCGTGCCGGCCGGCAGCGCGCGGCTGCGCATCGCGCTGTCGGCGGCGCACAGCGTCGAGCATGTCGACGAGCTTGCAGAGGCGCTGCGGGCGCTCTCCGGCGCCCGATGAAAAACCGCGATCTCCTGGAGCGCAGCCGCAAGGCGGTGTGGCATCCCTGCACCCAGATGAAGGCGCACGAGCGCTTTCCCCTAATCCCCATCGAGCGCGGCAAGGGCGTATGGCTCTACGATTTCGACGGGCGGCGCTACCTCGACGCCGTGAGCTCGTGGTGGGTGAATGTGTTGGGGCACGCCCATCCGCGGATCAACGCGGCGCTGCGCGAGCAGCTCGAGCGGCTCGAGCACGTGATGCTCGCCGGCTTCACGCACGAACCCGTCGTGCGGCTTTCCGAGACTCTCGGTGCGCTCACCGGCGGGCGCCTGGGGCATTGCTTTTACGCCTCCGACGGCGCCTCGGCGGTCGAAATTGCGCTCAAGATGAGCTTTCATTACTGGCGCAACACCGGCCGGCCGGAAAAGCGCGGCTACGTCGCGCTCTCGGGCGGCTACCACGGCGAAACGCTAGGAGCGCTTGCCGTGACCGACGTGCCGCTCTTTCGCGACGCGTATGCCCCCTTGCTGCGGCAAAGCGCCACCGTGCCCAGCCCGGACTGGCGCAACGCCGAACCGGGTGAATCTGCCGTTGAATACGCCGTGCGCCGCGCATCGGACCTCGAGAACTATTTTCATGAACATCATGAAGAAACGGCAGCTCTGATCCTCGAGCCGCTGGTGCAGTGCGCCGCGGGAATGGCCATGTACCACCCGGAATACCTGCGCCGGGCGAAGCGTCTCTGCGAGCGCTACGAGGTGCATTTCATCGCCGACGAGATCGCCGTCGGCTGCGGCCGCACCGGCACGTTCCTCGCCTGCGAGCAGGCTTCGGTGCTGCCCGACTTTCTGTGCCTCTCGAAGGGCCTCTCCGGCGGCTACCTGCCGCTTTCGGTGGTCCTCACGACCGAGCGTGTCTACCAGGCGTTCTACGACGACGATGTGGCGCGCGGTTTCCTGCACTCCCATTCCTACACCGGCAACCCGCTCGCCTGCCGCGCTGCGCTCGCCGCGCTTTCGATCCTGGAGGAAGAGCGCGTGCTCGAGGCGAATCGCGCCAAGTCGCTTGCTCTCACGCAGAAATCAAGAATGATTGCGTCACACCCGCGAGTGCGCCATTTCCGCAACACCGGGATGATCTGGGCTTTCGAGGTCGAGACCGAAGACCCGGCGTTTGCCCGCCGTTTCCACGCCGCCGCGCTCGAGCGCGAGCTGCTGCTGCGGCCGCTCGGGCGCACGGTGTACTTCATGCCGCCGTACGTCATCGGCCCCGAAGAAATCGAGCTCCTGGTCGAGCGCACGGCAGCGGCGCTCGACGCGCTCGAGTGAAGGCCGGCTTTTTCGTCGCCGGGACGGACACCGGCGTCGGCAAGACCGTGTTCAGCGCCGCGCTGCTGCGCAGCTTCGCCGCGCGCGGGCTGCGCAGCGCCGGCATGAAGCCGGTCGCGGCAGGCTGCGAAGGCGGGCGCAACGCGGACGTCGAAGCGCTGCTCGCCGCGAGCGGCGCCGCGATCGACCGCGGCCTGGTGTGCCCGTATCTCTTCGAGCCGCCGATTGCGCCCCACATCGCGGCGCGCGAGGCCGGGGTGAGCATCGACCTCGCGGTGATCGATGCTGCCTTCAGACGGCTGCAAACCCAGGTGGACGTCGTCGTCGTCGAGGGCGTCGGCGGCTTTCGCGTGCCGCTCAACGAGCGAGACGACACGGCCGGCATGGCCAAGCGCCTCGGCCTGCCGGTGATCCTGGTGGTGGGTCTGCGGCTGGGGTGCCTCAACCACACCCTGCTCAGCGCGCAGGCGATCGCGGTGGAAGGGCTGGACCTCGCGGGCTGGGTGGCCAATCGCATCGACCCCGGCATGGCGCGCGCCGACGAGAACATCCAGGCCCTGCGCGAGCGCCTGCCCGCCCCGCTCATCGCCGAGCTGCCTTTCGGCGCGGCTAGCGGATTTCCAGTTGCGCTAGAACGGCTCTGGCCAGGGCGAGGCTCGCCGTGAGCCCCGGCGACTCGATGCCGAAGAGATGCACCAGACCGGCTACGCCGTGCTCGCGGGGTCCCTGGATCTGGAAGTCGGAGGCGGGCTCGCGCGGCCCGGCGGTCTTGGGACGGATGCCGGAGTAGCCCGGCAGCAGCGCGCCGTCGGGCAGCCCGGGCCAGTAGCGCCGGATTGCCGCGTAGAAGCGCTCGGCGCGGCGAGGGTCGACTGCATAGTCTTCCTTTCCTCCGATCCTCTCGACCCATTCGACGTCGGGGCCGAAGCGCGCCTGCCCGGCCAGATCCAGCGTCACGTGCACGCCGAGGCCCCCGGGCTCGGGAACCGGGTAGACGAGCCGGGAGAACGGCGCGCGGCGCGCGAGGGAGTAGTAGTTTCCCTTGGCGTAGAACTCCCCGGGCGCGAGCTCCGCACGGTAGCCCTCCATCCTCTTCGCCACCGTCGGCGCCTTGAGACCCGCCGAATTCACCAGAATCGACGACTTGATCGGCTCGGCATCGTCGACGTACAGCACGAACCCGTCGGCCTTGACTTCGGCCCGCTCGAGCGGGCTCTTCAGCGCGAGCATCGCCCCGTGGGCCTCGGCGTCGCCGAGATAGGCCAGCATGAGCGCATGGCTGTCGATGATGCCGGTGGACGGAGAGTACAGCGCCGCGACGCACGAGAGCTCGGGCTCGAGCGCGAGCGCCTGCGCCCGCGTCATCCAGACGACGTCGGTGACCCCATTGGCGTGGGCTTTTTTCTGTATTCCCTCCAGCTCTCCCAACTGGGCTTCATCGGCCGCAACTATGAGCTTCCCGGAGCGCCGGTGCGGCACGGCGTGCGCCACGCAGTACTCGTAAAGCAGGTTCTTCCCTTCGACGCAGCTCAGCGCCTTGAGCGATCCATTCGGGTAATAGATCCCGGCGTGGATGACCTCGGAATTGCGCGAGCTGGTGTGGGTGCCGATGGCGTCCTCGGCCTCGAGGATCACGACCTCGCGACCCGACATGGCGAGCGCGCGCGCAAGCGCCAAGCCGACCACGCCGGCACCGACCACGACCGCGTCAAGCTTTTCCACGTGCCAGCCGCCTTTCGAAAAAGAAGGCCCCCAGCCCGGCGAGCGCGGCGGCGCTCGCCATCGGGCGCGCGCTGCCGTCGAAAGCCGCGCCGAGCAGCGTGCTGACCAGCGCGCCGAAAGTGAAGCTCAGCGCGCCGAGCAGCGAGGATACCGTGCCCGCCGCGCCGGGAAACGGCGAGAGCGCGCTCGCCGTCGCGCTTGGCGCGATGAGCGCGGTGCCGAAGAGGTAGCAGGCGAAGGGCACCACCACGGCGAGCCAATGCGCCGCACCGGCCCAGGCGAGCGCCGCGGCGGTGGCGCCCGCAGCAAGTGCGAGCAGCGCGCCGGCGCGCATGAGCTTCCCCATGCCGATCTCCAGCACCAGCCGCCGCGAGGTCCAGGCGCCGGCGATCTGGCCGAGCATGACCAGCGCGAACATCCAGCCATACGCCGCCGTCGGGACGCCGAGCCCGCCGATCAGCGTGAAGGCAGAGTTGGATACCCAGGCGAGGATCCCGGCCTGCGCGCACATGATGACCAGCAGTGGCGGGTAGAAGCGCCGGTCGCCGAGGATCGCCGCGAAGCTGCCCGCCAGCGCGGCGGGTCGTATGGAGCGTCGCGGCTCGGGCGCCGTTTCGCGGAGGTGAAAGGCGGTGGCCGCGAGCAGCGCCGCGGCGGCGGCCGCCAGCGCCCAGAACACCGCCTGCCAGCCCCAACGGCCGGCGAGCTGCGCGCCCGCGAGCGGCGCGGCGATCGGGATGAGGCTGAAGACGATGGTGATGCTCGCCAGCATGCGCGCCGCCTGCTCGTGCGCGTGCAGGTCGCGCACGATCGAGCGCACGGTCACCGCGCCGCTCGACATCGCGATGCCCTGGGCAAAGCGCGCCGCGGCGACGGTGGTGATCGACTCCACCAGCGCAGCGCCGAGCGAGGCGGCGAGCATCGTGGCGAGGCCGGCGAGGAGGACCGGCCTGCGCCCGAAGCGGTCGGACAGCGGGCCCCAGAAGAGCATCCCGGCCGCGAGCCCGACGAAATAAGCGGTGAGCGTGAACTGCCCGGCGCTCACCGGCGCGCCGAGCGAGCGGGTGAGCGCCGGCAGCGACGGCACGAAAGCATCGGTGCCGAGCGCGGGAAGCGCCATCAGGATCCCGAGCAGGACGAGCGAGGGCGAAGCGGCTTTGTTATTCAAGATAGGATTCGATTCTAAATGGGCTGGCAATTCTGGATCGACCGCGGCGGCACGTTCACCGACATCGTCGCGCGCCGCCCCGACGGCGCGCTCCTCACGCACAAGCTGCTCTCCGAGAACCCCGGGCGCTACCGCGATGCCGCGCTCGCGGGTATCCGCGAACTGCTCCAGGTTTCTCCAGGACAACCGATTCCCGGGGAAAAGATCGAGGCGGTGAAGATGGGCACCACGGTGGCGACCAATGCGCTGCTCGAGCGCAAGGGCAGCCGCACCGTTCTCTTCATCACGCGCGGCTTCCGCGATGCCCTGCGCATCGCCTACCAGAACCGGCCGCGCATCTTCGACCGGCACATCGTGCTGCCGGAGATGCTGTACTCGAAGGTCGTGGAGGTCGAGGAGCGCGTCGGCGCGCATGGAGAAATTGTTGTTCCTCTGAACGAGAGCTCGACCAGGGCCGATCTTCAAGCGGCTTACGAAGAAGGCTATCGCTCCATCGCCATCGTGTTCATGCACGGCTATCGCTTCCCGGCGCACGAGGCGAAGGCGGCCGACATGGCGGGCCGCATCGGCTTCACCCAGGTGTCGGTGTCGCACCGGGTGAGTCCGCTCATGAAGCTCGTCGGGCGCGGCGACACCACGGTCGTCGATGCCTACCTCTCGCCGATCCTGCGCCGCTACGTCGACGAGGTGGCCGCCGAGCTCGCGGGCGTGCGCCTCTTCTTCATGCAGTCGAACGGCGGCCTCACCGACGCGCGGCGCTTCCAGGGCAAGGACGCGATCCTCTCGGGCCCGGCGGGCGGCATCGTCGGCGCGGTGCGCACCTCGGCCGCGGCGGGCTTCGAGCGCATCATCGGCTTCGACATGGGCGGCACCTCCACCGACGTGTCGCACTTCGCGGGCGCTCATTTGGCCGACTTCGAGCGCGAGTTCGAGACCCGCGTCGCCGGCGTGCGCATGCGCGCGCCGATGATGAGCATCCACACGGTGGCGGCCGGCGGCGGCTCGATCCTGCACTTCGACGGCGCCCGCTACCGCGTCGGGCCGGACTCGGCCGGAGCGAACCCCGGGCCGGCGAGCTACCGCCGCGGCGGCCCGCTCACGGTCACCGACGCCAACCTGATGCTCGGCAAGATCCAGCCGAAGCACTTCCCGCAGGTTTTCGGGTCTCAAGGAAACGAACCGTTGGACGAGGAAGCAGTCCGCCGGCTGTTTTCTTCCCTGACCCGAAAAATCGGGGACGGCCGCACCCCTGAAGAAGTGGCCGAGGGCTTCGTGCAGATCGCGGTCGGAAACATGGCCAACGCGATCAAGCACATCTCGGTGCAGCGCGGCCACGACGTCACGAAGTACACGCTGTGCTGCTTCGGCGGCGCCGCCGGGCAGCACGCCTGTCTCGTCGCCGACGCGCTCGCGATGACGCGCGTCTTCATCCACCCGCTCGCCGGCGTGCTCTCTGCCTACGGCATGGGCCTCGCCGACCAGGTCGCGATGCGCAGCCAGGCGCTCGAGGCGAGGCTCGACGAGACGCGCGCGCTCGAGGAGATCGCCGAAAAGCTCGCCATCGAGGCGCGCGAGGATCTCCTCGCGCAGGGCGTCGCCGCCGCCGCGCTGAAGGTGGTGCGCCGCGCGCACCTCAAGTACGAAGGTACCGACACGGCGCTCGTGGTGCAGCTCGCGCCGCTCGCCGACATGGTGCGCCAGTTCGAGGCCGCGTACCGCAAGCAGTTCTCCTTCCTGATGCCCGGGAGGGCGCTCGTCGCCGAGGCGGTTTCGGTCGAGGCGATCGCGGCGGGCCAATCGATCGCCGAGCATCCCGCCGCGCAGAAGCCCGCCGGCAGGCCGGCGCAAACGGTGCGCATCTTTGCCGGCGGGCGCTGGCAGGCGGCGCCGCTTTACCGGCGCGACCAGCTCGCCCCGGGGCAGCGCATCGACGGGCCGGCGATCATCGCCGAGGCAAATGCCACGACCGTGGTCGAGCCCGAGTGGCGCGCGAGCGTGACGCCGCTCGATCACCTGGTTCTGGAAAGAGCTGTCGAAAGAAAAAGCGCCGCGGCGATCGGCACCCGGGTCGATCCGGTGATGCTCGAGATTTTCAACAACCTTTACATGTCGATCGCCGAGCAGATGGGGCTGCGGCTCCAGAATACGGCCTATTCGGTGAACATCAAGGAGCGGCTGGACTTTTCCTGCGCGCTCTTCGACGGCGGCGGCAACCTGATCGCGAACGCGCCGCACATGCCGGTCCACCTGGGCTCGATGGGCGAATCGATCAAGACGGTCATCCGGCTGAACGCCGGAGCCATGAAGCCGGGCAATGTGTACGTGCTCAACGCGCCGTACAACGGCGGCACGCACCTGCCCGACGTCACGGTGGTGACCCCGGTTTTTCTACAAGAACAAATCATGTTCTACGTCGCCTCGCGCGGCCACCACGCCGACATCGGCGGCATCACGCCGGGCTCGATGCCGCCGGGCTCGAAGGTGGTCGAGGAGGAGGGCGTGCTGATCGACAACTTCCTCCTGGTGGAGGAAGGGCGGCTGCGCGAGAAGGAGGTCGCGGCGCTGCTCGGCTCCGGGCGCTACCCGGCGCGCAACGTCCCGCAGAACGTCGCCGACCTGCAGGCGCAGATCGCCGCCAACGAGAAAGGCGTGCAGGAGCTCTCCCGCATGGTGGCGCACTTCGGCCTCGACGTGGTGCGCGCCTACATGCGCCACGTGCAGGACAACGCCGAGGAATCGGTGCGCCGCGTGATTGGAGTGCTGAAGGACGGCGAGTTCGACTACCCGCTCGACAACGGCGCGCGCATACGCGTTTCCATAACAATTCAGAAGGACAGGAGAGAAGCGAAAATCGACTTCGCCGGCACGTCGGCGCAGCTGCCCAACAACTTCAACGCGCCGGCGGCCGTTTGCATGGCTGCGGTGCTGTACGTATTCCGCACGCTGGTGGACGACGACATCCCGCTCAACGCCGGGTGCCTGAAGCCGCTTTCCGTGACCATTCCCGAAGGCTGCATGCTGCGCCCGTGCTATCCGGCAGCCGTCGTGGCGGGCAACGTCGAGACCTCGCAGTGCATCACCGATGCGCTTTACGGCGCGCTCGGCGTGCTCGCGGCCTCGCAGGGGACCATGAACAATTTCACGTTCGGGAACGACCGCTACCAGTACTACGAGACCGTGGCGGGCGGCTCGGGCGCCGGGCCTGACTTCGACGGCGCCGACGTGGTGCAGACGCATATGACAAATTCCCGCCTCACGGACCCCGAGGTGCTCGAGTGGCGCTACCCGGTGCGCCTGGAAAGCTTCGAGATCCGCCGCGGCTCGGGCGGGCGCGGGCGCCACCGCGGCGGGGAAGGCGCGGTGAGGTGTGTACGATTTCTCGAACCGATGACGGCGGCGATCCTTTCGGGCCACCGCCTGGTGCGCCCGCACGGCATGGCGGGCGGCGAGCCCGGGAGAGCGGGAAAAAATTACGTTTTGCGCGCCGACGGCAGCCGCACCGAGCTCGGACCGTTCGACCAGACCGAAATGCGCGCCGGCGACCGATTCGTGATAGAGACCCCAGGTGGCGGAGGGTTCGGCGCTATAGAATAGAGGTTAAAACCAACAGGGTACGATCAAAACTAAAAGAGCTGGATTAAGAAAAAAGCAGGGGCAAAACCAAGAAGACGAATGAAGCCAAGCGCCATTTATTCCAAGACCGGCAAGGGCGTTCAGGAAGCCTCCGGCAAGACGAGCCTTCTCAAGCGCGCCGCCGCGCCGTGCTCTCGGCCATCGACGGCCGTGCCACGCTGGGCGAGGTCGCGCAGAAGGTCGGCAAAGGCTTTGACGGCGCCTTCGAGCTGCTGATCGCGCAGCTCGACAAGGACGGGTTCGTGCGCGAGGTGGCGGCCGGAGCATCGAGCTCGAGCTCGCAGTCGCGGCCGGCGGTAGCGGCGGTCAAGCCCGCCGCGAAGCCAGCGGCGTCGAAGAGCTCCTCGGGCAGCGGCGCCGACGACCTCGATTTCACCACCGTCATGCCGGCGCTCAAGCCGGCGGGACGGCCCGCGGCGGCCGCGTCCTCCACGCCGGCGTCCAAGTCCGGCACGTCAGGGCAGGAATCGGCGCTCTACAAGGCGCGGCAGGAAGCCGAAGCAAAGGCGCAGGCCGAGCGCGACCGCATGCGGCAGGAGGCCGAGACGAAAGCGCGCGCCGAGGCCGAAGCGAAGGCGCGCGCCGATGCCGAGAAAAGGCTGCGCGAGGAAGCCGCGGCCAAGGCCAAGGCCGAGATCGAGGCGCAGGTGAGGGCGGCGCGGGAGAAGGCGGAAGCCGAGCAGCGGGCGAAGCTCGAGGCCGAGCGCCGGGTCCGCGAGGAGGCCGAGCGCAAGGCGCGGGAAGAGGCCGAGCGGGCGCTGCGCGAAGCGGAAGCGCTGCGCCAGCGCCTCGAGGAAGAGCGCAGGGTGCGCGAAGAGGCCGAGCGCAAGCGCAGGGAAGAGGAAGAGCGCCGTCGCAAGGAAGAGGAAGCGCGGCGCGCGCGCGAGGAAGCCGAGCGCAAGGCGCGGGAAGAAGCCGAGCGCAGGATCCGCGAAGAAGCCGAGCGCAAGCGCCGCGAAGAGGAAGAGCGCAAGCGCCGCGAGGAAGAAGCGCGCCACATCGAGGAAGAAGCGCGCCGCCTGCGGGAAGAGATCGAGGCCAAGGCGCGCGAAGCCGCGGAGCGCGCACGGCGCGAGGAAGAAGACCGCCTGCTGCGAGAGAAGGAGGAGCAGGTCCGCCGCGCCAAGGAGGCCGAGGAGGCGCGCATGCGCCAGGCGCGCGAGCTCGAAGAGGCGCGCGGGCGCGCGCGCCAGCGCGAGCGCGACAGTAGCGAGGGCAAGCGCGGCCACGCCGAGACCCGGAGCCGGCAGCCCGCGCTGCCCGCCGTGCCGCCGGCGCAGGCCGACTCCCCGAGCGGCGAGAGCCTCGACGCGCTGATGGCCGACCTCGATTCCTTTTCACAGCGCGAGGAAGAAGAGCGCCAGGCGCGCGAGGGGGCCGACCGCAAGGCGCGCGACGAAGGCACGCGCAAGGCGCAGGAAGACGCCGAGCGCCGCCTGCGCGAGGAGGCCGCCGCCCAGGAGGAGCGCGAACGGCAACGCGCGGCCGAGGAAGCGCGCCGCCGCGAGGAGGAAGAGCGCCGCGCGCTGGAAGAGGCGGAGCGGCGCCTGCGCGAAGAGGAGCAGCGCCGCCAGGAGGCCGACGAGCGCGAACGCAAGGCCAGCGAGGCGGCGGCGAGAGCGCAGGCGCTGGCCGCGGCCGCGGCCGCGCCGGCCGACGACATCGGCGTGACCGACAAGGACCTCGACATGGGCGAGGTGCGCCGCGACGAGGCGGCGCTCGCGCGCGAGGCGCGCAAGGCGCAGCGCGACCGCGAGCGCGAGCAGCGCCAGCGCAGCAAGGAAGCGCAGGAGCGCGCGCGCGCGGCGGGGCGCGAGCAGCCGGCGAAGTATCCCAAGGCGCGCCGCCCCGTGAAGTGGGGCCGCCCGGTCGCCACCCTGTTCTTCGTCGCGCTCGTCGTCGCGCTCGGCGCGCTGCACGTCGTTCCGCTGCCGATGGGCGAGTACGAGCGTGCGGCCTCGGAGGCGCTCGGGCGTCCGGTGAAGATCGGGGCGGGGCGCCTCTCGCTCCTGACCGGCGTGCGCTTCGATCTGGAGAACGTCGTCGTGGACGGCTCGGTGAAGATCGCATCGGTGCGCGCCTATCCCGAGCTCGGTTCGCTGATGGACGAGAGGCGCAAGGCCTTCCGGCGCATCGAGCTGAAAGGGGTCGGCGTCCCGCAGGCGGCGATCGGCGAGGTGGTGAACGCGCGAATACGTGGCACGAGCCTGAAGGTCGGCCGCATCCTCGCGAGCGACGTGAAGCTCACCGGGCCGGTGCCCCTTCCGGCGTTCGAGGCCGACGCGCTGATCGGTCCCGACGGCGCGGTCACGAGCGTGACGCTGCGCGGCCCCGAGAGCCTGGACGCCAGGCTCACGCCGGGCCCGAAAGGCGAGGTCGAGTTCGAGCTCACCGCGGCCTCGATCACGGTGCCGTTCGCCCCGGAGGTCTCGCTTGCGACCTTTGCGATGAAGGGCACGGCGAACCGCCAGGGCATGAACATCGCCTCCTGGGGCGGCGCGGTTCTCGACGGCGTGGTCAACGGATCGGCGAACCTGCGCTGGAGCGGTCAGTGGCAGCTCGAGGGCAGCATGACCGCGCGCCACATCAACGCGGCCTTCCTGGCGCCGGCGCTGCTCTCCGAAGGCAAGGCCGAGGCCGTCGGGCGCTTCTCCATGAACGGCGCCGATCCGGCCAAGCTGCACCGGAGCGCGCGCATCGAGGGCAGCTTCGCGGTGGGCAAGGGCGCGCTCGGCACAGTCGACCTCTCGCGCGTGCTGCAGACGAGCGGCAGGCAGCACGGCGGGCGCACGCAATTCAACGAGCTCACCGGGCACGGCATCTACGAACGCGGCGCGGTGGCGCTGCGCAACGTGAACATCAGCGCCGGCGCGCTCAGCGCCGGGGCGAGCGCCGACATCGCGCCGAGCGGCGCCCTGGTGGGCCAGGTCGTCGCCGACATTCGCACCACTGCGCACCCGCTGCGTGCTACCCTCACGCTGGGCGGCACCGTCAAGGAGCCGCAGATCCGTAACTAGTACCAACAGCAATTAGTGTCCGAAATCCTCCAGCTGCGCGGGCCGCGCGCCCTTTCTGAGTTCCGGCTCGCCAAGCTGCTCGCCTCCCTCCAGAAGATCGAGCCGGGGCTGCGCTCGGTTGCCGCCGAATACCGCTATATCGTGCAGCTCGAGCGCCGCCTCGAGGCGCACGAGCGGCGCACGCTCGAGCGGCTGCTCGACGACGGCACGGCGGCGCTCGAGTCCTCCGACGGGCATGTGTTCCTGGTGGTGCCGCGGCTGGGGACGCTCTCGCCCTGGTCGTCCAAGGCGACCGACATCGCGCGCAACTGCGGCCTCGCGGCGGTCAAGCGCATCGAGCGCGGCACGGTGTACTACCTCAGCTCCGGCCTGCCGGCCCTGGCCGCGGCGCTGCACGACCGCATGACGCAGACGGTGCTGCGCTCGTTCGACGAGGTGCCGAGGCTCTTCGAGCATGTTCCACCGCGACCCCTGGAATTCATTCGCGACATTCGAAAAGCGAATATCGATCTGGGCCTCGCCCTGAGCGAGGACGAGATCGAGTATCTCGAAGCGGCCTACCGGCGCCTCGGGCGCGATCCGACCGACGCCGAGCTCACCATGTTCGCGCAGGCGAACTCCGAGCACTGCCGGCACAAGATCTTCAACGCCGACTGGATCATCGACGGGGAGCGCCAGCCGCAGTCGCTCTTCTCGATGATCCGGCACACGCACGCGATGGCGCCGCAGGGCACCGTGGTGGCCTACGCCGACAACGCCGCGGTGATTGAAGGCAGCGAAGCGCAGCGCTTTTTCCCCGACCAGGCGCTGCGGTATCGCTTTGTCCGGGAAAAAACCCACTTCGTCGCCAAGTGCGAGACGCACAACCATCCCACGGCGATCTCGCCGTTTCCCGGGGCGGCGACCGGCGCCGGCGGCGAGATCCGCGACGAAGGCGCGACCGGACGCGGCGCGAAGCCCAAGGCGGGGCTCGTCGGCTACTCGGTGTCGAACCTGCGCATCCCGGGCTCGGCGCAGCCCTGGGAAGGCGAGGGCCTGGGCAAGCCCGAGCGCATCGCCTCCGCCCTCGACATCATGCTCGAGGCGCCGATCGGCGCGGCCGCGTACAACAACGAGTTCGGGCGGCCCAACCTGTGCGGCTACTTCCGCACTTTCGAGATGGGTTCGCGCGGCTACCACAAGCCGATCATGCTGGCGGGCGGCCTCGGCGCGCTGCGGGCGCAGCACGCCCACAAGAAAGGCATTTCGGCGGGCGACTTGCTGATTCAACTGGGCGGGCCGGGGCTGCTCATCGGCATGGGCGGCGGCGCCGCCTCGTCCATGGGCACGGGGGCCAACGTCGCCGACCTCGATTTCGACTCGGTGCAGCGCGACAACGCCGAGATGGAGCGGCGCGCACAGGAGGTGATCGACCGCTGCTGGCAGCTCGGCGAGGCGAACCCGATCCTCTCCATCCACGACGTCGGCGCCGGCAGCGCGTTGGACAGGCCG
>Ga0247825_10002102_pt1 | contig 13153 bp, 11 predicted proteins | sample 13C_Vanillin_Day_FD_194413 | JGI IMG/M metagenome (GOLD analysis project Ga0247825, IMG submission 194413) | Soil microbial communities from agricultural site in Penn Yan, New York, United States - 13C_Vanillin_Day48 | ecosystem: Environmental > Terrestrial > Soil > Agricultural land | place...
CTTGATTGAGGGGTCGACCGACTTCATCACCTGCGAAAATTCGATGACATCCTGCGCGTACCTGCCGGGCGAGATGTACTCATTGTTGGGCCCGGACCGATAGCTTTCGTTGCCGATTTCCCAATATTTGACGTTGTACCCCTTGATGACGTTTGCGTATCTGACCCATTGCCTGGCGGTCTCGAGCAATTGAGCGCGCGTTGGCGCGGAGCCGTTGGCCTGCGCCGCTTTATACATGGAGTCATAGGCGACGACGAGCACAGGCTCGCCGTTGACCGTACGCGTCAGCCGCATGAACTCGTCGAAGTCGAGAGGATTCTTCGCGAACGTGCGGCCATCGCTCTTGACAAGATCTCTATCGTAGGATGGCCATTCCTGATTCTCCGGCCAGGTTCCCGCGGCCCATCGGGCGAGCGCCGGTTGCGAGCGATCGTACGGGGGGACCGACCACAGATACCCATCGGACTTCTCTCCTCCGGGGTACCGCAAGTATTTGACTCCCATCTCGGCAAGTGCCTGATCCAGGGGCCGTTGCACCGGTCGGTTCGCATCGTCGTCGACGAAGAAGTCTGTGTTGATGCCCAGCGGTTTCGACGAGACGTCGGCCAGTACACGCGCCACGTCGACGCTGACGTTGTCAGGGATGGCAATCAGCGACACCGATGTGAGCAGGGCAAAGGCAATAATCTTCATAAGAATCGAATTGGACGCATTCAGGTCGTGCTTCGGTTGTGGCGCTCATGGGGAGGAAGAGTCGTGCTACATCGAGGATCCCCGGGCTCATCGGCGGCGCGGAACTGAGTGCAAGCGGAGCGCCAGCGCGCGTCTTCGAATGCCGGCGACAATCACGATATTGTCGGCGCTCGTCGATTACATTGCTGCTCGCGGATTACGAATTGGACGATGACAGCGACGAAGCTGTAATGGCGTGATGACGATACATGCGCGCGCCCGGCCCGCAGGTCCGGGTCACAGCCGTGCACGCACGCCACCGCCCTCTTCGTACTCAACGATGCGGCCCGCCAGTTCGCTTACGACGGGACCGATAAGATGCTTCAGTTCGACAACGGGTGGGACGAGGCGGTGGCGAAGGGATGGACACTCACCGGTTCTGATGCCGCCTTACTTCCAGATGCCGAGTGCGCGCCGTACGGCAACAAGCTGGCCGACGTGATACGCCGCGTGATCCACGACCAGCAGAATCGCACGCAGGTAGGTCTGGTTGGCCTTGCCGGTGGGAACGTTCGCGGTGAGGTCTGCCACGTCGCGCGCGACCGCCTTCATCTTCTCGCGTGATCGCGTGAAGGACGCGATGCTCTCGGTCCAGGCCTTGTCACTCGGCGGGACCGGTCCCGGCCAGTAGTCGTCGGGCCATGTCATGCTGTGCACGTAGTTCGGGTTGACGCTGAAGTCGAGAATGTCTTCCTGCGCGAGCCGCATGTGCTCGAGCAGCTGCCACGGCGAGTGTTCATGACCAGTGGCACGAGCCCCGCGCTTGTCAACGGGGATCCCGTCGATCGCCTGATCGAATCCGACGTGCGCCTCTTCCCAGTCGAGGACACGGACGAGGTGATCCCGGAATGCATCTTTAGACATGCGGAGATTATGCCGCATGCCACGCTCGGATCATGACGTCGCTCACGAGCGTGGCGTGGCCGAGCCTGCCTTACAATGGGTGGAATCACACTTACACGACGCATCCACATGTGGATGCAGGTCGTCGGCAAGATCTCGCTCGCCCAGACGCCGCCGATCAATCACGTCGAATGACTTTGCCGCCCTTCATGACAAACGACACGTTGTGAAGCTGCGTGATGTCGGCTGTCGGGTCGCCTGGTACGGCGACGAGATCGGCGAACTTGCCTTTCGTGATTGATCCGATCTGACCGTCCCAGCCCATGACCCGGGCGTTGACGATCGTGCCGGCCTGCAACGCCTGCGTCGTTGTCATCCCGGTGCGCTTGACGAGCATCTCGAACTCGTTCGCTTGCGTGCCATGCGGAAACGTCGATCCATCCACGCCGCTCCCGACCATGGTTCGCAGGCCCTTTGTCTTCACGGCGAGTGACACGGCGCGCTCGAAGATCGGTACCATGCGGTATTTGCCGCCGGTGTTCTTGGCGTCGTTGTCGTCCATGAACGGCGCGTTGTAGCGCGCCAGCGTCGGGTCAAAGTCGAGCTTCTTCTTCACCATCTCATCGAGCTGCGCCTGCGTCAGCGCGTAGCCATGCTCGACGGTGTCGCAGCCGGCGGTGATTGAGAATTGCAGCCCGTCGCCGCCGAACACGTGGCAGGCCGCTCTCTTTCCGAGCTTGTGGGTTTCTTCCATGAGCGCCTGGAGGACGGGTAGCGGGTAGGTCGTGACGTACTGATCTTGACCATTGGGGGCAAACGAGTATGCCGCTCCCGGATACAGCTTGATCCAATCGACGCCGTGCGCCACCGCATCGCGAACCGCCGCTCGACCGTCCTCGGCTGAGCGAATCACGGTGTCGGCGAACGGGTCGTCTGGCGCCGCGGGGTTCGGTGGGGTTGCGCTCCAACGGACACCGCGTCCGGCGACCTGGAAGCGCGGGCCATCGAGATCGCCTCTGTTGATCGCGTCGCGCAGCTCGACGTCGGCGTAACCGTTGCCGTGTGAGCTCATGTCGCGGCCAGCGGTGACGCCGGCTCGCAGATCGGCCTGGAAGTTCTGGATGGCGATGATCGTGGACCGCTCGCGCGATATCTTCGGCGTCGCGTTGTTGAACATGTGCGTGTGCGCATCGATGAGGCCCGGGAGCACCGTCGCGGTGCTGAGATCGATAACCTGCGCCCCAGTAGGAATCGTGACCTGTCCCTCTGCACCCACGTCCGTGATGCGCTCGCCCTGAACGAGGACGACCTGGCGCATCAGCATCTGCCCGGTGACGCTGTCAAAGAGCCGCCCGGCTCGAATTGCAGTCGTGCGCATCGAGGCCGCAGCGCATGGGATGGTTCCACCTTCCGGGATGAGGCACGGCGGCGATCCGATATTCCGCCAGGGGGTTGGAGCGGGTGGCCGCGCGGGAGTCGGAGGAGCTTGCGCCCCGAGCGCGCTGTACATGACTGCGACGAGAACCACACCAATGAAGGTATTGACACGACGCATGATCTCTCCTCCTCCACCCAAAGACACCGGGTCTGATTTCCGAGAAGCCTAACGGAAATCACACCCGAAGTCCTACTCCCATTCAATCGAATCGCCGACGTGAATCGTGCCGCCGCTCAGCACCTGCGCAAAGGCGCCTCCGCCCCAGTCGTGGCGCATGGCGTCCTGCAGGCCCGGCACCGCTTCCTCCATCCGTTCGCAGGGCGTCGTCTCGCCGTCAATGACCAGACGGGCGTCGCCAATCCGAAGAACGCGCCCACGCGCGTTGGTGAGGACGACGCCACTCACGAGCAGGTTCGCTCGGCGTGCAGATGGGTCGACGCTCGCCGCAAGCGCTGACATCAGCCGCTCCCAGGTCTCGCGTTCGATCAGCGTCACCTGGCGACGACGGCTGCGATCGGCACTGCCGACGAGCCCGCGTCCTGCTTCGAGCTGCGCTTCATCGACCGGATCCATCGGTCCTCGATGCGCGCGTTTGATCCAGATGGCTTCCAGACGTCCCACAGGCACATCACACGTTCATGATTTCAAGACACTGCTCGAGGCTTGTGACCGGGTCGTGACCAGGGCTGGATCGCCACTCATTGTGCGACGAATCCGGTGTACCAAAGATCGGCCATCGCGTTCGCGATGAAGCCTCTACCCACGCCTGGTCGACCGCGACGCTCACCTACATCGCATCATTTGAAGATGGAAGCCGCGCATGGTCTGATGGGTGCCTCTGCGCGTCAAGCGTCGCCGCCAGAGGTGTGCTCTCTGGTCCGCGCGACGGCCGCCAGCAGGTCGAGTCCATCGAAGGGCTTGAGGAGTACCTCGGTGACCCCGGTCAGTCCCGCCGTATCGCGCCGCGCGCTGACCACGAGCACCGGCACTTTCGCGAGCGTCGCCGATCCGGCCCGATGATCGCAGAACTCCCAGCCGTTCATGTCGGGCATCATGAGATCGAGCACGATCAGGTCGGGGGGCAGCCCGTTCTCCATCGCCAGCAGGCCGTCTTTTGCGCTGGCGAAGGCGGACACGTCGTAGCCTTCGCTGCTCAGCAGCATCGCGATGAGCCTCCGGAGATCGTCATCGTCCTCGATCACGACGATCCGCGAGTTCATCATCTTGGCTCGCCCGCGCCTGGCGTCGCCAGCGGCAGAGTCACAATGAATGTTGCGCCGTGACCAAGGCGGCTCTCAACGTGAATCGTCCCGCCATGGGCTTCCACCACCTGTTTCGCAATCCACAGGCCCAGGCCCAGGCCTCCGTAGTGATGCGATGACACCGCCCGTTCGAACTGCCCAAAAATCCGCTCTTTGTACTCGTCCGCGATCCCGATGCCCTGATCCTGGACGATGAGTCGCGCCGCCCCGTTGGCACCGCGAACCGCCACCAGAATCGGCTTGCTCTGTCCGTAGCGAATCGCGTTGGCCAGGAGGTTCGAGATGACCTGATCGAGCCGGAACGCATCCCAGCGGCCGGTCAGGCTGGCGTCGCATTCGAGCGCAATCATCGACGCGTCGTGGCTGTCTTCCACGGCATGGCGGGCGACGACCTCGCGCGCCAGTGGCACGAGGTCGACCAGCTCCCGATGGAGCTCGAGACGCCCGGTCGTAATGCGCGTCACATCGAGGAGCTCGCCCGTGAGCATCTCCAGGCGCCTGACCTGCCGTTCCATGATCCCGCAGTGCATGCGAAGTTCCGCCTCGTGTTCCCCAAGCGACGCCTGGGCGAGCCAGCGGGACAGGAGCGTGGACTGCAGCCGCAGCGCGCTGAGCGGCGTGCGGAGCTCGTGCGAGGCGACCGACAGAAACTCGTCGCGGGCGGTCACCGCGGCCCGAAGGTCCGCGACCAGGCGATTGCTGTTTTGCTCCGCGACGGCGCGCAATTCACGCTCGTACTTCAGGTCCTCGTACAGCGTGAGCAGGCCGACCAGCAGTTCGCGACTGACGTCGGACGGCGCGGCGGCCAGGTCGTCGTCCGTGATCCGGCAGCGCCCGGCGCCGATTTCGGCCAGGTGCTGCAGGATGCCGTCGGCGGTAAGCTCCCGGCTAGCGTCGGAGTCGTCGCGCCGCATCGATGGCCTCCGCCTCGGTGTCGTAGAACGAAACCTGCCGTACATCCATGGAATAGGCGACGAATCGGGCCACCGCTCTGATGATGACGTTGCTTTCCACGATGATGCACATGTGGGTCATGCGCGGCGCCATTTTCTTGATCCACGCGCGGATCGCGGCGCGAACCGCCGGCGACGGACGGAGGACCTTGGACAGGTCGAGCACTTCGATGAACTCGGGCCACTGGCCGGAAAGCTCGTGCAACCGGCCGAGCATGAGATCGACGCTCTCCACCGACTGCACCGGGATTTCACGATAAAAGACGATGCCGGATTCGATGACAAAGACCTGCGACAGCAGCTGTTCGCGTTCCTCTCCGGTCATCGGCGGTGGTCAGAACTCCCACTCTTGGCGATGGGCATGGTTCATTGTGGATCAGGACGGACGCAGGACGACGAACGGCAGAATTCGCCGCGGCCTGTCCGTCCATTCATACCAACGGAATGCCCCTTATGCGGCCCCGCCCTCCCGTCGCACAGCGCGGATTGGCCGCACGCACGGCGCGACTCATGCGCCCGCTTGAACACCCCTGTCAAACGACCGTGTGAGAACTCATGCTGCGGACGCGGCGGACCTCCTGCGCTTACGCCGCGGATCCCGTCGGCTCTGCCGGGAGGAGGTCTCGCAACATGTCGTTCAGCCGCCGGACGAACGTGCCGGGATCCTCGAGTTGGCCGCCTTCGGCCAGCAAGGCCTGGTCGAACAGAATGTGGCTCCAGTCCGCCAATCTGGTCTCACTGGTCTCGTGCTGCAGACTCCGCACGATGGGGTGATGCGGATTGACCTCCAGAATCGGCTTGCCGCCGGCAATCGGTTGGCCCGCCGCCTTGAGGAGCCGTTCGAGATTGAGGCTCATGTCGAACTGATCGCGTACGAGGCACGCCGGCGACTCCGTCAGCCGGTGCGTGATCCTAACGCTCTTCACCTTGTCGCCGAGCGCCTGCCCGATCCTGTCGGTCACGCCCTTGAACGCATCGGCCTCGCGGGCCTCTTCCTCCTTCGCTGGCTCGTCGGCCAGCGCACCCAAATCCAGTTCGCCCTTCGCCACCGACTGGAGCGCTTTGCCCTCGAACTCCGTCAGGCCGCCCACCATCCATTCATCCACGCGGTCGTGCAACAGGATCACTTCGACGCCCTTCGTCTTGAAGATTTCGAGATGCGGACTGTGCTTGGCGGCGGCAATGCTGTCGGCGGTGATGTAGTAGATCCTCTCCTGCCCCGCCTTCATCCGGGACACGTACTCGGCAAGCGACACGACCTGCTCGTCGCTGTCGCCGTGCGTGGTCGCGAAGCGCAGGAGCTTTGCAAGTCGCTCCCGATTGGCGAAATCTTCGGGCAGGCCCTCCTTCAGCACCCGGCCGAACTCCTTCCAGACCGTCGCGTACTTCTCCTTCTCACCGTCCGCCATCTCCTCCAGGATCGACAGGACCTTCTTGACGCAGACAGACTTGATGCCCTCGATGACCTTCGATTCCTGGAGCAGCTCCCTGGACACATTCAGGGGCAAATCGTTCGAGTCCACGACGCCGCGCACGAACCGGAGGTAGGACGGCATCAGGTGTTCGGCATCGTCCATGATGAACACGCGACGGACATAGAGTTTCACGCCGTGACGCTGGTCGCGGTCCCACAACCCGAACGGGGCGTGCGACGGGATGTACAGGAGCTGCGTGTACTCCTGCCGGCCTTCGACCTTCGAGTGTGTCCAGGCCAGCGGGGGTTCCTGGTCGTGTGCGACGTGTTTGTAGAATTCGATGTACTGCTCGTCCGAGATCTCCGACTTCGGCCGAGCCCAGAGCGCGGACGCCTGGTTGACTTGCTCGTCCTCGTCTCCCGGCACGTTCCGACTTGCGTCCTTGTCCCACGCCTCCTTCTTCATGAGGATCGGGTGGGTGATGTGGTCCGAGTACTTCCGCAGGATCGTTCGCAGACGGAAGCCGTCGAGCACGCTGTCCTCGCCCTCGCGCAGATGCAGCACGACTTCGGTGCCTCGAGATGGTTTGGACGTCGTCTCGAGCGTGTACTCGCCTTGACCGTCACTCTCCCACCGCACACCGTGCTCGGGTGTCATCCCCGCCCGTCGCGTCAACACGACGACCCGCTCCGCCAGGATGAACGAGGAGTAGAAGCCGACGCCAAACTGACCGATGAGGTTCGCGTCCTTCGCCTGATCGCCACTCAGGCTCTGGAGAAACTCTCGCGTGCCGGATTTTGCGATCGTGCCCAGATTGGACGCAACTTCATCGCGCGACATGCCAATGCCGTTGTCCGACACCGTGATCGTGCGCGCCGACCGGTCGTACGAGACCCGGATACGCAGATCGCCGTCCTGTTCGAAGAGTGCTGGATCCGCCAGGGCCTCGAACCGGAGCTTGTCACACGCGTCGGAGCCGTTCGACACCAGCTCGCGCAGGGCGATCTCCTTGTTCGAGTACATCGAGTGGATCATCAGGTGCAGGAGCTGCGTGACCTCTGCCTGAAATCCCAGGGTTTCCTTCGTGCCGCCAACCATATCGTCCGACCTCCAAGAGAATGCGAAACCCTCTTACCTTACCGCCTTCGTAGCTCGAGTCAAGAATCTGGCGCTAGAATCGAAGGACCTCGTCTTTCACCCACGTGACGCGATCCCAGGAACCGACCCTCCCCATATGCTACGAGCCGGAATCGTCGGGCTGCCCAATGTCGGCAAGTCCACTTTGTTCAACGCCGTCACGCGTACCCGAAACGCGGAAGCGGCCAACTACCCCTTCTGTACGATCGATCCGAACATCGGGACGGTCACGGTCCCTGACGCCAGGCTGCGTGAACTGCAGCGAATCGCCAAGACGACCGTCGTCATCCCGGCGGCGATCGAGTTCGTGGATATCGCAGGTCTGGTGAAAGGAGCGAGCCAGGGCGAAGGGCTTGGCAACAAGTTCCTCACTCATGTCCGCGAAGTCGACGCGATCATCCAGGTGGTGCGGTGTTTCGAGGATCCCGATGTGCACCACGTATCGGGAAATATCGATCCCGTTCGGGACATCGAGGTCATCAACATGGAGCTGATGCTGGCCGACCTCGAACAGGTCACGAAGCGCCGCGAACGGCTCGCGAAGGATATCAAGCGCGGCGACAAGGTCGCGGCGGCGGAAGACGCAGTGCTGGCCACGATCGAGCCTTCGCTCAACGCGGGCAAGCCGGCCCTCACCGTGCCGTTGACCGCGGACGAGCGTGCGCTCTCGGCGCCGCTCTTCCTCCTGAGCGACAAGCCGACGATCTTCGCCTGTAACGTGCGAGAGGCCGACCTGGCCACGGCCGACACCAACCCGTTCGTGCAGAAGGTGCGTGAATACGTGGGCACGCACTTGGCCTGCGAGGCGGTCGTCATCAGCGCCCAGATCGAGAGCGACCTCGTCGATCTCTCACCCGACGAGGCCCAGGCTTTCCTGGCGGAACTGGGCGTCCAGGAGAGCGGTATCGGCGCACTCATCCGGTCGACCTATCACTTGCTGGGCCTGCGAAACTACTTCACCGCCGGCGAGAAGGAGGTGCGGGCCTGGACCATCCATGCCGGCGACACCGCGCCAAGAGCAGCGGGCGTAATCCATTCAGACTTCGAGCGGGGTTTCATCAAAGCGGAGACGGTGGCGTACGACGACCTCGTGCGCTGCGGCTCCGTCGCCGCCGCCAGGGAAAAGGGGCTCTACCGCATGGAAGGTAAGGAATACGTCGTGGCCGACGGCGACGTGCTGCTCTTCAAGTTCAACGTGTAAGCGTCTGCCGGACGTGAACCTGTTGCTGCTCGAGCCCGCGGAAGTCCGGTCGGACGGTACGTCCGTCGTGTCCGCCTGGCGCGCCCGTCACCTGCGGGACGTGCTGCGGGTGCAGCCAGGACACGAGGTGCGCGCCGGGATGGTTGATGGCGGGCTCGGCACCTGCACGGTCCTCGCCCTCGACGAGGACACGGTCACGCTGAAATGCACGTTCGATGTGACACCGATCAGGCCATCCGTCGACCTGCTGCTCGCACTGCCCCGTCCGAAAGTGATGCAACGACTGTGGGCACAGATGGCCGCGCTCGGCGTTGGCCAGATTATGTTGACGAACGCCACGCGCGTTGAACGCAACTACTTCGACACCCACGTCCTCGAGCCCGACAACTATCGACCGCTCCTCCTCGAGGGGCTCCAACAGGCACGCGACACGCATCTCCCCGTCGTGTCGATTCACAGACGGCTCAAGGTTCTCCTCGAGGACGACCTCGACAGCCTCTGCCCGAATGGCGCGCGTCTGGTCGCGCATCCGGGTTCGAAAGAGACGTTCACGGCAGCCCTCGGAACGAACCCTGCTCACCAGCGTGGAGAAACCCGGACGCTCCTCGCGGTCGGCCCGGAAGGTGGCTGGACCGACTTCGAGCTGCACCTCCTGGCCGCCCACGGCTTCGCGGCCGTCGGCATGGGCGGACGCACGCTGAGAAGCGACACCGCGTGCGTCGCCTTGCTCGCCCTGCTGCACGAGGCGCTCCGGTGATCGCCCGACTTGCGGCCATAATTGGCGGCGCGTTGGCGCCTCGATGAAGGAACTCCAGTTTGCCGCTCGGCGTGCAGCCACCTGGGCCAGTTGGGACCGGTGGCTGTCGCCCGGGTCGGATCAAGACACGTCGGTCGCGGGCGACCCGCTGCCGCTCCCGGATCTTCCCAGTCAATTCCGGGCGCTCTGTCACGACCTCTCTCTGGCGCGCGATCGCGAGTATTCGCGACCGCTGCAGGACGAGCTTCATCGCCGTGTTCTCGAGGCACATCAGCACGTGTACGGTGCTCAGGCCAAACAGGGCTCGGCCTGGCTCGATTTCTTCCTCGGCGCGTTTCCCGCGCTCGTCCGCCGCGAGTGGCGGGTGGTCGCTGTTTCTGCCTGCCTTTTCTTCGCGCCCTTTCTCGGTGCCCTCGTCGTGATCCAGAGTGCTCCCGACTGGGTGTATCTGGTGCTCGCGCCTGAGCAGGTGGGAGCAATCGAAGAGATGTACGCCCCCACGGCCGAGCACCTCGGCCGCCCGCGCGAGGCGACAACGGAGTGGATGATGTGGGGGTACTACATCGCCAACAACGTCCGTATCGATTTCCAGTGTTTCGCGGGCGGACTGGTGTTCGGACTCGGCTCCGTGTTTTTTCTCCTGTACAACGGCCTGGTGCTTGGCGCAGTCGCCGGGCACTTGACCCAGATCGGGTACATCGAAACCTTCTGGGGTTTCGTGGCGGGCCACAGCGCGCTGGAGCTCGTCGGCGTGGCGCTCTCTGGCGCGGCGGGCCTCATGCTCGGCACGGCTCTCATCTCGCCTGGGCGCAGGTCGCGCGCGGCGGCGCTTCGTGCGCGAGCCGCGGTCGCCGCGCGTCTCCTGGCTGGAGCCGCTGTCATGACGTTTGTCGCGGCGTTTGTCGAAGCTTTCTGGTCCCCGAATCAGGTGATTCCGGTCACGGTGAAGTACGGCATGGGCGTCACCCTGTGGGTGCTATTGATCGCGTACTTCGCGTACGTGGGACGAGCGCGTCGTGCAACTTGACCAGCTCCGTCTCCATCTGCGGCGACGCACTGAGTGGGAGGCACTGGAGCTTGGCCGCGCCATGCTGCGGGCCTGGAGCGGTCCTGTGTACCGCGCGTGGTGCGGGACCTTCATCCCATTTGCTGCATTGGTGACGCTGGCGCTCTGGCCGTGGCCCGAGATCTCTGGCCTCGTGCTCTGGTGGTGCAAGCCGATCTTCGACCGCGTGCTGCTGTACGTGTACAGCCAGTGCGCGTTCGGTGCGGAACCGACGGTCCGCGACGTCTATCGCGCGCTGCCATCAATCCTGCGACGCAGCGGTCTCTTGGCGTGGCTGACGGTATACCGCTTGGGTCCGGCCCGTTCGTTCCTGCTCCCGATCTGGCTTCTCGAACGACAACGCGGTCGGGCGGCACGGGCGCGAGGCCGGCTGCTCAAGCGGCGCGCAGGGTCGTATGCCGTGTGGCTGACGATGACCTGCGCCATCATGGGCGTGGCGCTGTACGTTTCTCAGATTCTCGTGTTCGAAGCACTGGTCCCGATCGGCCGAGAGGGTGTCTTCTCGTGGGATCAGTGGATGTCGGGCTCGTTGGACCACGCGGCGCTCGCGCTCCTGACCCTGTTTGCCACAGCGGCCGCCTGCGTAACGGAACCCCTCTACATCGCGTCCGGATTCAGCTTGTATCTCAATCGCCGCGCCGAGCTCGAGGCCTGGGACGTCGAGCTGCGGTTTCGGAGTCTGGCTCAGCGGCGGCCTCGGGACACAGTTGAAACATCCGTTGCGCGAACCGCAGCGGTGGTACTCCTCTTTCTCGCGCTCACGACCGCGACGCCTCACACGCAGACTGCACCCGCGATCGATCCTCCCCCGCGCGCCTCGACGGCCCCATCCGGTGCATCCAGCCCGGCGAAGCGGATCGTACTGGATGTCCTTCGTGATCCGGTCTTCGGCGTCGAGCGCGAGGTCACCGAGTGGCGACCCAAACGCACTCCCGGCACGAACGTCGCCCCGAAGCTCCCCGCCTGGTTGCAGTGGATCCCGACAGTCGTCGCGGTAATCGCCACGACGGCTCGTTACCTCGTGGGTATCGCGGCGGGAATCGGTCTCGCGTGGCTTCTCATCCGCCTCCAGCGTCGCGGCGCCACGCGCAGCTCACCAGGCGTCGGGACATCACCGGCGGTGATCTTTGGTCTGGACGTGCGGCCCGAATCGCTACCAGCCGACCTCGTGGCACGCGCCAGGCAGCTCGCGCTGGCGGGCAACGTCACCGCCGCACTCGCACTCCTCTATCGAGGCGCCCTGGTTGGACTCGTGCACGGCTCTGGTGTGCAGTTCAAGGACGGCGACACCGAACGGGATTGCTTGCGCCGGGCTGGCGGCGTGTTGCAAGGTGTCGAGCTCGCGTACTTCGGCGCGCTCGTTCGGTCGTGGCAGCACGCGGCCTACGCCCACACGGCGCCGCACAGGGATGCCGTGCTCGGGCTCTGCGACCAATGGCCCGCTTCCTTCGCAGTGCCGGAGACCCGTGGATGAGTCGCCGGCTGATGTGGGGCGTGACCGGCGCAGTGGTCTGTCTGGGGCTCGTCGTCTCATGGTTCTTCAACACCTTCGAGCGGGTGTCCATGCCTCGCAGGGACGCCCCGCAGGCCGAGGCGCGCGAGAATCCGTACCTGGCCCTCGAACGGTTTCTGGCGCGAATGGGCAGGGCCGTCACCCGCACAACCGAGGCCGACATCCTCCATCGATTGCCCGCACCGGGCGCGCTCATCCTCGATCGAGGACGTGCGTATCATCTGACGGGCCCGCGACAGAAAGCCCTGATCGAGTGGGTCAACAGCGGCGGCTACCTCATGCTTGTTCCGGAGGCACCCGGTACGCCGGATGCGGTTGTTGACATGTTCGACCTGGTTTGGACGGACGCGCTTCTCGAGTCAGAGAGCGAGGATCAGGCGCCAGGGGATCCGCAGGCGAAACGACCACCCAAGCCTTCACGCCGGCCCGTGGCCGTACCCGGCACTGCACGACCGCTGACCGTCGCGTTTCAAGATGGTCTGACGGCGGTTGGCGAAGACCCGGAGTGGGCTGCTACCGATCCGAACTATGGCGCGCACGTACTCCACTTCGTGCACGGTGAGGGCGCGGTCACCGTCATCGCACACCTGGACGCACTGGTCTCGAACGACGGTATCGCTGAGTATGACCACGCTGAACTCGTCTCGGCGCTTCTGGAACGGTATCAGCCGAATGGCGCCGTCGTGCTGCTGACCCGTCTCGGGATACCCACGCTCGGGCAGTGGCTCGTGGCGCGGGCACCGCTCGCGCTCGTGAGCGGCGCCCTGCTACTGGCGATCTGGCTCTGGAACGTCGTGCCGCGATTCGGGGTTGTCATTCCCGAGCCATCTCCGGAT
>Ga0247825_10002104_pt1 | contig 13149 bp, 5 predicted proteins | sample 13C_Vanillin_Day_FD_194413 | JGI IMG/M metagenome (GOLD analysis project Ga0247825, IMG submission 194413) | Soil microbial communities from agricultural site in Penn Yan, New York, United States - 13C_Vanillin_Day48 | ecosystem: Environmental > Terrestrial > Soil > Agricultural land | place...
GATCTCGCCGCGGAACAAGTTGATGCTGTTCTGGGACGAACAGCCGCAGTGCAGCGGCGCGGCATGGCCGGGCAGCCCCAACGACGACTCTGGTTGCATGTCGAACAAGGACGGCTGGATCTACGGTGGCAGCCAGAACAACGGCTTCTTCGGTCCTGGCCCGAACTCGCCGGAGACCGGCGACTACGGCGACACGCACCAGAAGGTGCAGCAGGTGAAGTACACGTCGCCTGCCACCAACAAGCTCCTGCTCGAGGCCGGCTTCGGCACCTATATCTCGCAGTGGGGATATGAGGAGCGGCCAGGCAATCTGACGAAGAGTCTGACTCGTGTGCAGGAACAGTCGGCGCAGATCTTCGATCGTCAGGGCAACAAGGTTGCGACCGCGTGCGCGGACTGCCTCACGGTCGGCGGCAACTTGAAGTACCGCTCATCGAACTGGCCGACGGGTTACATCTTCGCTCACACGTGGAACGCATCGGCGAGCTACGTGACGGGTGCCCACAACATGAAGTTCGGGTACCAGGGTGCGTACCATCGCGATGACGACAACCTCTTCCCGACGATCAGCAACGACCAGCTGATGCAGTTGACGTTGAACAACGGTGTGCCGAACGCCTTCACCATCCAGTCCGGTCAGTTCACGCGCAAAGTACGCACGCAGTACTATGCGTTCTTCGCCCAGGACCAATGGACCAAGGATCGTCTGACGCTGCAAGGCGCAGTGCGATTCGATCGCGCGTGGAGTTCGTTCCCGGAGCAGACCATCGGTCCGTCCGTCACCATCCCGACGGCGATTGTCCTGGATGCACAGTCGGGCATCACCGGCTATAACGACATAAGCCCACGCATAGGTGCGGCGTATGACGTGTTCGGCAACGGAAAGACGTCGCTCAAGGCCAACGTCGGACGCTACCTGCATCCAGCCTCGAACCAGGGCAGGTACATCAACGCAAACCCGTCAGAACGTGTGTCGACGATCACCGCTCGCCCATGGACCGACGCCAACGGGAACTTCGTGCCGGATTGCAACGTCCTCGACGGTCGGGCACAGAGCCCTGCGACGACCGGATCGATCGATACGTGCGGCCCCTGGGTCGACCCGAACTTCGGTCGCGCGCGCCCCAGTACTACGCTCTCTGATTCCATCCTCGGTGGATGGGGAGCGCGGCCCTACGACTGGCAGTTTGGCGTGTCGGTACAGCAGGAAGTTGTGCCACGGGTTTCCGTCGAAGTCGGGTACTACCGTCGATGGTGGCCGATCTTCGGTGGAGCTGACGTGACGGACAACATCAACGTGAGTCCGGCTGACTACTCGCAGTTCGCCGTCATCGCGCCGGGCGATTCCCGACTGCCGAATGGTGGTGGATATCAGGTGCCTGGTATCTACAACATCACGCAGGCGGGGGTAGCAAAAGGTCAGGAGAACGTCCAGTCTGCTGCCAACGATTTCGGCAGCTACAAACGCTACTGGGATGGCTTCGACATCACCGCGCAGGCGCGGCTCCGGAACGGACTGACGCTCCAGGGCGGAACCAGCAGCGGCAGGCTCGTCGAGGACATCTGCGATGTGCGCTCGCAGGTGCCGGAACTCACGTCTGGCACGCTCGCAAGTCCGACCATCCCGTATTGCCGGCAGCACGAACCGCTGCTCACGACCTTCAAGGGTTTGTTCAGCTACCTGATCCCGAAGATTGACGTGCAGGTTGCAGGCACGTTCTCGAGCCGTCCGGGCGTCAGTCTGTTGGCGAATCAGGTCTACACGAGCGCGCAGGTCGCGAACCCGGCGTTCTCGACGCTCGGACGTCCACTGGCACAGGTGGCGACCGTGACCGTCAACCTGATCGAGCCGCAGACGCAGTTCGGCGACAGGATCGATCAACTCGATTTCCGCTTCGGCAAGCTTCTCCGATTCGGTAACACGAGGACGTCGCTCAACGTCGACATCGTCAACGTGTTGAACTCGAACGATAACCTCGGGTACAGCCCGACGTTCAGCGCGACGTGGCCGACGCCGACCAGCGTCATCGCGGCGAGGTTGTTCCGTCTGAGCGCTCAGTTCGACTTCTAGTCCGCGTCCTCAATTTCCGGCCACCTGTCTCCCGTATCATCATGGGAAGCCAGGTGGCCGGTTCCATGTACCGCCGTTACCCGTTCCTGCTCTGCGCGACACTCGCTCTGTTCTGTCCTGTGCACTCGCACGCACAGGTCAAGGACGGCTTCGTACAGGCGTTGATTGAGTTTGCGAATGCCGCCAACGGAGACGTCACGGACAACGGCGCGGCACTCACTGCCGCGATCGATGCGATGGCGCAGGGCCTGGCCGCGTGGGATGAGGCGCTCGCTCGAATGGAATCGGGCCTGGTTTCCGAAATCGGCGCCGCTCCAACGCCAGTCGCCGCACGCATGCGAACCGCGCTCGGCGCAGCCTATCTGGAGCGAGGTCGGCTGGACGATGCGTTGAAGCAGTTCGATACGGCCACCACCCTCGACCCTCAATTCGCCGATGTGCATGTCCTGCGAGGTCTGGCTCTCGAGTCGGCGAATCGTCGCGCGGATGCCGCGACGGCGTATCGCACTGCCTGGCAGCGACAACCGGACAACCTGACGAGCGCGTATCGTGCGCTTCGATCGGTGGGAACCGGAAGTGGTGCATGGGTGGATGAGGTGACGAAGGCGCTTTCGAACGAGGTCGAACGTGGATCGACGCCTGGCGACAAAAGAGCTGTCGGGTTTGCCGATGCACGGCTGTTGGACGAGGCGTCGGTCGGGGCACCTATATTGCTGCCTGCCGCATTCAACGATGCCGTCGCACTCCTGGCGCAGGCCAGGTACGAGGACGCAATTGCCTCGCTGAAAGCGTTAGTGCCTGCGTCTCTGGAGGCGGTTCGAGACGAGCATTCGCGCCTGGTATCGGCGGCCACACGCATGGAATCGAGAGATGCAGTTGGCGCCCGCACCCTATTGGAAGAGGCAACACGAGCCTTTCCAACGTCGGCTCTATCGCACTGGAGGCTGGGACGTCTCCAACTCGCACTCGGTGACGAGGCAGGTGCGCTTCGCTCGTTTCAGACGGCGGTGGCGATGCCATTGTTGGGGGGCGGCGCGCACCTCTACGCATCCATCGGCCGGATTCATCACAACCAGCTCGAGCTCGCGGGCGCGTCTGTTGCGTATTCGCGCACAGTCGATCTGACGCCGAACGATGTGGCTGCCCACATGGATCTCGGTGATGTGTATCGCGCGCAGGATCGCCTCGACGAGGCTCTTGCCGAGTACTCGATCGCGTCGCTGCTGGACGCGACCAACGTCCGGGCACTGGTCACCACTGCACAGATCCACGCGGCGGCCGGCCGCGACGAGTCTGCCGTCAAGCTGCTGCGCCGAGCGGTGGCATTGGATGCCTCGCATCTCGAGGCGCGCTACGCGCTCAGTCGCGCCCTGATGCGTCTCGGGCTGACCGAAGACGCCCGTCGAGAGCTTCAGGTGTTCGAACAACTCCAGCAGAAGGCGATGCAGGACGAGCGGCGCCGCTTTGAGGAGAATCAAATCAGGATCGACGAGACGCTCAAGCGGGGTGAGCAGCGGGAGCCGGCGCGGTGAAATATCTCGTCGCGGGCCTGCTGATGCTCGGCTGGTTGCAGTCAAGCCCAACCGTCGCGCAAAGGCCGATCACGTTCGAGAACGTCGCAGCCAACGCCGGCATCGCGTTCACTCACACCAACGGCGCAAGTCCGGACAAGTATCTCGCCGAGACGATGGGGTCGGGTGGCGTGTTGTTGGACTACGACAACGACGGCCTGCTCGATCTCTTCCTGGTTGACGGCGGCTCGGTCGCGGATGCGACCGTCAACGCGCGTGCGCGTCATCGCCTCTATCGCAATGTCGGCAAGGGAGCGTTCAGGGACGTGACGGAGACGTCTGGCATCCGCCATCGCGAGTACGGCATGGGTGCCTGCGCGGGTGACGTCGATAACGATGGACGCGAGGACCTGTACATCACGAACTACGGGCAGAACGAGCTGTATCGAAACGGCGGAAACGGCACGTTCACCGACGTCACACGCTCAGCAAATGTCGGAGCGTCTGGATGGAGTACGAGTTGTGCCTTCTTCGACATGGACGTGGACGGCGATCTCGACCTGTTCGTGACGAACTACCTCGACGCGCCGAAGAGCAACAATCGCTACTGCGGAGATCCTCAGCGGCGCATTCGCGTGTACTGCCACCCGCTGGTGTACCCGTCGGTGCCGAATGTTTTGTATCGCAATGATGGGAAGGGCACGTTCACGGACGTGACGTCGGCCGTGGGTTTGTCAAAGTACCTCGGCAACGGCCTCGGCGTTGCCGTCGGTGATTACGATGACGATGGCAGGCCGGACGTGTTCGTGGCGAACGACAGCGTGCCGAACTTCCTGTTTCGCAACGAGGGTGGAGGACGTTTCAGCGAGGTGGGGTTGCTGTCAGGCGTCGCGGTTGCGCGCGACGGCAAGCCGCGGGCGGGCATGGGCACCGAGTTCGCCGACTTCGATGGCGATGGCAAGCTCGATCTGGTCGTCACCAACCACGAGTTCGAGTCCACAAGTCTCTTCCGCAACGATGGCCGAGGTGCCTTTGTGGACGTCACGCTCGACGCCGGCATCGGCTCGCCGACGCTGCCTTTTGTTGGTTTCGGCGTCGCGTTTCTGGACGCCGATGACGATGCGGACCTGGATTTGTCAGTCGTGAACGGGCACGTCATCGACAACACCGCCATGTTTCGCGCTGGCTCGACACATGCGCAGCGAAAGCTTCTCTTCCAGAATACGAACGGGCGCAGGTTCGCAGAGGTCGGCCGTCAATCGGGGACCGGCTTTGCGCGCGACGGGGTGGGGCGCACGCTTCTTGCGGGTGACCTCGACAACGATGGCGACATTGATGTCGTAGTTACCAATAATGGTGGTGCGACGGAGGTCTTGCGGAACGGCGGCGCTGGTCGCAACTCGATCCAGATCCGCGTCGTCGGGTCGCGCAGCAATCGCGATGGACTTGGTGCTCGTGTGACGCTGACCGCTGGTGGCCGGACACAGGTGCGCGAGGTGAAGTCCGGGTCGAGTTATCTGGGGCAGAACGATCTGCGTGCGCATGCGGGACTCGGTGAGGCGACGCGCGTGGATCGAATCGATGTGCGGTGGCCGACGGGCAGCACAGAGACGATTCGTGACGTGTCCGCGAATCAGATCGTCACGATCACCGAGGGGCAGGGCATCACCGGTCGTTCGCCGTATTCGGGTCGCTGAAGGAGGTTTCGATGACGCGCTCTCAGTTGGTGGTCCCGGCCGTTACCGTTCTCGCCGTCTGCGCGATGATGACGGTGCATCTCCCTGCGCAGTCTTCGTCTGGGACAGGGGCGTCGAACGCGAAGTGGGTGACACCACGAACGGCGTGGGGCGATCCCGATCTCCAGGGGATCTGGCCAGCCTCGGAATTGATTGGCGTGCCGCTTCAGCGCGATCCGGCACTCGGGACGCGCGCGTACCTGACCGACGAAGAGTTCGCGCAGCGACAGAAGCAGGCTTCACGGCAGGCGGAAGCCGACAGCGAGGAGTTCGCCGCGCCTGCCGGCGGAGGCGGGGACGGCACTGGCCCCCCGAACCATTGGCTCGAGCGCGGGACGCCGCAGCGTCAGGCATCGCTCATCGTCGATCCGCCGAACGGACGGATGCCGGTGATGACACCGGACGGCGAGCGCCGTGCGGCGGATCGTGCACGCAGGAGCAGCACGGGCGCTGGACCGTTCAACGGTCCCGATGATCTCGATTACTACGATCGCTGCGTCTCACGTGGCGTCCTCGGCTCGATCGCGCCAGTGGTCTACAACAACGGCACGGAGATCGTGCAGGGCCCGGGCTACGTGACTATCCGCTTCGAGATGATTCACGACACGCGCATCATCCCGCTTGATGGTCGCGCGCCGGTATCGCAGGCCGTCCGTCAGCACATGGGAATCCCGCGCGGGCACTGGGAGGGCGACACGCTGGTCGTGGAGACCTCGAACTTCAATGGGACGATTGGCGTGACGGGGAACGGCCGTTTGATGCCCACCAGCGATGCGTTGAAGATGGTTGAGCGCTTCACGCGCACGAGCGCCGACACGATCCAGTACGAAGCGACTGTTGACGATCCGAAGACGTGGACAGGTCCCTGGCGCGTGTCGTTCCCACTGCGGCGCGACGACAGCTACGGGTTCTTCGAGTACGCGTGCCACGAAGGCAACAACGCGATGCGCAACATCCTGAGCGCCGCGCGGGCCGGCGAGCGTCGATAGATCATTGTTGATTGTGGTGATTTGTGATTATCGAATGGTTTGTGATTGGCGATTGTTGATTGATGATTGGGCGAGCCAAATCACCGATCAGTAATCACCAATCAACAACGAATCACAAATCACAGATCATCAAAATTAAAGATGGCAGGGGCTATCTGCGCCCCGATCGCGAAGCGACCGCCCGCTCGACTCTCGGCGTCGGTTGACCCACACGAGCCACGCCACGCGAGCGCACGTAGTCGGACGCGACAGACTCGACCGAGTTCGTGAGCTCCGGATGCTGCGTGAGCATGCCTTCGATGCGCCGCACTGCCTGCCTGAGGACCGGCAGGCGTTTCTTGATCATCGTGTCGCGGTCCAGGCGATTGGTGACGTCGGAGCAATTGGCGGCTGCGACGATCCGCCCATGCGGACCGAAGATGGGCAGCGCGCACGACACGATGCCGTAGTCGAGTTCGTCCTGGATGGCGGCGTATCCCTTCGTGCGCACTTCTTTGAGAATGCGGCGCAGCGCGGCGGGGTTGGTTTCAGTCTGCTCCGTCAACCGGCGCAGCGACGCGCGCTCGAAGTACGCATCGATTGACGACTCGGGCTGGAACGCCAGCAGCACGCGACCCATCGATGTCGGATACGCGGGATAACGCGAGCCTGCGCCGGCGGTCAGACGAATCGCGCGATTCAGTGATGCGTGAGCGATGTAGACGATGTCAATCTCATCGAGGACCGTGACTGAGGAACTGCCGCCGACTTCGTTGACCACGTCCTGCAAAAACGGCTGGAGCACCACTTCAGCGTTGATGGCGCTGAGGTAGCCGGTTCCGATCGCGAGGACCTTTGGCCGGAGCAGAAACCGTCGTCCGGTCCTGCCGACGTACCCGAGTTCCTCGAGAGTATGGAGAGATCGCCGCGCCGTGGCGGGCGTCAGGCCGGTCAGTGCGGCCACCTCGCTCAAGGTCAGCTGTGGATACTCGCCCGAGAACGTCTGCAGAACCCGCAGGCCGCGCTCCAGGGACGCTACGAATTCGGCTTTCGGATTTTTCGCCATGCGAAGGGTCCAGATTATAGCGTGCTCTGTCTAAATCCCTGTTCGTGCGCCATTTCTGGCCGCAACCTTGACACCTGAGGCATCGAAGCGTATATCTCTCTCCGCTAAAGGAAAAGAGATTCGTATAGCGAAAAGTACGAAGTTTTCCTGTGAGTTCCGCGGAGGACAAGCATGCGAGAGCGAGCAATAGCCCTGCTCCTGACCCTCGGGTTCCTGGCCGTCCCGGCCATAAGCAATGCGCAAGCGCTCGGCACGATTGCCGGGGCCGTGAAAGACGCATCCGGAGCTGTGCTCCCGGGCGTGACCGTCGAAGCTGCAAGCCCGGCGCTCATTGAAAAAGTTCGAACGGTGGTGACCGACGGATCAGGTCAGTACCGCATCGTCAACCTGCCTCCCGGAAACTACAGCGTGACCTTCTCGTTGACCGGGTTCAATGCGGTCAAGCGCGACGGTGTCGAGGTTTCGCCGAACTTCACGTCGAACATCGAAGCGGAACTGCGAGTCGGCGCGGTGGAAGAAACGATCACGGTCACGGGGGAGAGCCCAATCGTTGACATTCAGTCGTCCGCGCAGACGCGGGCGATGACCGACACGGCGTTCAAAGAATTGCCGACCGGCGGATCGTGGATCCAGATGGCGGCGCTCGTTCCGGCCGTGCGCGCGAGCAACACGGACGTCGGTGGCGTGCTCGGCGATCAGACCGGCGCCCAGGTGTCGGCGCATGGCAGCCGGCCCGGTGACGGTGTGTCCCTGATCGACGGCCTGCGTATCGGCAACATGTACATCGACTCGAACCTGACCAACATGAGCCTGTCGCCCCTGCTCTTCGATCAAGTCGATGTCAGCTTGTCGGGGCAGATGGGCGAAACCGGCACCAACGGCGTGATCATGAACGCGATCCCGAAGGCTGGTGGAAACACCTTCAGCGGATCGGCGCTTGTCAACGGTTCAGGCCCGGCCTTGCAGGGCAGCAACGTCACCTCGGATCTTCAGGCTCGAGGCCTGCGAGGTGCGTCCTCTTCGCTGAAGACCCTGTACGACATCAACGGCGCCGTCGGCGGACCCATCAAGCGGGACAAGCTGTGGTTCTATGCCACGTCGCGCTACTTCACGAACGAGTACTTCCTCGCGTCGCGCTTCTATGCTGTTGATCCGACCACGGTTGCTCGCTCCGACGACACATCGCGTCAGGCATTCGGTGGCACGTACACGTACGACAACAACGGCCGTGTGACGTGGCAGATCAACGAGAAGCAGAGAATCTCCGGCTGGTACGCCTATCAGTACAAGGTGGACCCGCACTGGCTGATTCAGATTTTCACCGCCTCGCCGGAGGCCGTCAGGATCACCACGTGGCACACCCAGTTGTCCACCACGAAGTGGACGTACGCGGCGACCAACAAGTTGTTGTTCGAGGCCGGGCTCGCAGCGGGCGCGAGTCCAGACACGATCAAACTGGATCCAGATCAGGTGGGCACGTGTCCCTCTCAGGGATCGCTGGCGCCGCGATGCATCTCGATTACGGAGCAGACCCTCGGCAACTACATATACCGGGCGCCGACCGGTTTCGATTTCGACGATCGGCTGCCGAGCCAGACGTTCAACGCTGCGATGAGCTACGTCACCGGCGCGCACAATTTCAAGGTGGGCTTCGAGGATCAGCGCGGCCACTTCTGGCGCGGTGACAACAACGATTCCACGGGAGGCATCTGGTACACCGCCACCAACAGCCTGCCCGCCTTCGTGTTCATCCAGGCGCCTGCGTACGGATACCAGAACAACCTGAACTACAACCTGGGGCTCTATGCTCAGGATCGCTGGACGGTCAACCGCATGACTCTGAGCGGCGGCATTCGCCTCGACATGCTGAACGAATCCACCTCGGAGTTCACGCTCGGGCCGCATCGCTGGCTGCCGAACCGCAACACCCACTACAACGCCGTGGAGAACGTGCCGAATTGGAAGGACATCAACCCGCGTGGCTCGGTGGCCTTCGATCTGTTTGGAAACGGGAAGACGGCGCTAAAAGCAAGCGCGAGTCGCGCGGTGATGCAGAACTCGATCGCGATCGCCTCAGCGAACAATCCGGCAAACACGGTTCGAACGCAGACGCAGCGAACCTGGAACGATGCGACACCCGTGGCAGGTGGCATTCCGGGCGACTTCGTTCCGCAGTGCGACCTGTCGATTGGCACGGCCAACGGCGAGTGCGGAGCGTGGGTCTTTCAGGATTTCGGCAGCAACTTCCCGACCACGCGGTACGACAGCGCGGTCATGGAGGGTTGGGGCGTGCGGCCGTACAACTGGGAGTTCTCGGGCGGCATCCAACACGAGATCGTGCCGCGCCTGTCCGTATCGGCCGCTTACTTCCGGCGCATCTACGGGAACTTCAACGTCGTCGACAACGAGGCGCTGAGTGCCAGCGACTTCACGCCGTACTCAGTGCTGGTGCCTACCACCAGCACGCCCGGCGGAACGCTGCCGGGCGGAGGCACGATGATCAGTGGCTTGTTCGATCCGAACAGCAACGCCGTCAACAACGTGATCAAGGACGCCGCGGTGTTCGGAAAGCAGACGTATCACTGGGACGGCTTTGACATCAGCGTGGATGCGCGTCTCCGGAACGGCCTGTTCCTGCAGGGCGGCGTGAGCAGCGGCAAGGACTCGTACGACTTCTGCGACGTCGTGGACGATGTTCCCGAGGCGCTGACGCAGATCGTGGCGGCGACAGCGACGACGGCGCCTCTGTATACGGGCGCAACAATACCTGCGGGGTACTGCCGCCAGGAAACGCCGTTCCTTACCCAGTGGAAGGGGCTGGCGTCGTACACGTTGCCGTACGGCATCCGCGTATCGGGCACGTTCCAGAGCTTGTATGGTCCACCGATCGTTGCGACCAACATCTACAACAACGCGAATCGGACGACGACGACGACGTTGCCGCGCCCGTTCACGGCAGGTCAGGCGACGGTGAACTTGTATGAGCCTGTCTCGAAGTACGGGGATCGGCTGAATCAGATCGACCTGCGCCTCACGAAGATCCTTAACGTCGGCAGCAGAGGCCGTCTCGATCTGAATGTGGACTTCTTCAATGCGTTCAATTCGGACGCGGTGATTGGCGAACTGGGCTCGTTTGGTCCGGCTTGGCGTCTGCCGCTCACGGTCATCCAGCCGCGCTTTGTGAAGTTTGGGGTACGGTACGACTTCTAGAGAGAACCTTTCTCGTCCGTCTAGTTAGCACTGTCACCTTCCAACTCCCACGGCCCGACACCAATCGGGTCCGGGAGTTGGGGTTGGCTTCCGGCTTCCTCGTCCCACATCTTTGATCTCCATCAAATTCCATCCGACAAGCCTGTCTCCATGCCTTGACTACCTATCTCTGGGTAGCGTAAAAAGGTGAGCTTCTGATTTCGGAATTTATTTCGCATACCGAAAGGGCGTTACACCGCGATGCTTCGACCCTGATGCATCGCGATTTCCCCCAAGTCGTGGACGCAGGAGAGAGGTAAGAGAAATGCGAGTAGGCGTACGAACGCTTTTGGTGCTGGGTTGTTTAATAGCGGGCCACTCGGTTGCGTGGGCCCAGGCAACAATCGCTGGAGCGGTGCGAGACTCCTCCGGCGCCGTACTACCAGGTGTGACGGTGGAAGCCGCCAGCCCTGTCTTGATTGAAAAGGCTCGCGCGGCGGTCAGCGACGGGAACGGACGTTACCGCATCGAGGATCTCCGACCCGGGACATATTCCGTGACGTTCACGCTGCCTGGCTTCGCAACGGTGAAGCAGGAAGGCATCATCATCAGCGGGACGGCCGTCACGAACGTGAACGGTGAGATGCGTGTCGGCGGCGTGCAGGAGACGATCACCGTGACGGGTGAAACACCTGTCGTCGACGTCGCGAGCACGAGACGCGAGATCACACTCGACAACGAGACCATTCGAGCTCTCCCGAGCACACGCAGCTACAGCTACCTGATCAACACGGTGCCTGGGCTGCAGACCAACAACAACAACGTCAACACCGGTCCGGTGTTCGCGATCTTCCCGATCCACGGCGGCCGCGGCGTCGAATCGCGTCTGACAGTGGACGGCCTCAACATCAGCAACCCGCCCGGCGGCAACCAGCCGTCGAACTACGTCGCCGACGTCGGCAACGCATCGGAAGTCACAATGACCACGTCTGGCGGTCTCGGCGAAAACGAGACGGCCGGTCTCACCGTCAACATCGTCCCGCGGCAGGGCGGCAACTCGATGTCGGGCATGTTGTTCTACTCGGGGTTCTCGAAGGGCATGCAGTCGAGCAACTACGATCCAGAACTGGCATCGCGCGGCGTTCTCCAGCCGAACCCCGTGTATCACGTCTACGACTTCAACACGGCAGTCGGTGGGCCGATCGTCAGGGACAAACTCTGGTACTACATGAGCGTCCGCTGGCAGGGGCAGCGACAGAACACGCTGAACCTGTATCACAACCAGAACGCAGGCAATCCGGACGCGTGGACCTGGGTGGGGAATTACGACGATCCGGCGTTCTCGGATCGCACGTGGGAGAACTACACACCCCGCATCACGTGGCAGGCATCGCAGCGAAGCAGATTTACGTTCGTCTGGGATGAGCAGCCGATCTGCCGCAAGTGCACAGGGACGACGTCGTTCAGCGGATCTCCTTCGCCGACGACCTCTCCCGAAGCGGACGGCCTTGGCGACTTCAACCCGCAGCGCGTCCAGCAGGTGAAGTGGACCTCGCCGATGACCAACAAGCTGCTCCTCGAGGCAGGCCTCGGCACGAGCTCGTACCAGTGGGCGGGTAAGGAACGCGATCCCAATCCGACCCGCGATCTGGTGCGCGTCGTGAACAACGGGCAGATCTTCGTGCCGGCAACGGCGACGACGCCCGCGGTCACCGGCAACATGACGTATCGGTCGCAGAACTGGTACGAGAATCGGACCGCCGGAGTGAACTGGACCGGGTCGGCCTCCTACGTGACCGGTTCGCACAGCATGAAGTTCGGCTATCAGGGCTACTGGTGGAAGGACGACCGTCAGATGTTCGTCAATAGCCAGAGTCTGCAGTACACCTTTAACAACGGTGTACCGAACCTCATCACGCAGTACCTGAACGGGTACAAGGTGAACGCGCGCGCGATGTCCACATCGCTTTACGCGCAGGACCAGTGGACGCTCGGCCGATTGACGGTGCAGGGCGCGCTGCGCTACGACAACCCGTGGAGCTGGTTCCCCGCGGTGGACGAGCCGGCGAGCCGCTTCTTCGCAGGTGCCAGCTTCCCCAAGGCGGACGGCGTCACCGGCTATCACGACATCACTCCGCGTGTGGGTGCTGCATACGATCTGTTCGGAAACGGCAAGACCTCACTGAAGGTGAACCTTGGGAAGTACCTCCAAGGCGCCAGCGTGAGCAACCTTGCTTACGGCTCGAACCCGGCGTTGCGAATCCCCGGCGGCGACACCACGTTCGGCGGTACGTTCGCGCCGTCGACAGCCCGCAGTTGGACGGACAACGACCGCGACTTCGTTCCTGACTGCGACCTGAGCAATCCGTTGGCGCAGGGTCCGACAACAACCGGCAGCGTCGATACGTGCGCCCAGATCAGCAACCTCGCGTTCGGCGGCACGCAGACTGTCGGCGCCAACTTCGATCCAGGGCTGCTGTCCGGGTGGGGCGTGCGTCCGACGGACTGGTCGTTCGGTGTGTCGGTGCAGCAGGAGATCGTCCCGCGTGCATCTGTGGAAGTCGGCTACTACCGTCGCGCGTTCACGCAGTACACGACGAGCGGCACG
>Ga0247825_10002105_pt1 | contig 13145 bp, 9 predicted proteins | sample 13C_Vanillin_Day_FD_194413 | JGI IMG/M metagenome (GOLD analysis project Ga0247825, IMG submission 194413) | Soil microbial communities from agricultural site in Penn Yan, New York, United States - 13C_Vanillin_Day48 | ecosystem: Environmental > Terrestrial > Soil > Agricultural land | place...
ACCCGGTACGCGTCCGCCACCGCCGGAATGAGCGCCAGCGATGCCAGCGCCGCCAGGATTGTCTTCATCGTGTTACGCATCGTTGTTCCTCTTGGGCCAGTTCACCGGGCCCCCGTATGGAGTGCTTGTCACCGAGCCTGCTGCAGCCGCTGCTTCTCCCTCAGGATCAGGCTCCACTCCTGAAGGTTCATGTTGAGGACGCGAATCCATGCGTCGATCTCGGGTGTAAGGCTCGGATCGATGCCGCGCAGCCGCTGGAGCTCGGGCACCGCGCTGGCAAAGCCCAGCCGGGCGATGCTCTGGAGGATGGCCTTGCGCACCCCGGAGTCCCGCTCGCCACGGTACATGCCCAGCAGGGACTCCCGGGCGCTGGCCATCTCCGCCACGGGCACTCCCCCGAGCGCAGTGGTCGCCGCCGCGCGGACCTCGGCGGAGTCGCTGCTCAGCAGCCGCTGGAGCTTTCGCACCGACTCGGCGCTGATCTCCCCTGTCATCAGGTTGCCGAGGACCTGCGCGGTCACCTTCGGATCCGAGGACGCCAGCGCCGCCGCCACCGCGGTGTCCGCGGCCGGGCCATGGCGCCCTCCATAGACTTCCAGGTTGTCCTCGACGAGGTTGGTGGCGGCCTCCTTGCGCACCTCGGGCGAGGGATCACGCACCAGGTTCTCGAACAGGTCCCCTGTCCGCTCCGGCGCACGGGTGCGCTGGAGCGCGCGGATCGATGCGGCGCGAATGGCCGGATCGCGATCGGCCAGGGCCCGCTGGGCGACGGCCTGCATCGCCTCGGGCTCCAGGTCCCGCTCGGTCCGCGCGACCAGGGCGGCCGCGAGGTGCTCGGCCATGGCCGGGTCGTACTCCCGCTCGAAGGCCTCCTGGAGCTCGCTCAGCGGCAGGTTGACGGCGGACTCACGCAGAAGCGTCCGCAGGTAGAGCTTGTAGGCCTGAGACTTCGAGCCGAGTCCTCGGCGGATCTGATCCATCAGTCCTTGGACAGAGCAGGTCCCGGCTCTGACGGCGGGAGCCTCGGGCAGAGAGGCTGGCTGCCCAGCAGATGCCATGCCAGGAACGAAGAAGCCGAGGGTGAGCGCCAGGGTGGAGATCGCGTTCATGCGAAGGAAGATGCGTGTCATGGGAAGCTCCGGGTCTCACTCGTGGCGGTCGAGGCAGCCATGAGGGTCTTGTGATGGCAGGCCGAACCAGATCCGATCGAAGTCGACGACGCCGCTCGCGTAGAGCCGCGCGAAGTCGTGGTAGTCCCCCTGGAAGCGCGGGTCCGCCGTCGCCATGTCCGCCATGACCGGCAGCGCGTCCTTGCCCGCGGCCCGAGCCGCGAAGCGGAACAGGGCCCACCGTACGCAGAGGTCCTTCTCGGCCGCGAAGGCCTGGGCGTAGATCTGCAGCGCTCGCGGCTTGTCCTGGGCCAGCGAGAGATCGTGCGCCGCCACCTGCCGGACCTCCTCGCTGCCCTCGGTGGCGAGGATCTTCGCCAGCCGCTCGGTGGCCTCCGCGTCCATCGGTGCGTCGGCGTGCATCCCCATCTCGAGCGCCAGGTAGCGGACCGGCTCATCCGGTGTCTCGGTGGCGATGGCGAAGAGCTTGTCCAGGTACGGCCGGGCGTTCCCGGTCCGCGAGAAGTCTTCCTTCATCACCCGGCCGATCGCACGCGTGGTCACCCAGCCGGCCTCGCCCGAGGCAGGATCCTTGGCGAACTGGGTGAGCCGCTCGAGCGCCGCTGGCTCCAGCTTGGGCATCCTCTGCAGCTCGTCCAGGAACCCCGCGCGCCGCCCGAGGTCCATGCGCTCATCGAGCCCCAGCGATGTGAGCTGCGCCGCAACCTTGGGCAGGACCAGGGCCTGCGAGCCCCGGAGTCCCGCCATGAGTAGCTTGAACTCCGCGGGCGAGGCCTCACGCGCCCATTCGAGGACCTCCATCGCCCGGCCCTCGTCATTCCCGATGAGCTCGGAGAGGCGCCCCTTGAGGTACTCGAGGACGAGCGGATCCTTCACGGCCATCAGCGGAGCAGCCCAGTCCCGGAACGTGTCGAGGGTCACCGTGTCGTTGAAGCGCTCCAGCTCCTCCCAGCAGAGAGTGCGGGCGAACCGGGGAGGCTTCTCCTCGGCCTGCTCCGTCCCGCCCTGTCCGGTGTGCCCGGTGGCGCTCGCCTTCTGGGTCTGATCCTCTATCGGCGGGGAGCCAGGCGCCGAGGCTGGATGCGTCTCGGGTGGCTGCTCCTTGTCAGCAAGGCCGCAGGCGATCAGCGCCGCGCCAACGAGAAGGATCGTGGCTCCGGACAAGGCGGCCACGCGCCTCAACCAGGGCGGGCGGCTTGTCGAAGTCTGGGCAGAGGAATCGGAACGGTGGGAGGGGTCGGGTCTCATCACCCCTCAAGAGGGCCCGACCTCTCCGCCATCCCAAAAAAAGCGCAAAAAGCCGATTATGGTCCTGGAGCCGCTCAGAAATTCCCATGATTTCAGGTGGTTGTGCTTGTGTCGGGTGTCGGGTCTTTCGGGGTAGATCGAAATTCTTGAGAAATAAGGTCTCTTGCTAGCGTAGGCGCCGGGATGAGCTGCCCCGACGAGACGACGCTGAGCGAGTTCTTCGGAGGCGTTCTTCCGGAAGAGCGCAGGGTGCAGATCCTGGCGCACGTGGAGGGCTGCGCGGACTGCCAACGGGTGCTTGCAGCAGCGGCGGACTCCGGACCGGCCTCGCGCTCCTTGGAGGGGGAGGGCGGCGAGGGGTCTTCTCTGGCCCGAGGTTCGACCCTGGCGCGCTACGTCGTCCTCGAGCGGATCGGCCAGGGGGCCATGGGGGTGGTGTACGCGGCGTATGATCCGCAGCTGGACCGTCAGGTGGCCCTCAAGCTGGTGGGCACCCGAGGCCGTCAGCAGGAGGAGCTCCGACGGCGGTTGCTCCTCGAGGCCCAGTCGCTGGCCCGGCTCTCCCACCCGAACGTCGTCGCCGTCCACGACGTGGGCACGCACGATGACAGCGTCTTCCTGGCCATGGAGTTGGTGGAGGGCACCTCGCTCAAGGATTGGCTCGAGCAGCCACGTCCCTGGCGCGAGGTGCTGCGCGTCTTCCGCGACGCCGGACGAGGACTGGCCGCCGCGCACGCCGCGGGTCTGGTGCATCGCGACTTCAAGCCCGCCAATGTGCTCGTGGGCCGGGATGGCCGGGCCCGGGTGACGGACTTCGGGCTCGCTCGCCCCTCGAACCGCACCCGCCTGTCCGGTACCGCGGCTCCACGCGAGTCCCCGCGCGAGCTCGACGGTGCTCAGCTCACCCGGGCCGGCGCCATCGTTGGGACGCCAGCCTACATGGCCCCGGAGCAGCTTCGCGGCCAGGGGGTGGATGCACGCTCGGATCAGTTCAGCTTCTGTGTGGCCCTCTACGAGGCGCTCCATGGAGTGCGGCCCTTCGAGGGCACCAGCATCCAGGCGCTGATCCGATCCACGAGCGAGGGGCAGGTGCGAGCACCTGCGCGCGAGGCGAAGGTCCCCGCCCGGGTGCGGCGCGCGGTGCTGCGAGGGCTGAGAGCCCGGCCCGAGGAGCGGTTTCCCTCCATGGAGGCCCTGCTGGGGGCACTCACCCCCGGCACCGTGCGCGTGCGCACGTGGGTGGCCACCTCCGTCCTCGTGATGGGCCTGCTGGGCATGGCCGTGGACTACGTGCTGTCTCACCGGCGCGAGGTGCGCTGCGCGCAGGAGGCGGACAAGCTCGTAGCGGCCTGGAGCCCCGAGCGGCGTGATCGCGTGCGCGCGGCCTTCCTCGCCACCGGCAAGCCCTACGCCACCACCGCCTGGGAGAGGCTCTCCGCCGAGCTGGAGGCCCAGGCGTCTCAGTGGCGCGCGTTGCGCACCGAGGCCTGCCTCGCCGCCGAGGTGGACGCCTCGGACACCGCGTGGCAGACGGCCGCCTGCCTGGATGCCCGACTCTGGCAGCTGGCCGCCGTCACCGAGCTGCTGGAGAGGGCGGACGCGCAGACGGTCCAGAACGCTCAGCAGATGGTGGCCTCGCTCGAGGGGCTCGCCGGCTGCAAGGAGGCCCCAGCGCTCTCCCTTCGCCCGCTTCCGCCGGATGCGCTCCGCCCTCGCGTGGACGCCGCGCGGCGCAGGCTGGCAGAGGCCCGGGCCCGCATGGAAGTGGGCCGCCACTCCGAGGGCGTCACCGTGACGGCCGCGATCCTCCAGGAGATCCAGGGGCTGGACTACCGCCCGCTCGAGGCGGAGGTGCTCATGCTGCATGGCCACCTCCACGCCATGGCCGGCAAGTTCAAGGAGGCGGAGGAGATCCTCTACAAGGCCCTGTGGGCCGCCGAGGCCTGCCGTGATGACGAGACGGCGGCGCGCGTGTGGCTCCTCCTCATCTGGGTGGTGGGTGATCAGCTGGCGCGCGCGAGTGAGGTGGATCGCATTGTTCAGCACGCCCGGGCCGCGGTGGAGCGGCTGGGGCGTGACCGCTTCCCAGCCATCGCCGCGGATCTGCACCTGCGCATGGGCGGGCTGCTGCTGGTGCAGGGAAAGCTGGAGCAGGCGGACGCGGAGTACTCCCAGGGGCTGGAGCTCTCCCGGAAGACGCATGGGCCAGATGGCGTGCGCACCACCTTCTTCCTCTCGGGCCTGGGCCGCGTCCGCAGCCGGCAGAACCGCCCCGCGGAGGCGCTGGAGCTCTACCGCCACGCCCATGATCTTCGCGAGCGCATCGTGGGCCCCGATCACCCCGCGCATGCGCTCAGCTTCAACAACATCGCTATCGAGTTGTTGGCGCTGGGACGGCGTGAGGAGGCCGTCGCCACCTGGCGCCGCGCGCTCACGCTGTTGGAGTCCTCGCGGGCGCCGGATCATCCCAGCTTCGCCGCTCCGCTGACCAACCTCGCCTCGGTCCTCCGGAGCATGGGGCGCCTCGATGAGGCAAAGGCGAACCTCGAGCGGGCCCTGTCCATCTTCGAGCGCAGCAGGGGGCCGGATCATCCCAACACGGCCAGCGCGCTCACCGAGCTGGGGATGGTGGCCTTCGACTCCCAGCGGCTGGAGGAGGCTCGCGCCTACCATGAGCAGGCCTTGGAGCGTGTGCGGCGGGCGCTGGGCCCGGACACACCGCGTGCCGCCCCACCGCTGACCTACCTGGGCGTCATCCACTTGCGAGCCGGCCGCTATGACGAAGCCCGGAGGGATCTGACGCGCGCCCTGCAGCTCTGGGAGAAAGAGGGAGGGCCGGATGGCTCCTTCGTGACCCAGGCGCTGCGTCCCATGGCGCGGCTGGCGGTGGCCACCGGGGAGGCGAGCCGGTCGCTCGAGTATTGTCAGCGCGCCCTGGCCGTGGATGAGCGCGTGCAGGGGAAGGAGGCACCGGATGTCGCGCTCGACCTGGTCTGCCTCGCGGAGGGATATCTGTCCCTGAGCGCTCCGGAGCAGGCCGTGCCGCTGCTCGAGAGGGCCCGGAAGCTCCATGCAAGCGCCCCGAGGGATCCGCTCGACGAGGCATGGGCCAGCTTCCTGCTGGCCCGGGCGCTGGGCGAACAGCGCTCGGCCCCTGGCCGCGCCCGTGCGGGGGAGCTGGCCGAGGAGGCCCGAAGGCAGATGGAGATGCTGGGCCTTCGTGCCCGTGTGGAGCTGCGGCAGGTGATGGCCTGGCAGCGGCGGGAGGCGGCACCGTGAGCGAGGCCCGGGGGCCAGGCGCTCTCTCCGCGTTGCTGCGGGCCCAAGTGCCGCTGGAGCGGAGCAGCGCGCTGGAGCGGGTGGACGGCCTGGAATCCCTGCTGCACGGGCACTACGCGGCGGGACAGGCGCAGTGGCACTCCGTTCCGCTCGAGCCAGAGCGCTTCGTGCGGCACCTGGCCCGGCACCTGCCAGAGGGATCCGAGGAAGCGCTGCGCCAGCTTCACGGCGCCGACCTGTACCTCGCGTGCGCCTGCGCCGAGGGGGAGCCCCGGGCTCTGCACGCCTTCGAGCAGCACATCCTCCAGAGAGTCCCTCCGCGTCTCGGCCAGCTCTCGCAGACCACCGTGGAGGATGTGTTGCAGGAGCTTCGCCAGCGGCTGCTGCTGGGGCGCGGAGACACACCACCTCGCATCGCCGATTACTCAGGCAGGGGGCCACTGCTGGCCTGGGTGCGTATCATCGGCGCGCGCATTGCCGGCGAGCTGGCGCACCAGCAGGGGCGCCAGGTGCTCTTCGATGAGCCTCCCGAGGTGCTCGCGAAGATGTTGTCCTCGAATGATCCGGAGCGCGAGCTGCTCCGAGAGGACTCACGCCAGGCGCTCGCCGAGGCGCTGCGGAAGGCGCTAGCGGTGCTGCCGGAGCGGGAGCGGGCCCTGCTGCGCCTGCATCACCTTCATGGCCTCACCATGGATCGGCTCGCGGCGATGTATGGTGAGTCTCGCTCGAGCGTGGCCCGCCACGTGGCCCAGGCTCGCGAGCGGTTGCTGGAGCTCACGCGCCAGGAGCTCTCCTCCCGCCTGAAGCTGGCGGGGGCGGAGGTCGAGAGCCTGCTGGGGCTGGTGCAGAGCCGGCTGGACTTCAGCCTCCGCCAGTTGATGGGCTAGGGAGCGTTCCCGGAACTGGAGTTCAGTGGGATCCGTGGATCAGAGCCGCTTGCCCGCCGATCGGCGGGGCGGGGGTGAGGTTTGCCGCAACGGCGGATCGGATCGAGCTTTCTTGCGTCGGCCCGTCGCGGCCGAGGCCGATTTTTCGGCCTCCGGCGCGTTTTCATCCCCGGGTGTGGAAGCTGCACGGGACGTTTTCTCCTACCGGGCCGGCAGAGGAGGTGGCGGATGGCACGCCCCATGTGGAAGGGCTCGGTCAACTTTGGTCTCGTGAACGTGCCGATCCGGATGTACCGGGCGGTCTCTCCCCGTGACGTGCGCTTCCACCAGCTCCACGCCAAGGACAAGGCGCGCATCCGCGAGAAGCGCATCTGCGAGGCCGAGGGCGTCGAGGTCCCCTACGAGGACATCATCAAGGGGTACGAGATCAGCAAGGGCGTCTACGTCACCATCACGCCCGAGGAGATCAAGGCGCTGGCCCCCAAGGGCACGTACGCCATCGATATCGAGGACTTCGTCCCCGGGGGAGATATCCACCCGCTTTACTACGACGCGCACTACCACCTGGTGCCAGAGACGAACGCCGCACGCGCCTACGCGCTGCTCAGCGAGGCGCTGGAGAGCTCCGGACGGGTGGGAGTGGGGCGCGTGGTGCTGCGAACCAAGCAGTACACGTGCGCCGTGCGCCCTAACGGGCCAGGGCTGATGCTCTCCACCATGAACAGCGTGGACGAGGTCATCCCCCTGGAGCAGATCGACGGGATGCCTTCCCACATGCCCAAGGTGAACGCGCGTGAGCTGGCCACGGCCGAGCAGCTCATCGAGTCGCTCAGCGCTCCGTTCGATCCCGAGAAGTACCGGGATGTCTACCGCGAGCAGCTGGAGGAGGTGCTGCGGCAGAAGGCCGGCGGCATGGAGATCCGCCCCTCGCCCGTGGCGGAGCCGGAGTACAGCGCTCCCGCGAACCTGATGGACGCGCTGAAGAAGAGCCTCGCGGCCGCCAAGCGCACACGCGAGCGGGAGGAGGAGGCTGCCAAGCCACGCCGCGCGACCCGAGCCTCGGGCACGCGCCGGGTCCGTACCCAGGCGGCGGCGCGCACCTCCCGGCGCCGCAAGAGCTGAGCCCGGACTCAGGATGCCTGGCTCCAGTGCAGCCAGGGCTGTCCGGTCCCTGAATCACAGGTGCGCGTGGCCCTCTCCTTCTCCCTGAACCCCGCATCGTCAAGGAGACGAGCCATGAGCACCATCAACAAGAGCCAGGACAAGAGCATTGAGCGCCGCACCGGGTCTTCCACCCTGATTTCCAGCGGCCAGTCCCTGATTGAGCTCGAGCCCGACGAGCTGCGTGCCGTCGTGGGCGGCGCGAAGCCGAAGATCGAGGTCACCGTCAAGCCCGACGGCACCATCGTGATCAAGGTGAACTAGCGCCCAGGGCTCGCGGTGGGAGCCGCGGCGCGCCCACCGCGAGCCCAAGTCCTACGAGAAGCTGAGTCTGTCAGCGCACAGCTCAGGAAGAAGGGAGTGGTCTGCGGATTGGGGAGGCTAGAGGGCCGGCCAGCACGGGCAATCCGTAGTAGAGTGCCTGCCTCTCGCCCTCATGAGCTTCTCCCTGCCGCAGGTGTTGGTGCTCCTCGTGCCCCTCGGGCTCTTCCTCTGGAAGCGCGGAGCGCGGCCGGGCCCACCCATGCCCTTGAGATGGGGGCTGCTCGTGCTCGCCGTGATGGCGCTCGCCGGGCCTGAGCTGGTGCTGCGCCATGCGGGCAGCGATGTGGTGGTGGTGGTGGATCGTTCGCGCTCCATGCCGCTGGACTCGAACCGCGTGGCCCTGGAGCTGGTGAGGCTGCTGGAGGCGCAGCGGCGGCCAGGTGACCGGATGGGCGTCATCTCCTTCGGCCGTGAGGCGCGCGTGGAGCAACCCCTGAGCGCCACGGGCTCCTTTGGTGGCTTCTCAAGGCCGGTGGATGCGGATGCCTCGGATCTCTCGGCGGCGCTGGATGCGGCGGCCGTGCTCATTCCCCCCGAGCGCACGGGCCGCGTGTTCGTGGTGTCGGATGGGCGCAGCACGGGCGCGGACGCTCGGGGCGCGGCACGGCGGCTGGCGGCCCGGGGAATCGCCGTGGACTTCCGCCAGGTGGCCCGCGAGGAGGTGCCGCTGGATCTGGCTGTCGTCTCCGTGGACGTCCCCTCGGCCGTGGCGGTGCGCGAGCCCTTTCAGTTCTCCGCGGTGGTGTTCGCCTCGGGCGCTGTCACCGGCACGGTCCGACTGGAGCGCAATGGCCAGCTCCTGGTGAAGGGCCCCTATGAGTTCCGCCCAGGCCCCAACGTGTTGCCCTTCCGCGATCTGGTGGAGAAGGAGGGCCTGGCCAGCTACCGCCTCGCGGTGGAGGCCCCCGGAGACGGCGTCGTGGAGAACGATGAGGGCCGCGCGGTGCTGCGCGTGGAGGGCCCTCCGCGGGTGTTGCTTCTCACCCGCCAGTCGAAGGGAACGCTCGCGCAAGCGCTGGAGGCCGCGGGGATGCGGCTGGAAGTGCACGAGCCCTTCCCCGTCTCGCTGGATGCGCTGGACGGTGTGTCCGCCGTGGTGCTGGAGAACGTGGACGCCAACTCGCTGGGCGAGCCAGGGTTGAACGCGCTGGCCGTGTACGTGGAGCAAGCTGGCGGCGGGCTGGTGATGACGGGCGGACGGGACAGCTTCGGCCAGGGCGGCTATCGGCGCTCGCCGCTGGAGCCGGTGCTGCCGGTATCCCTGGAGCTGCGCGAGGAGCAGCGTCGCACCGCCGTGGCCATGAGCGTGCTGATGGACTGCAGCTGCTCCATGGGTGTCAACGTGCCGGACGGCCGGACGAAGATGGAGGTGGCAGCCGAGGGCGTGGTGGGCGCGCTCACGCTCCTCAATGAGAATGACGAGGCCTCCGTCCACATGGTGGACACCGAGAGCCACGAGATCTTCCCCCTGAGCCCGGTGAGCGATGGCCTGCCGCTGGGCAAGGTGGCGCGCGGCTTCAGCGGTGGCGGCGGCATCTTCGTGGGCGAGGCGCTGCGCACCGGCAAGAAGGAGATCCTCCAGAGCGACAAGGCCACGCGGCATGTGCTGCTCTTCTCGGACGCCGCGGACTCCGAGGAGCCGGACGACTACCGCGCGACCATCTCGGAGCTGCGCAAGCAGAACGTGACGGTGTCCGTGATCGGGCTCGGCACGCCGAAGGACTCGGACGCGAAGCTGCTGCAGGAGGTGGCCGTGCTGGGAGGCGGTCGCATCTACTTCGCCCAGGACGCGATGAGCCTGCCGCGCATCTTCAGTCAGGAGACCATCACGGTGGCGCGCTCGGCCTTCGTGGATGTCCCCACCTCCCTGGAGCCCGCTCCGGATCTGCAGCTGCTCGGGAAGCTGCCCACGCAGGGCCTGCCTCAGGTCGGCGGCTACAACCTCACGTACCTCAAGCCACGCGCGAACGTGGCGCTGCGCACCCTGGACGAGAACGCCGCTCCGCTGCTGGCCATGTGGCCGCGAGGGACCGGGCGCTCGGTGGCCTTCACGGCCGAGGTGGACGGAGAGTTCACCGGTGGCGAGCTGCGCCGGTGGAGCGGCCTCCGGGCGGCGCTGGAGAGCATGGTGCGCTGGGCCATGGCGGGCGGTGGCAAGCCAGAGGGCCAGGCCGTCGCCCGGGCGGAGCGGCAGGGCAACCTCATGCGCGTGACGCTGGATCTGGCGCCAGGAGAGCCGATGCCCACGGCGCTGCCCACGCTGGTGGTGCTCCCGGGAGATGGGAGCTCCGCGCCGGTGGAGCTGCCCATGCGCTGGGAGGACGAGGATCGGCTCGTGGCCGAGTATCCGCTCCCCGGGCGTGGCACGTGGCACCCGGTGGTGAAGCTGGGCTCGCGGGCCCTGCGCGCGCCTCCCGTGGCGCTGCCCTACGCGCCGGAGTTCGAGCCGGGCAGCCCCAAGGAGGGGATGGAGGTGCTGCGCGCGGTGGCGGCGGTGGGCGGTGGAGTGGAGCGGCTCTCCATGGCCGGCCTGTTCGAGGATGCTCCGGTGTCCGAGGGACGCGTGGCGCTCGCCCCATGGCTGGTGGGTTTCGCCGTGCTGGTGCTGCTGGCGGAGGTGGCGGTGCGCCGCTTCTTCTCCACGCCCCAACTGCGCAAGCCAGCCCCCGCGAAGCCATCTCGGCCGGCGGAGGCTCTGGCCGGAGCGGTGGTGGCACCCGCGGCAGGGGCAAGCACTCCGGCGCGAAGCCCTGAGCCAACCAGAGAGGCCCCGTCTGGCCAGCCAGGCACGGGTGAGGGCGAGAAGCCCCCGCCCGACAAGCCAGCGGGCAACGTGGACTCGGCGCTGGAGGCCGCACGCGCCCGCTCGCGAAGGCGCCTGGGCCGCTGATCGTCAGTGCCGTGCGAGCATCGCGGCGTGGCCGCTGGCCGGCCCATCGAGATCGATCGTCTCGATCGACGAGAGGCCCGCGTCACGCAGCCACGCGCGCACCTCATCGGGCGGGTGGACACGGCCTCCCTGGCTCCGCATGGCGAGGTGGAACGCGTACACACCACGCCCGAGCTCCTTCTCGTAGGTGCCGCCAGCAAGCGCATCGATGATGAGCAGCGCGCCCCCTTCCCTGAGCGAGGCAGCGACCTTGCGGACGAGCGAGGCGGCCTGGCTGGGCTGCTCGAGGCGGAGCACGTTCGCGATGACGGCGAGATCGAACGCCTTCGACGGGATGGCCGCCGCGTGCATGTCGCCGGAGATCGTCGAGCAGCGCTCCATCAGGCCGAGAGACCGCGCCTTCTCTTCGAACGCCGCGAGCACCGCGGGCAGGTCGAGGCCCGTGACGCGCGCACCAGGCGTCTTCTCGGCGATGGACAAGCTCCAGATTCCTGAGCCGCAGCCGACATCGAGGATCGTGTCGCGGCGGGCGACGCGCTCACATACGCGAGCGGCGAGCTCCTTCGCGGGGCCTTCGAACATGCGCCCCAGGCCCGCAACGACGTTCTTGTACGCGGCATCCCGCTCAGCGGGGGTGGCGTCCATGCGCACGAAAGGCTCGCCCTTCCGGAGGAAGGCAGGAGCATGCCGCCAGAGCGAGAAGAGCATCCCTGAACCGCCGGGCCCCTTCGTCGCGATGAACGTGAAGGCGGACGTGGCGGCGAAGGTGTCACCCTTGCGCTCGGCGAAGCCCAGGGTGACGAGCACGTCGAGCGCGAGGGGTGTCGCGCGCGGGTCGAGCGAGAGCTTGCTCGCCAGCGCCTCGGCCGTCGCCGGTCCCTCCAGGAGCGCCTCGATCAATCCACTCTCGAGCGCCGCCGAGACAATTGCTGAAACACCGAGGATCTCCATCGTCTGAGTCGAGTTCATGTCGTGCCTTTTGCGTCTCGGGGAGCGAGCGTCGTGATCGCTCGCCGTTGAAGGAGGAAGAGCTCGTCGTGTGGCCGAGCGGTGAAGGCCCATTCGAGGTCGTGCGCGCCGCCGAAGATCGCCTCGCACCTCTCCGCCAGTGCGTGCAGCCGCGCGATCCGCGAATCATCGAGACAGAGCGCGCGGGCAAGCTGCTCGTCGACCACGGCCTCCGCCGTGCCACCACCGTCGGATGAGGCGCGGGGGCGAAGCGCCACATCCTTGAGGCCGGGAGTGCACTCGAGCACACGGCCATCGCGAGCCACCCGGTAACGGTCGGGCACCACGAGCCCCGAGACGACCGACTCGCCCAGCCCCCATGCCGCTTCGATGACCCGCTCGTCGGCCCCCGTCACCGGGTGGCGCGTGAACAGCACCCCCGCGCACTCGGCATTGACCAGTTGTTGGATGACCACCCCGACGCGCACCTCGCCCTTCACCCCCAGCCTGGCGCGGTAGGCCAGCGCCGACGGTGCGCTCGCGGACGCGCGCACTTTGCGGATCGCATCGATCACCGCATCCACCGAGTCCAGGCCGAGCACCGTGAGGTGTTGCCCCGCGAAGCTTGCGCTCGCACCATCTTCCCCCACCGCCGACGAGCGCACCGCGACGCCTCGTCCGAGCTCGAGTGCCTCGGTGAGCATCCGCCGGGCCGACACGAGCACGCCATTTTCGTCGGCCGCGATCGCGTTGGCGAGCGGGAACGGCAGCGCGATCCCGTTGGGGACGGGCAGTCCGGCCCGCAGCGCGGACGCGAGGTTCACTGCCTTGCCCCCGAGCAGGGGCTCTTCGTCTGGGCGGACCGCCGAGAGGGGGCGGGCGAGGAGATCGTTGTGAGCCATTCAGGAGCGTGGGGAAGGGGATCAGGCGGCCTCGTTGGCCTTCGACACCAGGTGGACTTCGCCCGTCGTGCCGTCGACCCGGACGCGCGCGCCGTCTGGAATCTTCGCGGTCGCGTCGACGCATCCAACGACGCCCGGCAGGCCATATTCCCGGGCGATGATCGCGGGGTGTGAGAGCAGGCCTCCCCGATCGGTGACGAGCGCGCCAAGCAACGGCAACAGCGTGTTGTAGGCCGGCGAGGTGATGCGCGTGACGAGCACGTCTCCCTTTTGCACGCGCGGAAAGTCGGCCGCCGAGAGCACGACCCGTACGGGCCCCTCGTACGTTCCACCTCCCACCGCCAGCCCCTTCACGGCCGGGGACGCGGCCTTGGAT
>Ga0247825_10002106_pt1 | contig 13144 bp, 10 predicted proteins | sample 13C_Vanillin_Day_FD_194413 | JGI IMG/M metagenome (GOLD analysis project Ga0247825, IMG submission 194413) | Soil microbial communities from agricultural site in Penn Yan, New York, United States - 13C_Vanillin_Day48 | ecosystem: Environmental > Terrestrial > Soil > Agricultural land | place...
TCCGTGGAGGACCTGAAGAAGCTGACGGACATTCCGGACGACGAGGCGAGGAGCACCGACTGGGACAGCAATACCGTCGAGGAGTTTTACGACGATCTCTACCGCGTCACGAGCTACCGTACCGACCCCCAGCTCAGCGAGACGCTGATCACGAAAAGCCTGGACAGCATGGTCTGGGTGCGCGGGCAGGGCGCGAAGTTCGTTCCGAACTACGGAGCGCAATCGGCGATCGTGAACGGCCAGCGCAAGTTCTTTGGCCGGTTTCCGCTGACGGTCAACGGCGGCGGGGCGGGCCTGGTGGCGGACCTGACGAAGACCGCGGAGAAGAAGGGCGTCGAGATCTTCTATGAGACCCGGGCCGTTTCGCTGCTCTACGACGGCGAGCGCGTTCTGGGCGTGAAAGCCCGGCAAAAGGGCAAGCCGGTTGAGTTCCACGCGCGCGCGGTGGTTCTGGCGTGCGGCGGCTTCGAGGCCAACCCCGAATGGCGCGCGCGCTACCTCGGGCCCGGGTGGGAGCTTGCCAAGGTGCGCGGCTCGCGCTTCAACGTGGGCGACGGGCTGAAGATGGCGCTCGACATCGGCGCGTGCCCGTACGGCAACTGGTCGGGCCGGCACGCGGTGTCGTGGGAGCGGCACGCTCCCGAGTTCGGCGAGGTCGAGCGCTCGCACGACCCTTACCGGCACAGCTACCCGCTTTCGGTCATGATCAACGCCGAAGGCAAGCGCTTCGTGGACGAAGGCGCGGACTTCTACAATTACACCTACGCCAAGTACGGCGCCGAGGTGCTGCGGCAGCCCGGCCAGTACGCCTACCAGGTGTTCGATGCGAAAGTGAAGCCGCTGCTCCATAAGGAATACAGCGGCCGCAACGTGACCCGGTTCACGGCCAACACGCTGGAAGAACTCGCGGCCAGGCTCGAAGGCGTCGATCCGAAGCAATTCCTCAAGACCGTGCGCGATTACAACGCCGCCGTGCGCGCCGACGTTCCCTTCAACCATGCGGAGCGGGACGGGCGCTGCACCGTCGGGATCGAGCCGCCCAAGTCGAACTGGGCCAACCCGCTCGATACGCCGCCGTTCGAGGCCTACGGCGTGACCTGCGGCATCACGTTTACGTTCGGGGGGCTGCGCATCAATCATGAAACCGGGCAGGTGCTCGACGTGCATTTCCATCCGATACCCGGGCTCTATGCCGCGGGAGAGATGGTGGGCGGGCTCTTCTACTTCAACTATCCCGCCGGCACCGGTCTCGTGTCCGGCCTGGTGTTCGGCCGTATCGCCGGCGCCGGCGCCGCCGCGTCGGCCCACGTCTGAACAATGCCGAGCGCAGCGGTACGAAACGGAGCCATCTACTACGAGGAGATCGGCTCGGGCGAGCTGATCGTCCTGATGGCGGGGCTGGGCCACGGCGCGGCGTACTTCGAGAAGACGCTGCCGGTACTGGGCCGCCTCGGGCGCGCAGTCGCCATCGATCCGCGCGGGGTGGGGCGCTCGACGAGCAAGACCGAGCGCTACTCGGTGGAGGGATGGGCCGAGGATGTCATCGACCTCTCGGAACGCCTCGGCGCCCGGCGCGCGCACCTCGTCGGCTCGTCGCTCGGGGCGTGCGTCGCCCTGCAGGCTGCCGTCGATTTTCCCGATCGCGTGTCGTCGCTTGTGGTCGTGGCCGGCTTCTCGGAACTCGACCGCTCGCTCGAGCTCAATTTCCGCATGCGCATCGGCATCATCGAGAAGCTGGGACTGGGCGACGAGCTGGCCGCGCACATTGCCATGTGGACGCTGGGGCGCGATTTCATCAACACGCCGGAAGGCCAGGCCGCGGTCGAGCGACTCTTCGCGGCCGTCCGGCGCAATTCGCCCGAGCGCTATCTCGCGTTCATCCGAGCGATACTGGCTTTCGGCCGGCTGGAGCCCGGGCAGGAGGGGCAACCCCGGCTGACCGAGCGCCTCTCGGAGATCCGCGTGCCGACCTGCGTCATCGTCGGCGGACAGGATATTCTCACGCCGGTGTCGCAATCGCGCCAGATCGCCGACCGCATACCCGGTGCCGAGGTCTACGTCATCCCCGGCTGTGGGCACATTACCTTCAGCGAAAAGCCCGACGAGACGGCCAGGCTGGTGGGTGACTTCCTGCGCCGGGTGATCAAGTAGCCGCGCCAAGCCGTCAGTTATCAGTCGTCACTGAATCAAGATGACGCGATAGTCGTTGACGTTGGTCCGCGTCGGGCCGGTGACCACCAAATCGCCCAGCGCGCTGAAAAATCCGTAAGCGTCGTTCTCGGCGAGCATTTTCGACGCATCGAGCTTTTTGCCTCCCGCCCGCGCCAGCGAATCCGGCGCGAGAATCGCGCCGGCATTGTCCTCGGAGCCGTCGATGCCGTCTGTATCGCAGGCGAGGGCGTATATGCCCCCGGCGCCGTCCAGCGCCGCGGCGAGCGCGAGCAGGAATTCCGCGTTGCGCCCGCCGCGCCCCTTGCCGCGCACGGTAACCGTCGTTTCGCCGCCTGAAATCAGCGCCACGGGCGGCGCGTACGGCATCCCGTGCCGCCGGATTTCGCGCGCCATCGCGCCGTAGACCTTGGCGACTTCGCGTGCTTCCCCGGTGACGGAGTCGCCGAGCACGGCCGGGTGGATGTCATGAACGCTGAAGTAGCGGGCGGCCGCCTGCAGCGAGGCGTGGGCGGTGGCGATCACGCGATTTTCGGTGCGCCTGAAAATGCGGCTGCCCGGCTTGGGTGTTTCGGGGATCTCGCCCCGGGCGCCGAGCGCGAGGTGATTGAACACGCTCTTCGGAGGTTTCACCGCGTAGCGCTCGAGTATGTCGAGGGCATCGCGATAGGTGGTAGGGTCGGGCGCGCAGGGGCCCGAGGCGATATGCGTCGGGTCGTCGCCAGTCACGTCGGAGATGATGAGCGCCAGTACCGGCGCGCGCGAAGCAGCGGCGAGGCGGCCGCCTTGTATCGCCGACAGGTGCTTGCGCACGGTGTTCATGTCCTGGATCGGCGCGCCGCAGCGGAGCAGCTCGCGCGTTGTGGCCTGGAGATCGGCCATGCCGAGCCCCCCGGCCGGCAGCGAGAGCAGGGCGGAGCCGCCGCCCGATATCAGCACGAGCAGCAGGTCATCGGGCGTCAGGCTCCGCGCCTTGCGCAGGATCTCGTGAGCGGCTTTTTCACCGCTCTCGTCGGGTACCGGATGGCCGGCCTCGGTGACCGCGATGCGGTTGGTAAGGAGTCCGTGCCGGTAACGGGTGATGACGACGCCGTCGAGCGGCGCGGTCGCGGGCCAGTTCTGCTCCACCGCGAGCGCCATGGCGGCGGCCGCCTTTCCCGCGCCGATCACCATCGTCCTGCCCTTGGGCGGCTTGGGAAGGTGCGGCGGAACGATCTTCAGCGGGTCGGCCACCGCGAGCGCGGCCTGGAAGCTGCCCAGCAGGAGGTCGCGCGGTGACATGAGTGCTGGCGGATAGCGGATGGCGGATGACGGGTCTGGCACGACCCACACCGCGGGTTTTGGGGCAGTTTATCAGCTAGCGACCGGCGGGCAGGCCGCCACCATCGCGACCCGCGACCCGCGGTTCACGCCAATACCTCCTTGAGGTATTGGCCGGTATGGCTCGCGGGGTTCGCCGCCACTTCTTCAGGCGTGCCCTCGGCGATGATGCGGCCGCCGCCTTCGCCGCCCTCCGGGCCGAGATCGATGATCCAGTCGGCCGTCTTGATGACGTCGAGGTTGTGCTCGATCACCACCACGGTGTTGCCGTGGTCGCGCAGGCGGTGCAGCACGCGCAGCAGGAGGTCGATGTCGTGGAAGTGCAGCCCGGTCGTCGGCTCGTCGAGGATGTAGAGCGTGCGGCCGGTGTCGCGCTTGGACAACTCGAGCGAGAGCTTGACGCGCTGCGCCTCGCCGCCCGAAAGCGTGGTGGCGCTTTGGCCAAGCTTGACATAGCCCAGGCCGACATCGAGCAGCGTCTGCAGCTTGCGCGCGATCACGGGCACGGCACTGAAGAATTCCGCGGCCTGCTCGACGGTCATCTGCAGCACCTCGTGGATGTTGCGCGCCTTGTAGCGGATGTCGAGCGTCTCGCGGTTGTAGCGCTCGCCGTGGCACACGTCGCAGGGCACGTAGATGTCAGGCAGAAAGTGCATCTCCACCTTGAGCACGCCGTCTCCCTGGCACGCCTCGCAGCGCCCGCCTTTCACGTTGAAGGAAAAGCGTCCGGCGCCGTAACCGCGGGCGCGAGCCTCCGGCACGCCGGCGAAGAGCTCGCGGATCGGCGTGAAGAGCCCGGTATAGGTCGCCGGATTCGAGCGCGGCGTGCGGCCGATCGGGGTCTGGTCGACGTTCACGACCTTGTCGAATTGCTCGATGCCGCTCATGGACTCGAACGCCGCCGGCTCGGCGGTGCTGTCGTTGAGCGTTCGCGCGACTGCCGTGTAGAGCGTGTCGTTGATGAGCGTGGACTTGCCCGAGCCCGACACGCCCGTCACGCACACGAACAGGCCGACCGGCACGGCGACGGTGATGTTCTTCAAATTGTTTCCGGTCGCGCCCTGGACAACGAGCTGCCGCTTGGGGTTCACGCGGTGGCGCAGGGCGGGGATGTCGATGCGACGGCGCCCCGAGAGATACTGACCGGTCAGGGACTCGGGATGGCGGGCGATCTCCTGCGGCGCGCCCTGAGCGATGATGCGCCCGCCGTGCTCGCCCGCGCCGAGGCCCATGTCGATTACGTGGTCGGCGTGCTGGATCGCGTCCGCGTCGTGCTCGACGACGATCACCGTGTTGCCCGTATCGCGCAGGCGCTTCAGCGTCGCGAGCAGGCGCGAGTTGTCGCGCTGGTGCAGCCCGATCGAGGGCTCGTCGAGCACGTACATCACGCCCGTCAGGCCGGAGCCGATCTGGCTGGCGAGCCGGATGCGCTGGGACTCACCCCCCGACAGCGTATCGGCCGAGCGGTCGAGCGACAGGTAGTCGAGGCCGACGTTGTTGAGAAAAGTGATGCGAAGCAGGATTTCCCGCACGATCTTGTCCGCGATGGCGAGCTTGTTGCCGGAGAGCGAGATCGTCTCGAAAAACCGGATCGCCTGCGCGAGCGTCAGGGCGCTGATCTCGTAGATGGTGCGATCCGCGATGGTGACGTTGCGGGCCTCGCGCCGCAGCCGCGTGCCGTCGCATTCGGGGCAGGCGCGGGTGTTGAGGTGCTTGGCGAGCTCTTCCCGCACCACGACCGAGTCGGTCTCCTTGTAGCGGCGCTCCAGATTGGGGATGACGCCCTCGAACGCGTGCTCGCGGACGTGCTGCTTGCCGCGCTCGCCGACGTAAACGAACTTGATCTTTTCGTTCCCCGACCCCTGCATCACCACGTCCTGCACCGGCTGCGGCAGCTCGCCGAACGGCGCCTCGATGTCGAAGCGGTAATGCGCCGCCAGGCATTGCAGCATCTGGAAATAGAACTGGTTGCGCCGGTCCCAGCCCTTGATCGCGCCCGAGGCGAGCGAGAGGTCGGGGAAGGCGGCGACCCGCTTCGGGTCGAAAAAGCTGATCGTGCCGAGGCCGTCGCAGCGCGGGCACGCGCCCATCGGGTTATTGAACGAGAACAGCCGGGGCTCGAGCTCGGGCAGGGAATAGCTGCAAACCGGGCAGGCGAAGCGCGCCGAGAACAGGTGCTCCTTGCCCGTGTCCATCTCCACGGCCAGGGCGCGCCCGTCCGAGTGACGCAGCGCGGTCTCGAAAGACTCCGCGAGACGCTGCTTGACGTCGGGCCGGACCTTCAGCCGGTCCACCACCACCTCTACCGTGTGCTTGATGTTCTTCTTGAGCCTGGGCAGCTCGTCGATCTCGTGGACCTGCCCGTCGATCCGCAGCCGCACGAATCCCTGCGCGCGGAGCTCCTCGAAAAGGTCGGCCTGCTCGCCTTTGCGGCCGACGATGAGCGGCGCGAGGATCATCAGGCGGGTGTCCTCGGGCAGCTGGAGCGCGTGATCGACCATCTGCCCGATGCTTTGGGCGGACAGGCGGATACGGTGCTCGGGGCAGTGCGGGTCGCCGATGCGCGCGAACAGCAGCCGCAGGTAGTCGTGGATCTCGGTGACGGTGCCGACGGTGGAGCGGGGGTTATGGCTCGCCGCCTTCTGCTCGATCGAGATCGCCGGCGAGAGGCCCTCGATCAGGTCGACATCGGGCTTTTCCATGAGCTGGAGGAATTGCCGCGCGTAGGTCGAGAGCGACTCGACGTAGCGGCGCTGGCCCTCGGCGTAGAGCGTGTCGAACGCGAGTGACGACTTGCCCGAGCCGGATAACCCCGTGATCACCACGAGACGGTTGCGGGGCAGGTCGAGGCTGATGTTTTTCAGGTTGTGCGTGCGCGCGCCGCGCACGCGGATCGTGTCGGTGCCGGGCAGCGCGTCGGTGCCTGCGGTCTGCAGGCGCACGACGGTGGAGCGGGGAGTGACCAAGGTTCGGTAGCGATCGGGAGATCGAACGTAAACCTGCTAATATACCGAAGAATTTCGCCTTTTCCCAACCTGTTCCACCTTCCCTCCGCCTGTCTTCGATGCCCGACCGGATGACGCCGACCGAGCTGCGCGCGGCGGTGAGCCTGTCGGGCATTTTCGGCCTGCGCATGCTGGGGATGTTCGTCATTCTCCCGGTTTTCGCCATCTACGCCGAAAGCCTGCCTGGCGGCGACAACCTCACGCTCGTCGGCATCGCGATCGGCGTCTACGGGCTCACGCAGGCCTGCCTGCAGATTCCGTTCGGGTGGTGGTCCGACCGCTACGGCCGCAAGCGCGTGATCTATGTCGGGCTCGCGATTTTTGCCGCCGGCAGCTTCGTTGCCGCGCTCGGCTCGCATATCTACGTCGTCATCCTCGGGCGCATGCTGCAGGGCGCCGGCGCGATCTCCGCGGCGGTGATGGCCATGACCGCCGATCTCACGCGCGATCAGCATCGCGCCAAGGCCATGGCGATGATCGGGTCGACCATCGGCATGACCTTCGCCGCTTCGCTGGTGCTCTCGCCGTGGCTCAACCGCGTGATCGGCGTGCCGGGCATCTTCGTGATGACGGGCCTATTGGTGCTCTCGGCCATGTGGGTCGTGTATGCCCTGGTGCCCGATGTGCCCGAGCCGGCTCCTGCGACGGACGCGCGAGGGCTCGACGCGTTCACTTCGGCCTTCCGGGATCCCCAGCTGAGCCGCCTGTACTACGGCGTGTTCGTCCTGCACGCGGTGCTGATGGCGCTCTTCATTGCCGTTCCGCTCGACCTGAGGGCGGCGGGACTTGCGGTGGATCAGCACTGGCAGGTCTATTTGCCCGTGATGGCCGGCTCGTTCGTGCTGATGCTGCCAGCGATCCTTTACGTCCGGAAGGGCGCGGGGTTGCGAGCGCTTTTCATCGGCGCCATCGCCACGCTGCTGCTCGTCCAGGCGGCCATGCCCGCCCTGGCGGGCAGCGCGTGGACCATAGGCGCGTACCTCCTGGTGTTTTTCACGGCCTTCAACCTGCTGGAGGCGCACCTGCCCACGCTCGTATCCCGCATCGCGCCCGCTGCCTCGCGCGGCGTGGCGATCGGCATCTTCGCCAGCCTGCAGTTCCTGGGAACGTTCTTCGGTGCGGTCGCGGGCGGCTACCTGTACGAGCGCTGGGGCACCGCGGGCGTTGTCATCTTCGATGCCGCGCTGATCGTTATCTGGCTGTGGGCTGCGGCGGGCACGCGAATTTCGGAAGCGGGTGGACAGCACAGAGTTTGAACGACAAAATGACTGGCGTCAGGCGCCAGCACGGTGTTCCGGCCGCCATCCCGGCGTGCGGCTGCCGGCTCAGGGCACGCAGCGACATTAAATGGAAAGGGCGAAAAAATGGCCTCTGTAAACAAGGTGATACTCATCGGCAACCTCGGCGCCGACCCGGAGACGCGCTACCTGCCCAGCGGCGATGCGGTCACCAACATACGCATCGCGACGTCCGAGAAATGGAAGGACAAGAGCGGTGAGCAGCAGGAGCATACCGAGTGGCACCGCATCTCGTTCTTCGGCAAGCTCGCGGAGATCGCGGGCGAGTATCTCAAGAAGGGCTCCCCGGTGTACGTCGAAGGCCGCATCCGCACGCGCAAGTGGCAGGACAAGGAAGGGCAGGACAAGTATTCGACCGAGGTCGTGGCCGATCGCATGCAGCTGCTCGGCGGCCGCGGGGCCAGCGGCGGCTCGGAGAGCATGTCGCGCGAGCCCGCAACCGCTTCGGCGGGCGGAGGCAAGCCGCAACCGCAGGCCAAGAAGGGCGGCGGGGCGTTCGACCAGATGGACGACGATATTCCTTTCTAGGGCGTGACCGGTGACCCGGGACCGGTGACCGGATGTGAACGACGTCATTGAGGCGTGTATCGCGCAGGCGCGCGCCGCCCGCAAGCGCCTGGTGTTTCCTGAAGGTCAAGACGAGCGCATCGTTGTCGCCGCAAGGAGACTGGCGGACGGCGGCATCGCGCTTCCCATCCTGCTCGGCTCCAGCACGGAAATCGGCGCGGCGGCGGCCCGCGCGGGCGTCCCGCTCGACGGCCTCATCCTGAGGGACCCCGAGACGAGCGATCGCCTGCAGGCGTATGCCGCGCTTTATTCGGCCGGCCGCCCGGACGCGAACGCGAAAGTCGCCGGGCGCCTGGTGCGCAAGCCGCTGTTCCACGCCGGCATGATGGTCAAGGCCGGCGACGCGGACGCGATGATCGCCGGCGCCGCGAATCCTACCGGCCGGGTCATCGAGGCCGGGTTGATGACCGTCGGGCTGTCCGAAGGCATACGCTCGCCCTCGAGCTTTTTCCTGATGGTGGTCCCGGCCCGCGGCGGCCAGGCGGAGAAGAGCTACATCTACGCGGACTGCGCGGTGAACGTGGAACCGGATTCCGACACGCTCGCCGACATCGCGCTTGCCTCGGCTGCGACGTGCCGCGCGCTGCTCGGCGAGGAGCCGCGCGTCGCGCTCCTTTCTTTTTCCACGCAGGGCAGCGCAAAGCACGCCCGCGTCGACAAAGTGACCCGGGCGGTGGCGATCGCGCGCGAGCGCGCGCCCGGACTCGCCGTGGACGGCGAGCTGCAGGCCGACGCGGCGCTGGTCCCGGCCGTGGCGGCGAAGAAGATGAAAGGCGAAAGCCCGGTGGCGGGGAGGGCGAACGTGCTGGTCTTTCCCGACCTGGACTCGGGCAACATCGCCTACAAGCTGACGCAGTGCCTGGCGGGCGCCCGCGCGATCGGGCCGGTACTGCAGGGCTTCGCGCTGCCGGTCAGCGACCTCTCGCGCGGCGCGAGCGTGGAGGACATCTTCGCCACCGCGGCAATCGTCCTCGCCCGCGCCTGAATTTTCACCAGGACAGCCATTGCCCGATCACCGCGGCCTCATTGCGCTGATGGTGGTATCCGCCTTCGTCGTGACCGGCGGCATTCACTACCAGACGCCGATGCTGGCGGCGATCGCCGGGGAGTTCCAGGCGGATGCTGCGGCGACCGGCTGGATACCGACGCTCTCCTTTGGCGGCATGGTGCTCGGCACGCTGTTTCTCGTGCCGCTCGGGGACCGGATCGACAAGCGCCGGCTGGTGCTGTGCCAGATCATCGTGCTGCTGCTTGCGCAGTCGGTGATGGCGGTGGCGCCCTCGATCGCGGTGCTGGCGGCGGCGAGCCTGGTGACGGGCATCTGCTCGCCGCTCCTGCAGAACTTCATCGCCATCACCGCGGAGATCGCGCCACCGGGCGCGCGCGGGCGCGCGCTGGGCACGCAGTTGACGGCGATGTTCAGCGGCATCCTGTTCGCGCGCATCGCCGGCGGCCTGATCGCTACGCACCTCGGCTGGCGTTACAGCTACGTGCTCTCCGCCGGAATGCTGCTCCTGCTCACCCCCGTGCTGTGGGCGCGGCTGCCCCATACGCGGCCGACATCCGAAGCGTCGTATCGCGATCTGCTGTGGTCCATGTGGGGACTCCTGCGCACGCAGGGCGGCATGCGGCGCGCGGTGGCGATCCAGTTCATGTTCGGCATCTGCTACGGCGGATTCTGGGCAGTCGCGGCGCCCATGCTTGCGGCGCTCCACCGCGTGGGGCCGACCGCGGCGGGCCTGATCGGCATTCCGGGCGCGGCGGGCATACTGGTGGCGCGGCCGGCCGGTCGCTGGACGGACCGGGTGGGCGCGACCCCGGTGGTGCTGGCGGGCATCGTCTCGATGCTCGCCGCGTGGGCAGCCATGGCGCTCGGCGTGTGGAGCATCGCCGCGGTGGTCGTCGGGGCCATGCTCCTCGACTGCGGGCTCCGCGCGGCGATGGTCGCCAACCAGACCCTGATCAATACGGCGGCGCCGGATTCACGCGGGCGCGCCAACACCCTGTTCGGGGTGCACGTCTGGACCGGAAACGCCGTGGGTGCGTGGCTGACGAGCTGGGCGTTCGCGCAATTTGGCTGGCTTGCTGTGTGCGGCGTCGCGATGGCCGCGACCGTCTTCGCCCTGCTGATCCATCTGGGCGTGCTGCCGGTGGGAGAACCGGCGGAGCAACGACCCTGATACTCGTCAACGCGCGTTGATGGGGACGTATTCCCGTGGCTCCGGGCCGTTGTAGAGCGTCAGGGGCCGCAGCAGGATGTTGTTCTCGATCTGCTCGAGCACCTGCACCGTCCAGCCCGGCACCCGCCCGGCAGCGAAGATGGGAACGAAGAGATCCTCCGGAATGCCGTTCAGGAAGTACACCACGCCTGCGTAAAAATCCACGTTTACGTTGACGCCGTGGCGCGCGTACGGCTTCATCGCGGCTACCACGGCTTCCAGTATCTGGTACCACTGCGGCTGGCCCATCTCGCGCGAGAGCTTCTCGACACCGGCGCGCATGTGGCGGGCGCGCGGGTCTTCCGCGCGGTAGACGCGGTGTCCGAACCCCATCACCGGTTCCCCGTTCGCGCGCTTGGCCTTGACGTATGCGGCGGCGTTTTCGGCGTCGCCGATCTCCTGCGCCATGCGCATGACGTTTTCCGCCGCGCCCCCGTGGGCCGGCCCGGACAGGGCGGCGACCGCGGCGGTGATCGCGCCGTGGAGATCGGCGTCCGTTCCGGCCACCACGCGTGCCGCGAAGGACGATGCGTTGGAGCCGTGCTCGGCGTGCAGGATCATGTCGATGTCCATGAGCCGCGCGGCGTCCGCGCTTGGCGCCTTGCCCCTGAGCATGTAGAGAAAGTTCGCGGCGTGTCCGAGCCGGGCGTCGGGCTGTACCGGCGCGCGGCCGTTGCGGAGGTGCTCGTGCGCCGCGACGATCATCGGAACCTGGGCGGTCAGGCGGATGCCCTTGCGCAGCGTGGCCTCGGGCGATTTATCGGCGGTTTCCGGGTCGAACGCGGCGAGCGCGGACACGGCCGTGCGGAGCACGTCCATCGGGTGGGCGCCCTTGATCGACTCGATCATCCCGTAGATCGCCTCGGGAAGCGCGCGCGCTGCTCTCAACTCGGCGGTGAAAGCGTCGAGCTGCGCGCGGGTGGGGAGCTCACCCCTGAGCAGGAGGTAGCAGGACTCCTCGAATGTCGAGCGCTCCGCCAGGTCGTGTATCGAATAGCCGCGATAGCGCAGCTCCCCGGCACGCCCGTCGATGTAGCACACGCGCGAGCGGTCGAAGTAGACGCCCTTGAGCCCGCGCTGGATCTCGATTCTCTCCGCTGCTTCCGCCATCGCCGCTTCTCCCGTGGAACAGGCGGCTATTCTCTTCCGAAACAACGGCCATGGGGATACCGCTTCCTTTATGGCGCCATCGAATGCGCTTCTGGCGACCGGGAATGGACGCTTTGGGCTTGCATCAGGCGCAGCGCGCCCCCATATCCCCGGATGTCTTAGCTAACCCGCTAAGGTATAATGCTTTTCCAGAATCCGGGGTGTCTATGCCGATTTACGAATATCGCTGCGGGGAATGCGGGCTGCAGAAAGAATTCCTCCAGAAAATGAGCGATGCGCCGCTGACTGACTGCCCGGCATGCGGCAAGCCCGCCCTGAGCAAGCTGGTCAGTGCCGCCGGTTTCCAGCTGAAGGGAACCGGCTGGTACGTCACCGATTTCCGCGACAAAGCCAAGCCCGCTGCCAAGACCGAGAAAGCCGAAAAACCCGGCGACGCCGCCAAGCCGGCCGATGTCGGCGCGAAAGAGACGCCCAAGACGGAAACGGCGTCCACCTCGTCCCCGGCCCCGACCCCCGCGAAATCCGCGACTGAAAAGGCCTGATCGGGCGGGTCCCGCGCCCTGTTGCGCGCAATCAGCCGGCTGCTCTGCTAACTGCTATGCTCATCCGCTTCGCCGCGCGCGTCGCGTCGTTCCATGTCCAGTAAACATCCCTACCGGCGCTACTTCATCACCGGCCTCGTGATCTGGGTGCCGCTGGTGATCACGATGTGGGTGCTGAACCTGCTCGTGACCATGATGGACCAGTCGCTGCTGCTCCTGCCCGCGCAATGGCGAACCGAGAGTTGGATCGGCGTTCACGTGCCCGGCCTGGGCGTCATCCTGACGCTGCTGGTGGTGTTCGGCACCGGCATCCTGGCCGCGAACATGATCGGCCAGCGGATGGTGAGCTACTGGGAAGGCCTGCTGGCGCGGATCCCGGTGGTCAACTCGATCTACAACGGCGTGAAGCAAGTCAGCGACACGCTTTTCTCGGGCTCGGGTCACGCGTTTCGCAAGGTGCTGCTGGTGCGCTACCCGCACCCCCAGGCGTGGTCGCTGGCGTTCCAGACCAATGTGCCGGCCGAGGTCAGCGAGAAGCTGGAGGGCGATTACATCGCGGTCTTCATTCCGACGACGCCGAGCCCGGTCAACGGTTTTTACTTCTACGTGAAGCGCGACGATGCGATCGAGACCGACCTGACGGTCGAGACCGCCTTGAAGTACATCGTCTCGATGGGCGTGGTGACCGCCAGCGGCCAGGCGCTCCGGCGCGGGCCCGTGCGCCCGCCGCTGCCGCGGGCCGCGAACCAGTAAAGCGGTGAATCGTGATTCGTAATTGGTAATTCGTAATCGTGAATCGGTGTCGGCCGTCCCGCGGCGATCTCCGGTTCCCTTACTATCGTATTGCCCATAACTTCATCCTCGAACTTCATGCGTAGCGAATACTGCGGCCGCATCGACCGCAAGCATCTTGG
>Ga0247825_10002109_pt1 | contig 13138 bp, 14 predicted proteins | sample 13C_Vanillin_Day_FD_194413 | JGI IMG/M metagenome (GOLD analysis project Ga0247825, IMG submission 194413) | Soil microbial communities from agricultural site in Penn Yan, New York, United States - 13C_Vanillin_Day48 | ecosystem: Environmental > Terrestrial > Soil > Agricultural land | place...
GCACGCTCATCGATACCGACAACGGCGCCGTCGGTCATGAACGCGGTGTTGAGCGCGACCACCGCTTCCTGGCGCGCTGCGCCCTCGCCGAACAGCCCTGTGCCGGTGCGGTCCGCAGGTCCGGCAAGCGCCGCAGCCAGCGGCTGGATGGTGACCTCATCGAGGCCCGCAGCGGACGAAAGCTGCGGCGCGTGCAAGCCGTCGACGAAGACGACGCGGTGCGCATCGAGCCCCGCCAGCGCACCGAGCGCCGCGTCGATCTCGGCCACCGTCACCTGGGCCGGAGCGCCGACAGCCGGCGGCAACGCCTCTTTCAGGGCCACGCGCAGGTCGGTGTACTTCCATTCCTCGATGCGCCGGTGCGGCAGCCCGAGCGCGGCGAAGGCGCCGATGGCGGCCTTGCGCGCGTCGGCGACGGCACGCCCCCCCGGCAGCCTCGCGGCCACGGCCTCGAAGTTCCGCGTCAGGGCCTGCTCGGCCTTGGTTTTGGGTGCAGCGACGGTCATTCACGCGCCTCCAGAGCGCCTTCCTGCATTTTCAGCCCTCGAGCGCTTCTCTCAGGCGGCCTTCGTGAACTCGGCATAGCCGCTCTTCTCGAGCTCCAGCGCCAGCTCCTTGCCGCCAGACTTCTGGATGCGGCCGCCCGCCATCACGTGCACCCGATCCGGCACGATGTAGTTCAGCAGCCGCTGGTAGTGGGTGATGACGAGCATCGCCCGGTCTTTCGACTTGAGCTTGGTGACGCCGGCCGAGACGATGCGCATGGCGTCGATGTCGAGGCCCGAGTCCGTCTCGTCGAGCACACACAGGGTCGGACCCAGCACGGCCATCTGCAGGATCTCCATGCGCTTCTTCTCGCCGCCGGAGAAACCGACGTTGAGGGGGCGCTTGAGGATCTCCTCCGATATGCCAAGGCTCGCCGCCTCCTCGCGCACGCGCCTCAGGAACTCCGGCGTCGTGAGCTCCTTCTCGCCCCGCTTGCGCTTCACCGCGTTGAGCGCGGTGCGCAGGAAGGTCATGGTGGCGACGCCCGGGATCTCGATTGGATACTGGAAGGCCAGGAACACGCCCTTGGCGGCGCGCTCGTCGGGCGCCATGGCGAGCACGTCCTCGCCGTTCCAGGTGACGGAGCCGCCCGTCACCTCGTAGCCCTCGCGCCCCGCCAGCACGTAGGCGAGCGTGGATTTGCCGGACCCGTTGGGGCCCATGATGGCATGCACCTCGCCCTTGGGGACGCGGAGGGTGACCCCATTCAGGATGGTCTTGTCCTCCTCCGCCAGCTTGACCAGGAGGTTCTTGATCTCAAGCATCGCTCACGTCGTCTCCGCTACTTGGGGGCCGCCCTCTTAGCCGGGGCGCGCCCCAGGGGGCATCAGGCCTTGTCGAGGCCCGAGCCCAACTCGACCTCGGTTGGATACAGCACGCCCATCCAATCGCATTCGCCTTTGGCAGCCTTGCCGTTCTTGGTGAACTCCACGAGGAACGCCTCGCCGGTGCCGAAGGTCTCCACCACGGTGCCTACGTCGCCCGTCCGCAGGGTGAAGCCCGGGGTCGTCTTCGACAGGGCATTGCGCTGCTTGCACTCCCGCTCGTCGATCTCCCGCCTCAGCTTCGCCGTCGTCGCCGCTACCATGAAATCCGCCGCATCACGCATCGTCTTGCTCCTTGCCTGCATGGCCCGATCGGCGCGCAATGCCGCCGTCCGGGGTTCCCTGGTCGTTTCCTCTGCTACCCCGCGGACCCGGGTTGGCTCCCGTTTCCCTGCTTGTTGGCCTTCACGGCGCTACTTTCCCCATCGCCAGTCCCATTGTCCATCGGTCTTGGCACGGGCGGAGCCGACAAAAACAGCGATCAGAACCGCGATAGCCAGAGCCCACACGGCAATTCGCGAGGCGCCGGCGCCGGTTCCGGGGCTCGGCTCCCACCCCAACAGAAGGTAGGAGGCCGCGACCAGCCCGATCGCAAATACGGCCGTGGCGGCCCAGCCCCTCCAATCGGCGGGCGTGGCGCCATAGCCGTGGCTCTTGGGCCTGAACCAGGGGTCGGTCATCCCACCGAGCCTTCCAGCGATACGCCGATCAATTTCTGCGTCTCGGCCATGAACTCCATGGGCAGCTGCTGCAGCACGTCGCGCACGAAGCCGTTGACGATCAGCGCCACCGCCTCCTCCGCCGACAGGCCCCGCTGCTGGCAGTAGAACAGCTTGTCGTCGGAGATCCTGGACGTGGTGGCCTCGTGCTCGAAGTGGGCCGACGAGTTCTTGGCCTCGATATAGGGCACGGTGTGGGCGCCGCACTTGTCTCCGATCAGGAGAGAATCGCAGTTGGTGAAGTTGCGGGCGTTGGTGGCCTTGCGGTGGGCGGAGACCAGGCCGCGATAGGTGTTGTTGGAGTGCCCGGCGGCGATGCCCTTGGAGATGATGCGGCTCGAGGAGTTCTTCCCCAGGTGGATCATCTTGGTGCCGCTGTCGACCTGCTGGTAGCCGTTGGAGATGGCGATCGAGTAGAACTCGCCGCGGCTGTTGTCGCCGCGCAGGATGCAGCTCGGGTACTTCCAGGTGATGGCCGATCCGGTCTCGACCTGGGTCCAGGAGATCTTGGAGTTGCGGCCGCGGCAGTCGCCCCGCTTGGTGACGAAATTGTAGATGCCGCCCTTGCCGTTCTTGTCGCCTGGGTACCAGTTCTGCACGGTCGAGTACTTGATCTCGGCGTTGTCGAGCGCGATCAGCTCCACGACGGCGGCGTGCAGCTGGTTCTCGTCGCGCATCGGCGCCGTGCAGCCCTCGAGGTAGGAGACGTAGGACCCCTTGTCGGCGATGATGAGGGTGCGCTCGAACTGGCCGGTCTGCTTCTCGTTGATGCGGAAGTAGGTGGAGAGCTCCATCGGGCAGCGCACGCCCTCCGGCACGTAGACGAACGAGCCGTCGGAGAACACCGCCGCGTTGAGCGAGGCGTAGAAGTTGTCGGATTGCGGCACCACCGACCCCAGATACTTCTTGACCAGCTCGGGGTGGTTGCGGACCGCCTCCGAGATCGCGCAGAAGATCACGCCGGCCTTGGCCAGCTCCTCCTTGAAGGTGGTGACGACGGAGACGGAGTCGAACACGGCATCGACGGCCACCCGCGAGCCGTTCGGCACGGCGGCGCCCTTCACGCCCGCGAGGATCTCGCGCTCCCTGAGCGGGATGCCGAGCTTCTCGTAGGTGCGCAGCAGCTCCGGGTCGACGTCGGCGAGGCTCTTGGGCCCCTCGGTCGATTTCGGCGCTGCGTAGTAGTATAGGTTCTGGAAATCGATCCTGGGGTAATGGACGTTGGCCCAGGTCGGCTCCGTCATGGTCTGCCAGCGCCGGAACGCCTCGAGCCGCCATTCCAGCATCCAGGCCGGCTCGCCCTTCTTTTCCGAGATGAAGCGCACGGTGCCCTCGTCGAGGCCCTTCGGCGCCTTCACGGTCTCGATCTTGGTCTCGAAGCCGTATTTGTACTGGTCGACGTCGATCTTGCGGACCTGATCGATCGTCTGCTGGACTGCTGGCATCTGCGTACTGTCCTTCCTACTTCGTCTCTAGCGTCACGCGACCGCGCGCTCGCGCCGTCCCGCGGCGATGCGGCCCCAGGCATCGAGGAATGCGGCCACATCGCGCTCCGTGCTGGCGTGGCCCAGGCTGATGCGGATGGCGGAGCGGGCAACCTCGGGGCCAAGCCCCATCGCCGCCAGCACGCGGCTGGCGCCGACCTTGCCCGACGAGCAGGCGGCGCCGGCGCTGACCGCGATGCCCTTGAGGTCGAGGGCGATGACGAGCGTCTCGGCGCTGCTGCCTGGCAACGCGAGGCTCGTCGTGTTGGGGAGCCGCTCGGCGTCCGCCGCCACGACGACGGCCTCGGGAGTGATCTCGCGCACCTGCGTCTCGAGCCGGTCGCGCAGGGCTCGCACCCGGTCCATCTGCGCGAGGTCCTCGCGCACCGCCTGGGCCGCCGCGCCGAACCCGGCGATGGCCGCCACGTTCTCGGTGCCGGCGCGGCGACGCCGCTCCTGGCCGCCGCCCGAGATCAACGCGGGCAGGCTGACCCCGTCGCGGATGACGAGAGCGCCCACGCCCTTTGGCCCGCCGAGCTTGTGGGCCGACAGCGTCAGGTAGTCGGCGCCGAGCGTGCGGAAATCGATGGTGATGCGGCCCGCTGCCTGCACGGCATCGGTGTGAACGGCGACGCCGCGTTCGCGCGCAAGGCGCACCGCGTCGGCCACAGGCTGCACGGCGCCGGTTTCGTTGTTGGCGAGCTGCAGGGCAACGAGCGTGCGCACGCCCTTGTCGGGCAGATGCCGCGCGATCGATCCTGTATCGACGACGCCGTCCTTCGAGACAGCCAGCTCCACGACCCGGGCGCCGGACCCCTTGGCCGGTGCCAGCACCGAGTCGTGCTCGATGCCGCTGAGTAGGATCGCCTCCCATTTAGCGGCAAGCGCGGCATTGTTGGCTTCCGTGCCGCCGCTGGTGAAAACGACCTCGGCGGGCTTGGCATTGACGAGCACCGCTACGCGCTCGCGCGCATCCTCGATGAGGCCCCTGGCGCGCCGGCCCTCGGCGTGGGGTGAGGAGGCATTGCCGACAACATCGAGCGCCGCGATGACGGCCGCACGCGCCTCCCGCCGCAGCGGAGCGGTGGCGTTCCAGTCGAGATATGTGCGCGCCCTGCTCATCGGCCGCTCATTCTCCGCCCGATTGTGTGGTCTGACCGGTCGTGTGAGCCCAGAACGGCAGGGCGCCGGAGCGAATGGCGAGCTTCTGGGCGGGGATGCCGTCGAGCACCTCCTGCAGGGTCACGCTTTCCAGGAAGGCAGCAATCTGGTCGCTCAAGGCGTCCCACAAGCCGTGCGTCAGGCAGCGCTCGCCCTGCATGCAGGGCTTGTCGGCCTCCCCGCTGCAGCGCGTCATGCGCATGTCCTCCTCGACCGCCATCATGACCTCGGCCACGGTGATGGAGGCCGCCGGCCGGCCCAGGCGGTAGCCGCCCGAGCGCCCGCGGGCGCTCTCGACCAGACCGGCCCGGCGCAGCTTCAGGAACAGCTGCTCGAGGTAGGCAAGCGAAATTTTCTGACGCTCGGCGATGGCCGGCAGCGGCAGTGCGCCCTCGGCGCCGTACTTGGCAAGATCGGTCATGGCCATGACCGCGTACCTGCCTCGGGTGTTCAGCTCCACGTCCCTGGCTCCTATCGAGGTGCGGCCGGCCCAGCTCCACGCCGCACTTGCAATCGCCACCCCTGCCCGTGCTATGTGACAGCCTCAGATGCTGCGAGGCACGAGCCTGCGAACAGATCGGAACGGCACAGAGCGCGCGCTCTTTCGAACTGTTCTAAAGTTAGCAGGATATATGGAAATTCCGAGCGCGCAAGTCAAGTATATTTGCTGCCTGCAAATGCCCGATCTGCGGCCCTGTGGGCGGCATCAGGCCAAGCTCAGCCCGCCCCGCGCGGGCATTTCCCTCCAACCCATCAGCTGAGAGCGCACGCGAGCATGCCAGAGCTCATCGTCAACGGGCCCGCCGGGCGCCTCGAGGCCCGCTACCATCACGAAGCCCGCGCCAACAGCCCGGTCGCCATCATCCTGCATCCGCACCCCCAGTTCGGCGGCACGATGAACAATCAGGTGGTCTACCACCTCTACTATCTGTTCGTTGAACGCGGTTTCTCGGTGCTGCGGTTCAACTTCCGCGGCGTGGGCCGGAGCCAGGGCTACTTCGACAACGGCCCGGGCGAACTGGCGGATGCCGCCTCCGCGCTCGACTGGCTGCAGCTGCAGAACCCGGACTCGCGCTCCTGCTGGATCGCCGGCGTATCGTTCGGCACCTGGATCGCCATGCAGCTGCTCATGCGCCGGCCCGAGATCGACGGCTTCATCTGCGTCGCCCCGCCCGCCAACCTCTACGACTATTCGTTCCTCGCGCCTTGCCCCTCGTCGGGGCTGATGGTCAACGGCGACAAGGACCGCGTCGTCCCCACCGCCTCGGTCGCCGAGCTGGCGGCAAAGACCAAGGTGCAGAAGGGCGTCAAGATCGAGCACGCCGTGGTGCCCGAGGCCAACCACTTCTTCCAGGACCGCATGGAGGACCTGATGGACGTGGTCGGCCCCTACCTCGACCGCCGCATCGTCGAAATCGACAAGGCGAAGGAAGAGTAGGCAGCGGCACCCTCTCGCAATTGGCGTCATCATTCCGGCGCCGCGCCGCCGGCGCAGCGCCTGCACGGGATGATGCTACTTGCTCTCCTGGGCGCGGCGCAATGCGGCGGCGAAGGCGCTCTCGGCCGGCGCCTGCGGTGACTGGCGCGGGCGCGGTGCGGAGCCCCGCTGCGGAGGAGGCGTGCTCGACTGTCGCGGGCCGGCGCCACGGTCGATGGCGCCCGACTTCATGGTGAGCGCGATGCGCTTGCGGGCGACGTCCACGTCCTTGACGCGCACCTTAACGATGTCGCCGGCCTTGACGACCTCGCGCGGGTCCTTGACGAACTTGTCCGACAGCTCGGAGATGTGCACGAGCCCGTCCTGGTGCACGCCGACGTCGACGAAGGCTCCGAACGCCGTGACGTTGGTGACGACGCCTTCGAGCTGCATGCCGGCCTTCAGGTCGGAGATCTTCTCGATCCCCTCCTTGAAGGTCGCCGTCTTGAACTCGGGCCGCGGGTCGCGGCCGGGCTTCTCGAGCTCGGCGATGATGTCGGTCACGGTCGGGATGCCGAAGGTGGCGTCGGCGAACGCTGCGGGTTTGAGCGTCTTCAGGAACGCCGCATCGCCGATCAGCGCCTTGAGCTGCCGCTGCGTCGTCTCCGCGATGCGCTCCACGATCGGATACGCCTCGGGGTGCACGGCGGAGGCATCGAGCGGGTTCTTGCCGTTCATGATGCGCAGAAACCCGGCAGCCTGCTCGAACGCCTTGGGACCAAGACGCGGCACCTTCTTGAGGGCCGTGCGCGTCTTGAAGGCACCGTTCTCATCGCGATAGGCGACGATGTTGGCGGCAAGCGTCTGCCCGAGCCCCGACACCCGCGCCAGCAGCGGCGCCGAGGCCGTGTTGACGTCGACGCCGACGCGATTGACGCAGTCCTCCACCACCGCATCGAGCGAGCGGGCGAGCCCGGCCTGGTCGACGTCGTGCTGATACTGGCCGACGCCGATCGCCTTGGGCTCGATCTTGACGAGTTCGGCCAGCGGGTCCTGCAGCCGCCGCGCGATGGAGACGGCGCCGCGCAAGCTGACGTCGAGGTTGGGGAACTCGTTGGCGGCGAGCTCGGAAGCCGAATAGACGGAGGCGCCCGCCTCCGACACCATCACCTTGGTGAGCTCGAGCTGGGGCATCTTGGCGATCAGCTCGGCGACGAGCTTGTCGGTCTCGCGGCTGCCCGTGCCGTTGCCGACGCTGACGAGATCGACCTTGTGCTTTGCGCACAAGGAAGCAAGCGTTGTGAGTGCGCCCACCCAGTCGCGCCTGGGCTCGTGCGGGTAGATGGTGGCGGTCTCGACCAGCTTGCCGGTAGCGTCGACGATAGCGACCTTGACGCCTGTGCGCAGGCCCGGATCGAGCCCCATGGTGACGCGCGGGCCGGCCGGCGCCGCGAGCAGGAGGTCCTTCAGGTTCTGCGAGAACACGGCCGTCGCCTCGGCGTCGGCGCGCTCCTTGAGGCGGGCCAGCAGGTCGTTCTCGAGCGAGGGTGCGAGCCGCGCCTTCCAGGCGAGACGCACGGTCTCGGCAAGCCAGCCGTCCGCCGGCCGCCCGCGCTCGGCGATGTTGAAGGCCGAGCGTATCTTGAGCTCGGCCGGATGCGGCTTGCCCTCCTCGTGCGCGACGTCGAGGTCGAGCGAGAGCACACCCTCGTTGCGGCCGCGCAGCATGGCAAGCGCCCGGTGCGAGGGCATGTCCTGGATGCGCTGGCCGAAGTCGAAGTAGTCGGAGAACTTGGCGCCCTCCTGCTGCTTGCCCTTCTGGATCTTGGAGGTGAGCACGCCCTCGCCCCATTCCCACTCGCGCAAGGTCCCGACCACGGTTGGCGCCTCAGCGATGCGCTCGATCAGGATGTGGCGGGCGCCGTCGAGGGCGGCCTTGGCATCGGCCACGCCTTTGTCGGCGGCAACGTACTTGGCGGCCTCGGCCGCTGGATCGAGTGCCGGATTCTTCAGTAGCGTCTCGCTCAGCGGCTCGAGGCCCGCCTCGCGCGCCATCTGCGCCTTGGTGCGACGCTTGGGCCGGTAGGGGGCGTAGAGGTCCTCGAGCTCGACCTTGGTCTCCGCGCCGCTGATCGACCGCGCCAGCTCCGGCGTCAGCTTGCCCTGCTCCTCGATGCTTTTCAGCACGGTGGCGCGCCGATCCTCGAGCTCGCGCAGATAGCCGAGACGCTCCTCGAGCTTTCTCAGCTGCGTGTCGTCGAGGCCGCCCGTCTTCTCCTTGCGGTAGCGGGCGATGAACGGGACCGTCGCGCCCTCGCCAAGGAGGTCGACGGCCGCCGTCACCTGCCCGACCTGCACGCCGAGCTCGGAGGCGATGCGCGCGTTGATCCTGTCCATGCTCACCTCTCGTGCTTCACGCCTCGCCACGCGGGGCGCCGTTAGATGGGCGATTCTCGATTGCTTCGGTAGGCAGCCCTTGGCTTTGTCCCAGGCCGCGTTGTACCCCAGGCTGCGGCGCCACGCGACGCCGCAGCTCTTCGCGCCGCACACATCGGCGCGGCTCTATGCGCTAGTCGTCGTGCGGCTCGATCGCGGGACCAAGCCCGCGGGTTCGCCGCACGCACGCGTCGCTGGGCCCTAGCCAACCTTGCCCAGGATCGCGCCCATATCGGCCGACGAGAACGCCCGCAGCGTCTGCGTGCGAATGTTGCCGGCCTGGGCGAGCGTCAGGCCGAGCGCGGTGATGACCGTGTCGTCGGGCGCATCCACGGTCGCCACGATGTCGTAGCGGCCGAGCGTCCAGTAGATGTCCTTGACGCTGGCTCCCTTCGACTTGGCCAGCTCCTTGAAGGCGTCAGCCCGCTTGGTCGTGTCCTTGACGTTCTTGACGCCCTGATCGGTGAAATTCGCGAGCACGATATACGTAGCCATGGGCGGTACTCCTCTGAGAGCCCCCCGAGCCGAAACGAGGCATTCTACTGCAGTTGCGGGGCCGGCCACAGACCTTTTCTTGCCGGCTGCACCCGCCTCACAACTCGATGCCGCGCTTTTTCAGCTCGCGCCGCGCCTCGGCCTCGATCTCGCGGCCGATCGCCGAGCCCCAGCGCTGGCCGAGCGTCATCGCCTGGCGCGACATCTCCGGCTGGATGGCTATGAACCTGGCGCCGACCGGCGATTTGTAGAAAGCCACGATCGCGGTCATGTCCTCGGCCGAGAGCTTCTCGGCGTAGAGCGCGGCGATCTGATCGATCAGCTCGCCCTTGCGATCGACGAACTTGACAGCGACCTGCTTGAACACCTCGCGGATCTCGTCGGCCTTGTCGGGAGCCACCGCCACGAACGCCTCGCCCAGGCGCTGTGCCAGCACCGGCATCACCTCGTTAAACTGCTTGGCGACGCCGGCCACCTCCATCAGCTCGCGCGCCGCCGCGAGGCGAGCCGGATCGGGCAACTGCGCACGCAGCGACGCCGGGGCCGAGAGCAACGCCGCGACGAAGGCGGCAATGAGTAGCGCGCGCTGGAGCATATTCGATCCTTCTGCCGGGTCTGCGAGGTGCGAAGGCCTATCGGCCCTTTGCGGCGGGATCGCGCGCGATCTCGACGACGCCGTCGGGTCCCGCGACGATCGCGAGATCGGCCATGCCGAGGAACAGGCCGTTCTCCACCACGCCCGGCACTCGCTTCAGTGCCGCGTCCAGCTTCTCGGGCTCGCCGATCCTCCCGAACAGGCAGTCGAGGATGTGGTTGCCGCCATCGGTCGTGAATGGCTGCCCGTCCTTGGCGAGACGCAATCTGATCTCGCCCTTGCATCCCGCCTCGGCTGCGACGCTCTCGACCATGCGGCGCGTGGCGGCAAGGCCGAAGCGCACCACCTCCACCGGGAGCGGAAACTTGCCGAGCGTCGCCACCCGCTTGGAGGCATCGGCGATCACGATCATGCGCTTGGAGGCAGCCGCCACGATCTTCTCGCGCAGCAGCGCGCCGCCGCCGCCCTTGATGAGCCGCAGCTTGTCGTCGAGCTCATCGGCGCCGTCCACGGTGAGATCGAGAGCCGGCGTCTCATCCAGCGTGGTCAGCGGTATGCCGAGCCGCTCGGCCTGCACGCGCGTCGCCTCGGAGGTCGGCACGCACAGCACCTTCAGTCCGGCTTTGACGCGCGCGCCCACCAGGTCGACGAACTTCACCGCCGTCGAGCCGGTGCCGAGCCCGAGCCGCATGCCGTCGCGGACATAGTCGAGCGCGCGCTCGGCCGCCTGCTGCTTCCACAAGTCGGCGCTCACAGGCCGCCCATCAGCATGTACTTGATCTCGAGGAACTCCTCGATGCCGTGGTGGGAGCCCTCGCGGCCCAGGCCCGACTGCTTATAGCCGCCGAAGGGAGCGACCTCGTTGGAGATGATGCCCTCGTTGATGCCGATGATGCCGCACTCCAGCGCCTCGGCGACGCGCCACACCCGGCCGACGTCGCGGGCATAGAAGTAGGCGGCGAGCCCGAACGGGGTGTCGTTGGCCATGGCGATGACCTCGGCCTCGGTCCTGAACTTGAAGAGCGGGGCGACCGGCCCGAACGTCTCCTCGCGCGCCACCATCATCGCTTGCGTCACGTTGGCGAGGATAGTGGGCTCGTAGAAGTTGCCGCCTCGGGGGTGGCGCTTGCCCCCCAGAACCACCTTGGCCCCGTGCTTGAGGGCATCCGCGACGTGCTCCTCGACCTTCTCGATGGCCGCCTTGTTGATCAGCGGCCCCGTCGTGACGCCCTCCTCGGTGCCCGCCCCGACCTTCATCTTCCTCACCTCGGCGGCCAATTTCTCCGCGAATTTGTCGTAGACGCCCTCCTGCACGTAGATGCGGTTGGCGCACACGCAGGTCTGCCCGGCGTTGCGGTACTTGGAGGCCATGGCGCCGGCCACGGCCTTGTCGAGGTCGGCATCGTCGAACACGATGAAGGGGGCGTTGCCGCCAAGCTCCATACCGAGCTTCTTCACCGTCGGCGCGCACTGCGCCATCAGCTTGGCGCCGACCTCGGTGGAGCCCGTGAAGGTGAGCATGCGCACGTCGGGGTTCGACGTCAGCTCCTTGCCGATCGCGCTCGCCTTGCCGGTGATGACGTTGAACACGCCCTTGGGGATGCCGGCGCGCTCGGCCAGCACGGCCAGCGCCAGCGCGGTCAGCGGCGTCTCGGAGGCGGGCTTGCATACGACCGTGCAGCCGACCGCCAGCGCCGGGGCCACCTTGCGCGTGATCATGGCGGCGGGGAAGTTCCACGGCGTGATGGCCGCCACCACGCCGACGGGCTGGCGGATGACGACGATGCGCGCGTCCGCCTTGAAGGTCGGGATGGTCTCGCCGTAGACGCGCTTGGCCTCCTCGGCGAAGAACTCGACGAACCCCGCGGCGTAGACGATCTCGCCCTTGGCCTCGGCCAGCGGCTTGCCCTGCTCGTTGGTGAGCAGCAGCGCCAGCTCGTCGGCGTACTCGATCATCAGGTCGAACCAGCGGCGCACCAGCTTGGAGCGCTCTTTTGCCAGCATCTTCGACCAGGCCGGCAGCGCGCGGTTGGCGGCCTCGACGGCGGCACGCGTCTCGGCCTCGCCGAAGTCGGGCACGCGCGCCATGATGTCGCCGGTCGCCTTGTTGGTGACGGGCAGCTTGGGCTCGCCGATCCACTGGCCGTCGACGTAGCACTTGTTCCTGGCGAGGGTGATGGTGGGCTTGTCCATGAACGCCTCCACAAGTTGGGGCCCTGGGCGGGCGATGGAACTCTGTCGGATTTGTCTAGGCCCGCCGGCTTTCGCAGGCAAGACCATGGAATGAGGCCGGCGATGGGATCAAACCCTCCATCGTCGCCCTCCCGGGGCCAGACCCCTTCCGGCGCACGTCAAACACGAATAGCTTGCGCCCGTTCCGCAGAATCGACGAGCCCATGCCCCTCGACCTCAGCGACACCACCATCGTCTTCGACCTCGACGGCACCATCGTCGATACGGCGCCGGACCTGACCGCCGCCACCAACCATGCGCTGGGGCTCGTCGGCCTGGCGCCGGTGACGGTGGCGGAGCTGCATCCCTTCATCGGCCACGGCTCCAAGGCGATGATCGAGGCCGGCCTCAAGTTTCGCGGCCGCGGCGTCGCCGAGGACGAGGCCGCGCGGCTGCACAAGGCCTTCCTCGCCTTCTACGCCGCCAACATCGCCGTCGGCAGCCGCCCCTATGCTGGCGTGCCGGAGCTGCTCGACCGGCTCGCCGCCGGCGGCGCGCGGCTGGCGGTGTGCACCAACAAGTACGAGGGCCTTTCCAGGGAGCTGCTCGGCGCGCTCGGTCTCGCAGCGCGTTTCGGCGCCGTCGCGGGACGCGACACGTTCGCCGTCTGCAAGCCCGATGCGGGCCACCTCACGGGCACGATCGAGATGGCGGGCGGCCGGCGCGAGCGCGCGGTCATGGTCGGCGACAGCGCCACCGACTTCGCCACCGCGCTGGCGGCGAGCGTGCCGGCGATCGGCGTCACCTTCGGCTACACGCCGCGCCCGGTGCGCGAGCTTGCCCCGGAGATGGGGGTCGCGGAGGTTATCGATCACTTCGGCGAGTTCTTGCCCGCGCTCGATCGCTGCCTGCGGCTGTTGCCGGTGCGGACCTGATCGGGCAATCGGTCGCCGACACATGTTCATGAGGAGTCCATCATGAGCGGCACGACGCGCAAGGCCCGCTTCGCCCGCATCTGGCGCGGCCGCACCACCCGCGACAACGCCGATATCTACGAGCGCTACTGGCTCCAGACCGGCATCGATCCCCTGCTCGCCAGGGGTGCGATCGAGGTGCAGATGCTGCGCGACGACCGCGAGACGGAGACGGAGTTCATGACCATCTCCACTTGGGAGAGCATCGAGGCCATGATGAGCGGACGGGGCGGCGACCCCTATCACGCCCATCACCTCGACCGCGATCGCAAGCTGCTGATCGAGCTGCCCGAGCGCGTGCAGATCCTCACCATC
>Ga0247825_10002110_pt1 | contig 13135 bp, 14 predicted proteins | sample 13C_Vanillin_Day_FD_194413 | JGI IMG/M metagenome (GOLD analysis project Ga0247825, IMG submission 194413) | Soil microbial communities from agricultural site in Penn Yan, New York, United States - 13C_Vanillin_Day48 | ecosystem: Environmental > Terrestrial > Soil > Agricultural land | place...
CCTTGTCCGTCGTACGCTTGATCGTGCCGCGATTGTTAGTCATGTCAGGCCTCTCAGTAAGTGCAGGGACGCACCTTTTCACAATGAGCTTCGATGAGGGCTGACCACCGAGTGAGATCGCGGATGGGACCAGTACTCAGGAAAGCGTGAGCCGACAGTATGCGCCAGTGCCGCGGAATATGCCAGGCAAGAGCCCGGCCACCTGTCAACTCATCGCTGGGACGCGGAATCCAGTCGCTGACGCTGTTCGGCGAGCCACTGATGGCTCACGACACCGAGATCACGGTCTTTAGATCGTCGATACTTTGACCAGACGACAAAGGACACAAGTCCAGCGATGGCAATCGCGGCCCATACGATAGTCACTTGGCGGACCGTGAGCCTCGAAGAGGCTCAGCGCGGCGTTCAAAGGCGACCGTCCGGGCCAGGAGGTTCGGTCGGGCCGTCCTACCGGCCAGGACCCAGGCGTCTGAACACGATGACTTGTCCGAGTCTCGGTCCGTGCTCGTCCACCACTCATGCTCGACACGCGCGGAATCTGGCAGCGCGCAGCCGAGCAGATCTTCAAGCTGCCCGAAGGTGAGAACGACGCTGTCGGCGTACCGATTCGCGAGGTAATCGTGGAGCGGCACGTACTTGTTGGGGACCTTGACTGCCCTTCCAAGTGCTGTGCCCAAATGCCGCTCCGCCGCGGGCGCGTCGGATCTCATCATATTTCGCACGATCAATTCCCGCCCCTTGATCCACTTCCACATAACCATCATGAGGTGAACCTCGGTTCGCAGTCAGACTGCGACCCACGTCTCGAGTTTGGTGAGATTGACGCCGACGCTGCATTGACCCGCACGTGGGCACACGTAGATGGTTGACCCGTTTTTTGTCTCACTCAACCGTCGTTGCAATTTCGTTTGTGGCTGATGACAGACCGGGCACTGGTGAGGAGACGTCGGACTTTCGTTGGAGGTCCGCATGGTGAGCCCTCATGCACCGATTCGAGCCGAGACTGGAGAGGGATTTCCGCACCAGCCACTTTGATGAGGCTGGCGGCCGGTGCCGGCCGGGAGGCTCAGGAAAGGAAGTCCATTGTACGTCAGGGCCGAGCTGAGCGCATAGGCAGGCTATTATTAGCCTGAGCTTCCTACTAAACGATCGTCGGAAACGTTGTCATAATCATCGCTCTACGGGAGCGGAGCGGACCCCTGACAGAAAGAAAGACTGAGATGCCGGAGACGACGACAATGACCTCGAGGTCGAGAACACGCAGGCGAATGACGCTGGTGGCAGCGTTAGTTATGTGCATGGTGTTCGGAGTCTCGATTGCCCCGGCGGCCGCACAACAAACCACTCTCGAAGTCCTGTCCTTCCTGCTAACGAATCGAACAATCATCACCGGCGATTTCGACCGCGACGCGCAGGCCGCTGCCGCCACTCGCGACACGATTGCGACGTTCGTGGCTCAGGAACTTTCGACGCTGCCCGTGTCCTCGTCCTCTGGAGGCTTTGCCTACCGCATCGACAGCACCCTCGGCGCCGCGGTTCGAGCGAGCGACAGCTTCGGCACGTTCTACACGGAGCGATCGCTCACGGCGGGTCGCCATCGAGCCTCGTTTGGCATCGGATACCAGAACACGCTCTACAACACGATCGACGGATACGATCTACGAGACGGCACGCTGGTCTCGACGGCAGCCACGCTGAACGATCAGCAGTTCGACGCCGAGACGATTACCCTGCGAATTCGCACCGACGTCATGACGCTCACTGGTAACTATGGGCTCACCAATCGACTCGATGTCGGTTTAGCCATTCCATTCGTTCGAATGAACCTGCAGGGAGAGCGCGTCGACACCTATCGGGGTGAGTCGTTCTTCCAGGCGACGGGATCGGCGTCGGCGTCCGGGCTTGGCGATATGGTCATGCGCCTCAAGTACAACGTGTTCGACAGGGGCGCCAGCGGCGTGAGCCTTGGGCTCGAGACTCGTATTCCCACGGGCGACGAGGACAATCTCCTCGGCGCTGGAGAGTTCAGCTTTGCGCCGAGATTTATCGGCTCTGTCGAGGGCGACACCGTCGGATTTCACGGTGAGTTGTCGTACACCCTGAACACGGATACGAATGCGTTGGGGTACGGGGGAGCGCTGACGATTGCGGCCACGCCTCGGTTCACCATCGTCGGAGAACTCTTTGGACGCAGGTACGACGGATTGGGACGACTCACGTCGACGACAGTTCCTCATCCTCGTCTCGCCGGCGTCGCTACTACCCGGCTCACGGGAGTCGAAGAGACCACCGATCGCCTGCTGCTGATCGGAGGGGTCAAATGGAACGTGACGGGCACATGGCTCCTTACCGCGAACGTGCTGAGGCCGCTTACAGACGACGGCCTCAACGCGGGCTGGGTTCCGACAGTCGCGTTCGATTACTCATTCGGCAGTTGATGTCGAGGACGATCGATGGCCCAGCCACTATCGGAACACGACGAAGACTTTGGTTCGCTAGACGACTTCGCGCCTGAGGAGCCGGCCGTCGAGGCGAGACACGCCGACTTCGCGCCTGAGCAGCTGGCCGTCGACTTCGCGCCTGAGCTGCTGGCCGTCCAGCCGATACACGCCGACCTCGAGCCGGTCGCATTGCAGCCCGCAGACACCCGGCGCGACGCGGGAGACGCTCGCTCCTGGTTCGGCGGAATTCTCGTACTGCTCATCTTCGGAGGCGTATGGCTTGGCTTACGGGCGATCCCGCCATCAGCGGCTCCCAGTGAAATGACGGCGGAAAAGATCGCCTCTTCGACGGTGGAGCGGCAGCCGATAGAAGCACCTGGGATCGTACCCGCCGTTCCTCCATCATCCCAACCCGATCGGGCAGTTTCCGTCGATCGCAGCGCGCTGCCCGTCGAGAAACCGCGGCCGGCACCCGTCGAGAAACCGCGGCCGGCGCCCGTCGAGAAACCGCGGCCGGCACTCGTCGAGAAACCGCGGTCGGCGCCCGTCGAACAACCGCGGTCGGCGCCCGTCGCTGGTTCCCCAGGCAAGGTCGTAGATAGGCCGGCTCCGCCGCCATCGCCTGCCGATGCGTCGCAGGTCAGTCCTCCAATGCCTCGTCCCGCGACAGCGCCAGCCCCGAGTCCGCCGCTTCCGGTGCCTACTGGCGAAGAGGTTCCATCGGCACTCGTGGCCGCCCCTGAACCTGCTCCTGCGGCACCGCCAGCGGCGACGGAGCCAAGCCCCCCGGGAGCGGCGTCGCGTTCAGGAGGGGAGGATGCGGACAGAGTCGCCATTCAGGATCTTCTTGGAAGGTATCGCACGGCCTTCGGCGATCTGGATGTTGCCGGCGTACGGCAGGTGTGGCCGTCAGTGAATCAGCGATCGCTCGAGAGAGCGTTTCGCCAGTTGGAAGGACAGGACCTCTTCTTTTTCTCCTGCACCATCGGCGTTGCTGGCAGGCGTGCCGAAGCCGCTTGCGTCGGCAGCAGCACGTTCATCCCATCAGTCGGGAATCGTTCGCCACAGTCCGGGCCTAGCCAGTGGAACTTCAAGCTTAGCAAGACGTCCACCGGGCCATGGCTCATCGAAGAGGCACAAGCGCGATAAGGCATGCATAGCGACGATAAGTTTCGATTTCTCGAGGGCTGCTGGAGCACGCTATGCTTAGGGCACGCGCGCAGTTCATCGACGGACGTCGCCATGAATCGTCACAGACGCTTTCTGTGCACGCTGCTGGCCCTTCTTCCGTTTATTGCTGGCGGAGTGGCCGCCTGCTCATCCTCATCCTCTAGCGTCACCAGCGGGCCGACGTCGGCAAAGTGCCAGGTGACGGTCGGCGCGCTCGGCCCCGTTGTGGCCTCTGGTGGCACGGCGTCGGTTCCCGTAACGGCTCCCCAGGAATGCGGCTGGGAGGCGACGACGCCGGCCACGTGGATAACGGGCCTGGCGCCCAGCTCTGGACAGGGCACGGCCATGCTGGAATTTCAGGTGGCCCCCAATCCCGCTCCCGTCGCTCGTGAAACCGACGTCCTCATCAACCAGGAGCGCGTCCACGTCTCACAGGACGCGGCGCCGTGTGTCTACACGATCGCGCCGAACCACCAGACCGTCCCGGCCGCCGGAGGGCCCGGCACAATAAACGTCACGACGCTGACCGGGTGTTCCTGGAACGCCGTCGCCGACGTGCCGTGGATCACGATCACGGGCGCCGCCTCAGGAAACGGAAACGGCGCGATCACGTTCAGTGCGGCATCGAACGGGGGCGCGCAGCGGGATGGGACCGTGGCGATAGCGGGCCAGGTGGCGACGATTAGCCAGCCGGCGCCGGTTACGCCAGCACCGGGTCCGAGCCCGAGCCCAGGTCCAAGTCCGAACCCGAGCCCGAGTCCGACTCCGACTCCGAACCCAAGCCCCAGCCCAGAGCCAGCACCGTCTCCCACGCCGCCGCCCTGTACCTATGCGATTAGTCCCACGACCTACGCAGCGAGCCCGGGTGGCGGAGCGGGGCCGACCGTCAGCGTTTCTGCGGCGAACGGGTGCACGTGGACCGCGGCCAGCAACGACTCTTGGATCACGATCACGTCCGGAGCGAGTGGCAGGGGCAATGGCTCGGTCGCGTTCTCAGTGGCGTCCAACCTTTCCAACGCCAGGAGTGGATCGCTCACGATCGCGGGGCAGACGTTCTCCGTGCAGCAGGCCCCCTGTACCGATGGAATTAGTCCCACTACCCACGCAGCGAGCCCGGGTGGCGGAGCGGGGCCGACCGTCAGCGTTTCTGCGGTGAACGGGTGCACGTGGACCGCGACCAGCAACGACTCTTGGATCACGGTCACGTCCGGAGCGATTGGCAATGGCAATGGCTCGGTCACGTTCTCCGTGGCGTCCAACCCTTTCAACGCCAGGAGTGGATCGCTCACGATCGCGGGGCACACGTTGTCCGTGCAGCAGGCCGCCTGTACCTATGCGATTACTCCCACTACCTACGGAGCGAGCCCGGGCGGCGGAGCGGGGCCGACCGTCACCGTTTCTGCGGTGAACGGGTGCCAGTGGACGGCGGCCAGCAACGACTCTTGGATCTCGATCACGTCCGGAGCGAGTGGCAATGGCGATGGTTCGGTCGCGTTCTCCGTGGCGTCCAACCCGTTCAACGTCAGGAGTGGATCGCTCACGATCGCGAGGCAGACGTTCTCCGTGCAGCAGGCCACGAGCTGCGTCTTTACGCTCAATCGTTTAGTCATCAGTTTTCCAACGAACCCCGGAGCGGAAGTGACGCGTACAGTCAGCGTCACTGCCTCGGGGCCATTGTGTAATTGGACAGCCACGACCAGCACACCGTGGATCACGATCGTTTCCGGAGCGAGCTCAAGTGGTGACGGCATTGTGCGGTTCTCCGCGACACCTAACACTGGAGCCCCCCGTCTCGGAACGATCGTGGTTGCGGGCCAGACAGTCACCGTGGACCAGTAGCCACGCAAATCAGTAAGGAGCAGGGATGCGCGTGAGGTCTCTTCCGTGGGTTCTGGTGTTGGCGTACGCCACCGCCGCCGGTGCGCAGTCGGCGACGATCGAGTTCGACGTCACCGGTGAGCACAGGCTGACAACGGGCGACACCGCGGAGTCCGCTCGACAACTGGCGCTCGTTGACGCTCGCCGCAAGGCCTGGGAAACAGCCTTTCTCCGGCTACAGGACCGCTCCGACGTGAAGGCACTTCGTCTGACACAAGACCAGACCGAGGCCTTCGTTCCGATCGTGCTCGAGCTCCGGGAAGAGCACGGACAGAACTTCAATAACCCGCGAACGGTGCAGGTCCGACTGCACGGCCAGATGAACACCGGCGATGTGACCCGGCGCATGGCGGGCCTGCGGAACGATCAGGATGCCAGCTTCGATGTTGTCGAGGCGTGGACCGAGACACAACAGGTCCATCGTCAACTCGCAAGCCAGACACAGCTCCGCACGAACATGCCGAATGGCAAGGCGTCCGCCGTCGTTGACGATCAGCTCGAGACGATCGCGATGCTCAATGCGAAGCACACTGCGGCGCTGGCATCAGCGGCGCTGGCTCGCACGGAGCCCAGTGCGATTGGCGGGCGCACGCCATCCGATGAAGGTCGTGAGCGGGCGCTGGAGCTTGCCGAATCCGCGCTCTCGTTGTCACCGGATTCACCTGACGCGCACGACGTGATGGGCGATATCCTGGTGGATGCGCTCGAGCCTGAGGCCGCGGAAGACGAATTCAGAAAGGCGCTGTCGGTGCGAGCCGATTCAAGCTCCGGTCGAACGAAGCTCGCAGAAGCCCTGCGTCTCCAGGGGAAGTTCGACGAAGCAGTCATGGAGTTGCGCGAGGTGGTTCGAGTGGAGCCCGGCTTCGCGCGAGCGCATAGCGGACTCGGGTTGGCGCTGCGTGCGCAGAGCAAGTTGCCGGAAGCCGTCGCCGCCTACGAGGAGGCGATTCGCCTCGATCCCGATCTCATCGATGCGCGCAATGGCATCGCGGTCGCGCTGGCCAATCAGGGCCGGCTCGAGGATGCAGTCGCGCAGTTCCGCGAGATCATTCGCGTCGATCCTGACTCGACCATCGGATACTACAACCTCGCATATGCGCTGGCCGACCTCGATCGCGACGTCGAATCCGCGGCTGCGCTGAGAGAGGTCATTCGTATCAACCCGAACCACTACAACGCCCACTACAACCTGGGCGAACTGTTTCGTCTCGAGGGCAAGTTCGACGAGTCAGCGAAACGGTTTCGAGAGTACCTGCGGCTCGCGCCGGATACGCCGCAGAACCAGCGCAATATCGAGCGCGCCAGAGGCTTTGTTCAGAAGTTCGAGGATCCCCTGGAGCCGTAGCGGCAGGAGTGCCTAGCGGAGAATTTCACACTCTCCGTAGTACTGCTCGGGACTCGACGTCGTATTGGGAAGCGGCACGGAGAAGTATTCGTGCCGTGAGTGGACCGCCTTGAACTTACCCCCGTTCGCACCTGCTTCGAATACTGTCGTCGTGTAGAGCGGTCCGGTGCGGAATGACTGCATGAGGTGCAGGTACCCTTCGGCCAGCCGCACGGTCACCTCGGAGCCGACTGATCCGTTTCTCAGTTGCGCGAGCCCGGTGTCGATGTCGATGGACTCGAATCGGAGCACCAGGGTCGTTGATGTGACGACCGCGTCCAGCGGTCCCGCCTTCGTCGATGTGCTGACCGCCGCACGTGGGAACGAGCATCGCAAGCTCTTTGCATCGGCGATGCGAGCCTGCGCACCGGCGAGAACCGGCGACCATGACACGGTCAGCGCCACGGCGATGACGGCGACGATCGAGGCACTTTTCACTCGCATGCTCACGACGATATCCCATCCAGTCTCGGCCCGCTCCTTGACTCCCCGGTTGGCGTCGTCAAGAATCAGCCTGTGCCACGTCGGGCCCTTGCAACCGTCCTAGCTGTTGCAGTCCAGGTGAGCGCCTTCACCGCTCCGATGGCACACGTCCATCTGGACAACCACGAGACTGCCCATCACCACGCGCGGGAGATGCACGCGCATCTCGCGAGCCATGGTGCAGCCACACGACCGGTCGACCTCCTCGTTCCGAGCCTCAGTGATGACGATGGCGACGAACGAGTGCTGTCGGTTTCCGGTTTCATTGCCACGAGCGTCGACTCATTTCCGGGAGTGGCTGCGATCCCGGTCGAGATGGCGATCGTCATTCCAGACGACGTGACGACCAGCCGCATACCCGTTGTGTCGCACGGTCACGATCCGCCGAGTCTCTCCGCCACACCTTCTCGCGCCCCGCCTTCCTCACCTGCCTGTTAACGCGGCCGTCAGGCCGTCGTCCCGGTATTTTTCTGTCGATTAAAGGAGTCCTATGCGGACACGCTCGTGGCGCGTGGCCGTGACACTGCTGTTCTTCAGCGTGCCGGCCGCGAGTCAAACCGTCATTTCGGAGGCAAATGCCCTCGCGAGGCTTTCTACGGACAGCCCGCGTGTGCGCGCGATTCGCGCCTCTGTGGAACTCGTGCGCGCAGAGGCGACCGCGGCTGGCCGATGGCCAAACCCTCGCTTCACCTACAACCGCGAGTCGGTTTCGGGGGTCACCGAGAACATGGTGACGGTTGCACAGGCTCTTCCGATTAGTGGCCGGCGCGACCTGGAGGTGAGTGCTGCGTCTGCGCTTGCGGACGCGCGCGCCAGGCGCGCGGACGAAGAGATCCGACGTGTGAGGGCCGACCTTCGTTCGGCGTACGCCGACCTGGTGTCCGCGCAAACACGGGAGTCGGCGCTATCGAGATCGCGCGATCGACTGCATGAGCTTGCGGAAGTGCTCGCGAAGCGGGAGTCCGCTGGAGACGCAGCGGGCTACGACCGCCTCCGCGCCGATCGAGAGGTCATGGACGTGGAAGGCGAGTGGTCGCTGGCGCGTGCCGATCGTGCGCGCGCACAAGCCGCGCTTGCCGCGTTCTTCGTCGACTCTGGCGATGCGATGGCTCTGGTCGCAGTTGCTCCTGACGTGTCCCCGAGACCAGGCCTGCCGACCCTCGAAGAGTTGATGAATCGAGCCGGGTCGGTCCGCGGAGAGACGGCAGCGTTGCGACAGGAGATCGAGTCGGCGCGATTCGCAGAGCGAGCCGCCTCTCGGCGACTGGTTCCAGATCCTGAGATCGTCGCGGGCTCGAAGTCATCGAACTTCGCCGGCGGCGACGTGGGCGGCGTCTTTAGCGTTCACGCCTCTCTGCCGCTCTTCGACCGCGCGCAGCCAGAACATGCCGTGGCAGAAGCGCGCATGGTTCAGGCAGAGGCGAGCGCTGCGGCGTTTCAGGTGGCGTTGCGCGCACAGATCGTCGCGTTGCGCGTAGTGGTGCTCGAGCGTCGAGAGGCTGCGGATCGCTACCGCGCCGCCGCCACGCAAGGTTCAGACGTCCTCGAGCGGATCGCTCGCGTGAGTTACGACGCGGGTGAGCGGGGAATCTTGGAACTGCTCGACGCGTATCGCTCAGGGGCGTCCGCTCGTGTGCGTTCCGCGAATCTCGATGCGGCGGTGCGTCAAGCCGAGATCGAATTGGAATTCGTCAGCGGTTGGGAGATCCAGTGATGGCTATCCGATTCGTTGGAACGCTCGCCCTCGCGCTCGTCGTGACTGCCGGTTGCAGTCGTGGCGCGACAGCACCGCCCGCAGCGACCGAGTCCGAAACGCTCGATGTCACGAGTTGGACGGAGCAGACCGAGCTCTTCATGGAGCACCCTCCTCTCGTCGCAGGCCAGACGGTCAGATTCGCGGTGCACCTCACGCGTGTCGCCGACTTCAGCGCGCTGAACGCCGGCCGGCCATCAATGGAGATGACACCTGAAGGCGCCGGGTCCGCTGTGACTCTTCCTGGCTCCGATCCTCTGCGACCCGGAGCGTTCCGCGTGGAAGGAACGCTGCCCGCGGCAGGTCGCTATCGCTGGGCGCTCCTGGTCAACGCTCCTGGCTTGTCAGATCGACATGACCTTGGAGTGACAACGGTGTTCGGCGACGAAGCCACTGCTGTGGCTGATGCGCAGAAGCAGCCCGATGCGGATCCCGCAGCCATCGCGTATCTGAAAGAGCAGCAGTGGACCAATCCGTTCGCAACGACCCAGGTTCGAGTCGGCGAAGTACGAGCGTCGATCCGCGTTCCAGCAGCGATCGAGCCGGTGACAGGCGGCGAGGCGATCGTGTCTGCTCCTGCAAACGGACGATACGCGTCGGTTGAGCTGCCGTCTGTCGGCGATCGTGTATCCGCCGGGCAAATCCTGGGACGCCTCGAGCCGCGCCTCGCCGAAGGTGGCGACGACAGGGCCACCCTCGCGGCGGCGGTGACCGAGAGTCAGGCAACGCTCGACGCCGCGCGTGCCGATCTCATTCGCGCCGAACAGTTGCTGACCGAGCGAGCCGTTCCCGCTCGACGCGTCGACGATGCCCGGCGTGCGGCCGCGATTGCGGAGGCACGACTGACGGCCGCTCACGCCAGGCTGGCGCAGCGGGATCAGGTGCTTGGCAGCGGTGGAAGCGCAGCGTCAGGCAATGCGTTCGTGCTGCGCGCGCCGATTGCTGGCCGCATTGTCGAAGTGACCGCCGCACTCGGTGCGTCGTACGACGAAGGTAAGGCACTCTTCCGGATCGTACGGACGGATCGTGTTGAGTTGCAGGCGCAGGTGCCACCCAATGAGGCGCCGCTCTCTCAGGCCATTTCAGGCCTTGCGTTCGAAGTGCCTGGCCGCGCGGATCCCATCGAGCTCAAGCCCGATCACGTTCACGACGCCGGCGTGATCGACCCGAACACTCGCGCGCTGCCAGTGCAGATCGAGGTCGACAACAAGAGCAGCCAGCTGCTCATCGGCCAGACTGGAACCGCCATCATCCATACGGGCAGGACGCAGAAGGTCCCGGTGGTGCCTCGCGATGCGGTGCTGATGGAGGCAGGGCGAGCGTACGTATTCGTGCAGATCGGCGGCGAGAGTTTTGCGCGCCGATTCATCGAGATCGTGTCACGCGACCGAGACATCGTAGGTGTCAAGAGCGGTGTCGCCGTTGGCGACCGCGTCGTGACGCGCGGCGCGTATGAAATTCAACTTGCGTCGGCGGCCAAGGGGCTGCCGGCCGAAGGCCACGTGCACTGAGGAGACGCCATGAAGCGCATTGTGCAGTGGTCGATTGACCATCATTGGATCGTGATCGGCCTCTCGGTCCTGCTGTTGGGAGCAGGTGCATGGACCGCGCGGCAGATGCCGATCGACGTCTTTCCGGATCTGACGGCGCCAACCGTCACGATTCTGACCGAGGGGCACGGCATGGCTCCCGAAGAGATGGAGTCGCTGGTGACCTTTCCAATCGAGAGCGCCATCAATGGCGCATCGGGCGTACGGCGCGTGCGGTCGGCAACCGCGGTGGGCATCGCCGTCGTCTGGGTGGAATTCGATTGGGGGACGGACATCTTCATGGCGCGCCAGCTCGTCTCCGAGAAGATGGCGCTGGTGGGAGGCACGCTGCCTCCTCAGGTCGAGCGTCCCGTGCTTGCGCCGGTGTCGTCGATCATGGGCGAGATTCTCTTCTTCGCCATCTCCTCCGATGCCGATGATCCGCTCACACTTCGAACGATTGCCGACACCACAGTACGACGACGCCTGCTGGCGGTGCCCGGTGTGTCTCAGGTGACACCAATCGGTGGGGCAGAGCGGCAGTTTCAAGTCATCGCTCACCCCGATTCGCTGCGTGCCAACAACATCTCCCTGACCGAACTGTTGTCGGCCGCCCGTGGCGCAAGCGAGAACGCGTCGGCCGGTGTGTATACCGAAGGCGCGCAGGAGTACGTGCTCGAGGCCATTGGTCGTGTGCGAACGCCTGAAGAAATCGGCGAGACGGTCGTCGCCCTGCGCGGCACCCGTTCAGTCCTTGTGAGAGACGTCGCCGACGTCCGCGAGGGGGCGGCGTTCAAGCGCGGCGAAGGATCGCGAAGTGGCAAGCCCGCGGTGATCGTCGGCGTACAAAAGCAGCCCGGCGCGAACACGATCGACGTGACTGCGCGTCTGGACCGTGCGCTCGATACCCTGCAATCCGAACTTCCGGCGGGCACGACGATCGACCGCCGCATCTTCCGTCAGGCCGACTTCATCGAGGTTGCGGTGCAGAACGTCGTCAGTGCGCTTCGCGACGGCGGCGTCCTGGTCGTGGTTGTCGTGTTGCTCTTCCTGACCAATCTCAGGGCGAGCGCGATCACCCTGACTGCGATGCCGCTGTCTCTTGCGGCGGCTGTGCTGGCCCTGCGCGCGTTCGGCGCAAGCATCAACACCATGACGCTCGGCGGGATGGCGATCGCAATCGGAGCGCTCGTCGATGACGCCATCATCGACGTCGAGAACGTTGTCAGACGCCTTCGAGAGAATTACGCACGTCCGGAATCGGAGCGGCTACCGTCAGCCGTTGTCGTGCGTGAGGCGACGCTCGAGATCCGGACCTCGATCGTCTTCGCCACGGTCATCATCGTGCTGGTGTTCCTGCCGGTCTTTGGCCTTGTGGGTGTCGAAGGGCGGCTGCTGTCGCCACTGGCGTTCGCCTACATCGTCGCGTTGCTCGCGTCGCTGGTGGTGGCAATCGTCGTCACGCCGGCACTGTGCTTCGCCTTCCTGCCCAACGCCGCATCGATCCAGCGTGGTCATGACGGGTGGCTGGCGCGGGTGCTCAAGGGGGCTTTCGCGCGACTGCTGCCACCGGTGCTGGATCATCCTGTGCCTGTTCTTTCGGCTGCGCTCCTCCTGCTCGCGGTATCGGTATTGGCACTTACTCGGACGGGCACGTCGTTCCTTCCCGACTTCCACGAAGGCAGCCTCACCGTGCAGGCCAATACGTTGCCGGGAACGTCGCTGGCCAAGTCCAACGAGATCGGGACGCGGGTCGAGCGCATCCTCATGGCGCAACCCGAGGTGATTGCGACCGCGCGCAGAACCGGACGGGCCGAATACGACGAGCACGTGCAGGGTGTCGAAGCGGCCGAGATCGACGTGGGCTTGCGTGAGAGCTCCCGATCGCGTGACGCGCTCCTGGCGGAGCTGCGTCGCGAATTCTCGACGCTGCCCGGCACCAATGTGACGATCGGACAGCCGATTTCACATCGGATCGACCACATGCTGTCTGGCACGCGTGCCAACATCGCCGTCAAGGTATTTGGCGACGACCTCGTCACGTTGCGGCGATTGGGCGAGCGAGTTCGTGCCGCTATGTCAACTGTGCCGGGAGTGGTCGATCTGTCGCTCGAGCAACAGATGGATGTTCCGTTTGTGAGGTTCATCCTTAACCGCTCGATGATTGCGCGCTACGGCCTTCGTCCCGGCGACGTGGCCGCCGCCATCGAAACGAGCGTCGCCGGTGCAACAGTCGGACGCATCTTCGATCGGGGCACCGCGTTCGACCTTGTCGTGAAACTGGATTCATCGGCAGCCGCCGCTGATTTCGATCGTGTCTCGGACCTGCCGATCGACACGCCGACGGGTGCCGTGGTTCCCGTGCGCCTGCTCGCTGACGTTCGGCGGGAGCAGGGGCCGAACATGGTGCTGCGTGAGAACGTCCAGCGGCGGATCGTGATTTCGAGCAACGTCGCCGGTCGCGATCTTGGCAGCGTGGTCACCGACATTCAGGCGG
>Ga0247825_10002112_pt1 | contig 13133 bp, 15 predicted proteins | sample 13C_Vanillin_Day_FD_194413 | JGI IMG/M metagenome (GOLD analysis project Ga0247825, IMG submission 194413) | Soil microbial communities from agricultural site in Penn Yan, New York, United States - 13C_Vanillin_Day48 | ecosystem: Environmental > Terrestrial > Soil > Agricultural land | place...
TCACCTCGGAATTGTTAACCCGCAAGCGCCAAACAGGCTCATTTACAGGAGTTTGCCGTGAAATTCTGGATCAGCGCCGCCCTGGTTCTGACTTCCGCCGCCGCCTCTGCCCAACAGCCCTATGCCGGAATGCAGACGCGCCCCGTGAAGGCCCTCTCGGAACAACAGACGGCCGATCTGCGGGCCGGGCGCGGCATGGGCCTGGCGCTCGCCGCAGAGCTCAACGGCTACCCGGGACCGCTGCATGTGCTGGAGCTGGCCGACCAGCTCGAGCTCACGGCGGATCAGCGCACCAGGGTGCGGCAACTGTTCGATGCCATGAAGGCCGAAGCGATCCCGGTCGGCACCAGGCTGATCGAGCAGGAGGCGGAGCTCGACCGGCTGTTCGCCAGCCGCGCCATCACCGCCGACCGGCTCAAGTCCGTGACGTCATCGATCGCGGAGACGCAGGGGGCGCTGCGCGACACCCACCTGAAGTATCACCTCTCGACCGCGGCGCTTCTGAGCCAGCATCAGATGCAACGCTATGCCCAGTTGCGCGGTTATACCGGCAGCGCGAACCACCAGCATCAACACCAAAGGCATCACTGACAGCGAGCATCCGGAGCAGCGCCATGCCCGTCAGCGTTCGATACATCGTCAACGACATCGACGCGGCCATCGCTTTTTACACGGAAGCGCTGGGCTTCAAGCTCGATATGCATCCGGCGCCCGGCTTTGCGGCGCTGTCGCGGGGTGAGCTGCGCATGCTGCTCAACAAGCCCGGCGCGGGCGGCGCGGGCCAGGCGACGCCTGACGGAACAAGCCCCGCACCCGGCGGCTGGAACCGGATCCAGATCGAGATGCCGGATCTCGCCGGCACAGTCGAGACGCTGAAAGCTCGCGGCGTCCGGTTTCGCAATCGGATCGTCGAGGGCAATGGCGGCAAGCAGATCCTCGCGGAAGACCCCTCAGGCAATCCGGTCGAGCTGTTCGAGCCGGGCCGGCGCGCCGGCTAGCGCTGGCCAGGCGGCGGCCGCACGTTCCGCACCCCATCTAAACTTAGGATTGCTTGAACGTTCTGCCGCTGCAGGCAAAGCGGCAGCAGATTCAATTTGCTGCACGTCGCCTCGACCACCGCAGCGCCAGCGGCCCGATCAAAACGCCGGCCGCGAGCAGGGAAAACGCCGCAAGCCATCCGCTGCTGCTCGCGGGTCCGCCCGCCGCATCCAGCGCCACGCCGGTCCCCCAGGCGCCCAGCGCCGATGTGCCGAAGCCCACGGTCGAATGCAGCGCCATGGTCGCGCCGCGATTGGCGGGAGCGGCGCTCTGGCTCATCCCCGATGTCAGCGATCCCGAGTCGCCCGGCACGGTGAAGCCGTAGAGCAGGACCAGCGCCAGCAGGATCAGCGGCGAAAACGTTGCGCTGAACCCGATGGCCAGCGCCACCGCAGCGGACGCAAACATGACCACCGTAATGGCGCGGTGCCGTCCGAAGCGCATGGACGCTTCGTTGCCGAGCACGCTGGCCGGCAGCGACAGCACGGTCACCAGCACGCTGATCGCAATCGGACCAAGCCACACGTCGCCGGCGTTGCGCGCGGCCACGAACGTCCAGAAGGCAACGATCCACGTCCGCATTCCATAGAGCTCAAAGCAATGCGCGCCATAGCCGAAGATGTAGCCAAGCGCCGCGCGGTTGCGGAACACCGGACGGAAATCGAGCGGATGGCCCGGTGACGGCTTCGGCTTGAACGGCGCGAGCATCAGGCAAACGGCAACCATGACCACCGGCGCAATGCCGGTGACGAGAAACGCGGTCCGCCAGCCGTGGAAATCCGCGACAAGTTGCGACACCAGAAACGACAGGCCGACGCCCACCGAAAAGCTCGACGTGTAGAGGGTGACGCTGCGGGACGTGTCGCCCGGCGGCAGCCGGTCGGTCAGTGCCTTGAGGCCCGGCATGTAGGCGCCGCCGAAGCCGGCGCCCGCCACCGCCCAGAGCAGCGAAGCGGACAAGAGCCCGTCAGCGAACAATCCGAATGCGATGGTCGCCAGACCGCTGACGGCGGAGCCGGCGAGCAGGATGCCGCGCGCATCGTAGCGGTCGGTCAGCGCGGTCAGAACCGGCACGGCGAGCATGTATCCGAACGCGTAGGCGCTGGCCATCAATCCGGCCTGCGCGGCGCTGAGATGCCACAGCGGCATCAGGTGCTGAGCCATGATCGCCGGCACCACCACGTGCGGCAGCAGGTTGCAAACCTGCGCGACGCACATGGCGGTGACCAGCGTTCGCCCGTGCAGGGTCATTGGCAGCAGGTGTCGCCGGCTTGCATCGGCGGACAAGGGACGCTGCCGAACGAGCAGAATACGCAGCAGTCACCGGGATTTGGTTTCAGCCGCCGGCTACAGCCCTTGCAGTCGTAAAAGAACAGGCATGCGTCCACCGGCATCTGTTCGGTCGCCCGGCGGCCGCATTCGGGGCAGGTGATGGTTGAAACCGTCAACATTCAGCGAAGTGTAGCGGACGATTTGGCGCGATGCCAAAGCCATCCGCCGACCTTAAGGGCCAGCGCGCCGCCAATCAGCTGCGCCGTGACAAATCCCGGCGTATCCGCGTGCGCCAGCCACACACCTGCAATGCCGCCGGCAACCTGCGCCGTGATGTAGAGCGCGGCATCACGCCAGGCGAGATCGCGACGCGCGGCAAACGCCGCGCTGACCATTGGATTGAAATGGGCGCCGGACAGCGGGCCGAAAATCAGGATCAGCACCGTCAATGCCGCACCGGTCGCGATGGTGTTGCACAAGAGCGCGATGGCGACGTTTCCACCGGCCAACCGCTGCGCCATGATACCGGGGCCGACCGCCGCCGCGAGCAGAAGAGCCGTTCCCAAGGCTTCGGCGGCCAGGCGTCGCGGCAGCGAGTGGCCCTGCATCAGGCCATGCGCTGCTGCGTCTGCACGGTTGGGGCGACCGGCAGCAGGAACGTGATGAGCCACGAAACGATGAGCATCACGGCCGAGCCCGCAAGGCACGCGACGATGCCGCCCCACTGATAGAGCAGTCCGGACAGCAAGATGCCGCCAAGGCGTCCGGCAGCATTCGCAGCATAATAGAAGCCGACATCTTCGGCGGCCCTATCTGAACCTGCATAGGCCAGGATCAGGTACGAATGCAGCGAGGAATTAACGGCGAACGGCAAGCCGAACAGCGCCAACCCGGCAACAAGGATGAGGTCCGGGCGCCACAGCCACGGCATCTGCATCATGATCGCAAGCGCGATGGGAATGGCGGCGAGCAACGCACCCCAGAGCCGCGCGGCAGGCACCTCGCGCGAAAGCCCGTCGGGGCTGCGCGTCACCAGCGCCGGTGCAACGGCCTGAATTCCGCCGTAGGCAATCGTCCAGAGCGCAAGGAAACCTCCGACCTCGAGGAAGCGCCAGCCGCTGGCATAGAGGAACACCGGAAGGCCAACGACGAACCACACATCGCGCGCGCCGAACAGGAAGATCCGCGCGGCAGCCAGAAGATTGACAGCTGGTGATTTGGCGAAAAGCTCTTTGACCGACTTTGACGATCCGGCTTTGCCGAGTTGCGCGGGCAGCGATGCCATGCCGGCGATCAGGATTACCGCGAGGAAACCCGCCATCAGCCACAGCGCGCCTTTGAACCCTGCCACTTCAAGCAACAAGCCACCTGCGAAAAACCCGATACCCTTCATCGCGTTCTTCGAGCCGGTAAACCAGGCGACCCACCGGAACAGTTGCCCGCTGCCTTCCGACGACGTCGCCTTGATAGCCGACTTCGATGCGGTCTTGGTCACGTCCTTGGCGATGCCTGCGATGCCCTGCGCGGCCACCACCCATGCCACGGCGCCGGCCGCGCTCCATCCGGGATCGAGTGCCGAAAGCATCAACAGCCCGGCGATCTGGAGGATTTGACCGGTGGCCAGCATCCGCGGAATGCCGAACCGCGACGCAAGCCATCCGCCGCCGAGATTCGCAGCGATGCCGGCTGCCTCATACAGCAGGAACAGAAACGCCAGCGTGAACGGGCTGTAGCCCAGATGAAAGAAATGCAGCAGCACGAGCATCCGCAACGCGCCGTCCACCAGGGTAAATCCCCAGTAGGAAGCGGTGACGATGATGTAATTGCGGAGCATGCGTCAGGCTCCAGCGTTCAGGACGATGCTGGCGAGATCGACCATGCGGCAGGCATAACCAACCTCGTTGTCGTACCAAGCATAGACCTTCAGCATACGGTTGTCGGTGACCATGGTGCTGGCTGCATCGACAATCGAACTGCGCGTATCGTTGTTGTAGTCCGAGGACACGAGCGGGCGCGTTTCATAACCGAGAATGCCGGCCAGCGGTCCGGCCGCAGCTTTGGCGAACAGTGCGTTGACTTCCTCGGGCGTGGTGTCGCGCTCCAGCTCGAACACGCAGTCGGTCAGGCTCGCATTGAGCACCGGGACGCGGACCGCGTGGCCGTTCAGCTTGCCCTTCAATTCCGGATAGATCAGCGCGATCGCGGTGGCGCTTCCGGTGGTGGTCGGCTGCATCGAAAGCATCGCCGAACGCGCGCGCCGCAAATCCTTGTGCGGCGCGTCCACCACGACGTTGGTGTTGGTCGGGTTGTGGATCGTCGTGATCTGGCCGTGCCTGATGCCGAACGACTCGTGCACGACCTTCACCACCGGGGCCAGGCAATTGGTGGTGCAGGACGCGGCGGTAAGCAGCCGGTGGGCGGCCGGATCGTACAGCCGATCGTTGACGCCAACCACGATGTTGAGGGCTGCGGCATGTTTCACGGGAGCCGCGACAATCACCCGCTTCACGCCGCGATCGAAATAGCCCTGAAGCTGGTTGGGCTTGAGAAACTTGCCGGTGCATTCCAGCACGACATCGCAGCCGAGATCGCCCCACGGCACGTCGCCGGGCGCAGCCGCGGCGCTGAAGCCGGAGCGCTTGTTGTCGATAATGATGGCCTGGTCGTCCTCGACGCCGAACGAGCCGTGCCAGCGCCCGTGGATGCTGTCGAACTCCAGAAGGTGCGCGGTTGCCGCCGCGCCGCCCTTCAGTTCATTGACATGAACGATATCGAGGCGGTTGGCCGCGCGCGGGTCGCCCGCCGCGCGCGGCACCCCGCCGAACGCCGCGCGCATGGCAAGTCTGCCGATGCGCCCCATTCCGTTGATTCCAACGCTCATTTTGTATTCCGCTATGGAGCCGTTTTGACCGTGTCGCCGATTTCGTCGAGGCGTGCTTTCAGCGCCATCTTGTCCAACGTCGCGAACGGCAAGCTGGTGAATATTTCGATGCGCCGCCGGATCATGGCGTAGAGTTCATTGAGCAACGTCGCGCGTTCGGTCGGCGATCCCTTGAAGTCCGCGGGATCGGGAAGCGGCCACGCCCCGGTGACGAATTGCTCGCCAAGGTCCGGACAGGTCTGGCCCTGCGGCGTGTCGCAGAGCGCAATCACGAAATCCATGCGGGGCGCGCTCGGCCCAGTGAATTCATTCCACGATTTGCAGCGCAGCCGCGATACATCGTGCCCCATGGCCTGCAATCGTTTGATGACATCGGCCATCGGCGCGGTCGCCGGATCGGAGCCGGCCGAATAGCCGCGGAATTTTCCCCGGCCGATTTTCTCCAGCAGAGCCTCGGCCATGATCGAGCGGGCCGAATTGTGCGTGCAGAGGAACAGCACGTTGAACGCGGGCGTCATGGTTTGCACCTCGTTGCCGTCGTCGTTGGCGGGGATCAGCCGGGCGATATCGCCGCACAGGTCCGGCCGGCCGTTGCAGCAGTCGCCCGCGAGAAACTTCACCAATCCGCGAAACGCTTTGACGTCCGCGCGGTAGTTCATGGCGCGTCCGTCGCGTTCCACCTCGACCAGCCCGGCCCGGCTCAGCACGCCGAGATGCGTGGACATGGTGTTGTGCGGCACGTCGCAGAGCCGCGCGAGTTCGCCCGCCGGGATAGTTCCTGGATGCGCGGCCAGCAGCCGGCGAAACACCGCGAGCCGCGTGGGTTGGGCGAGCGAGCCCAGTCCGTCGATGGCAAAAGCTTCGTCCATGGTTCTCGAAACGCCGTTCCTGTTGCGCGCCACAGCTGGAAAAATTCAGCCGTCCCGTGCTGCCTATCATTCTCGTATCACAAACATATGACATACGTCGATATGTCCCGACATATTGAAAATCACACATTTGGAGGATTGGAAATGGCTCAGCGCGTGCGTTGGACGGCTGGCGCGGCTTAAGCTCTGGCTCTGGCCGGTCCGGTGAATGCGGCCGAAATCACCGGTGCGGGTTCGACCTTCGTGTTTCCGATCCTGTCGAAATGGTCGGCCGAGTACGGCGCGCGCCAAGGCGTCCGGGTGAACTATCAACCGATCGGCTCGGCCGCGGGCATCACGCAAATCAAAAACGCGACGTTGGATTTCGGCGCGTCGGATGCGCCGCTCAAGCCAGCCGAACTGGGCAAGGTCGGCATGGCACAGTCCGCTGGTGATCGCGGCATCGTGCCGGTGGTGAATATCGAGGGGATCAAGCCGGGCCAGATCCAGTTCACCGGTCCACTGCTCGCCGACGTCTATCTCGGCAAGATCAAGAATTGGAACGACTCCGCCATCGCCCGGATCAATCCGGATCTCAGGCTGCCCAACGCGGCGATCACGGTCGTGCACCGTTCGGATGGCTCGGGCACGACATTTAACTTCGTCAACTATCTCTCCAAATAGAGCCCCGAATGGCGCGCCCGGATCGGCGAGGGCACCGCGATCGAATGGCCGGTCGGGGCCGGCGGCAGGGGCAACGAGGGCGTGGCCGCCTTCGTGCACCAGACGAAAAATTCGATCGGCTACGTCGAATACGCCTACGTGCTGCAAAAACAGGATGACGTTCGGCCTGGTGCAGAACAGGTCCGGCAAGTTCATCAAGCCGGACGCCGCGAGCTTTCAGGCGGCGGCGAGCGCCGACTGGCAGAAGGCGCAGGACTTCTATCTGCTGATGACCGACGCCCCCGGGGAAGCCGCTTATCCCATCGCCGCCACGGCTTTTGTCGTCATGCCGAAGAAGCCCAGGGATCCGGCGCGTTCAAAATCCGCTTTCGAATTTTTCCGCTGGGCGCTGGAGAACGGCCAGAAGCAGGCGAGCGACCTCGACTACGTTCCGCTTCCGGCCGGTCTCGTGCAGCAGATCGACGGCTACTGGAAGTCGGAGTTCGCGGTTACGAACTGACCGTACCAAGCTGCCGCTGGCCGTTGTGCTTAGCCGCAGCAACGGGCCTTTGCTTTTTCCTTCACCGCGACCGGCTCCGCGGAGCATCCGCAGCCGGACGCGCCGGCGGCTTTCGCCTTGGCATCATCGACACAGCACGCGTCGGCTTCGGCGGGCGCAGGGCCACCGCAGCAGCCGGATTCCTTTGTTTCGCCGGTAGCCCTGAAACTGGTGTTGCAGACTCCCGTTTCGGGAAGCACAAGCTGCACCGCATTGGCGGCGGGCAGATCGCCCGCGATATAGGCCGCAACGGACCGCACCTGTTCGTAGCCGGTGGCCATCAGGAAGGTCGGCGCGCGGCCGTAGCTTTTCACGCCAACGGCAAAGTAACCGGGTTCGGGATGCGACAATTCCCTGTAGCCGTGCGGCGGCACGCTGCCGCAGGAATGCAGGTTCGGGTCGATCGCCGGACCGAGAGCCTTGGGCGATTCAAGCCACGGGTCGAGGTCGAGGCGCAGTTCCCGCGTCATGTCGAGATCGGGGCGCTGGCCGGTGGCGACCACGATGCGGTCGAACGGGCCAAGCTGCACTGCCTGCGGTCCTTTCCAGCCGCCGACGATGACGGCGCCGTTGGCCTCGCAAACACGGTCGGCGGCAAATCCGGTGACCAGCTTCAACCGCTTGTCATCCGAAAGCGCCTTGAGGTCGCTGCCAAGCTTTCCGCGCGCGGGCAGCCGGTCGACCGCGCCGCCGCCGAAAACCCGCGTCAGGTCATCGCCGCGCAGCGCCCAGGTCAATTCCATCAGGCTGCTGGTTTCAGCGAGGCGGGCGAGATCGAGCAACACGTTTGCCGCCGAATGTCCGCCGCCGACCACCAGCACGCGTTTGCCGGCATAGAGCGCACGATGGGCCCCGAGCACATCGGGAATGCCGTAGGCGATGAACTCGGACGCAGCCGTTTCGCCGACGGCCGGGAAGCCGGACGCGCCCATCGGATTCGGATTCTGCCACGTGCCGGACGCGTCGATGATTGCGCGGGCCTGATCCATCCGCAGCGCGCCGTTCTGCACCAGCAGCGAAAACGGCCGTTCATCCCGTCCACGCGTCACCACCTTGCCGATGCCTTGGCGAGAGATCGCCTTGACGGTGGCTTTGGTTTCGATGACGGCGCGCATTTCCGGCGTGTCCGCGAGCGGACGCAGATAGGCTTCGTACAGATCGCCGCCGGTCGGCATGGTGTCGCCATGCGGCTCCTGCCAGCCGTGCCGTTTCAGCAGCGCCTTGGCCGCACGATCGGCATTCAGGCTCCACGGCGAGAACAGGCGCACATGCGCCCAGTCGCGGACGTTCGCCGCAACCGTGTCGCCGGCTTCATAGACCTTCACCGGGATGTTCCGGGCGATCAGGTGGGCCGCAGCCGCCAGGCCCACCGGGCCTGCGCCGATGACGGCAACCGGATGGTGATTGATGCTCATACGCGCTCCCTCACTCGCTTTGTAACGGCGGCTGGTTTGCAGGCAGGTGCCGCGCAATCGCTCGCGGCGCCCTGGCAGCAGTTTTCGGTCAGATAGCCGACCAGCGCGTTCATCGCGTCGTAGCGCGCCGCATAGATCATCGAACGGCCTTCACGCCGCACGGTGACAAGTCCGGCTTCCCGCAGCTTGTCGAAATGGAACGTCAGGTTGTTCGGCGAAATGCCCAGCCTCGTCGCGACTTCGCCTGCGGGCATCCCTTCCGGTCCGGCCTGGACCAGGAGCCGGAAGGTGTCGAGGCGGTTTTCCTGCGCGAGCGCGGCGAGACCGGCGATGGCCTGGGGCTTTTTCATATTTCAGTGTTTATCGAAATATCCGGTCGCAGGCAAATTCATTTCCATGATCATTGAAATGAATTTCGCTGATGTTCGGAGCGAAGCGCCATTGCGCCGTGGCGGGTTGGTCGCCGCCGCAACCGATTTTGTCCCGCACGCACAAGGATGTGAGACCAGCCGGCCAACGCAACGTGTTAGACCGCGGCAATCAAAGAGGGAAAGCGTCATGAACAGAATCATGTTCGCAGCAGCCGGCCTCGCGCTGTTTGGGTTCGTCCAACCCGCTTCGGCGATGATGTGCGGCGCGGGCCAGCAGGCGCAATCGACCGGCAATACGGTTTCAAGCGGAATGATGTGCAGCCCCAGTCAGGCAGCCGACGATCCGATGGCCGACAAGCCCAAGCAGGGACCACAGCAGTCGACCGGCATGTGCCCGTGCTGCCGCAACATGGCGATGATGCGCGGTGGCGGAATGGGCGGCGGGATGCAGCACCACAACATGCCTGGCATGGAGATGCCGAAAAACTGAACGGTTCAGGATGACTAAATTTCGCGGCCCTGAGGAGCGGCTGAATCAGCACAACCGGACTGCGGATAGCCCATGACCCTCAGCCGCCGCACGGTTCTACTGTCGCTCGCCTCCGTCATGACCGCCGCGCAAAAGAGCAACGCGGCCGGGCCCACGGTGGTTGTGTCGAAGGACCCCAACTGCGACTGCTGCCGCGCATGGGCCGAACATCTGCGTACGTCAGGGTTTGCGGTCGAGTTGCGCGACGTGACCGATCTTGGCGCGGTGAAGACCCGGCTCGGCGTGCCAAGCGACCTCGCCGCGTGCCACACGGCCGAGGTCGGCGGATACGTGATCGAGGGACACGTGCCGGCAAGCGCCATCAAGCGACTGCTTCGCGAAAGACCGTCCGGGAAAGGACTGGCGGTGCCCGGCATGCCGGTGGGCTCACCGGGAATGGAAGTGCCGCGCGCTGAGCCCGAAGAGTACACGGTCGTGCTGTTCGGATTGGGCCGCCGCGACTATGCACGCTTCAAAGGCGGCCAGGAGATCGTCGCGGCTGCCCCGAAACCGGCGCGTTGAGCCCGCCGGTTGGGTGCGCGGGCCAAGCAGGCGAATTGAGACGCCCGCGACCGGAAACGCCTTCTATGCTACGCCGCCCGCACGCGGTTGAAGAAGTTCGTGACCTTGGCTTCGAGGTCCTGCGCGCGCGCCGACAGCCGCGCGGTCCAGCCGCCGATATCGCCGATCGCCCGCGCGGAGTGATTGGCCGCCTGCTCCACCGACCTGATCTCGACCGAGGCCCGCGCCGTATTCCCCGCCGCGGTCTGGATGCTGTTGGCGATCTCGCGCGTGGTCGCGCCCTGCTCGTCCACCGCCGCCGCGATCGAGGTCGACACCGAGGTCAAGGCGTGAATGGTGCGGCCGATCGAATCGATCTCGTGGACCGCGCCCTTGGTCGCCTCCTGGATCGCCGCGACCTGCTGCGAAATCTCTTCGGTCGCGCGCGAGGTCTGGTTGGCGAGCGCCTTCACTTCGGCGGCGACCACCGCGAAGCCCTTGCCTGCCTCGCCTGCCCGCGCCGCCTCGATGGTGGCGTTGAGCGCAAGCAGGTTGGTCTGCGCGGCGATCTTCGAGATCAGCCCCACCACCGAGCCGATGCGCTCCGCCGCATCGTCCAGCGAGCGGATCGCGTGGTTGGTGCGTTCGGTATCTTCCACCGCCGAACGCGCCATCTCCATGCCGCGTGCCGCCTGCTGGCCGATCTCCTCGATCGAGCTTGAAAGCTCCTCGGTCGCAGCCACCGTCAGGTCGACGCTCTGGCTGGTCTCGGTCGACGCAGCCGACGCCGACGCCATGCGGCGCAGCGTGTCTTCGGTCACCTGCTGCACGGTGGTCGACGTCGTGCTCAGCGAGCCGGTCGCCTCCTTCAGCGCCTCGATGACGCCGCCGATCGCGCCGTCGAACTCGCGGATGGCTTCGTCGATCACCTTGCGCCGCGCCGAGGTCGCGTCACGCACCCGCTGGAGATAGAACGTCGAGGTGGTGGCAAGATCGAAGAAGACGGCCTGCGAGAGCACGTGGACCTTGTCGGCGATCTTCCACGGCGCAAAGCGATATCGGTGCTTCAACACGGCGACGGATATGCGCAGCACCGCCGCGGCGGCGTTCATGCGCGCGCGGCCTTCGAAGCCGAGTTCGGACTCCAAGTCGATGGTGTTGCGGCAGCACTCCAGGTAGGGCTCGGCGAATTCGGCCTTGAGCAGCTCCTTGTATTGCGCGACCTCGACGCGCCGGAACTCGTCCGAGTTCCGCCGGTAGACCTCGGCGACCTGCGGCAGCCGCGCGGCGCCTGCGATCACTTCGTCGATGGACAGACGGAGATGCGGCTCGAGCAATGCCGACAGTTCGCGCAGCGTCTCCCGCGCGCGGTCGTCAATCGTGTAGTTCGCCAACCGGGCGGCCAGTTCCGGGGCGACAGGCGGCAGGGCCATCACGCAACCATGAGTGGACGATCAATGCGTAGATATAGAGCCAGAAAGGTTGTCCGAGCCTTAATGGCGCATAATCGCAGCCGTCGGGCGCTGCACTGACGCCGCGTTCCAAGGCACCGTCTGCCTTATGGGACGTTGACGCCGGTTTCCCGCCCGCGGCGCCACGACGGCTTGCCCGGAGCCGGTGGTGGGCCACCGGCCGACTTCCGCGTCCGTTGCGCGTCGCGCAAGGCCATCGAGCGCACCCGGCCGGCGTCACAAGCCCTGTCCCGCCATGCGGGCGCGGCAAATCTCCGCAGGCATGACGGTCAAGTGACCACGACCTTCACGGCGGTTGCCCATCAGGGGCAAGGCGCATAGGCTTTGCGAACGCCGGATCGAGCGCACGTCGCCGCCGGTGCAGTGGTGGGTCGGGTGTCGTGGCAGCGTCGGCAGAAGAGCGGATCCGGCAGCTCACGCAGCGGATGCTGCGCAAGAAGCTCTATGTGATCCTGTCCAAGGGCGCCGCCACCGCCGAACAGATCGGCGCGGTCCTGCCGCAGCATCTCGAATACATGATCGGGCTGGAGAAGGCCGGCGCGCTGTTCGCCTCCGGCCCGTTGACCGCGCCTGCCGGCGCGCCGGCCGGCGACGGGCTGACCATCCTGCGCGCGGCGAACGAGGAGGAGGCGCGCAAGATCGCGTTGGCCGACCCGTTCGTGATCAACAGGCTCCGCAGCTTCGAAGTGCGCGAGTGGACGGTGATGGAAGGATCGATCGGCGTGAAGGTGAACCTTTCGGACCAGACGCTGGAGTTCGCCTGAATAAACTGACCCGAAGAACAAGAATACTTGGTTCAGCAAGACGTGTTGGCTTAGGGAGTGCAGATGCAGACTGTTGGCTTCGTCGGTGTCGGCAAGATCGGCCTGCCGATCTCGGAAAACCTGATCAAGAGCGGCTTTCGGGTGCTCGGCTATCGCCGCAGCTCGCTCGCGGATTTCGAAAAGATCGGCGGCGTTCCGGCGAAGTCCCCGGCCGAAGTCGGCAAGCAGTGCGACGTCGTGCTCTCCTGCGTTCCGTCGCCGGAAGCGATGGACGAGGTGGTCAACGGTCCGGAGGGCCTCATTCATTCCGCAAGGCCGGGACAGATCATCGTCGAGCTCGGCTCACATCCGGTTCCGGAAAAGCAGAAGCACGTCGCAACGCTGGCCCAGAAGGGCGCGGCTTATCTCGACGGCGAGGTGAGCGGCACGCCCGGCATGGTGTCGGCGCGCAAAGCGGTGATCTATCTCGGCGGCGACGCGGACGCTGCGAAGAAGGTGGAGCCGGTGGTCAAGGGCTTTGCCGACATGTGCCTCTACTTCGGCCCGTTCGGCGCCGCAACCAAGGTCAAGCTGATCAACAACCTCCTGGTCGCCATCAACATCGCCGCGACCGCGGAGGCGATGGCGCTGGGGCTTAAGGCCGGTGTCGACACCGACCTGATGATCAAGGCGATCACCAGCGGCAGCGGCGGCTCGACCCAGTTCGGCATCCGCGCGCCGTGGATGGCGCAGCGCAAGTTTCATCCGGTGCAGGGACAGGCGGCGCTGCTGTTCCACTATTTCCACATGATCGAGCAATGGGCCGACGAGACCGGCACCG
>Ga0247825_10002113_pt1 | contig 13128 bp, 11 predicted proteins | sample 13C_Vanillin_Day_FD_194413 | JGI IMG/M metagenome (GOLD analysis project Ga0247825, IMG submission 194413) | Soil microbial communities from agricultural site in Penn Yan, New York, United States - 13C_Vanillin_Day48 | ecosystem: Environmental > Terrestrial > Soil > Agricultural land | place...
TTCATAGAGGTCGCCGCGCAGCTCCGGCTGCTCGCCCTTAACGGCGGCATGGACCAGCCTGCTCGGCACGTTCGCCATCGAGTGATACAGCGGTCCCCAGATGCCGGCGATGCGCAGGAGGACGACGTCGAGGGCGGCTCGCTGGGCGTAGTGGGTGGCGAGCACTTCGTACGCCTTCTTGTACGCCTCAACCGCGTTCGCGGGCGTCGTGCGCAGGGGCATGCCTTCCGTGAACGGACCGTTCTGGACGCCGCTGTACACCGTAACGGAACTGGCGATGCCGAGTCGCTTCACCTCCCAGGTGCGCGCAGCCTCCAAGACGTTGAGCAAGCTGCTCATGTTCATGCGGAAGTCGCCGGCCGCATCGAGGGCGCCGAGGCCAGGCGTCGCCAGGTGGATGAGGCCATCGACCTTGTACTTCGCGCCGAGGGCAAGCAGTGCCTCGCCATCCGCGACGTCAAGCTGCTCAACGAAGGCGTTCTTGCCGATCTCCGGCTGGATGAAGGCGGGTTCGCGGGCAACGCGGTACTGCGTCAGCACCACCTGCTCTCCCATGTCGATAAGCGAGCGGGCCGTGTGCAGGCCGATGAAGCCCATGCCGCCGGTGATCAGGATCATGGGCGGATTTTGGGGTAGTGGGGCGAGCAGGGCAAGCGGAGAAGGGGCCTAAGGGCATAGGGGCATGAAGGTGTAGGGAGTCTTGGCGTTGGCTCCCGGTTGAAAGCCGGAGCTTCGAATGCTCGGTGCCCTCCCATCCTGTCATATTGAGCGGAGCGAAACATCTAGCCCTGCAACGCTAGTAGGCGGCGCGCGACTAGCCCATCAAGCCTGGGTACACCTGCGCAGCAAAGCGAGCACAGGCATTCGTGGTGTGGCGGCTAGATGTTTCGCTCCGCTCAACATGACAAAACGGGGCGGCTCCACCGGCCACACAGGAGGCCCGGACCGATCCAACTTCCCTTCTGGGACAAGAGAAAAGATTAGCGCTTAACCTCTTGACGGCATTTGTTTTTCGTCCCATATTCGACTTTGACGTTAGGGGAAAGGTAACTGCTATCTATCGCCGCAAATCAGGAACCAGGCGCATAATAGTTAGCTAAGCAGGCTGGCCGGTACTGGCCGCCGAGTCTTTAAAGGAGCATTCCCACATGGCCAAGGTTGTAGGCGTTATCAACACCGCGCACACCCCGTTCTGCTACATGGCGCCTGAACGCTGGAACGAGGTCCGTTCCAACCGCTCCCTGCGCGAGGACGTGCCGCTGGACAGTCTGGAAGAGAACCTGAAGAAGAAGGACCGCATCGAGGCGGGATTCGCCACCCTGCGCCAGCAGTTCGCCGAGATGAAAGCGGACGTCGCTGTGGTCTGCGGCGACGATCAGCTCGAGTGCTTCGACTTCACGAACTTCCCCTCCTTCGCCATTTACGTCGGCGAGGAGTTCGAGGGTCACACCTCCAACCGCGACGCGAATCTGTTCGGCCGCGGCGGCAACACGCAGCCCCACGGCGACGACGCCCACGGCGGCGCCGCCACCGCGACGGCCACCCGACCCGTTGCGCCCGGTATGGCCCGGCTCGAAGGTCACCCCGGTCTCGGCATCGGCATCCTCACGGGCGTCATGAAGCGCGGCTTCGACCCGGCGTTCAGCATGGACATGCCGAAGCCGGAGAAGGGAATCGGCCACGCCTTCCTGCGCCCGGCCGAGTCGATCATGGACTTCAAGACGCCGGTCGTCCCGGTGCTGCTGAACTGCTACTACGCGCCCCAGCCAACCGCGGTGCGCTGCTACGAGTTCGGTAAGGCGTTGAAGGAAGCGATCGAGGAATACCCGGAAGACCTCCGAGTCGTGATCATCGGCTCCGGCGGACTCTGGCACACCCCCGGCGCCAAGGAAGCCTGGCTGGACGAGGACTTCGACCGCACAGCCCTGCAGTTCCTCGAAGCCGGTGACATTCGCGGCATGGCGGAGCACTTCGACAACTACCAGATCCCGGACGGCGACGTCAGCCAGTACATCGGCGAGAAGGGTCGCGGCGCCACGGGCATGCCGGGCTTCGGCGGCCCCCAGGGCGGTACGCGCGAGACCTGCAACTGGATTACCGCAGCCGGCGCCTCGGACGGACACAAGACGACCATCGTCGACTACATTCCGGTCTACGCGTCGCCGGTGGGTGTCTCATTCTCCTACTGTAAGCTCGAAGACTAAGCGTCTTCGGCGGTAGTCGATTCGCAAAGGGGCGGGCTCGAAAGAGCCCGCCCCTTCTTTGTCTCAGATTGCCAACGAAGAGATTCTCGCCTCAGATTGTTTTTCTTAAGGGCAGCAGTATCATGGGCCGCGAATCGAATGGTTCGGTCTCGCCCAGCGCAGTTGGAAGGTTGTCATGACGACTCCGGAACTCCGAGCGTTTCACCTTGGGATCGTGGTCACGAGCCTCGACGCCACGATGGAGCAGTACGGTGCCATGTTCGACGTCAAACGTTGGCACCGGGCCAAGGGGCGCTTCAATGGGCTTGAGATGGCCTACGGGCGCGGCGGAGAGCAGGCCTTCGAGCTCTTCGAGGTTGTTGGGCCGGGTGACTCCCACATCCACCAATTCTTCGATGAGCATGGCGAAGGGGTGAACCACATCGGATTCTGGACAGCCGACGTGACAAGCTCGGCGCGGCGGGCAGTCGACAATGGAGCGCAGCTCTTGTCGCTGACCGCGGATGCCGAGGGCAACGCAACTGCCAGGCTGGTCCCCGCTCAGAGTGTCACGGCCGACGACTGGAGCAGCCAGGGTCTGGTGACCTTCGTGAAGCCCACCGGCGGTGTTCTCATTGAATACGTGGGTCCCGCCGGAGAAGAATTCATGCGCAACTGGCTCCAGGATGACTTCGCTAACGTAATCGCCGCCCCGCCCTGGGTCGGCTAGCATCGCCGGAACGCCAGTCCGCCACGCCGGTGTCCTCGCCCCTGCTCGAGCACTGGGGTGACTGTGCTACATTGCGATCAGGCCCCGGTAGCTCAGCTGGATAGAGCGGCGGCGTCCTAAGCCGCGCGTCGGGGGTTCGAATCCCTCCCGGGGTACCATCTCTTCCTCCCACAGCACTGAGAGGCTCCTGCGTCCATGCGGGCTCACTACCTGTCCATCGCTGAGTGTCACCGCGTGCGGGGCACGGCCGTGGTTATCGACGTCCTGCGGGCGTTTTCGACGGCGGCGTGGGCGTTTCACCTCGGCATCGAACGCATCGTCCTGAGCGACGACATCGATAAGGCGCTGCGCATCAAGGCGAAGCTGCCGGGCGCACTCGCGATGAAGGACTCCAAGCCGCTGGCCGGCTTCGAGCTATCGAACTCGCCGGTGGAGCTTCAATCGGCCGAACCGCTGGCGGGCGCGACGATTGTGCAGCGGACGACGCACGGCACGGTGGGTGCCTGGGCCGCCAGGGAGGCGGACCGCCTGTACTGCGCGAGCTTTCTCGTGGCGGCGGCGACGGCACGCGCGATTCGAGACTCAGGTACGTCCGAAGTGTACTTCGTCGTCACAGGCGAGGACGGCATTGCCGAAGAGGACCTGGCGTGCGCCGAGTACATCGCGGCGCTGATCGACGAACCGGACGCGCATCCGGAACCCTATCTACGTCGCGCACGCGAATCGAGCACGGCAGCGCTGCTCGCTCGCCGCATCGCGGACGGCACTCCCGGCGTCCACGCGCTCGATATTGAGACGTGTTTGCGTACGGACGTGTTCGACTTTGTCATGCGCGCGGAAGTGGAGCCATTTGGCGATACCGGTCTCCTCACTCTGCGGGCCTATAATCGAAGCAATGGCTGAGACGCTCTCGCTCGAGGTCGACCTCGCTCCCGGTAGCAAGCGTGGCCTCGTGCTGCCGAACCCGGTGATGGTGGCGTCCGGTACCTTCGGCTACGGCACTGAGTTCAAGGCCTTCGACGTGCAGCGCCTCGGTGCCGTCGTCACGAAGACCACCACGCTGCAGCCCAGGCGCGGCAATCCCCCTCAGCGCATCGCGGAAACGCCCTCGGGCATGCTCAACTCCATCGGCCTGCAGAACATCGGAGTCGCTGCCCTGCGTCGCGACCTGGCGCCCGTCTACGCCACGTGGAAGGTACCGGTGATCGCGAGCATCATGGGCTTCACCGTCGGTGAATACGCCGAGGTGGCCCGCCGTCTCGAAGGCGCCGATGGCTTCGCGGGCATCGAGCTGAACCTGAGCTGCCCGAACACAGAGCGCGGTGGCATCGAGTTCGGGCAGGACCCGGAGTCTGCCGCGGCCGTGATGCGAGGCGTTACCCGCGAGACCACGCTGCCGGTCATCGCCAAGCTCACGCCCAACATCGCTGACCCCACCGAGATCGCGCGCGTTGTCGTCGACACCGGCGCCGACGCCTTGTGCGTCGGCAACACGCTGCTGGCCATGACGATGGACCGGCGGCGATCGAAGCCCCAGATCGGTAACACCTTCGCGGGCCTGTCCGGTCCGGCGCTAAAGCCTGTGTCGTTGCGACAGGTCTACCAGGTGGCGGGTGCGGTCAACGTGCCGGTCATCGGCTGTGGCGGTGTTTCGAACGCCGAAGACGCCATCGACTACTTCCTTGCCGGCGCGACGGCGATCCAGGTAGGGACTGCGACCTTCGCCAATCCCCTCGCGCCATTACAGGTGCTGGAGGGGATCCGGCGCTATTGCTACTCCCGCGAAGTCTTCGATGTACGCGACCTCGTCGGCGCCGGACGCCTGCACCCGATGGCAGGAAGCGCTCAGAGCTAGCAATGACTGCACTCAGCCGCGGCTTTGGATTAGCCATCGATGTGGTTACCTCGGGGGCTTGGGCGCTGGCCGCGTTCTTCATCGGCGCGCGCCTGTTCGGCTTTTCGGCCGGCCTCCTGTTAGCCCTGGCCGTCTTCATCACATCGATGACCTACGTCGTGATCTCACGCGCCCAGGAACAGCGTGCCCAGCAGCTGGCCGCCGGACGCTGCCCCCGCTGCCACAACGCCGTCGCGATGGAGCACATTCACCGCCGCTGGGATACCGTCGCAGCGTCATGGCTGATGCCATCGACGCTGTGGCGCTGCCCTGACTGCGGCTTCCAGCACGTCGAGGCGCTGGCATGCGAGGGGTGCCCGGCGGGGTAGCGGGCTGCGACATACGGCCACACGGACCACGAGGCGACGGTGTCGATGGTCGGTGAGGGCGGCCACACCGGACGGGGACTCCGGGTTGAAACCCGGAGCTACGGATCAGGGTGCCTGGCCCAATGTCAAACAACTGACAACTACGAACTCCCAACTAAAACTGTGAACTGTGAATCGTAACCCTAAACCGTGAACCACTCCCCAACTGCTATGCTGAAGCCCTGACCCGGGGTGTAGCTCAGTCAGGTCAGAGCGCCTGGTTTGGGACCAGGAGGCCCCCAGTTCGAATCTGGGCACCCCGACCACATCCCATCACTCGGCGTCCTCCCTGGACGCCGGCCTCTCCCTCGGAACGTCGAGATTCGCAGCCCGAACCGGCAGCCGGCTCCGATCCTGCTTGATCAAACTCAATCAACGTGACTAAGTTGCTCCAATGGAAGCGCTGGTTGCCGCGCTTATCTGCCTTGGGCTCTCCGCAGTCATGATCGTCTGGTGCGACAGCGGCAATCGCTTCTATGACCGTGAAATTCCCTGGGACTTCCGCGAACTCGCCAGCAGGCTCGTAGTCATCGCCGGTGGCCTTGCCGGCTTCGCGGTGACCGGCATGGTGCTCTTGGTCACGCTGGCGAGAGACGAGGCGGATGCTGAGACCGACTCGTTCGACGCCACGGTCTTCATGTTCTTGACGGGCTATCTCTTCTTTGTGTCGGCGGCCTTCCTCTTTGCCTTCCTGCCGCGGGTAGATGCAGACGGCAAACAGCCTGCGCGCATCCAGTTCGGCCTGGCTGCGAACCTTATGTTCCGGTCGGTCATGATTGCATGGTTTGCGTTGCGGCCGCTGATGGAGACTTTCGGCCTTGGCGTGCTCGCAGACTTTACCGGCGGGGCAATCACCTTCTCGCTCGCCCTCGGCGGCATCTTCATGATAGCGATCCTCTACGGCATCGGTGTGATTACCTTGCGCGAAACGGTGATTCTGCCTGCAATCACCACCGTCGTATGGGTGTCGATTACCGTGCTGGCCCTGACGGTGTTGCCCGAGCTGCAGTCAACGAAATCGTCGCTGTATCTAACGGCAGCGCTCTATGGCCTGAACGTGATGACCTTCCTGCACTTTTCTCTTGGCTTACTGGCCGGCATGTTCGACCGCGTGCAGGCGTTTTCAGCCCGTTATTCGCGAGACCTAACGCTCGTGAATACACAGGGCACGATGGTGCTCCTCACGTTTCTCTGGATGTCGATCATGGGGATTCTCTGATCACTGGCGGATGACCCGACCCGCACTCCACTAAGGCTGGCCTCAAGGCTGTAAGTAATCCGGTCGATCATCAGAGAAGGGGCGCCCGACCGCGCGAAAGCTGTGCGGTTCGCGCCTTCTGTCTCAGCGAGGTTGCAGTCATCTCACTACTCAGCCAGGTCCTTACGCCTGTTCGACGCGGCCCAAGCACGGGTGTGTTGTCGCGCGAGCAAGCCACTGACCTTGCTCTGCTGATAGGCATTGTCCTGCTCGCGCTGTTCCTGCGGGTGTACGCGCTGGATATAGTGGCGTGGGTACCGGATTCATACGACCGTCTGGGCGACGCCGGGCGCTTGGCTTCGGGGCGGCTCCCACAATCGACCATTTATCCGCCGGGTGTGGGCGTCATGATGGCGCCGTTCTTCGCCGTCTTGCCGGATTCCCTGTGGACGATGCAGGCCGTCATCGCCGGCAGCGGCGTCGTACTGGTGCTGGTTGCATATCGATGGGTCGATTCGCTGACCGGGGAGAGGCTGGCCGCCCTGTTAGCGGCAGGTGGCGTCGCGCTATCGCCGCCGTTCGTTTTTGCTTCACGCGATGGTCTGTATGACATCCCTAATGTGCTGCTCATCGCCGCTTCGATGTGGCTGGCAGGCGGCATGCGCCGGATGCCGGTCTGGGCGCTCATCCTTTACGGGGTGATGCTCGCGGTCTTGGTCAACCTGCGGCCGAACAACGTCCTCGTGCTTCCGGCACTGGCGCTCATATTGGTCGCGACAGACCGGGTCATCAGCGTCCGGGACGTTGTTTCGATTCTTCTCAGCCGTCCGGTCCTGATCGTGGGGGCGACCGGCACGCTGTGCTGCGTGCTCTTCGTGGTCATGGGCGACTGGATCGGCACGTCCGCAAGTGCGCCGATAACGCTAGGACCGGCGCCCGAGAACCTCGTCTACTACCTCTACGTCTCGGGCTTCCGCGCCGCCGGATTGTTGTTCCTCGTGCCGCTGGCGCTGGTAGGCGCCGTGTCGCTGTGGCGAGCAAAGCCGCGTCACACAATGGCAATCCTCTACGTAATCGCGATCTGGCCTGTCCTCTATGCGCCGTTCGACTTCACCAGCAGCCGCTACATGCTCCCACCGATGTTCCTGTTGCTCTGCCTGGCGGCGATAGGTGGTGCAAGCCTGCTCTCACGAGCCCAGGCCCCGGCCAGCCGGGTTCGTTGGCCAGCTCGCTACGCAGGACTGGCAATCGTCGTGCTTGGGCTGTGGTTCACAGCTGGCTCGGTACTTCTCGTAGCGAATTGGGCCGAAACCTCCGCACGCTCCGACGAAGGCCTGGCACGCGAATTCAGGCCCGATCTCGACGATCTGCCGGAGGGATCGCTGCTCGTAGGTGCGGTATCCCGGGCCTTTCACCACACCTCGCCGGAGCTGGACTACTTCGACCTGATCGACTCCACCCTGACAACTGGCTCAAGTGCATCCGGTGTCGACGGCATGATGTCGGCCATCGCAGAGCAACTCTCCGAGGGCGGCCGCGTGCTCTACCTGCACAGCCACTGGGAGCAGGGCCAGGACTTTCACGGCGATGGTCAGGGTCAGTTCGTGCTGTACTGGGAAGCAATCACGGACCACTTTGATGTGACCTCAGTGATGGAGTCGGCCGGTAAGCGCTTCACCGGGGAAACATGGACCCTGTACGAGGTCACCGCCAGGCCAGGTTCGAGTCAATAGCAGAAAACGAAGCGGGCCATCCGGTGAGGGATGGCCCGCTTGTCGTCACGGAAGCTCGGTCTAGTCCAGGACGGGGTCCAGGGCGACGCAGGTTGCTGTCACGCTTTCGGGCGTTGTGAAGGCGCCTCCAGCGAGGAAGTGCACTGCTTGCAGGCCGGTGGCGGTCTCCGTCAGCTCGATCTCACCAACAACCTCGTCGAGGCTAACAACGGGCTCGGGAGGCAAGTCCGAAATTTCGTCGGATTCCACGGTCGTGGTCGCTGTGATGAATCTGGCGAACCACTGCTCGAAGGACTGTGGCTGGTTGGGATGGTTGACGTGATCGTCAAACGAGCCCAGGGTTACCGTGTAGGTACCAGGGGCGATCATGACGGGGATAATGCCGCTCTGCTCATTCAGGCCGAAGAACGAGCCGCCGAGCAGCGTATTGATTTCGATGACGGTCCGACCCTCCCTCTCGGCGCACGCGTCGAGTTCCGGCGCGACAGCGCACTCAACGCTGCTCAGGTTGAACTGACCCGACCAGCCATCGTAGATGGTGGCGGTCGCGCTCGTTATCAGCGTGTGAGTCGCACTGCCTTCGACGTTGTAGTGGCCGACGGGCCCGCTCGTCATAGCGAGCGGTACGACTTCCACGTCGCCGTTGCTCCAGGTCACCGTTATGTTGGCCGGTGGGGTGCCGACGCGGACCTGATTGATGATGAAGTGCCAGCTTGTCAGCGTTCCGCCGGTGTCGGTACAGGCGTCCTGGTGCTCGTCCAGGCTTGCCTGCTTTGCGTCGATCGAAATGGTGGTCGGCACCGCGCTTGCTGTGGTCGCGCCGAATGCGACCAGAGCGAGAAGCGCGCCGGCTATGGCTAAGGTGAATCTGTTCAATGGAGCAGCCTCCTGCTATGCGTAGTAGTCGAGGCTGAGTGGGATTCGCCAGCCAGAAGCGTCGTCAGCCGTCTTCGTGCAGTCGGATTTGAGCCTCGCTGTCACCATGAGAACCCATGACCTCACCTCGTCATAGAACACACAAACGACGCTCTGTTACATCCTTGTCTCAGGAGTGTTACTAAATATTGATCCTGGCCATCAACGAGGAACCCAACATATCCCGTTCAGGCCCTATAATTCGTCGCGGCATTACCTGACTGTAACGAGTAGCACCCCTGCTGTTTCATCGCCGCAATGTGTCGTGTCCTCTCTCGCCAAGTCGACGCCTATTCGTTAATCGTTTAACCTTCGTCTCATGCGGATGGCTGCTGCTTGATCGCCGAAGCTGAGGGACGCGCCGAGGCGCCGTGGCAGGCGCGGCTGCCCTTCTTCTACGGTTACGCCATCGTCGCCATCGTCTTCCTCCAGTCGTTCGTCAGCGCAGCGCCGCTCTGGTCCACTGGAGTGCTGTCAGTGCCGATGCACGACGACCTGGGCTGGAGCCGGTCTGCGATCTTCGCGGCGATCACGGTGCGCACGCTTGGTACGGCGGTAGGCGGTCTGGTGCTGGGGCGCTACCTCGATATCACGGGCGGCGCGCGTGTGCTGGCGCTGACGGGCGGCGTCTTCGCTTCGATCGGCCTGTGTCTGGTGTCGTTAGTACAGGAACCATGGCAGTTCCTGCTCATCTTCGGCGTTCTCGGCGGCCTGCTGGGCCAGGGACCGTCCTCCTTGCTGCTCGGCGCCGTCGTGCCGAAGTGGTTCATCCGCAAGCGCGGGCGGGCCGTGGCGACATCGACCATGGGCACAGGTCTGGCGGCCTTCATCATGCCGGTGACGATGGATTTTCTTGCGGACTCCGTGGGCTGGCGTTCCGCGTGGATCGCGCTCGGCGTGACCACGGCTGTGCTGGCGGTCCTGCCTGCCCTGCTGCTGAAGACCCAGCCCGAGGACATTGGTCAACGCCCAGACGGCGACAGCGCCGCGCCAGAACCCGTGGCCGGGCAGACCGCTGCCGTGGTGCAGAGTCCGGGCGAGCTGTCGTTTACGGCTGGCGAGGCGTGGCGGACGCGGACGCTGTGGCTCCTGATCGCGGCGGTCGTGTTTGGCAGCTTCTCGCCGACCGCGTACCCCGTGAACCTCGTTCAGGCGTACGTCGACCTGGGCTTCTCGACGTCGACGGCCGCGGCAGCCTTCAGTGGTTACGGCCTCGTGAGCTTTCTCGGACGCTACTTCTGGGGCTACCTGGCGGACCGTCTGCACATCCGCCAGACGCTGCTGGTGATCGCATCCTATTCATGCGTGACCGTGGCGCTCATCCTGGTGCTTCCCGGCGACATCGCGTTGCTGGCGGGCGGCATCGCGGGCCTCGGCCTGGGCGGCTGGGTGGGCCTGAACCAGGTCGTCTGGGCCGACTACTTCGGCCGTGCGCACCTGGGCGCCATCTCCGGCATCACGCGCCCGTTCATCACGCTCTCGTCGGCGACGGGACCGCTGGCGATCGCGGCGATCGCCGATACGACGGGGACCTACTCGGTGAGCATGCTGGTGATGGCGGCGTCGTGGTTGTTCTGTGCGTTCTTCCTGTGGATAGTGCGCCCGGCGAAGAAGCCGGCGCGCCTGGTTGATGCGACGCCGAGTTAGGGCCAAGCGCCGGACGGATGCAAGGCAGTCGCTTTAGGGTTGAACCAACGGGCCTACCTCAAATAGGCTATGGCTGTTGTGGCACCTTCTAGCTTACGTGAGATAGATAGTCCTTGAAGATTCCGGCCGCCTTCGACGCATTGCGGGAACGCGATTTCCGCCTGCTCTGGCTGGGCGCGGAGGCCTCGCTGCTCTCCGCCCAGATGCGCCAGATCGCGAACGGCGTGTTGGCGTACGAGCTGACGGGCTCTGCTGCCATCCTGGCTGCCGTTACGCTGGCGCAGTCGCTGCCCTCGCTGTTCCTGTCGATGTTCGGCGGTGTGGTGGCCGACCGCGTGCGCCGGCGCAAGCTGCTCCTGTTCTCACAGAGCTTCCTCTTCCTCGATAGCCTCGCCGTAGCCCTCCTGGTCCTCACCGGGGTTGTCGAGGTGTGGCACATCGCCCTCATTGGCGTGCTCCACGGCGCCGTGCTCTCGTTCAACCAGCCGGCGCGCCAGGCATACATGGTGGAGCTTGCAGGCTCAGAAAACGTGACCCAGGCGATCGCCCTATATAGCTCCGGCCAGACGGCGGTGCGAATCATCGGCCCATCTGTCGCCGGCGTGCTCTTGAGCGTTCCCGTAATCGGCATCGAAGGCGCGTTCGTGGTAATCGCTGCGATCTACACGCTGCCGGTGGTATCGCTGTTCTTCATCAAGGCGCGCCCTGCCGAAACCCAACGCAGGCGGCGGCCCCTCCTCACGGAGTTCAACGACGGCATCCGCTACATACGCAACCACGAGGTCCTGCGCATCCTGATCATCGTCGGCCTCGTACCGCCGCTCCTGGGGAACCACTATCAGCAGTTCCTGCCGGTGTTCGCGTCCGACGTCCTTCATGTCGGTGACGGCGGCTTCGGCTTCATGTCGACGGCGACCGGTGTCGGCGCTTTCGTCGGTGCCATGGCGGTAGCCAGCTACGGTCACGTGCGTCGCCGCGGCCTGATGCAGCTTGGCGCCGGCGCCCTGTTCGGGCTGGCGCTGGCGATGTTCGCGCTGTCGCCGAACTTCGCGATTGCGCTCCTGACGCTGCTGGTGGTCGGGTTCGCCTTTACGTGGTTCCAGACGCTGAACAGCACGTTGACTCTCGCCTCCAGCGACCCGGAGTACTACGGACGCGTGTCGGCGGTACAGCAGCTGAACAACTCGTTCGGCAGCTTCGTGATCATCCCGATGGGCGTCCTGATCGACGAGGTTGGCGCCCCGACCGTCATGTTTACCAGCGGCCTGCTGATCTTCACGTTCTGGTGCTTCGTCGGCCTCTTCGTCCGCAGCTACCGTCGCATCGAGATGCCGGCAAGAGTCATCGAGCCGGCGCCGCTTCCTGGCGAACCGCCGGCAGTTGCGCCCGAGCCCGATCCCGCTCCAGCCACCCTCAGGTAGGCTCAGTCCGACGGTTCGAGGACGATCTCACCCAACATGAGGTCGGCGACGTCGTCGAAGCGCGTGCGCATTTCGAACGGCTCCCCGTCGCCGCAGGCTCGACCGCGACGCTTGCTTGCTGCACGATACCGGTTGGCGGACAGGAGACGAAGACCATGCACGACTTCGAGGGCAAGGTGGCGGTGATCACGGGCGGCGCTAGCGGCATTGGCTTCGCGATGGCGACGCGGTTCGCGCAGGAGGGCATGAAGATCGTTCTAGGGGACATCGAAGCGCCCGCACTCGATGCCGCGGTGGCGCGCCTTCGACAGCAAGAGTTCGAAGTCCACGGTGTCTTTACAGACGTGTCAAACGCCGCCTCAGTCGAGAACCTAGCCCGCGAAGCCATCGACCGCTTCGGCAAAGTTCACGTCCTGTGCAACAACGCCGGCATCGGAGGCGCCCGCGCGCCACGCATCTGGGACGCGAGCGAGAAAGACTGGCAGTGGACCCTCGGCGTGAACCTCTGGGGCGTCATCCACGGCGTCCGCGTCTTCGTCCCGCTGATGCTGTCGCACGGCGAAGAAGGGCACGTCGTAAACACGGCGTCGATGGCTGGCCTGGCCCAGGGTAACCGAGCCTACAGCGTCAGCAAGCACGGCGTCGTAGCCCTATCGGAGGCGCTGTACGACGGTCTCAAGCTGGAGAACGCGAAGGTCGGAGCGTCGGTGCTGTGTCCCGGCCTGACGAACACGAACCTTACCTTCAGCGCCCGCAACCGGCCGGACCACATGAAGGACGATCCGGGAGCGCAGCCGACGGCCGAGGAGATGGAGCGCGCCGCCCAGACGAAGCAGTGGCTGGAAGGAGCCGGATTGCCTCCAGAGCGCACGGCCGAAATCGTGCTGCAGGCGATCAAGGACGATCAGTTCTACATCCTCACCCACGATGAATACGACGACGTCATCCGCGAGCGCATGGAGAACATCCTCGCCCGCCGCAACCCAGACCCAAAGGGCCCAGGCCTGACCTCGACGAAGCCGAGGGGAAGTGCATAGGG
>Ga0247825_10002114_pt1 | contig 13126 bp, 13 predicted proteins | sample 13C_Vanillin_Day_FD_194413 | JGI IMG/M metagenome (GOLD analysis project Ga0247825, IMG submission 194413) | Soil microbial communities from agricultural site in Penn Yan, New York, United States - 13C_Vanillin_Day48 | ecosystem: Environmental > Terrestrial > Soil > Agricultural land | place...
CGGCCTGACGACGGAGCAGATGCAGGCGATCGCCCGCGAGATCAACTTCTCGGAGACAACGTTCATCCTGCCGGCGGAGCGTGACGGCACCGACGTCCGCATGCGCATCTTCACGCCGGCGGTGGAGATGCCGATGGCCGGGCATCCGACGGTGGGGAGCACCTTCGCGCTGGCGCACACGGGAGTGATTGCGCTCGGACGAAAGCGGTTCGTGTTCGGCCTCAACGTCGGGCCGACACCGGTCGACCTCGAATGGGAAGGCGATCGCCTTCGCTTCGTCTGGATGACGCAGAAGACCCCGTCGTTCAGTGCCCCGGTTGCGGACCGGGCGGCTGTGGCGGCGGCGATCGGACTCCATTCCACCGACCTGGCTGACCTGCCGATCCAGGAGGTGTCCTGTGGCGTGTCCTATCTGTACGTGCCGCTGCGCGATTCCGATGCCGTCGATCGGGCGACGCCGAATGGCGTTGCCACGTTGCACGTGCCCGGGCTGTCGAGGTCTCACCCGGCCGTGTTCCTGTTTGCGGAGGAGGGGGCGCGGCGTGCGACGACCTATAGCCGCATGTTTGCGCCGGGGCTAGGCGTGCTGGAGGATCCGGCGACCGGCAGCGCCGCCGGTCCGCTCGGCTGCTATCTCGTGGAGCATGGCCTCGTCGGCGGAGACGCCGCCCAGAAGATGGTGAACGTGCAGGGTGTGAAGATGGGGCGTGACAGCCGCCTTCACATCGCGATCAGTGGTTCGCCTGGTTCGATTTCGGAGGTCAGGGTCGGCGGGGAAGCCGTGCTCGTCGCGCGGGGCGAGTTCCTCGCGTCGCCCGTGGCGACGACGTAAGCCGCTGAATCCCGCCGAGCGAAAAGCTGGCGATGTGATCCGCGAGGTCGTCCACGCCGGCGGGCGTGGTCGGTGAAAAGGCGGACACAGGCAGGCGGGAATCGATCGCCGCGAAGCACTGCGAGTTCACGCTCACCACCGCCCGCTGCACACGCAGGTCGTCGGTCCGGAGCTGCATGATCGACGCGACGATCCGAGTCAGGTAGCGCGCGCGCGGCTCCAGCACCTCGCGCACCACGAGCTGGAGCGCCGGCGTTGGCTCGGCAAGCTCGCGAACCATCAACTGGTGAATCCAGCCGTCGCGGTGCGGGATCACGCGCTGGAGAAACACCGACACATACGACGCCAGCTGCCCGGAGGCCGGCATCCCGCGTCCGGCCTCCTGTGCGGCCTCCGTCGTCTGCTGCATCCGCTCGATCGCCATCCGCACGACCGCGTCGTAGAGGCCACGCTTTCCCTGGAAGTGGTAGTTGACCGCCGCGACATTGGCATTGGCCGCCCGGCAGATGTCGCGCACCGTCACGCGCGCGAACCCACGTGCGGCGAACAGGCGAGCTGCTTCGGTCAGCAGCCGCTCGCGAGTGTCCTGGTCGCTCGAGAGCGCCGCACCCTGTGCACCCTTCGCACCTTTTGCACCTCGCACCCCTTGCACCTCTCGCACCCTTCGCACTCCTCGCACCTACAGGGTTCTTTTGAACAACAACGTCGCCGCCGTCATCGCCACCACCGAGAAGATCGCGAGATAGAGCAGGTCGAAGGAAATGGCTGCGAATCCGGTGTCCTTGAGGAGCAGGCTCTTGAACGCGTGGACCGAGTAGGTGAACGGATCGACCTTCGCGATCACGTGCATCCATCCCGGGAAGCCCTGCTGCGGATAGACCGCGCCGCTCGGGAAGTAGAGAACCGTGTTCAAGAGTCCGAACATCGCGCGCGGCGCCAGCGGATCGCTGACGCGGACCATCAGCAGAAACATCAGGCTGATCAGGGAGAACGCAGTCACCCCGACCACGAGGAACGTCCGCAGCAGCCGCAGCGGGTCGAGCGGATCGGGGATTCCGGCGATGAACGATCCGACGATGGTGATGACGGCGCCCGCCAGAAAGGCCTTGAGCGTTCCGGATAGATTGAAGCCGGCAATCAGCTCGAACTTCGTCACCGGCGTGACCAGATAGCCTTCGTGCAGGCCACGCGCCTTGTCGTCGATGTAGATGATGCCGCCGCCGATCATCACCATCATGAAGATCGACATCGTGATCGACCCGGGCAGCAGGTATTGGATATACGGGACGTACGGATAGACCTCGACCACGTCGAGTCCCGCCTTCGTCGAGATGCGCGACTCGGTCTTCGGCTCGTTGAACGCCGCGACGACACTGTTCATCGTGGCGCTCAGCGAGGCAAACACGAAGTTATCGGTGTTGTCTGAGACCAGCGCGATGCGCGGGTTGTTGCCCTGGTGCGACTTCTGCGAGAACTCCGGTGGAATCATCAGGACGCCGTTGACGTCGCCGTTTCGCAGCGCCGTGAGCGCCGTGCCGCCGTCGGAGTAGTCGAGGAGATCGATCGTTTTCGCGCCGGACGACACGGCATTGGCCAGCTCGCGGATACGGACCGCCGGCACGCCGCGATCCTGATCGACGACGGCCAGCTTGAGATGCTTGACGTTGCCGCCGAACGCATAGCCGAGCACGATGAGCTGCGCGAGCGGGAAGATCATCGCCATGATGATCAGCAGGGGGCTGCGCCGGAAGCGGCGCATCTCGCGTTCGACGATGGCCATGATGCGATGCATGTCAGGGCCTCCGCATCACGAACGGACTATCCATGGCAGACGGGGCCTGCAGCGCGTCGCGCAGCGCCCGCCCCGTGTAATGCACGAACACCTCGTCCAGCGTGGTGTCTTCGGCTGAACGGCCTGGAATCGACGCCTTCAGCGCGTCCGGAGTGTCCAGCGCGACGAGCTTGCCGTGATCGACGATTGCGATGCGGTCGCAGAGCTTGTCCGCCTCGTCCATGTAGTGTGTGGTCACCAGGACCGTCAGGTCGCGTTCACCCTTGACCTTCCTGAGCATCTCCCACACGGCCGTGCGCGAGACCGGGTCGAGACCGGTGGTGGGCTCGTCGAGGAAGAAGACGCGCGGTTCGTGGACCAGGCCGCGGGCGATCTCCACACGGCGCCGCATGCCGCCTGAGAGGTTCTTGACCTGCTTGTCGGCCCACTGCGTCAGCTCGACGGCGGCAAGCAGCTCAGGGATCAGCCGAGCCCGTTTTTCGCGGGAGACGCCATAGAGCTTCGCGAAAATCAGGAGGTTCTCCTGGACGCTCAGCTCAAGGTCGGTCGTCATCGCCTGCGGGATGACGCCGATCGATCGGCGCACCTGGTCCGCCTGCTTCCTCACGTCGAAGCCGTTGATGAGCGCTGTTCCGGACGTCGGCGGGAGCAGCGTGACCATCATCCGGATGAGCGTGGACTTGCCGGCGCCGTTCGGACCAAGCAGTCCGAAGATCTCTCCAGGCGCGACTGAGAACGAGATGCCGTCAACGGCGGTGAATGTGCCGAAGCGCTTGACGATGTCCCGGACTTCGACAGCACCCACGCCTTGGCGTCCGGTGGCTTCCTCGTGGTGTCTGGCTGTAGCCGGACCTGTGGGTGATGGGCTCGTCATTTGACTGGTAACAACACGTACGTCGTCATGCCGACGGCCAGACGCCGGTCGGCGTTATCGAGCCGCAGGCGGATCTCAAAGGTCTTGATGTCGCGTTTCGTGCGGCTGACGTCGCGCTGCGTGGCAAACCCGGCGTTGGCGCCGCGGAAGATCACCGTGCCCTGGCGCTCATCTCCGGACGGCAGCCGGACTGTGAGCATGTCGCCGAGCCTCACGCGATCGATGTAGGTCTCCTCGACGTCCACGCGCACCCACAGATCGTCCGGATTGATCAGCGTCACCACCGCCTGGCCCGGAGTGACGACCTCGCCCGTGTGGGCGGCTCGGACATCGACGATGCCGTCGATTGGGGCGTGGATCTCGGTATAGGCGAGGCGGACTTCCGCCTTGGCGCGTTGTGCGGTAGCGGCCGCCTGCTGCTGGCGCTGTCCTGAGAGCTGGCTTCGCTTGATGGCGATCTGTTCCGAGTTTGCGCGCGCGAGCGCGACGGACGCCTTTTGCGCGTCGATCTGCTTGGCGAGGGCAGCGACCCGCGACTTCGCCACCTCGAACGCTGTTGCCGCCTGATCGAGCTGCTCGGCGGTCCCGATGCCGTCCTTCAGCATCCGCTGGGCGCGACCGAGCGTCGTACGGGAATTGTCGAGTTGCGCGTTCACCTCTGCGCGCTGCGACTCGGTGGCGGCCAGCGTGGCTTCGGCCTGCGCAATCTGATCCTTCGTCTGCTGCTCCTGCCATCGCAGCGCCGCCTCGCTCTCGATCACCTGCGAACCGATACCCGCCTCGCTGTGCTGGTAGAAGGCCCGCTCCTCGCGCAGTTCGTCGGGCTCGAGGACGGCCAGGACCTGGCCCTTCTTGACGAGGTCGCCTTCGGCGACGCGCAGCTCGCCGAGACGGCCGGCAATCTGCGAACTCGCGACGATCTCGTTGGTGGTGACCACGCCGGTGAGCGTCAGGGTCGAGGGGGTCTGACGGGAATACCAGTAGCCGCCGCCGATGGCAGCGACCACGAGCAGCAGGACCAGGAGACGGACGAAGCGGGCCATGAAACAACTGTATTAAACAGCTGTTTGAATGTCCAGCTGGGCCTGGCTGGCTAGTTGGCTAGTTGGATAGTTGGTAGTTAGTTGGTAGTTAGTTGGTAGTTAGTTGGTAGTTGGTAGTTACTTCGGAGCGTAGAGGGTGCGGACGCGGGAGATATCGTCGGCCGAGAGGCCGGAGACGTTCTGGATGTCGGCGCGGGACTTCAGCTGCTTGCGATAGCGGGTGAAGAAGCCGGGGATATCTCCACCGTAGCCGAAGAAATACATGATGTCGGCGAAGGCGGCGGTGTGCTCGAGGCCGAGCGCGTGACCCAGCTCGTGGACGCAGGTCAGGTAGACGATCGTCTCGCGCACGAGCGGGTCAGTCTTCGCCAGGCTGGCGATTTGTTCACCGAGTGCGTTCGTGTCCGGCCGGATATAGACGGCTGCTCCCCGACGACCTCGCACCAGCAGCGGACGCATCTCGCCATACTGGCCGCCACCAGGCGACACCCAGTACACGCGGACAAGCGCTTCGGCTTCCGTCGAGGGTGAAAACCGCAACGTGCCGTTCAGCGCCTTTTCCCACGACCGCAGCGCCCACGAGGCCAGCTCGAGATCCGTGGTACGGAATTCCGACTGTGCCTCGCCCTGTGCGATGAAGTAGGTGACACGTCCGTCGGCGGCTGCCTGCAACGGCGCGAGCGTCTGTGCCGGAAGCGCATGGGTCATGGCAGCCACGCCGAGCGCAGCGACTGCGACACTTAGCCATGTGCGACGCGTTGTGAACCAGCTACCAGCCATCAGCCACCCCTACCAACTACCAACTACCAACTACCAACTAAGATATGCCCGCATGCGCCTGACAGTCTTGTCGATTCTGGTTGTGGCGTCAGCGGTCACCGTTCTGCCGGCACAGAATTCATCGGAGTACGACGCTCTTGCGGCACGGTTGAAACGCGGCCGGGAGTACGGGCCGGCCAAGGCTGGCCGCATTACCCTCTCGACCACTGATCGCGGGGTCACGCTCGACAATGTCCTCGAGGTTCCTGCCGAATACACCCCGTCCCGGCCCTGGCCGCTTCGGGTGACGCTGCACGGCGGTGTCGGACGCCCGGCGCCAGGCCCGAACGATCCACCTGCCCGTGCCCTCACGAATCGCACGCCCAGCGCCGGCGAGCTGGTGCTGCATCCGCGCGCATGGTCTGGTTCAGAGTGGTGGACGGCGGCGCAGGTGGACAACATCGAGCGGCTCGTCGAGCGCGTCAAGCGTGACTACAACGTTGACGAGTCGCGGATCTACGTCACCGGCATTTCCGACGGTGGTACTGGCGTCTACTACTTCGGCATGCGTGCGGCAACGCTCTGGGCAGCGTGCATGCCGCTGAACGGCCAGCCGCTCGTGCTCGCCAACCCTGACAGCGGGGCGGATGGGCAGCTCTACGCCAGCAATCTCGCCAACTGTCCGCTGCGTGCCGTCAACGGCGGGCGCGATCCGTTGTATCCCGCGGCGACGGTGGAGCCGCTCATCGCCCTGTTTCGCCGCGGCAATGTGCCAGTGGAATTCCAGGTCTATCCAGAGGCGGGGCACGACGTGAGCTGGTGGCCGGAGGATCGTCCGCGCTTCGAAGCATTTCTCGCGGCGCACCACCGTGTTGCTCACCCGGAACGCATCTCGTGGGAGACCGAGCGCACCGATCGCTACAACAGGTTCCGCTGGCTCGTCATCACCAGGCTCGGGCAGCGGTCATCCGATCGTCCGCTGGCTGACGTCAACCGGTTCGCGACAGGCGATGGCCGCCAGCTTCTGCTTTTCAGGCGGTCGCGACCGTCGGGGCGGGTGGACATTGTTCGCAAGGGAAACGTCTTCGAGGCCGAGACGCGCGGCGTGACGACGTTCACGCTGCTGCTCTCGCCGGACGTCGTGGACTTCTCGAGTCCCGTCTCGGTTGTCGTGAACGGGCGCCCCGCGTTCAGCGGGAAGGTGGAGAAGAGCGTGCGCGCGCTTCAGGCGTGGGCCGCGCGCGACAACGACCGGACGATTCTCTACGGCGCGGAATTGGCGATCACCGTCCCGTAGTCCGGCAGGGCGCCCGTTTCAGAAGCGCGAGGGTTGGTAGTCTCGTAGGGCGCCCCGTCAGGGGCGCCACCCGCCGCACGTGGGATAATAACGACACGGGGCGTGGCGCAGCCTGGTAGCGCGCCTGCTTTGGGAGCAGGATGTCGGAGGTTCAAATCCTCTCGCCCCGACCATCTTCAAGCCTGCCGGCTGTCAGTTCCGCGTGGCTGAATCGGCTCGGATTTGCGCGATCGTCCACACACGATCACAGGCGCGGCACCGCCACATCGTTTTCAGCGTGAGTTCCTTCGCCAGCGTCTCAACTGCCTTGCTCCGGCAATAGGGGCATGAGCGCGGCCGGCTGACGGTCTCAGGCTGGACTGACACGTGTGTCTCCTTATGGTCGGTGGCTGATGCTCCGGAAGCGCGCCACTGCGCGCCTCCGGAATGTCGAGCGCTTGTGTTACCAGCGCGAGTCGCGACGCTGACGTCCGCCACCGAAATCGCCGCCGCGCGGCGCCATCGGCTTCGCCTCGTTGACGGTCAGGCTCCGTCCACCGTACTGATGCTTGTCGAGCTCGTTGATCGCCTTGCGGGCGCTTTCGACATCGCTCATTTCGACAAAGGCAAATCCGCGCGGCTGACCGGTCGCGCGATCGCGAACGATGTTGATGCTGGCAACCTGTCCGGACCCCTCGAAGAGGGCCTGCAGATCGGATTCGGTGGCCTCGTAGGGAAGGTTACCGACGTACAACTTGGTGCTCATGAAAACGACTCCTGCATCTCGGAAAGATGCGAGTGACTCTGAAGACAGGCTCGAGCGGAATGCTCGGACGAAACGCAGGAGAGGCGAGCAGACTCGGATCTGATGCGGAAGGCCAGAAAGCGCTGCGGTCAGAAAGGCTGGAACGAGTGTAGCACGCTGCTCATCGTGGCCGTCGGATGCTTGGCCATCGAACGGTGGCCGGCTCATCGATGGACTTGTCAACGTTTGCCTCAGGAATTAGGCCCAAGGCCCTAGGGCCAGGAATCACTGCGTCTGCCGTGAGATCGCGGAATCCTTCCGCGTATCGTAGTAGTGGTTCCCGCCCTCGTCGAGGTATTCGCTGACGAGCGTCAGCCCGGCATCGTCAATCGCACTTTTGTAGCCATCGATACCAAGAGAAACAGACGGACGGCCGGTCAAGCTGTCCGGCCATGTTCCCGCTTCGACCGGTGCAGTGAAGAGAAAGCGTCCTCCGGCTTTGAGTACGCGAGCCACGCGGCGAACTAGATCGCGCTGGTTCTGTTCGGGAAGCAGGAACAGCAGTCCAACTGCCACCGCGGCGTCGAAGCTCCGATCGAAGAAGGGTGAGTCCTCGACCGTTTCGCACGCGACGTGTGCAGTAGGGAGACGATGGCGGAATGCCGCCACCAGCGAGGGTGCCGCGTCGATCCCATATACATCGAACCCGGCTCGCACCAGCGCCTCGGAAACGGGGATCCCGCCACCGCAGCCGAGCTCGAGAATCGCGCCGCGGACGTGGAGCGAGGCGATCCACGTTTGCAGCGTTGTGACCCCGATCGTCGGCGAACGCAATGCGATCAGCTGCGCCGCGACGGCTTCCCAGCCATTCGAGCGGTCCATCTACGAGTCTCCAAACCTTAGAGGCGTTGTGGCGCCCAGGCGACCATGTCCTGACGCTTCGCGAAGTGCAGCAGAGGTGACGGCTCGAGTGGGGTCAGGCGATGAACGTCGAGCATCGTGTTGGCGGCAATCGACGCCTGCGCGTGCTGCAGCGGCCAGAGCGGGTGATGGATGTCGAGCCGGTACGGGTGTCCCCGGTGATCCAGGTGATACAGGCAGTAGCGCTCAGTGAGGAAGTAGTCGAGTGTCCCTGGGTGCGGTGCGAATACGCGTCCTTCCGGCTGGTAGGTGGCTTCAAAGCGTGCGCCTGACTTGTCCGAACGCACGCTCTTGTAGCTGACGCCATCGCCCCACGGCTGAGCCTCCATCGACGCGGAGTAATAGGGAAGATTCAGCAGAGTCCGGGCAGCGGTAACGGCAGCGAGACTCCCGGCGTCGAGCGAGAAGAAGAAGACGCCAGGCTTGCCGCCGGCCCGAACGTAGGTCCGGACGTTGAGCTCCGGAAACTCAGAGACCCATGGCAGCGACGGCACGCCGCGTGGACCGACGTTCGTCATCACGAACGGCACGACGCCAACCCATGCGCGACTCTCGAACAGATCCAGCGGAAACGCGTCAGGGACGTGCTCTCTGAGGCCAGACGGGTCAACGGGCCAGTGCGCAAACAGGAGATCGTTCCAGGTCTGCGTCATCAGCCACGGCCCATCTGGAAGAGGCCATGGGCGATGCGCCACTTCGTTCATGATTTCCCGATTGAAGTCCCCCGGCATCCCTCTGTCTCAATGCAAACAATGCTGACGCACCTATCCATTACACACGAGGTGAAACGTATCGGCTTGACATAGGGAAGATCGTGCCCTGCGCGAATTGCTGACGGCAGAATGTGAGATACGGTTCAGTCCGTAAGGTAATTACCTTATTGGATCGCGCGTCGATCCATGTCATCGTGGATTTATGAGTCTGGTGACTGAGACACTTACCGCCCGAGTGCGTGGGGAGTATCGGGAGATGCCTGGACTGCGGTTGACTCTTCCGCAGGCGTGCCGTCTCTGGCAGCTCAATCCCTCGACGTGCGAACCGCTCCTGCAGGCCCTGGTCGTCGAAGGCTTCCTGCTGAAGACCTCACGAGGTTTGTATGTCGCCGCCCCTTCAGAACTGCGGATGCGTTCGATGAGCACGCCGCAGGCGCACGAACCCATCCGACGCAACCTCGCGTAGTTCCTTAAGACCTCCTTGATGCGGATGCGTCAGGGCTTGATGACAACCCGGGTGACATTTGAAACGACTTCGCCGCGCCATGGCTGTTCGCACGGCGTACTCGAGTCGTACATGAACATGGTCGCCCCAACATAGATCGTGCCTGGAGCGTCCCCGATGCGGCTCACACCTGTTCGTTCGAGCTGCAGGTTGTGAAGGTCGTATCGAGCTGTTTGTGTTTCTCCGGGCTTCAGCATGATGAACAGCTGATTCTTGCTCTCGGCCGGTCTCATCGGTCTGGGGTCCACCAACGGCCGGGACGCGCCAAGGTCGCTTCGGGTCGCCGGCGGCGCATCCCGGGAAACCCAGCGCCAGTGCGTACGCGCGTATGTGTCCTCCGTCGTGTGGAACGGAACGCAGAGAGGCTCCGAGCCCACATTACGAATCGTCGCGTACACGGATATGGGTCCTCCGCGGGGAGATCCGAGCGGCTCTGCCGTCAGTCCCAGTTGCAGCCCTTTCACCGGGACTCCCCATGGTTCGATGGCAAAGTTCTGGGTTGGCGGCGAGAGCCACTCGCCGACCTGGGCCCTCACGTGACAGATCGCAGGAGCCACCTCCCCGGGTGCCTGGATGCTCCAGCCTCCAGAGACATAGGGAACTCCGTCGATGGTCTGCGCTCCGGGAGCGGGGATGGCATCCGTCGAGAACCGGGTGCGCCGGACCAGTTGGCCGTTGCACACGAGTTCAAGTTGGCCCGCCGCCGGAGTCGTCCCATTGGGCCAGGCGACCTGGACGACCAGCGTCTCGCCAGCGACAAGCTGCGGCTTCGAAAGAATCTCCAGCCGGACAGGTGACGCCGGGGTCTGTGCGCTCGATGGTGCCGCGCCCTGAAAGGCGAGCAGCATCAAGAGTGCAGCTGTCGCTGCACGTAATGGCCGCAGTGCCGTGTTGCGAACAATAGATTGCACCGTCACCGACGCGCTCCTGAATCGAATCGGAGGGAGTGTCAGTCAGCAAGCTGCATTCCACGCCGCGATCGGTGCAAAGTCCTGAGTCATCGAAGGTTTGCCGATTCACGTAACCGGCGCGATGACAACCACGGTCGTCTGCGAACAGTGTTGTACTCGATGGTCCCGAAAGCCACCCACTCAGGATTTGGCGAAGGCGGTCCTGGCGCGCTCGGCCTGCAGCTCGTGCAGCAGGCGCATCACGTTGTAGGCCGTCAGCTCGATCATCACGCTCGTGACCTGCGCGTGAAGTTCGTCGCTCAGCTTCGGCTCGAGACTCTTCATCGCCGCGGTCAGGCGCTGCTCCTGCCCGTCGAGCTCCTTCCTGTCGACCACGCCGTCGGCCATTGCCGTGGTGAACGATTCCAGCTTCTCGACGCGCTCATGCAGCGTGGGGTGTTCAGCGCGTTCGTCGAACCAGCTTGTTTTGGCCATGTGTTTCGTCCTTGTTTATAGGTCCTTCAGAATCTGTTTCAGTGCCGTGAGGCGAGCCTGGAATGTCGCGCGCCCGCCTTCCTTGTCCATGCGCTCCAGGATCAGAGCCGGCAGGAACTGACGGTCGGTGCATTCGATGATGGCCGCGACCTCCTGCAGCTCGCGCTCCAGGCCCTGCGTCGACGGCATGAATTGCGACACGACCTCGGCGAGCGCTTCCTTCGTGATGTGGTCCTTGCCGCTGAGCAGCGACTTGCGCCAGGCGCGGCCGACCATCCCCTCGATATCGGCGCCGGAGAGATGGCCGCGCTGGGGAATCGACGGGATGTCCTCGGCGGCGACGCGCGATCCCATCTTGCCGGCGAGAATCGTGAACAGCTGGCGGATCTCGCCTTCGTCCGACGGATAGAACAGCGGGATGTGCACCTCCGCGCGGCCCTGTCGCTTCAAGTCGATGGGGAGCAGATCGGGCCGGGCGGTCAGCAGCATCCAGACGATGCGGCCGCGATACTTCGTGTCGCCCATCTGCGAGGCGATCATGCCGAAGACGCGGCTCGACGTGCCCGAATCACCTTCCTGATCGCGTGAGCCGAGCGCGACGTCGGCCTCGTCAACGACGACAACGACCGGGCCCATCGCGCGGAGCACAGACAGCACCCGCTCGAGATTGCCCTCCGTCTCGCCCACGTATTTCGACCGGAAGTTCTTGAGCATCACGCAGGGTGCGCCGATCTCTCCGCTGACGCACTGGGCGAGGAATGACTTCCCGGTGCCCACCGGCCCGCAGATCAGATAGCCCATCGGCATGCTGTCGAGGGCGCCGCGCTTCAGCAGCGCCGCGTCCTCGCGCAGGCGCGCCTTCGCGGCTTCGTGCCCGACGACGGTGTCGAGGGTCCACTTCGGCTCGATGAACTCGAGCAGGCCGTGGCACTGCCGCTCGATCAGCAGCTTCTTCAGCTCTCGAAATACCTTCGCGTCGAGCCGTCGTCCGCCCTCGCGCGCCGACTGCACGATCACGTTGAGATCGGTCAGCGAGATGCCGGCGGTCAGCGCCGCAAGCTGTCCGGCGTCGTAGTCCGAGAACGCGGCGAGCGCAGGCGGATCGACCATGGCGTTGACGAACCGCACGCGCTCCGGCTCGTCGGGCAGCGGCACTTCGATCGACGCCACGTGCGGGTTGCTGGTCAGTCGCTCGCTGAGATCCGCGCGCTTCTCATCGACCAGCACGAAGGCCATGTTCAGCCGCTTCACGTGCGGGCTCGTCGCCCAGTTGATCATCGTCACGAGTTGTGACGAGGCCTGCGCGCTGAGACGCCCCGGATCGCCGGACGGAAACACGTACGACGCCTGATCGACGATGATCGCCAGGCTCAGACGGTCGGCCTCGGCGGCCATGAGGTTGTTCCTCACGAAGCGGTCCAGTACGGCGATCGTCGCCGACGGTTCCTTCGCGAGCGTGCTCAGGTCGCCGACCTTGCGGTTGGCGAGCGTCACCATCTCCTTCAGGCGCTGCTCGTCGCGTCCAGCGGCAACGCGCAGGCCGCGCCCGAGGTCGTAGTGCAGCACCAGGGACCAGCGTCCAAAGAGCTGCTCGGCAAGGAACTCGGCGAGTCCGACGTACTCCTTGTCGTGGCCGGGGCTGCGCACGTAGTCGTACGTGTTGCCGTGGAGCACGAATGCCGACGTGGTGCCCGAGAAATAGAGCTCAGCAAGCCTTCTCGCCCACGGCGGAAACGAGGAGGGGAGATCCGACAGCGTGCCAACGGCGCTGCCACTCTTCGCCAGGCCGGTGCCAGTCACTGAATCAGGCGTCATGGCGAAGGACCTGCCGCAGGTCCGCGTCGAGAATCGGCGGCGGATCCTGCAATTCGTCGGCGAGGCCGGTGAGATGCTGGAGCTCGCTCACCGCCTTTTCCGTCTGCCGCATGCTTTCCGCGGCTGAGTCAACCTGGCTGCTCAACAGATCCGGGTCCTGGCGGTTGACGGCCATTTCCGCCAGCGCCTGAATCTTGCCCTCGATTCGATCCAGCTCGATCGAGACGAACTGTGCGTTCTTCTTCGAGCGCTCATAGTTGTCCTTTCGAAGCTCCGCGCTCGCGATGCTGTCCTGCAGCGACCGCACAATCCGTTCGTCGCCGGCCTGCTGCGCGGCGGTGAAATCCTTGCGCAGCTGTTCGAGGCGCGTGTCGATCTCCTCGACGCTCGTCGTCTTCAGGAACCGGTCGAGCGCGTGCTTCGAGATCAGCAGGCGCAGAAACAGCCACAAGAGGCGATCGAGACC
>Ga0247825_10002115_pt1 | contig 13123 bp, 13 predicted proteins | sample 13C_Vanillin_Day_FD_194413 | JGI IMG/M metagenome (GOLD analysis project Ga0247825, IMG submission 194413) | Soil microbial communities from agricultural site in Penn Yan, New York, United States - 13C_Vanillin_Day48 | ecosystem: Environmental > Terrestrial > Soil > Agricultural land | place...
GTCCGGCTCCCGCGGCGGCACCGTCGCCGCTGGTGGCGCCGGCCGGGGCGCCGGCACCCGTACCACCACCAGCACCACCCGCGCCCCCGCCCCGCGCGAGGACCGCGTCGGCGTACACCACGACACCGGCCGTCACGAGCATGATCACGATCAAGTTCCTCATCATGGGCCCCTTTCGGACCTGAATTCTCACCGGGTCGTACAGCAACACGAATGCCATCGCGCGGCAGGTCGGCGGTGAAATTCTGGGAACGACAGACGAGGAGGCTACAATGGCGCGGCGATGACCTCCGACCGCACCGGATCGCGGACCGACGCGAATCTGCTCGGGCGCTGGCCGGCGAGGCCGACGCGAACCGAGGCCGCGGGTGCGGAGACGATCCACGCCCTCCAGACGGCGCCTCGCCGGCGCTGGGCGTGAGCCTCGGGTGAGGCCCTGAGCGCCCGGAGCCTGCGGCTATTTCGCGACCGTCTGGCGTCCGTGCCGAGGGCGCTGCCCCCCGCGGCGCGCGTGCTCTACGCGCACACCGGCGACGTCGCCGTCCTCCACGACGGCGCCAGCGTCACGGTGCAGGCGGACAGCGCGTGGTACGGCGCGGGGGCCTGCGCCATGCGCGCGCGCGACAGCGCCGCCACCGTGCTGCGCTGGGAGCTGGTGCGGCCGGAGACGAGCCGGGACGGCACCCCGGTGCTCGAGCAGACGATCGAGCTCGCCGACGGCGCCGCCTGGCTCATCCGCTGTGACCGGGTGGATTTCGACCCGGGCGGCATGGCACTGCCGCATCGTCACCGGGGCGGCGGTATCCGCTGTCTCATCGCCGGCGCGCTCGAGGTGACGGTCGGCGATGAGCCGCCCCGGTCGGTGGGGCCAGGCGGCGCCTGGTTCGAGAGCGGGCTCGAGCCGGTGCTGGCGCGTGCCTCAGCGAGCGAGCCGACCAGCTTCATCCGCGTCTCGATCCTGCCCGCCGAGATCCGGGGGCAGAGCTCCATCATGTACGTCGATCCTGCCGACGCCGCCCGCGGCCGCCCCCGTCGGTACACCGTCTGGGTGGACGCGCCGATCGCGCCGGCCTGATGGAGCGCCTGCTCCTCGTGGCCGCCGGTGGCGCCCTCGGCTCCGCGCTGCGCTACCTCGTGGCGACCGCCGCGCTCGGGTGGCTGGGACCGGCGTTTCCGTGGGGCACGCTGTTCGTGAACCTCACCGGCTCGTTCCTGATCGGGCTGGTGCAGGCGCTGGCCTTCGAGGGGCTGGTGCTCGGCGAGGACACACGCCTCTTCCTGACCTCGGGCGTGCTGGGCGGGCTGACGACCTATTCGGCCTTCAGCTACGAATCGGTTCGCCTGATGGAGAGCGGCGCCTCGGGATCGGCCTGGCTCAACATCGTCGGCACCACCGCCGCGTGCCTGGCGCTGTGCTTCCTGGGCCTGTGGGCCGGCCGCGTGCTCCTGGCGCCCCGCTGAGACCACGAACGTCGCCGGGCACCGAGGAGCGGGCCGCCGGCCGTCAGGGATGTTTCGGGGCGGCCCAGCGGATCTCGTGATACGTGCGTCGCTGCGTCTCGGTGAGGACGTCGCGCGTCTGCACGTGGGTGAGCAGATGCACGAGCCGCACCTCGGCACGCGCCGTCTCCGCCTCGGCGACGGCCGCTCGCACGCCGACCGCGTCGGCGGCGCCGGCGGTGAACACGCGCTGCAGCTGCTCCTCGGCGGCAGCCAGCCGCGCGGCGCGGCGGCGCGCCTCGGCCAGCATCGCCTCGAACAGCGCGCGCACCCGCGTCTCCTGCTCGGGCGTCAGCCGCAGCTGGTCCTTCAGCTCGAGCACGTGCAGCGGGCCCGGGTAGCCGTTCTGGTCGGCCGGGAAGGCGAGACCGAAGCCCCGGCCTTCGGCGACGACCTGATCGAACTCGCGCAGGCACGCCGCGACCCGCTGGTGCACCTGGGCGTCGCCGGCACCGCCGTGCTGGTGGCCGTGCCCGTGACCGGACTGCGCCGCCGCGGTACCGGCGGTGAGCAGGGCCAGGGCGGTGGCGAGCAGGAGCAGGGCCGGGCTCATCGACCACGCTCCGCCCGGGGGCCCGCGAGGTAGCGGGAGAGGGCGGCGCCCTCGCGCTCGCGCAGGGCCACGGCCACCCGGAGCTGTTCGAGATACTGCTCGAGCGTCTTGCCGCCGAGGTCGATGCGCCGGTCCTGGAAGAAGCGGTGGACGTCGGCTTCCAGCTCGGACGTGGCGAGACCGATGACGCCCTCGGCCATCCGCCGCAGCCCGTGCTTGGGGTAGAGGCGGTCCATCGTGTCCCACTGCTTCTTGACGAACTCCCACGCCGCCTCGCGCGCGTGCACCAGCATCAGCATGGTGCGGACCACGAACGGCGCGTCCTGGGTGCGGATGTCCCCGTTGACCGTGCGCACCAGCGACTGCTCGACGAGCGCCGGCTGGCGGAAGGCGGTCAGCGCGTAGAGGTAGCGCTGCTCCTCCTGCGGCGTGGTCGCCGTCCGGAAGCGCTCGAAGAACTCGTGAAAGCGCCCCTCGTCGCCGGCGTGGGCGAGGACGGCGATCAGCGCGGGGAGCACGTTGGGATCGACCGTGGCGGAGCCCCGCTCGTGGGCAGCGTAGAGCTCGGCGGCCCGGGCCTGCACCTCGGCGTCGTTGCCGAGCGTGCCGAGGGCGCGGATCAGATCGCCGCGGAGCTGACGGCTGAGCTCGTCCTCGCCAGCCTGCGGGGTCCAGCCGAGCGCGGCCAGCGCCGGCGCCACCCGGTCGCGCACCAGCGTCGCCAGCCCCGGTCGGTCCGCCGGCGTCACCAGGCGGTTGAGCGTGCCGAACGAGCCGATCAGCACCGACCAGACGTTCTTGTCGCGCTCGTCGCGGAAGCGGGCGGTGAGGTCCAGGTAGTCGGTGGCCGGCATGAGCCCGGCCACGGTGACCGCCCACGCGTCGTTGACCAGGTTGAAGCGCTCGATGGCGCCCAGCCCCGGCAGCCGGTCCAGCAGCCGCGCGCGGAGGTCGTCGTCGTACCGCACCCGGTAGAAGCCGTGGCCACCCTCGTTGACGACAACCGACTCGAAGCCGGCCGGCAGCGGCCGGCGGACCTCGGGCTGGTCGAACAGCACGCGCTCCACGGTGTCGCGGCCGCCGGCGGTGATCCGCAGCTGCACCGGGACCTGCCACCGGCCCGGGCCCGTCGCGGCGGCCGGAGCGGCGCCCCACCAGCGCAGCGGCTGGGGGAGATAGGTGAAGCGCTGCTGACGCAGCACGATCTCGCGGCCCTCGACGGCGACGCTGACGAGCGGATAGCCCGGCGCGAAGATCCAGCCGTCCATCACGGCCGGGATGGGCTGGTGGGAGGCCCGGCCGAGCGCGGCCCACAGGTCGCCGGTGTCGGCGTTGGCGTACTGATGCGCGCGCAGATAATCCCGCACGCCCTGGCGGAACACCGCCGGGCCGAGGTACTGCTCGAGCATGCGCAGCACGGAGGCGCCCTTCTCGTAGGTGAGGACGTCGAACATGGCGTCCGCCTCGCGCGGCGCCCGCACCGGGAACTCGATCGGCCGGGTGGAGTGCAGGCCGTCCACGCTGAACGCGGCGGCCCGCGAGACGCCGAAGGCGACCCAGCGCTGCCATTGCGGCTTCCAGGCGTCGACGGCCAGCATCTCCATGAACGTCGCGAACGCCTCGTTGAGCCAGATGCCGTTCCACCAGCTCATCGTGACCAGGTCGCCGAACCACATGTGGGCGTTCTCGTGCGCCACGACGTCGGCGACTCGCTGCAGCTCGGCGTGCGAGGCCGCCTGCTCGTCGACCAGCAGCGCGGTCTCCCGGAAGGTGATGGCGCCGAGATTCTCCATGGCCCCGGCCGCGAAGTCGGGGATGGCGAGCAGGTCGAGCTTGTCGCCGGGATACGGCAGGCCGTAGTAGTCCTCGAAGTAGCGCAGCGAGGCCACCGCGATCTCCTGGCCGAAGGCGGCCAGCCGCCGCTTGCCCGGCACGCACCAGACGCTGAGCGGTGTGTCGCCCACCGAGCTCGGCTCGGTGTGCTCGAGCTCGCCGACCACGAAGGCCACGAGGTACGTGGACATCGTGATGGTGTCGGCGAACCGCACGATGGTGCGGCCGCCCTCGGTCGTCTTCGCCAGGATGCGGGTGTTGGAGACGGCGGTGAGGGCCGGGTCGATGGCCAGCGTCACGCTGAAGACCGCCTTGAACGCCGGCTCGTCCCAGCAGGGGAAGGCCCGGCGGGCGTCGGTGGCCTCGAACTGGGTGGCGGCCATCGTGCGCGTCACGCCGCCCGGGTCCTTGTAGACCGAGCGGTAGAAGCCGCGAAGCTTGTCGTTCAGTGTGCCGCGGAAGCGGATCCGCAGCCGGCCGGCGCCGGGGGCGACCGGCGCGGTGAACGCCAGGCGGCAGCGCTCGGCCGTCTCGTCCAGGCTCACCGACGCGCGCTGCTCGGCACCGCGCGCGTCGACGACGACGGCCTCGTCGACGGCCAGCTCCACGGCGTTGAGGACGATCTCGCTGACCGGCTCCGCGACGCTGACCGCGATGGTCTCCTCCCCGCGGAAGGTCAGCGTGGTGAGATCGGGCTCGAGTCGGATGTCATAGCGGCTCGGAACGACAGAGCGTGGCAGTCGATAGGGATCCACAGGACCTCCGGAAGGGTCAGAGTGCCCCGCTACTCTACCCCGGAACCGCCGGCTCTGCGTCAGAAGACGAGCGCGCCGAGGCCGGCGGCGACGCCGGCCAGCATGTCCCAGCCCGAGGTGTGGCCCAGGGCGACGAGACGGCGCGCGGACGCCTGGACGTCGCCGGACTCCCCGGCGGCGAGCGCAGTGACGAGCTCGTGCAGCGGCGCCCAGCTGTGTCCGGCCGCCAGGTCGGCCAGCAGGGCGGCGCTGATCGGATGCGTGCAGGCCGCCGCCGCCGCCACCACCCGGTCGGCGGCCGACCGCCACGCCGCCGCGTCCGGCCGCGCGGCGCTCACGAGCGCGCGGGCGAAGAGCGCGCCGCCGACGTAGTCGTCGCCGGAGGGTGTGAGCCCGCCGCCGACGCCCAGCAACGCCAGGGCGGCGTCGGCGGCGCTCACCGCGTCGTCGCGGGCGCACGCCTGCGCCAGCGACTCCGCCGCTGCGCGGGCACCGCCGAGCGGGAACGCCAGCGGCTGACCGCTGAGCAGGACGCCGAAGCCGCCCGGCGTTCCCAGTGGCGCGACGGCGAGCGCTTGCCAGCGCTTCGCCAGATCTGCCGCCGTCAGCCCCTGCAGCGCCGGCGGCGCCGGCCGCCACGGCACCAGCGCCCCGACCTCGTGCGAGTCGAGGCCGGGGCGCCGCCGGCCGCCACGGCACCAGCGCCCCGGCCTCGACTCGCACGAGGTCGGGCTCCGGGTGCGGCGCCGGCACGAGGATCGCCCGCGGGTGCAGCGTCGCGCCGAGGCCCCCGAGCCAGGCGATCTCGGCTCCCACGCGCAGGTAGGTCCCCCGTGGGAGCCGGGCCAGGACGCGGGCCTCCCCGCCGCAGCGCACCAGCGCGGCGTGTGCGGTCACCCCCAGCGCGACCGGCTGCAGCGACGACGCGCTCACGCCGGTGCCGGGCGGGCGACGAGCGCGAGGTTGCCGTCGCTGCCCTGCTCGTGGAGCGTCACCGCGAGGCCGGCCGCCTGGGCCTCGGCCTCGATCTCGGCGGGCGCGAACTGGTGCTCGAAGTGGATGCAGCCGGTGTCGGGCCGCGCGATGAACACGTCGCCGTACTCGGGGCGCCAGTCGGCACGGCTCAGCTGCGAGGCCAGGCGCGCCAGGCGCCACGTCAGCCGCCGGGGCGCCGGCCGGGCGAGGACGTAGGAGATCAAGACCCGGCCGCCCGCCGCCAGATGGGCCCGCACCGTGCGCAGGACGGCGACGCGCCGCGCGCGCTGCGGGATGTAGCTGTAGCAGAGCCAGGAGAAGATGACGACGTCGTAGCGTCCGCTCAGCGTGGCCGCCGCGATGTCCGCCGTGTAGACGGGCGCCGACAGGCCTCGCGCGGCCACTCGCGCGCGCGCCAGGTCGGCGCACGCCGCGACCGGCTCCAGGCCCTCGGCGCGACAGCCCTGCTCCAGCAGGGGAATCAGGTCGCGTCCGCTGCCGCACCCCACGACCAGCACGCGGTCCCCGGCGGCCAGGAACGGCCCATAGAACTGCCTCTCCCAGTCGAAGAGACCGGCGGCCACGTCCGGCCCGGCCTGGGTGGCGCCGAAGTGACGCCAGTTCTCGGCCATGTGGCGGCCCAGCGCGTCCAAGCGCAGCAGGCCGGCGGCGAGGAACGTGCTCACGGTGACGCCGCGGTCGAGCGTGCGGGCCAGGCCGACGAGGCAGGCGACGAGCCACCGGCGCACGGCGAGGCGACCGCTACACGCCCAGGGCGGCGCCGTCCGCGCGCGGGTCGGAGGCGCCCACCAGGCCGTCGGGATCGAGACGGATCAGCTGCGCATGGCCCATGAGATCGCTCCAGTCCTCGACGACCTGCACGTCGTGCCCGCGGCGCCGCAGCTCGTCGGCAACCCCGGGCGCGAAGCGGCGCTCGAGGCGCAGCGAGCGCGAGGCCTCGCCCCACGTGCGGCCGAACAGCCAGCGCGGCGCCTCCACGGCGGCCTGCGGGCCGAGGCCGCGGTCGATCACGCGCGTCACCAGCGCGGCCTGGGTCTGGGGCTGGCCGTCGCCGCCCATCGTGCCGTAGACGAAGCGCGGCCGCCCGTCGACGAGGTACATGGACGGGATCAGCGTGTGGGCCGTGCGCTTGCGCGGCGCCAGGCGGTTGGGGTGAAGCTCGTCGAGCGCGAAGAAGGCCCCGCGATTCTGCAGGAGCACGCCGGTGTCGCCGGCCACGACGCCGGCGCCGAACTCGTGGTACAGGCTCTGGATCAGCGCCACCGCGTTGCCGGCGCCGTCGGCCGCCACGATGGCGATCGTGTCGCCGCCGGCCGGCCGCGCCTCGGCCGCGCTCGCCGCCCCGGGCGCGATGCGCGCGCGCCGGCGGGCCAGGCGCTCGGGATCGAGGCAGCGCGCGACCGGCACGTCCACGACAGCGGGATCGGTCAGGTAGCGCTCGCGGTCCTCGAAGGCGAGCTTGGTGGCCTCGACGGCCAGATGCACGTGGTCGGCGTCCTCGAGCGCGGCGACGTCGAAGCCCTCGAGCAGCGCCAGCACGGCGAGGGCCGCGAAGCCCTGCGTCGGCGGCGGAAAGCTGGCGGCCTCCCCGCGGCGATAGCGTACGCGCAGCGGCTCCACCCAGTCGGCGCGGTGCTCGCCAAGGTCGGCGAGCGTCAGCGGGCTGCCGGACCGCGCTGCGCCGTCGGCGAGCCGGCGGGCCAGGTCGCCGCGATAGAACTCGTCCGGGCCGCCCTCGGCAATCTGGGTGAGCGTGGCCGCGAGGTCGCGTTGCACGAAGCGCTCGCCGCCGAGCCGGTCCGGGTGATAGATCGGCCACAGCGTGCGCCGCACGTCGGCGTCGGGCTCGCCCGCGAAGAGATCGCGGGCGGCGGCGGTCACCCGGCGCTGGCCGGGCGAGACCGGGAACCCCTCGCGCGCGTGGGTGACGGCATGCTCCAGCAGCACCTTCCACGTCAGCGCGGAGCCCATCACGTCGCGGCTGTAGACGTGCGACTCCCACCAGCCGGAGACGGTCCCCGGCACCGTCAACGCCGCCGCACCCCCACGCGGCGGGATGGCGTCGCCGAAGCGCGCGCGATACGCCGCCCGGTCGACGGCCGCCGCCGAGCGGCCGATCGCGTTGAGCGCGCGGAGCTGCCGGCGGCCGGCGTCATAGATCAGCCACACGTTGTCACCGCCGATCCCGTTCATGTGCGGATAGACGACGGCGATCGTGGCGGCCGCCGCGAGGGCGGCGTCGAGCGCGTTGCCGCCGCGGCGGAAGGCGTCCCGGCCGGCCTCGGTGGCGAGCGCGTGAGGGGTGGCGACGAGGCCGCGCCGCGCGCGCGCCTCGGGCCAGCGGGTGTCCGGGCTCACGGCCGGTATCCTACAACGCGCCGCCGGCAGCGCCCCGCACGGAACATCGGCTTGGGCGACGAGGCGCCTGCCACTATCCTGAGCCCGGTGAGCTTTCCCGAGCCGCGCACGCCCGAGCCGGCCCCGAGCCGCGACGCGCTGGCCGCGCGGTCCCTGCGTCTCGGCACCACGCTGCGCGTGCGCGCCCGCGGGGGAAGCATGCTGCCCTTCTTCCTCGACGGCGACGTCCTCGTCGTGCGGCCGGCCGCCGCCGCCGAGGTCCGGATCGGCGATGTTATATGCTATGAGCCGCCGTCGGGCGGGTTGTGCCTGCACCGCGTGGTCGCGCGCGAGGAACGAGGCTTCGTGACGAGAGGTGACGCCCTGACCTACGTCGAGGTCGTGCCGGACGCCGCGCTGCTGGGCCTGGTGACGGCGTGCGAGCGACACGGCCGGCGGATCGCGCTCGACACGCCGCCGGCGCGCCGGCGGGGCCGCCTCACCGCGGCCGTCGCGCCGGCGCTCGCGCGGCTGCTGCCGCCGGCGCTCTGGCTGCGCCGCGCCGTCCGGGCGGTGCGCCGTGGATGAGATCACCGTCGAGATCGCGGACCTGCGCACCACGTTCCTCACGCGCGACCCCGAGGTCCTCGACGTCGTCGCCCACCGGTACGCCGGCTTTCTCGCCCCCGGGCCCGCGGACTGGCGCATCGAGACCGGCCGGCGGCCGGAAGGGCTCGTCGGGCTCGAGGACGTCGTGGTGCGCCCCGCCGGCGGCCCGGGACGGCTCGCGGTCGAGCGCCACGACTTCGTCGCCACGCTGGACCTGTCCGCCCGTACGGGGCGGCTGGCGCTGGGCGCCGTGGACCACGTCGCTGTCGACACGTTCCTGCGCGTGGCCTACTCGCTGGCGCTGCTCGAGGCCGGCGCGCTGCTGGTGCATGCCGCCAGCCTCGGCCGCGGCACCCGGGCCTGGATGTTCGCGGGCCCGTCGGGCAGCGGCAAGACGACGCTGACGCGCCTGTCGCCGGACGCCACCTTGCTGAGCGACGAGATCTCCATCGTGCGGGTCGGCGCAGGGGCGGCAGCCTGCTGCTACGGCTCACCGTTCTGGGGTGAGCTGGGCGAGGCCGGCTGCAACGCGGCGGTGCCGTTGACCGCGGTCCATTTCCTGCATCACGCCGACCGGCACGCGACGACACCGCTGTCGCCGCGCCGGGCGCTGCAGTCGCTGCTGCCCAACGTCCTGTTCTTCGCCGCCGAGCCGGCGCTGGTCGCCCGCGTGCTCGACGTGGCGGCTGCGCTGGTCGAGCGAGTGCCGTGCTACGCGCTCGGGTTCCGGCCGGAGGCCTCGGTGTGGGAGGCGATCCGGGATGTCTGAGGATTATCCCGCCCAGAATCCGCGAGCGGCCTGGCGCGTGTACGACGGCGAGGCGGTGATCGTCTCCCCCGAGGACAGCACGCTGCACACGCTGAACCCGGTCGGCACCTTCATCTGGGAAGCCGCCGACGGGCGCACGGCGCTGGCGGTGATCGTCGCGCGCGTGTGCGAGGCCTTCGACGTCGACCGCGCGGTCGCCGCCCGGGATGCGACGGCCTTCGTCGAACAGCTGAGCCGGCGAGGTCTGCTGACCATCCTGCACGCGCCGCACGAGGCGGCGTAGGGAGCGAGGCATGGAACAGTCCGGGCGAGCGGCGGAGCCGGGCAAGCGCCCCTACGAGGCGCCGGCGATCGTCAGCGAGCAGATCTTCGAGACGACCGCCCTGGCGTGCGGCAAGCGGTCGGGCCCGGGTAGCCTGTGCAAGGGCCGCCCCAAGGCTTCCTGAGACGACCATGACCGCGCTGAGCGAGCGTGTCGTCGAGCGCACCATGGCCCGCGCGATCCCGCTGTCCGTCCACGTCGACCTCACGATGCGCTGCAACGAACGGTGCGTGCACTGCTATCGCGTCATCGAGGACCGGGCGGAGCTGACCACGGGCGAGGTGAAGACGCTGCTGGCCGACCTCGCGCGGGCGGGCACGCTCTACCTGACGTTCAGCGGCGGCGAGATCTTTCTGCGTCCCGACCTCTTCGAGCTGATCGCCGAGGCCAAGCGTCTGCGCTTCGACGTCCGGCTGAAGTCCAACGCGCTCCTGATCACCGACGCCCGCGCCCGCCGCCTGCGCGAGCTGGGCGTGCGACAGGTCGACGTCAGCATCTACAGCGTGGACGCCGCGGTGCACGACGCGGTGACGAAGACCCCCGGCTCCCTCGAGCGCAGCCTGGCCGCCATCGTGCGGCTGCGAGCGGCCGGGGTCGGCGTCAAGGTCAACTGCCCGCTCATGCGGGCCACCGTGGGTGGCTACCGCGACGTGCGGGCGCTGGCCGAGCGCCTGGGCGTGGCGTGCGGCATCGATCCCATGATCACCGCTCGCAACGACGGTGACCCGTCCACCGTGCGCCTGCGCATCGGCCGCGCGGACTTCCAGGGCGTCCTGCGCGACAGGACGCTGGCCCCGGAGCCGCTGCCGGCGGAGGTGCCCGCGGTTCGGCCGGACCTGGACGACATCGCGTGCGGCGCCGGCCACAACGCCTGCTACGTCAGCGCCTACGGCGATGTCATGCCCTGCGTCGCGCTGCCGCTGGCGTGCGGCAACATTCGCCGGACGCCGTTCGCCGAGATCTGGTCGGCCTCGCCAGGGATGCGCGAGGTGCGGTCCATCCGCGTCCGCGACCTGCACACCTGCGCGGACTGCGAGGCGGCCGCGTTCTGCACGCGCTGCCCCGGGCAGGCTCTCGTGGAGGACGGGGACCTCTACGGAGCCTCCCGGGCGGCGTGCGAGCACGCGCTGGCCGGGGCCGAGCTGGCCGGGATCGCGGTGATACCGGCCTCGCTGGCGCCCCCGCGTCGCGGAGACCGGTGAGCGAGCCCCGGCCGTTGACCGCGGCCGAACGCGCCTGGGTCGTCGGCTGCCTTCGCGCGCTGGCCGCCTGTCGCCCGGCGCCGGGCGCTCCCGCCGATCTCGACTGGCCGGCCGTGGTGGAGGTCCTCGACACCGAGGACCTGCTTCCGGCGGCAGCGCACGCGCTCGCCCACGGCGGCTGGACGGGCGGGCCGCCCTCCGCGCGCCGCCGGCTGACCGATGCGCTCGCGGCCAGCCGCGCCCGCCACCTCGTGATGACGCGCGAGCTGGGTCGAATCCTGAAGCAGTGCGCGGCCGAGGGGCTGGCGGTCATCGTCCTGAAGGGCCCCGTGCTGGCCGAGAGTGTCTATCCAGAGCCCGCGCTCCGTCCCTTCAGCGATCTCGACCTGCTCGTGCGCCCCGCCGACCGCCTCCACATGGACGCCGTCCTGCGCGATCTCGGCCACCGCCGGGTAGCCGACGAGCACTCCTGGGACTTCGACATCGCCTACGACGGGGCCACCGTCTACGAGACCGCGGACCACGTGCGCATCGACCTGCACTGGTCGCTGCTCACCGAGCCGCGCTTCGTGTGCAACCTGGACGAGGCGGGGATCTGGGAGCGCAGCGTGCCGATCACCGTGGCCGGCGAGGCCGCGCGCGGGCTGGGATGCGAGGACCTCGTCCTCTACCTGGCCGCGCACCTGGCGGTCCACCACGCGCTGGTCGGTCTGCGGCGCTACTGGGACGTGGCGCTGCTCCTGGAGCGCCGGGGCGGCGAGGTCGACTGGGCGACGCTGCGGGCGCGGGCGGCGCGCTGGCGCGTGGGCCGGGCGCTCTTCTTCGTGCTGCTCGGCGCGCGTGCCCTGTTCGGCGCCCCGGTGCCGCCGGCGATCCTGACTGCCCTGCGCCCTCGCGGGCCGCGCGCCCGGCTGCTGGCCGCGCTCGTGCGGCGCCGCGACGACGGCCGGCTCCTCCGGCTCGAGCACCTGGTCACCTTGCTGCTGGTCGACCGCGGCCGTGACCTCGGGGCCGCGCTCCGCCACGCGCTGTGGCCCTCGGCGGACTGGATGCGCGCGCGCTACGGCATCGACGCGGCCCCGCTGCCGGCGCTCTATCGCGCCCACGTCCGGCGGCTCGGCGCGGTGGCGGGCGGCGCCGCCGCGGCTCTGCTGCGGCGGGGCGCGCACCAGCTGCGCTGAGCCGGAAAAGGGGAGCGTGATGCTGCGCACGACGATCGCGGGAAGCCTGCCGAAGCCGCCGTGGCTCGCTGCGCCCGAGCGCCTGTGGGCGCCATGGCTCCTGCCGGCCGAGACGCTGGCCGAGGGCCAGCGGGACGCGGTGCTGGTGGCGCTCAAGGACCAGGAGGCGGCCGGCATCGACGTCGTGACCGACGGCGAGCAGTCGCGGCAGCACTTCGTCCACGGGTTCCTGGAGACGCTCGAGGGCATCGACTTCAGCCGGCGCGTCACCATCGGCATCCGGGCTGATCGCTACAAGGCCGAGGTGCCGACGGTGACCGGGCCGCTGGTCCGGCGCCGTCCCATCCACGTCGAGGAGGTCCGGTGGGCGCGCGCTCACACCGACCGGCGCCTGAAGTTCACGATCCCGGGGCCGATGACCATCGTGGACACGCTCGCCGACGAGCACTACCGCGACCGGCGCCGGCTCGCCCTGGAGTTCGCGCGGATCATCAACGAAGAGGCGCGCGAGCTGGTGGCCGCCGGGCTCGACGTGCTGCAGCTCGACGAGCCGGCCTTCAACGTCTACATGGACGACGTGGCCGAGTGGGGCATCGCCGCGCTGCACCGGGCCATCGAGGGCCTCGGCTGCACGACCGCCGTCCACATCTGCTACGGCTACGGCATCAAGGCCAACGTCGACTGGAAGCAGACCCTGGGGGGCGAGTGGCGGCAGTACGAGCGAACGTTTCCGCTGCTGGCCCGGAGCCGGATCGACCAGGTCTCGCTCGAGTGCGCCGGCTCGCGCGTGCCCCTGTCGCTGCTGGGCCTGCTGGCCGGCAAGGACGTGCTGGTCGGGTGCATCGACGTGGCCACCCACGCGATCGAGACGCCGGACGAGGTGGCGGCGACCATCCGCCGCGCCCTGCAGTACGTGCCGCCCGAGCGCCTCTACCCGTGCACCAACTGCGGCATGGTCCCGCTGCCACGGCCGGTCGCCCGCGCCAAGCTGCGCGCGCTGGGCGCCGGCGCTCGGATCGTGAGACACGAGATCGCCGGGGCCGAGGAGCGTCCCGGGGGTCCCGGG
>Ga0247825_10002116_pt1 | contig 13123 bp, 13 predicted proteins | sample 13C_Vanillin_Day_FD_194413 | JGI IMG/M metagenome (GOLD analysis project Ga0247825, IMG submission 194413) | Soil microbial communities from agricultural site in Penn Yan, New York, United States - 13C_Vanillin_Day48 | ecosystem: Environmental > Terrestrial > Soil > Agricultural land | place...
CCAGGTCATCTGGATCGCTTCCAGGATCTTCTCGCCGCATCGCCTGGGGTCGTCATCGAACCCCGGCAGGGCCAGGACCCATTTGTAGAGGTCGACGAAGTTGACCGCCTCCGGGTCCTGGTCCGGATGCGCCTGCGCGAGCGCAATGGCGATCTCGCGCGTGTCGGTCCACTTCATTTCTTCGCCCCTCCCTCGCGCTCGTAGTTGATGGTGTACTTCGGCAGCTCGACGGCCAGGTCCTCGTCCGCGACCCTGGCCTGGCACGACAGGCGCGAGTTCGCCTCGAGCCCCCAGGCCTTGTCGAGCATGTCCTCTTCCTTCTCCTCGGCGGGCTCGAGCGAGTCGAAGCCCTTGCGCACGATGACGTGGCAGGTGGTGCAGGCCGCCTGCTTCTCGCAGGCATGCTCGATCTCGATGTGGTTTTCCAGTAAAGCATCACAAATGGAGATGCCGCTGCGCGCCTCGATCTCCGCGCCCTGCGGGCACAGGACGTGCCCCGGCAGCACCTTGATCTTCGGCATCTAGAGGCTGCCGATCTTGCGCCCGGCGAGCGCGCGGCGAACGCCTTCGTCCATGCGGCGGGCGGCGAAGTCCTCGGTGGCGTGGTTGAGCGCGTCGGCGGCGCGCTTGATCGCGCGGTGGTCCTTGCCGGAAAGGAGGCTCTCCAGGCCGGCCATGGCCTTTTCGATGGCTGCTGCTTCATCCGCACGCAACAGGTTCTTGTCTGCTTGAAGGGCAGACCGGGTCGCCTCGAGCAGTCGCTGCCCCTCGACGCGCTGCTCGGCGAGCGCGCGCGAATGCACGTCCTCTTTCGCGTGCTGAAAGGACTCGCGCAGCATGCGCTCGATGTCGGCGTCGGCGAGGCCGTACGAAGGCTTGACACTGATCGAGGATTCCACCCCCGTTGAATTCTCTTTTGCAGAAACGGAAAGCAACCCATCCGCATCGACCTGGAAGGTGACGCGCACGCGCGCGGCGCCCGCCGCCATCGGCGGGATGCCCTTCAGCTCGAAGCGCGCGAGCGAGCGGCAGTCGGACACCAGCTCGCGCTCTCCCTGCACCACGTGGAAGCTCATGCCGGTCTGGCCGTCCTTGAAGGTGGTGAACTCCTGCGCGCGCGCCGCGGGAATGGTGCTGTTGCGCGGGATGATCTTCTCGGTGAGGCCGCCCATGGTCTCGATGCCGAGCGACAGCGGGATCACGTCGAGGAGCAGCCAGTCCTCGCCCTGCGGCTTGTTGCCGGCGAGGACGTCGGCCTGCATCGCCGCGCCGACCGCGACCACCTTGTCGGGATCCAGGTTGTTGAGCGGATCGCGCCGGAAGAACTCCGCCACCGCGCGCTGGATCTGCGGCATGCGCGTCGCGCCACCGACCATCACCACGCCCTTCACCTCGTCGGGCGTGAGGCCCGCGTCGCGCAGCGCCTTGCGCATCGGCCCGAGCGTCCTGTGCACGAGCGTCTGCGTGATGCGGCAGAAGGTCTCGGTATCGATGGCGAGATCGACGAACTCGCCCGACGAGAGGCGCGCATTGATTCTCGATTCCGAATGGAAGGTCAAAGCCTCCTTCGCTTCCCGCGACTTGACCTGCAGCAGGCGCATGTCGCGCGGCCCGAGGGGCGGCAGCTTCGCCTCCTCGACCACCCAGCAGAACAGGCGCTGGTCGAAGTCGTCGCCGCCGAGCATGGAATCGCCGCTGGTCGCCACGACCTCGAAGACCCCTTTCGACAATTTCAGGATCGAGAGGTCGAAGGTGCCGCCGCCCAGGTCGTAGACCGCGTAGATTCCCTCGGCGGCGTTGTCGAGGCCGTAGGCGATCGCCGCGGCCGTGGGCTCGTTCAGCAGCCGCAGGACGTTGAGGCCGGCGAGCTTGCCTGCGTCCTTCGTGGCCTGGCGCTGCGCGTCGTCGAAGTACGCCGGGACGGTGATCACCGCGCCGCTCAAGGTTCCTTGCAGGGACAGCTCCGCACGCTCGCGGAGAACTCTGAGGATTTCGGAAGAAACCTCGACCGGGCTCTTTACGCCGGCGACGGTGCGGATCTGCACCATGCCGGGGGCGTCGACGAAGTCGTAGGGCGCGGCCTCGACGTGGGCGACGTCCCTGAGGCCGCGGCCCATGAAGCGCTTCACCGAGACGATGGTGTTCTTCGGGTCGTCGGCCTGGCGCGCCTGGGCCGGGTAGCCGACCTCGACCTTGCCGCCGGGCAGGTAGCGCACGATCGAGGGCAGCAGCGGCCGGCCGAGCGCGTCGGGCAGCACCGTGGCGGAGCCGTTGCGCACCGTCGCTACCAGCGAGTTGGTGGTGCCCAGGTCGATGCCGACCGCGAGCCGCTGCTCGTGCGGCGCCGGCGATTGGCCGGGCTCCGATATCTGCAGCAGGGCCATTACTCTACGGCCTCGTAGGCCAGGTCGATTTCCTGGTCGAGCCGATCGAGGAACATCAGCTTCCTCACCAGCCCGGCGGCGCCCTGGTAGTCTTTCCTGCCGTCGATCGCGTCGGCGATCTGCTCCTCGAGGATGGCTTCCTCCCGGCGAAGGTCGCTGCGCAGCCGGTCCAGCGACTGGGAATTCTTCTTCTCCGTCGCCTCTTCCAGGGCCTCGCGCAGCTCCATCTGCTGCATCAGGAACTCGGGGGGCATGGCGGTATTGGTCTCGAACGCGACGTCGACGCCGTGCAGCTCGAGCAAGTGCTTCGCGCGTGTCACGGGATTTTTCAGGATCTGAAGAGCTTCGTTAACCCGCGTGGTCCATTGGAGCGACGCCCGCCGCTCGGCGTCGCCGGCATGGGCGAAGCGGTCGGGGTGCACCTTGGACTGGATGTCGCGATACGCCTTTTCGAGGAGATCCTTCTCCAGCGAAAAGGCGGGAGTGAGGCCGAAGAGTTCGAAGTGGTTGTGCATCGCTTGCAGCGACGCGTCACGCGCCCCCGCCCACGTATCCCGTGAGTCGGCTGGTCGCGCGAGCGTCGTGCAATCTAGACGTTAAAGCTCTCGCCGCAACCGCACTGGTCCTTGACGTTCGGGTTGCGGAACTTGAAGCCCTCGTTCAGGCCCTCGCGCGTGTAGTCGAGCTCGGTGCCCTCGAGGTACGGCAGGCTCTTCGGGTCGATCACCACCTTGACGCCGTGGCAGTCGAACTGCACGTCGTCGGGATTGATGGCGTCGGCGAACTCGAGCTTGTAGGCCATGCCGGAGCAGCCCGAGGTGCGCACGCCCAGGCGCAGCGCGACGCCCTTGCCGCGCCTGGCGAGGAACGACTGCACGTGGCTTGCCGCCTTCTCGGTGAGGGTAACCATTATTTGTGCTTTTTCTTGTAGTCCTCGACGGCGGCCTTGATGGCGTCCTCGGCGAGGATCGAGCAGTGGATCTTCACCGGCGGCAGCGACAGCTCCTGCGCGATCTGCGTGTTCTTGATCGTCACCGCCTGGTCGAGCGTCTTGCCCTTCACCCACTCGGTGACGAGCGAGCTCGAGGCGATGGCCGAGCCGCAGCCGTAGGTCTTGAAGCGCGCGTCCTCGATGCGGCCGTCGGGGCCGACCTTGATCTGCAGCTTCATGACGTCGCCGCAGGCGGGCGCGCCGACCATGCCGGTGCCGACCGCCTCGTCGCCCTTGTCGAAGGAGCCGACGTTGCGCGGGTTTTCGTAGTGGTCCAGAACCTTGTCGCTGTATGCCATGTCGTTACCTCAAGTTGCGTTACCTCAGTGTGCTGCCCATTGAACGGAGTTTAGATCGACGCCTTCCTGGTGCATTTCCCACAGCGGCGAGAGCTCGCGCAGCTTCGCCACCTTGCGCTTGATGAGGTCCGCCGCGTAGTCGACCTCTTCCTGCGTGGTGAAGCGGCCGAGCGTGAAGCGGATCGAGCTGTGCGCGAGCTCGTCGGAGCGCCCGAGCGCACGCAGGACGTACGAGGGCTCGAGCGAGGCCGAGGTGCAGGCCGAGCCCGAGGACACGGCGATGTCCTTCACCGCCATGATCAGCGACTCGCCCTCGACGAAGTTGAACGAGACGTTGAGGTTGTGCGGGATGCGGCGCTCGAGGTCGCCGTTCACGTACACCTCCTCCATCTGCCTGATGCTGTTCAGCAGCCTGTCGCGCAGGCGCCGCACGTGCTCGTTGTCCTTCGCCATCTCGAGCTTCGCCAGCCGCGCCGCCTCGCCGAAGCCGACGATCTGGTGCGTGGCGAGCGTGCCGGAGCGGAAGCCCCGCTCGTGGCCGCCGCCGTGGATCTGCGCCTCGATGCGCACGCGGGGCTTTCGCCTCACATAGAGCGCGCCGATGCCCTTGGGGCCGTACATCTTGTGCGCGGTGATGGTGAGGAGATCGGCCTTGAACTTCTGCATGTCGATCTCGACCCGCCCGCCGCCCTGCACCGCGTCGCAGTGGAAAACGATGCCCTTGGCGCGGCAGATCTCGGCGATCTCCCATACCGGGTGGATGACGCCGATCTCGTTGTTCACCATCATGATGGAAACGAGGATGGTGTCGGGCCGGATCGCTGCCTTGAGTTTCTCCAGATCGACAATTCCATTCGGCTCCACCTCGAGATACGTCGCCTCGAAGCCCTGGCGCTCCAGCTCGCGGAAGGTGTCGAGCACCGCCTTGTGCTCGGTCTTCTGCGTGATCAGGTGCTTGCCCTTGGTCTTGTAGAAGTTGGCCGCGCCCTTGATCGCCAGGTTGTTGCCCTCGGTCGCCCCGGAGGTCCAGACGATCTCCTTCGGGTCGGCGTTGATCAGCGCCGCGACGTGCGCGCGCGCCTCCTCGACGCCCTCTTCCGCCTTCCAGCCGAACGCGTGCGAGCGGCTCGCCGGGTTGCCGAAGAACTCGGTGAGGTACGGGATCATCTTCTGCGCCACGCGCGGGTCTACGGGCGTGGTCGCGGAATAGTCGAGGTAGATGGGCAGTTTCATGCGGCGACTTTTTCCTTTTCCGGGCGGAAATCCTTGATCACCGCCACCGGCTTGCCGCTCGTATGCGCGACCAGATCGGCGAGCGTCACGGACGAAAGGTAGTCGTACATCTTCTCGTTCAGCGTCGCCCAGAGATCGTGCGTCATGCAGCGCTTGTCGTCGTGGCAGTTCTCCTTGCCGCCGCACTGCGTCGCGTCGAGCGGCTCGTCGACCGCGGTGACGATGCTCGCCACGGTGATCTGCGGCGCCGCCCGCGCCAGGTTGTAGCCGCCGCCGGGGCCGCGCACGCTGGAAACCAGGCTCGCGCGCCGCAGCTTGCCGAACAGCTGCTCCAGGTAGGAGAGCGAGATGTGCTGGCGCTCGCTGATGGCGGCAAGGGTCACCGGGCCGCGCGTCTGGCGCAGCGCCAGATCCACCATCGCGGTCACCGCAAACCTGCCCTTCGTCGTGAGTTTCATAGGTCGCCCTTAATACCCGATCAATGCGCTCAAGTATATCTAAATCCGACTGAATCAGTCAACTACTTACTTGACTGCCCTTAGGGGGTCCCTTTGCTGGGATTCGCGCTCGAGCCGGGCGAGCTTTTCGTTGAGCGCGGCAAGCGCGCGCTCCAGCTCCTCGGAATGCGCGACCAGGCTCTGGATGGCCTTGGCGTACGGGTCGTCCTGCTCGGCCACCACCGCATAGGCGGCGAAGCGCGCGTCCTTCTCCGGGTCCTTGCCCTCGACGATGCGCCCGGGGATGCCGACCACGGTCGCGCCCGCCGGGACTTCCTTCACCACGACGGCGTTGGAGCCGATGCGTGCGCTCTCACCGACGGTGAAGCCACCGAGCACCTTCGCGCCGGCGCCTACCACTACGCCCGCGCCGAGCGTCGGATGGCGCTTCGTGCCGCGGTAGAGCGACGTGCCGCCGAGCGTCACGCCCTGGTAGATGGTGCAGCCGTCGCCAATTTCCGCGGTCTCGCCGATCACCACGCCCATGCCGTGATCGATGAACACGCACGAGCCGATCCTGGCGCCGGGGTGGATCTCGATGCCGGTGAGCCAGCGCCCGAGGTGCGAGGTCGCGCGGCCGAGCCAGCGCATGCCGTGCAGCCAGAACCAGCGCGCGAGCTTATGGATGTAAATCGCGTGCAGCCCGGGGTAGCAGGTAAGGACCTCCCACCAGGACCGGGCGGCCGGGTCCCGCTCGAGGATGCAGGCTATGTCGCCGCGCAGTTTCCGGAACATGAACGCGATTCTAGCGGGTCTCCGACTAATTTGATCAACTATTCCCGGCTAGCGGAATACCTTGTTCGCCCGGGTAAGGACCTCGTCCGGGACGGCGATGCCGAGCGCCTTGGCGGTCTTCAGGTTCAGCACCAGCTCGAACGCGGCCGGCTGCTCGACCGGCAGGGTTGCCGGCTTCGCGCCTCTGAGGATGCGATCGACGTACCAGCTCGCGCGCCGGTACATCTCCGCGATGCTCGGCCCGTAGCACAGCAGGCCGCCGTTCTCGACGAACTCCTCGTACAGCGACATCACCGGCAGCTTCTCCTCGGCGGCAAAGGCGAGGATCTCGCGGCGGTAGGACGTGATCAGCAGGTCATCGAGGACGAACAGCGCACCCGCCCGGCTGGCCCGGATCGCAGCGAACGCCGCCGGGAAATCGGCTTGCCCGCGCACCCCGAACCCCTGCACCTCCACACGCAGCGCCGAGCTCGCCTGCTCGAGCTCCTTGAGGATCAGCGCCACGCCGGGATTTCCGGCATTCAGGAGCACCACGACCTTCGACAGCTTCGGAATGAGCGTCTTCAGCGTCTCGACGCGCTTCGCGCCGAGCTCGTCGGCCACGTTGGAGATACCGGTGATGTTGCCGCCGGGGCTGGACAGGCTGGCGACGAGCCCGGTACGGGTCGGGTCGGAGACCCGCGCGAAGACCACCGGAATGCCGCCGGCGGCCTTCTTGGCCGCCTGCGCCGCCTGCGTGTTGACGACGAACATCACGTCTACCCTGGCCTTGACCAAATCCTCGATCAGCCCCGGAAGCCGCTCGTTGCGGCCGTCGGCGAAGCGCCACTCGATCTGCAGGTTGCGGCCCTCGACGTAGCCACGCTCGCGCAGCCCGTTGCGGAAGCTCTCGAGCGGCCCTGGCGGCGGAGAGCCCGGGGAAACCACGCCGACGCGGGCGACGGCCTTCTCCGCCTGGGCCTGGGCCACCGCGACCCAGGGCACGAGGGCGCAACACAGGGCGATCCAGGATGTCCACCGGGCAATCATTTCTTTCCTCCGTTTTGCAGCAGCGCTTTCAGAAGGCCTCGCATGATATTAACTTCCTCGCGCTCCATCCCCGGGACGCGCGAGAAAAGCCGCCGCCAGCGCTCTCGCAGCCGGGAGCTCGGCGTCATGAAGCCACTCCTCACGGCGGCCTCCTCCAGGTGCTGGTACAGGCCCTCGAGGTCCTCCACCGTGGCGAGCTTCTCCACCCGAGAGAACGGCATCGACGGGTCGACGCACATGTGCAGCTCGTGCGCCACGACCTGCACCGCCTGCGCGAGGTTGAGCGAGCTGAACTCGCGGCTCGCCGGGATGTGGACCAGGTACTGGCAGGCGAACATCTCCTCGTTGGTCAGGCCGGCCGACTCGGCTCCGAACACGAAGGCGATCTCGCCTTCCATCGCGGTCGCGCGCAGCGCGGCGCTGCGCACGTCGAGCACCTGCGGCGACCACTCGCGCGCCCGAGCCGACATGGCGAAGGCGGCTACGCAATCCGCGATGGCGTTTTTCAGATCCGGAAAGATCTTTGCATTCTGCAGAACATCCCCGGCGTTCGTCGCCATCCATTCCGCTTCCGGAGCGGGAAAGCGCTCGGGCGCGACGAGGCGCAGGTCGGTGAGGCCCATCGTCTTCATCGCGCGCGCCGCGGCGCCGATGTTGCCGGGATGACTAGGCCGGCACAGCACGATCCTGATCATGGGGCACTAGAATACGCGGCCAATGCATCCCCTGCTCAACATCGCGGTGCGGGCGGCGCGGCGCGCCGGCTCGATCATCAACCGAGCCTCGCTCGACGGCGGCGGGCTGAAGGTGAGAGCGAAGCAGGCGCGCGACTTCGTCACGCAGATCGACGATGCCGCGGAGCAGGCGATCCTCGACGTGGTGCGCAAGGCCTATCCCGCGCACGGCTTCCTCGCCGAGGAGTCGGGCGCGAGCGCCGGCAACGAGGAGTACGTCTGGATCATCGATCCGCTGGACGGCACGACCAACTTCATCCACGGCTTCCCGCACTACTGCGTGTCGATCGGCATCCAGCACCGCGGCGCGCTCGCGCACGCGGTGGTCTACGACCCGGGCCGCAACGAGCTCTTCACCGCCTCGAAGGGCCGCGGCGCCTTCCTCAACGACCGGCGCATCCGCGCCTCGAAGTGCCTGCGCCTCGACGACGCGCTGGTCGGCACGGGGTTTCCGTTCAAGGAGCTTTCGCGTCTGGACTTGTACGCGAAGCAGCTGAGAACCCTCATGCAGGGCAGCGCCGGCGTGCGGCGGGCAGGCTCGGCTGCGCTCGACTTCGCCTACGTCGCCTGCGGGCGGCTCGACGCGTTCTGGGAGATGGGGCTCTCGCCCTGGGACATCGCCGCGGGCGCGCTGCTGGTGCAGGAAGCCGGCGGGCTGGTGGCCGACCTCCAGGGCGAGCAGTCCTACCTGCAGTCGGGCGACGTTTGCGCGGCGACGCCGAAGGTCTTCCCCGCGCTGCTCGAGGCCATGCGCGGCTAGCTTGTCGCCCGAGAAACGCCTCCTCGCCGCCCTCTTAGCCGCTTATTCCCTGGGGGCGCACGCCCAGCAGAAGCTGCCTTCGCTGCAGGAGCTGGAGGCCGCGGGCGCAGTCGTCGGCGAGATCCGCATCCGCCCGCAGAACATCTTCGACCTCGACGACCCGAGGGAGAACAACCGGCTCTTCCGCTTCGCCAACCTGCTGCACATCACGACGCGCGAGGAGCCGGTCCGGCGCTCGCTGCTCTTCAAGAAGGGCGACTTCCTCTCGGTGCGCCGGGTCGACGAAACCGAGCGGCTGCTGCGCGGCAACAGCTACCTCTACGACGTCGAGATCCGCCCGGTGGCATACGAGAACGGCGTCGTCGACCTGGAGGTGATCACGCGCGACACCTGGTCCCTCAAGCCCGACATCAGCATCGGCCGCGAAGGCGGCGTCACGAGCGGCACCGTCGGCATCGAGGAGCAGAACCTCCTCGGCACCGGCATGAGCCTGAGCCTGGCCCGCGTGCGCGGCGTCGACCATACCGGGACGAAGCTCGAGCTCTCGGACAAGCATGCGCTCGGCGCCTGGACCGGCATCGCCTACTCATTCTCCGACCTCGACACCGGCAAGAGCCACGCCTTCTCCGTCTCGCAGCCCTTCTACGCGCTGGACGTTCGTTCGGCCGCCGGGTTCTCCGTCGGCACAAGCGAAGGCATCGGCTCGGTCTACCGGGCGGGCTCGGTCGTCGGCGAGTACAAGCAGAGGCAGGACCGGCTGGAAGCCTTTGGCGGCTGGTCGCCCGGGCTGGTCAACGGCTGGACGCAGCGCGTGTCGGCGGGCGCGAATCACCAGGACAACCGCTACGAGCTCGACCCGGCGCGCCGCGCGCCCGAGGCGCTGCCCGAGAGCGTCACCCTCACCGGCCCGTTCCTGCGCTACGAGCTCATCCAGGACGACGTGCGCAAGCTCTCGAACTTCGATCTCATCGAGCGCCCGGAATTCTTCTCCCTCGGCTTCTCGGCGGGCCTGCAGCTGGGCCGCGCCATGGAAAGCCTCGGCTCCACCCGCGACGCGACGCTCTACTCGTTCAGCGTAAGCGACGGCATATATCGCTCACTGGAGCATGTCCTCCTCGCCTCCGCCTCGGTCAGCGGGCGCCGGGACGAGCTCGCGCATCGCCAGCAGCTCAGCGCCGGGGCGCGCTACTACCGGCGCCAGGCGCGCGATGCGCTGTTCTTCGCGTCGCTCTCGGGCGCGGTCTCGAAGAGCCCGGACATCTCCGACGTGCTGCAGATCGGCGGCGATAACGGCCTGCGCGGCTATCCGCTGCGCTACCAGACCGGAGACCAGCGCGTGCTCCTCACGCTCGAGCAGCGCGTCTACACCGACTGGTACCCCTTCCGCCTCTTCCGCGTCGGCGGCGCGATCTTCTTCGACACCGGTCGCGCCTGGGGCGGGAAGTTCGACCAGGGCGAGGCGAATCCGGGCTGGCTCTCCGACGTCGGTATCGGCCTGCGTATCCTCAGCACCCGCTCGGCATTCGGCAACGTCATCCACGCCGACCTCGCCTTCCCGGTGCAGACCGGCCCGGGCATCGACTCGGTGCAGTTCGTGTTCAAGACCCGCACCAGCTTCTGAGCGGGCGGTTGTCGGGGATAATTTCCCGGTGATCTGGCTTGCCTTCAGCGCGGCGATGGTCCTCGGCCTCGCCGGCCTCTGGTGGTTCGCGTGGCTGCGCCGCAAGCGCAAGCCGCCCAAGCCGACCCAGCCGTACCGGGAATGGAAAGACTAGTGAACGCGCCGCTGGAGGCCCATACGCCGATGATGCAGCAGTACCTGCGCATCAAGGGCGAGCATCGGGACATCCTGCTCTTCTACCGGATGGGCGACTTCTACGAGCTCTTCTACGACGACGCCGAGCGCGCCTCGCGCCTGCTCGACATCACCCTTACCTCGCGCGGCGCCTCGGCGGGCACGCCGGTGAAGATGGCCGGGGTGCCGGTCCATTCGGTGGAGCAGTACCTCGCCAAGCTCGTCCGGCTCGGCGAGTCGGTGGCGATCTGCGAGCAGGTCGGCGACCCGGCCACCGCCAGGGGCCCGGTGGACCGCCAGGTGACGCGCATCGTCACCCCCGGCACGCTCACCGATTCGGCCCTGCTGGATGACAAGTCGGAAAACATACTCTTATCAATAAGCCGCGATAAGAGCAGCGTTGGGCTTGCCTGGCTGTCTCTGGCCAGCGGCACGCTGCGCGTCGCGGAAATTGCACCGCAGGCCCTGGCCAACGAACTCACGCGCATCGCGCCGGCGGAAGTGCTGATCGCCGACGATGTCCATCTGGACGGCTACTTCGTCACGCGCCTGCCGACGTGGCAGTTCGACATCGACAGCGGCCGGAAGAAGCTGCTGAAGCAGCTCGGCGCCGCGTCGCTCGCCGGCTTCGGCTGCGAGGACCTGACGCTCGCGATCGGCGCCTGCGGGGCGCTGCTCGAGTACGCCGGCAGGACGCAGGGCCAGGCGCTCGCGCACGTCACCGCGGTCACTGCAGAGCGCGCGGGCGAATACCTGCGCCTGGACGCCGCGACGCGCCGCAACCTCGAGCTCACCGAGACGCTGCGCGGCGAGCCCGCGCCGACGCTCTTCTCGCTCCTCGACGAGTGCGCGACCGGCATGGGCAGCCGCCTGCTGCGCCACTGGCTGCACCACCCGCTGCGCGACAGGAAGCCGCTGCAGGACAGGCACGAGGCGGTCGGCATTCTTCAAGAGAATCATCAATCCATCGGAAAATCCTTGCGCGGCTTTTCCGATGTGGAGCGCATCACGGCGCGCGTGGCGCTGAAGAGCGCGCGGCCGCGCGAGCTTGCCGGCCTGCGCGAGAGCCTCGAGCTTCTTCCTTCGCTGGGTGAGCTTGTTCCCGGGGGCAGCGCCCTCCTCGCCCAACTGAGCTGCGACCTCGCGCTTCCCGAAGGATGCCGGGAAACCCTGCGCGCGGCGCTGGCCGCCGAGCCGGCTGCGCGCGTCATAGACGGCGGCGTCATCGCCGACGGCCACAGCCCCGACCTCGACGAGCTGCGCGCCCTGCAGTCGAACGCCGGCGGATTTCTCATCGACCTGGAAAAACAGGAGCGGGAGCGGACCGGAATCGCCAACCTGCGCGTCGCCTACAACCAGGTGCACGGGTACTACATCGAGGTGACCAACGCGCAGCTCGAGAAGATGGGCGGCTCGCTGCCGGCGGACTACCGCCGCCGCCAGACGCTGAAGACCGCCGAGCGCTACATCACCCCGGAGCTGAAGGCCTTCGAGGACAAGGCGCTCTCGGCGCGCGACCGCTCGCTCGCGCTGGAGAAGTCGCTCTACGATGCGCTGCTCGAGATGCTGCAGAAGCACCTGCCGGCGCTGCAGCGCATCGCCCGCGCGCTCGCGCAGCTCGATGTGCTTTGTGCATTTTCACGGAAAGCTTCCCTGGGCAATTATTGCCGGCCGGTCTTTGCCGCCGACAACGCCATCGAGATCGAGGGCGGCCGCCACCCGGTGGTCGAGACGCAGATCGAGGGCTTCATCGCCAACGACTGCCGGCTCTCGCCGACGCGCCGGCTGCTGCTCATCACCGGCCCCAACATGGGCGGCAAGTCCACCTACATGCGGCAGGTCGCGCTGATCGTGCTGATGGCGCACGTCGGCGCCTTCGTGCCGGCGCGCGCCGCGCGCATCGGGCCGGTCGACCAGATCTTCACGCGCATCGGCGCCGCCGACGACCTCGCCGGCGGGCGCTCGACCTTCATGGTGGAGATGACCGAGAGCGCGGCGATCCTGCACAACGCCACCGAGAGCAGCCTGGTGCTGATGGACGAGGTCGGGCGCGGCACCTCGACCTTCGACGGCCTGGCGCTCGCCTGGGCCATCGCCCGGCATCTGGTGCAGACCAATCGATCCCTCAGCCTCTTCGCCACCCACTACTTCGAGATGACCCGCCTCGCGCTCGAGTACAAGGAAGTGGCGAACGTCCACCTCGACGCGGTCGAGCACAAGGACACGGTGGTGTTCCTGCATGCCGTGGAGGAAGGCCCGGCGAGCCAGAGCTACGGCCTGCAGGTCGCCGCGCTCGCCGGCGTGCCCAAGGCGGTCGTTCGCCAGGCGAAAAAGTACCTGCAGCTCCTGGAGGATGCGGCGGTCATGCGCGGCGGACAGACGGACCTTTTTTCTACAACAAAGGAAATCGAGCCCGAGCCGGCGGTCGATGCCTTGCGCGAAGAGCTGGCGAAGCACAATCCCGACGAGCTCTCGCCGCGCGAGGCGCTCGAGCTCCTCTACCGGCTGAAGAAGCTGTGATCGACATCGGCGCCAACCTGACGCATGCCGCGTTCCGCGACGACGTCGCGGAGGTGGTGGCGCGCGCGCTCCAGGCCGGCGTGGAAAGCATCATCATCACCGGCACGACGGTCGGCGAAAGCCTCCATGCCTCGATGCTGGCGGAG
>Ga0247825_10002117_pt1 | contig 13121 bp, 12 predicted proteins | sample 13C_Vanillin_Day_FD_194413 | JGI IMG/M metagenome (GOLD analysis project Ga0247825, IMG submission 194413) | Soil microbial communities from agricultural site in Penn Yan, New York, United States - 13C_Vanillin_Day48 | ecosystem: Environmental > Terrestrial > Soil > Agricultural land | place...
TTTGAGATCACCGCGGTCATCGGCGACCTCTCGGTACCGGTCAAGTTTGGTTGGACGCTGTGGTTCGCGTGGGGCGTCGTCTCACTGAGCTGGTATCGTCACGCACGAGTGCTGGCTCTTGTGGCTCCTACGATGCCGAGCCCGTTCATCCCAGCGCCGCCATCCGACGCGGCCATGGAGCCGTACGAAGAAGACCCGATCTACGACGATTCGACCGGGACCTCCTACAGCGATTCGACCGGATCGTCAGTGGCGAGCCACTAGAGAGCGATACATCAGCGAACCACGAAGGCACGAAGAACGCAAGGGTACGGAAGAAACGTTCCTTCGCGTCTTCGTGGTTTCGTGGTTTCTTGACGAGCTGGCTCGTTGTTCCAGCCTAGAGCGCCAGGACGCTGCGGTCAGGCTCGAGACTCACGGCAGAAGACGAGGAACGCAGCGCCTCAGCCACGCCGACGTGCGCGGCGCCCGACCGCCCAGGACCGCGCGGCGGAGATCGTCCTCAGTATCGACATCCCCCAGGGCATCCACGCGTTGGACGCGAAACCCGTCGAGCTCCGCCGCGGCTTCGGTCTGCGCCAGGACGTGGGCACCGCCCCATTCAATTCCACTGAAGACGTCTGGCACACGCCGCGCGGCGACGAGATAGTAGCCCCCATCCTCTGCCGGACCCAACACAAGGGCTCCGGCATCTCGCGACAGCACCTCGAACGCCGCTTCGATCGGGACGCCGGACATGTGCGGAAGATCCGACCCGATCAGTGCCACGGCTGACGCTCCGCCGGCGAACAGCGTCGTCATCGTGACGCGCATGCGCTCCCCGAGGTCGCCCTCTGGTTGAGCCATGACCTCGGTATCCCCGACGAGCTCCCGCACCTCGGCGCATGCGGAAGCCGGTGTGACGGCAATCACGCGCCGCACGTGAGGCACAACCGATCCCTCCAAGGTGTCGAGGAGTAACGCGCGCAGCAGCGTTGGGTCCGACGAGATCCCCAGCGACTGGAACAGACGGGTCTTGCCGCCGGAGGAAGGCGCCCGCGTCAGGAGCGCGAGAACGTGCGCGTTCGAAGCGCCCACCATATGCGGAACCCAAAGAGGATGCTCAACGCGAGGGCCCACAGACGAGGCTCCCTGATATCCGCCTTCACCAGCCACCAGAAGTGGATGATGGCGGTCACCGCCGCCACGTACACGAGGCGGTGGAGCAGCTGCCAGCGCTTCCCGAGCCGCCGGATCATCGCGGCGGTAGACGTCACGGCCAGCGGCAGCAACAGCAGAAACGTCGTCATGCCGAGCGTGATGTAAGGACGCTCGACGATATCGGATGCCATGCTGGCGACGTCGAAGAACCAGTCGAGCACGCTCCACGTCATCAGGTGCAGGCACGCGTAGAAGAACGCAAAGAGCCCCAGCATCCGACGCAACTTGATGATCTCGTTTCGACCGGTCAGCCGGCGCAGCGGCGTCACCGTCAAGGAAATGATGAGAAACGTGAGGGCCGTGGTACCCGTTACGTCGGTGATGTAGTCGATCGGATTGGCCGTGAGGTCGTCCGTCAACACACCGTACACGAGCGCGGCCGCAGGGACGAGTGCGGCCGCGAAGATCAGCCGGCGCAGGAGGATGAAGCGTGTCAAAAATTCTTGCGCAGGTCCATGCCCGAGTACAGCTGTGCGACCTGCTGGGCGTAGCCGTTGAACATCTCGGTCTTTCGCCGACGGAACTCACCCAGCCGTCTCTCGCTGGCCTGGGTCCAGCGCGGATGATCGACCTCCGGATTCACGTTGGCGTAGAACCCGTACTCACGCGGCTGTGACACCTGCCACGAGCCGCGGGGCTGCTGGTCCGTGAACCGGATTCGCACAATCGACTTGATGCCCTTGAAGCCGTACTTCCATGGCACGACGAGTCGAATCGGCGCACCATTCTGGTTCGGGAGCGTCTCGCCGTACAGCCCGACCACGAGAATCGACAGCGGGTGCATGGCTTCGTCCATCCGCAGGCCCTCGATATACGGCCACTGAAGGACTGGCACACGCTGGCCCGGCATGCGCTGCGCGTCGTTGAGCGTCGTAAACTCGACGAACTTCGCGCTCGGCAGCGGCTCGAGCCGCTTGATCACGTCGCCCAGGGAAATGCCGACCCACGGAATCACCATGGACCAGGCCTCGACGCACCGAAGCCTGTAGATACGCTCCTCGAGCGGATGGGGCTTGATGAAGCTGTCGATGTCGTACGTGGCAGGCGTCTTGACGAGCCCTTCCACACGGATCGACCAGGGCTTCGGCACGAACCGCTGGGCGTAGGCTTTCGGATCCTCTTTCCCGGTGCCGAACTCGTAGAAATTGTTGTAGCCGGTCACGTCCCCGTAGTCGTTCGGCGCCTCAGTGGTGCTCAGACTGCTCTTTTGAACATTCGGCAGCTTGGGACGACCCTGGGCCCTGGTGACCGCGGGCGCGAGCGCCACGGCAGCCCCGATCGCACCGGCCGCGGCAGACTGGATGAACTCCCTGCGGCGAAGATACAGCGATTGCGGGGTGACCTCGGAATATGGGATGTCAGCGGGCTTTCGGATAAGCATGGCAGATTATAGACCTCCTGGTTTCAGAGGATCCTCCGGAGATCCCGGTTACCCGACTACTTCATTATGACTCCCCTTGTCACCGTCGTCATCCCTGTTCTCTCCGATGCCGGCGCGGTCGCCAGGGTGCTCCCTCAGATACCCGCCAGTGCCGACATCGAGGTGGTCGTCGTCGACGGCGCGCAGGACCCGCGACTCGACGACATCGCTGCCGGACACCCGAGAGCCCGTGTCCAGCGAACGCCGGCGGGACGAGGGCGCCAGATGAACGCGGGAGCCGAGGGTGCGTCTGGTGAGTGGCTGTTCTTTCTGCACGCGGACTCCGTCCTGCCCGAGGGATGGACTTCAGCCTTCGGGAGCCTCCACCCTACCGTCGTGGGCGGGTGGTTCCGATTCGCCCTGGATGACGCCGCATGGCAGGCGCGCGTGATCGAGCGGCTGGTGGCCTGGCGCGTCAAGTACCTGCGCCTCCCGTACGGCGATCAAGGCCTATTCGTCCGGCGAGGTCACTTCCGATCGCTTGGCGGCTTTTCCGAGTGGCCGTTGCTCGAGGACGTGGCGTTTGCACGGCGTCTCGTGCACGAGGGGCCGGTGGCCGAGCTGCCGCTGGCCCTCAAGACTTCCTCGCGCCGCTGGCGGCGTGACGGCTGGTTTCGCCGCAGCACGATGAACCTGGCGATCGTCGCACTCTACTTCGTCGGTGTGTCACCCACCCGATTGGCGCGGTGGTACCGGCCGGAAGTAGGAAGTAGGAAGTAAGAAAGCAAGAAGTGGGAAGCAAGAACTGAGAACCCAGAACCGAACGTGAAGACGAACCAAGCACTTAGAACCTAGAAGTGTGAACGACTGGTTCGCAGTTCTTGCGTGAACGACCGCTTCGCACTTCTTGTGCGCGAACCATCAACGCACCCCCCGCCAATCACCGGTTCTGGCATACTCGCGCGCGAAACACGCCTCGGCTCGCGCCTCGGCGTCGCGCTGTGCCGCAGCGGAAATCGCCAAGTCAAGCTCCGCGTCTGAGGGACATGAAGCGGGCGGCGCCGTGTTGGGTACACCGCCTTGCCGCCCAAAATAGCGGGCCGCGCCGACTCGAACCCAGGAGCGACGTCCCCGCAACGCGGGAGATACCAATACCTCAGCCACGGCGGTCCGGAGGGTCACGTCGATGCCGTCGCGCTGCGCGAGCAGCGCCGCAGGCACGAGATCGATCGATGTATCGTTCGCCATGCTGCTGACCCACCAGGGCCGAGCGGTCGCGGCACGGAAGCTCTCGAGCGACTCATGCACTCGAACGGTGAGAGGCGCGACCGAGGTACCGAGCCGCTTCGCCAACTCGTCGTGCGTCTGGGTCACGAGCCGCATCAATTCGGGAGCAGCGATTCCTGACGTTCGCCCGGCTTCGACAACAATGCCTCCCCGACCGGCGCGCGTCGGCTCGACGGCCGCGACTGCCGACGCGGCGGCGATCGCCGGGCTAGGCGATGATGACGCTTCGGTTGACGTTCCGGTCAGGTGGGTGACATCGAGGCCCGGGAAGTACTTCGTCAGAATCGCCTCGACGCTGTCGCCTCTGGACGCACGTCGCCCCGCCCCGATGACGCACATGCCGACCCCATGACCGTAACCGCGGCCAGTGAATCGAACGGCATTGCCCATCAACTCGAGCGTGAACGCCGTGCTGCGGACTTTGCTCGCGCCAAGCGCGCCTCGAAATCGGTCGCCCGCGATCACCCCTGGGCGCAATCCGGTAAGACGTAACCGCGTGGCTCGCCCCGACATGTTTCGGTCGTCCACGCTGATGGCGGTCAGCTCTCCCTCGAAGCCGACGGACGCGAGCGTCCGTTGAATCTCCTGCAGGGTCAGCACGAGTGTCCAGGGGACATCCTCTGCATGCACTTCGTCGGGAGTTGCCGGCATGTAGGAATAATCGGCACCAGGCCATACCTGGTCGGCACTCTCCGTGTAGCCGCCGCACGAGGCGGAGTAGAACACCTCGGCCGGCTTTCCGTCTCTCGTGAGAATCTGTCCGGCGGTAGCGAGGGCCGCCCGTCGAGTCGTCGCAGTTGCCGCACGCGGCACCTGGCAGTGGGTGGTGTCACACAGGTCGAAACCCTCACGCGCGTGACGGCCGGCATTGACCAGGGCAAACGTCCGAACCGCGATCGCAAGCGCCCGCTGTGCGCCTTCCGCCGCTCGTGGCTCAGCTTCGCCCGCGAGGACGCGAGCCACGTAGACTTCGAGGGGAACCACGGATGGCCGACTGGTACCGGATGCAGACCCGAGACGGACAGTTCGACTTCCACTCGCCGCGGCAAGCTCCGCGTCCGCCACATCTCGCGGTGCCTGGGCCCCGCCGCCCACACCGCCCGGCACGACGAGCAACACGACGATCGCCAAGGTCGCGGAGTGAGATCCCCATCGCAGCTTCCGAGCCCCGCGTGCCGAGCCCCGCGTCCCGCGCCCCGAGCCTGGAGCCCGGAGCCTAGAGACCCGATCTACAGCCAGCGCGTGCACCCTTTCCGGCAACGACACTGAATAATCTTGTCACCGTCGGTGTGATAGTCGTAGGTCAATTCCTCGCCTGCCTTGATGCTGCGACCGGCCCGAATCCAGATGGTGTGGCCCTGGATCTGGCTGTAGCAGTTGGGACGGCACGCGTGGTTGATGAAGCGTGCACGGTTGCCCCCAACTCCTGCGTCGCGTACCCACCGGCGATTCACGGTAAAGCACCAGATCTCTCCTCGCTTGAGGTAGGCAGTCTCGCGCTTCAGACTCTGTTTGTGATCGATCAGCTCGCCTTCGTACTGAATAATCCTCGTGTTCTTGTTGATCGGTTCGAGAGCAAAGACGCCCCAGCCGTGGAGTTTCGAGCGGCGTCTGACGATTCGCGGTCCTACGAATTCTTCGGGCATGTGAAGACAGGATAGCAAACCGCCCGGCTGGTAACCGATAATGAAGCTGCATGAGCAGCAACGGCATGAACGCACGCGTGGTGATCCAGGCATGGGGCCGCATCCTCGCCGGCTACCGACCCAACCTGTCGATTGAGATCACGCGGGAGTGTCCGCTGCGATGCCCCGGCTGCTACGCGTACGGCGACGAACACCTTGGTGGCGGCGTCACGCTGCGCGGCCTCAGTGACTACAAGGGCGACGAACTGGTGGAGCGGTTCATGGGGCTCATCGACCGTCACCGGCCGATGCACGTCTCCATCGTCGGGGGGGAGCCGCTCGTCCGGTATCGAGAGCTGAACACGATTCTGCCCCGCCTGGCGGAGCGCGGCGTTCACACCCAGCTCGTCACCAGCGCCGTGCGTCCCATTCCACCAGAATGGGCGTCCTTGCCGCGCCTGCAGGTCGTGGTATCAATCGACGGCCTGCAACCGGAGCACGACGAACGGCGCACGCCGGCCACCTACGAGCGCATCCTGAAGCATATCGACGGTCATCAGATCACCGTGCACTGCACCGTCACGCGGCAGCAGGTGCGGCGCGACGGCTATCTCGAGGAGTTTCTGCGCACGTGGCAGGCCAACGCCAACACACGCCTGATCTGGATGAGCCTGTATACGCCCCAGAAGGGCGAGCTGTCAGCGGAACGGCTCACCAAGGCCGACCGTGAGCGCGTGATCACCGACTTGAGGCGCCTGCGCGCGGAGATCTCGAAACTGCAGCTCCCGGACGGCTTGCTCAACGTCTACGCCGACCCTCCGAAGTCTCCGTCGGAGTGCATCTTCGCGCAGACGACCGAGTGCTTCTCCGCCGACCTCGAACGGCACATCACGCCGTGCCAGTTCGGCGGCGATCCCGATTGCCTGAATTGTGGATGTATGGCGTCGGCCGGATTGGAAGCCATCGGTCGCCATCGATTGAAGGGCGGCATCCCGGTGGGCAGAATTTTCTATGCCTCCTTGCACGTGGGCCACGCCGCAGCACGAATCCGCTCCGCGATCTCTTCTGGCGGCGCGGTGACGCTTCCGCCCGCCGGAGACCGCGCCTAGCGGCGTGTGGCGGGTCCGCTACGCGGCACCCGCCCTACGTACGGACGCGCGTGTCACGGGTCCGCTATACGGTACCCGCCCTACCTGACGGAACGGTCCCATGCTCGAGACTAGACGGGCACTGGATGAGCCGGCGCCTGGCGCGAATGCCAGATCGCTTCGGCCCGTTTCAGCGCCGCCTCCACGTTCGGCAGGATGTTTTCGGCGCCGACGTGTCGATGGAACTCCGACTGCGACATGAGACGTGCGGGCTGGGCAAGCGCGCCGCACAGAAGCAGGGTGCGGTCCGCGCGGCGCAGCGCGTCCGCAAAATCCTGGATGGCGCGAAGCCCCGTCGCGTCGATCGCGGTCATGTTGCGCAGCCGCAGCACCACGATCGGCGCCAGTTCCTGCGCGCGCGGAATTAGGTCCGTCAGCTTGTCGGTGGCGCCGAACAGGAACGGGCCGTGAATCCGCAAGATCGTGAGGTAGTCGGGAATCGGTTTGTCCTGCAGGATATGTGCGCGCCCGCGCTCGACATAGTCTCGCGTCACGCGTGAGACCGTGGTCGTCGACGACACGCGGCGGATGAACAGCAGCGCCGCGAGAATCATTCCTGCCTCGACGGCAACCGTGAGGTCCGCCAGCACCGTCAACGCGAACGTCACAATCCAGACGATGCGATCGGTCCATCCCTGGCGCCAGAGCTCCGGTATCTCCCCCCACTCGCCCATGTTGTATGCCACGACGAGCAGAATCGCGGCGAGCACCGTCATCGGGATAGAGCTGGCCAGGGGAGCGGCGACGAGCAGAATGACGAGGAGGACACCGGCATGAATCATCCCCGCGACAGGGGTCCGGCCGCCTGATCGGATGTTGGTGGCCGTCCGCGCGATCGCACCCGTGGCTGGGAGCCCTCCCACGAGGGGTGACGCGATGTTGGCGATTCCCTGGGCAAAGAGCTCCACATTGGAATTGTGGCGAGTGCCGGTCATCTTGTCGGCGACCACTGCGGACATCAGCGATTCGATTGCGCCCAGCATCGCGATGGTCAACGTCGGAGACAGCAGCGTGAGGATCAGCTCGGGGCGGAACTGCGGGACATGAAGCGCTGGCAACCCGGATGGAATGCCACCGAACCGCGTCCCGATCGTGTCTACGGGCAGGCCCGCGACAGTCACGAGCGCTGTACCTGCGACCAACGCCACAACATAACCGGGAACACTCGGTACCATCCGGTTCCACAGAATGATCAGGCCGAGCACGCCGGCTCCCACCACCGCCGTCTCCATTGAAAGGCTTCCGGCATTGGCGATGAGCATGGCCATGCGTGGGACCAACTCGCCAGGCACGGGCTCCGGTAACTGGATCCCGAGCACGTCCTTGATCTGCGTGCTGGCAATGACGAGTGCAATACCGTTGGTAAACCCGATGACGACCGGCCGCGGGATGAAGCGCACGGCCGTGCCGGTCCCCGTCAGTCCCATGATGACCAGCAGGACCCCCGCCATCATGGTGCACATGAACAAGCCGTCGACACCGTGCTCGGCAATGATGCCCGAGACCACCACGACGAACGCGCCGGTGGGCCCCCCGATCTGCACGTTCGAGCCGCCCAGTGCCGACACGATGAAGCCGGTGGCCACCGCGCAGTACAGTCCGGCCTGTGGCGTCATACCGGAGGAGATCGCAAAGGCCATCGCGAGCGGCAGGGCAACCAGTCCAACCGTGACGCCAGCGAGCGCGTCCGCACCGAACGTGCGCAACGAATAGCCCCGGAGCGCGCGGACCGACGCAGGAAGCCAACGATCCGAGGGATAGGCGGGTGTCCGAGTGGAACGAAGCACTGGCAGTCCGATCTTAGAGCGATTTGCGTTTAGCCGTAGAGCGCACGCTTCAGCGTGCGCGTGTCCGCGGAGGCTAACGCCTCCACTCTACGTCGAATCGAAAAGCGGTCTGGCGTGCCGCCAGGGTCCCTGACACAGGTGGAACAGTCGTTGCTTCGGGTGTGACCATGCGCGTGAAGTCTCGACTATTTGTCCCCTGGGGATTGGCCCTCTGTCTCCTGTTTGTGACGGCGTGTGACGAAGCGAGTCCATTCGGGCCGACGGTCCCGCTCAGTCAACGCTTCCCACTGGAGCTCGGAGAAACGGCGTCCGTTGAGGGCACGTCACTCCGTGTGCAGTTTCTCCGTGTCTCGGGCGACTCGCGGTGCCCCGTGGATGCGATCTGCATTCAAGGGGGCGATGCAATCGTCCACGTTCGTGCGACCGAGTCCACGGCGGTGGACTATGAACTGCACACAGGCGGTCCGCCGCACGCGGTCGCGACGCCTTCGGGCTTCCGTATCGAACTGGCGGAGTTGCAGCCGTATCCGTTCAGCAGCCGCACGATCCAGCCCGGCGACTACCGGGCCACTCTCGTCGTCACGCGTTGACCCGTTCAGGGCCACAGCCAGGCTGCGCCACGGACGCCGCTCGAGTCACCGTGGCGTGCCTTCACGAGTTTGGTACGTCCCGCATCGGAAAAGACGTGAGCTCCCCACAACCGAGGAACATTGTCGTACAGAGAGTCGATTTTTGAGAGCCCTCCGCCAAGCACGATCACGTTGGGGTCGAGCAGGTTGATCACACTCGCGAGCGCGCGCGCCATCCGTTCCTCGTGACGCGAGAGTGTTTCCTGTGCCGCCAGATCACCTGACGCCGCGTCGAGCACGATCTCGGGTGGCTTGCGTCGTCGTCCGGTCCGCCGTTCATGATCGGCCTGCATACCTGGGCCCGAAATGAACGTCTCGAGGCATCCGTGCTGACCGCAGTAACACTTGGGACCAGGGCGCTCCTCGTCGGTCGGCCACGGCAGTGGATTGTGGCCCCACTCCCCTGCAATGCCGTTCGGTCCGGTCAAGACCTTTCCGCGAACGACAATACCCGACCCGGCGCCGGTCCCCACAATCACTCCGAACACCACCTCGGCGCCCGCCGCGGCGCCATCTGTCGCTTCGGACACGGCGAAGCAGTTCGCATCGTTAGTGATGCGGACGGCCCGACTCAAACGTTGCTCGAGATCCGCGCGCAGCGGGCGCCCGATCAACCAGACCGAGTTGGCGTTCTTGACGAGTCCCGTCGCGGGCGCCTCCGCCCCTGGAATACCGACGCCCACGGAGATGCGCTCGGCTCGAGACTCGGGATTCGGGGCTTCGGACTCGGCGCGCTGCTCGAGCAACTCAACGAGTGAGCCGATGGCTTCGATGTTCGCCTCGTAGTTGCGCGGAGTATCAACACGTATCCGGGCGATCTCCGATGTTCCACTTAGGACAATCCCCTCGATTTTCGTGCCGCCAACGTCGATGCCGATGCGGAGAGACATAGTGGGCTCTGGACTCTAGGCTCTAGGCTCTAGGCTCTAGGCTCTAGGCTCTAGGCTCTAGGCTCTAGAACTTTAGACTTTCAACTTCCGACTTGGAACCTCAAAAGTCTACCTGTAGTACTTCCGGTACATTCCCCGTCGAAAGATCCAGCCTCCGAGCGGGCCCAACCAGTTCAAGACATGGTGCATGTAGCCAAGGTCCATCAGCTCGATGAGATTCCCGTCGAAGTCGCGCGCAAAGAAGAACGTATGGCCTCGCGGCGACCGTTCGGGCTTGCTCACGCATTCGATGCCTTTGCCGACCAGGTAGTCGTACCAGCGCTGCGTGTTCCTGACGTTGAACGATATGTGGGTCAGGCCCACACGATTCCACGGAATCGTCACGGACGGCTGCTGCGGCTGGAACTCGAAGATCTCCAGTACGGCGCCACCGGGAACGCGGATCCATCCGATCTTGCAGCTCGGCTGCTCGGCGTTCAATCCGAAGAAGGAACGGACCCTGTCCGGCGGCGTGTCGGCCACGCCCACGAGCGGGCAACCAAACACCTCCCAGTAGAACTGGACGGCCTTGTTGAAGCTGGAGACCGTGATGCCACAGTGGCTGAAAGATCGAGCCTTCAAGAGTGAGTCTCCGCGACCGGCTCACGTTCGAGCCGATCAGATGAGGACGCCTCTCCAAGGTAGGCGTGCTTGATGTGGTCGCCCACGCGCAGCGCCTGGGCCGCAATGGTCAGCCCAGGATTGACGGCCGCAGACGAAGGGAAGAACGACGCGTCGACCACGAAGAGATTTTCGACGTCGTGCGTGCGACAGAACGTGTTCAAGACCGACGATCGAGCGTCGGTACCGAAGCACATCGTCCCACACTGATGCGTCGTGTTCCTGTCACGATGGGAGTGGACCATTACGACCCAGAAGCCCAGCCGGCGCAGAATTCGCCTCATCTCGCCGACGAGCTGCTTATGCGCTGACAGATTATTGGGCTGGTAATGGACACGGATGCGGCCGTCCGGCTCCACGGTAACGCGGTTGTCGTCCCTGGGCAGGTCTTCCGACATCGCCAGCCAGTCCACGCCTCGCGCGACCCAGGCGTCGTACGCCCAGAGTGGCACCCAGGGTGCGACTGTTTGCGCCATCACGCCATGTGTTCGTCCCTGCGACTGAATCTGTCCAAGTGGTGGTCTGCCATCCGCACCGGGCAGGTAGAAGTCGTTGAGAGCCACAGTCTTCTGAAAGACGGTGTCATTCCGTCGAAACGGGTGAAAGCCCTGCATCATGGTCGCCAGGTGCGCCATGTAGCGGCGGCCGACGAGTCCAGATGAGTTCGCAAGACCCGCTGGATGCGCCGCGTTTGCAGAGCGCAGCAAGAGCGCCGCCGAGTTGACGGCGCCGCACGACACGATGACGAGCGGCGCTTCAACGCGAACAGTCTGACCGTTACGCTCGACCTCCACCGCCTCGACCCTTGCGCCGGACGGATCGGTCAGCAGGCGACGCGCGAAGGCCTTCGTCCACAACGACACAGTTGGCTGCTGAATCGCTGGCCGGATGCAGCAGACGTCCGCGTCGCTCTTCGCATGGATCCGACACGGGAACGAGTTGCACGTGTTGCACAACACGCAGCCGTCCGCGGCCCCCGGACGGAGCAGTCCAAGCGGCAACGGTGACGGATGTAGTCCGAACCCGCGAAGACGCTCGACGATCTCGGCGACGGCGGGCGCGTGCGGAACCGACGCGAAAGGATACGGTCCCCGTGACGGTTCCGTTGGATCAATTCCCGCCTGGCCACGCACCTGGTAGAGCCGCTCCGCCCGCTCGTAGTAAGGCTCGAGCGTCTCGTAGTCGATCGGCCACGCGGGCGACACGCCATCGAGGTGCTGGATCGCCTGGAAGTCTTCGCGGCGCAGGCGATACAACACGCTGCCCCAGAACTTGGTGTTCCCTCCAACGCAGTAGTGGGTGTAAGGCTGAAACTCGCGGCCGTGCCTGTCGAGCCACCGTTCGTCCACACGGTAGCGGAGCTGCCTCCACACCGCATGCGGATCCCAGTTCTCAGGCTCCTGCGGAACGAAGTCCCCCCGTTCCAGCACCAGGATTCGGGCCCGTGACGAGGCGAGCGCCTGGGCGATGGTCCCGCCGCCGGCGCCGCTGCCGATAATGACGATGTCGAAGCGTTCGTTCCCCATCAGCCAGACAGGACCACCTGCTACCGGCCCACCGCAACCGGCTCGCTGAGCTCCACGCTCGCGTAGATCTGATCCATCAGCCTCTGATCGTCCATCGCGCGTTCGAGGCTCATTTCGGGTTGCCTGCCAGTACCGACCGACCTCAGAAAATCCCGGTACATCGCCTTGTAGCCCCGGATGTCAGTGAAGCCAGGCACCAGAAGTCGCGGGCGACCGTTCCCTCTGACCAGGACGAACAGACCGTTCGACTCGAACGTGATGATTCCGCGACGACCGTAGATCGTCGACAGCTTCAACCCTCGCAGCAGGGACGGGATCTCCCGCGAGTAATAGAGCGACCCGACCGCCTGATTATCGTACCGGAACGCGACCATCATGCTCTTGACGCGTCTGTCCGGACCGTGTCGCGACACTGAGGGCCGGTACCCCTCGGCGGCGACGATCGTCGGGCCAAGACTACCGGCGATGTGCAGCCAATGGATCCCTTCTTCGAAAAATGCATCTCCCCCGGCCATCGTTTCGTCATTCCGCCAATCATCGGCTGACTTGAGACGTTTGACGATCGTGGTGAAGTTTGCGAAGACCATCTCGCCAATCGCCCCGTCGTTGAGCAGACGACGCAGGCATGAGGCGAGCGGCTTGTAGTGATCGTTCTCTCCGACAAGAACGATACGCCCGGCCCGATCTCGAGCCTCGAGAGCCGTACGGTAGTCCGACGTCCTTGGATACGCCGGTTTCTCCACGAGCACGTGTTTACCCGCAGCCAGCGCTTGCAGCGTGAGGTCGAGATGGAAGCGCGGCGGCACCGCAACGACCACCGCGTCGACCCGAGGGTCCGCGATTGCCGTGGTGTAGTCGCCGTAGCTCGTCAGCCCCCCGTGCTCCTGCCGGAACGCCTCGGCCTTTGCGCGATCACGGCTCGCATAGCTGCAGACCAGGTCGCCGGCGAACGACCGTAGCTGCCGGCTATGGACTCGCGTGATGAATCCACAGCCGAGAAAGGCAATGT
>Ga0247825_10002118_pt1 | contig 13119 bp, 9 predicted proteins | sample 13C_Vanillin_Day_FD_194413 | JGI IMG/M metagenome (GOLD analysis project Ga0247825, IMG submission 194413) | Soil microbial communities from agricultural site in Penn Yan, New York, United States - 13C_Vanillin_Day48 | ecosystem: Environmental > Terrestrial > Soil > Agricultural land | place...
GCGGCCGTCGTTGCCTGTGATGAACAGATCGAGGTTCCCGGCGTTGCGCGATGTGACCGAGATCGGAGCGCCTGCGGGGAAGAACCCCCCGATCGAACGCCAACGGTCGCCGAGTCCCGACCAATCGTTGCCCTCATACCACCACGACGTGTAGACGCGGCCGTCGTTGCCTGTGATGAACAGATCGATGCTGTTAGGGGACTTGGCAATCGCCGTGACCGGCGCACCCTTGGGGAAGACCCCACCGATATTGCGCCAGTTGTTGTTGACCCCCGACCAATCGTGACCCTGATACCACCACGACGTGTAGACGCGGCCGTCGTTGCCTGTGATGAACAGATCGAGGTTCCCGGCGTTGCGCGATGTGACCGAGATCGGAGCGCCTGCGGGGAAGAACCCCCCGATCGAACGCCAACGGTCGCCGAGTCCCGACCAATCGCGGGTCGGGTTCCGTGCCTCAAAGGTCGCTGTGTATCGCCCCCCGTCGCCTGTGAAGACCAGCGACTTGGCCACTTGGGCGCCTGATTCGGCGCGCGCCAGCTCATCGCGGGTGAACTTCAACTCCTGCGGTCCCCCGACCTGGTCATCGAAATTCGGTGCACCCGTTGGTGTTCGAAGCCCTGAATTGATATCGCGAAGCAGGCTTTCGACCTTTTTGTCGCGGTCGAGATCGAGGCTTCCGAATACCGATCCGCCGACCAGCCCTTTCACGATGCCACGGAGAGTCTCGGCATTGCCGTCGTCGTTCTCCATCACGGCGACCGCGAAGATCGCCGAATCAGGATCGTTGAGGGTGGCTGGTGCCCCGGTGCGGCTCCAGAATGCCTGGGACGGTCCGGGACCTGCGCGGAAATCGCCTTTGTCGACATCGCTGTAGGGACCAAACCGAAAGACGTCATATCCGGGAATTGGCACTGGGAATCCGGCGACCTGCGCGACTGCTCCTAGATCAACCGTCGTCACCAGAATGTAGGGCTCGTCGGCGCCGACCTCATCGGTTTCCTCGTCGCAGCGCAGACCGGTAAAGTAGATCTGAATCATTGCTCTGTTCCATTCAAGTAGTTGAACGCTGTGTACTGAACTGTTCTGTTCGGATTGCTAGTTGGCCCCAGACTTCGATTTGGGCGCTTGCGTCTCCGAGACGTTATTTGTGTCTTGCGGTTGACCGCGTGGTTGTGAGGTAGTGGGCTACCCCAATCGGAATGCGGTCCGAAGCAGGCTTTCGGTCTGACACCATTCCTCTACCCGGGCCTGGAGCACTTTGACCGGCGCGCATGCAACCGAGCGCTGCGCGGCCTGGCTCTGCGCATGGATACCTGCGCGGCCATGGGGGAGCCGGGGATGAAACTCAGCGTGCAGGTGATCGTGCACCCCGACGACACCAACGATGCGCCCACGGCCCGGGAAGCGTTCAATATCGACCGTGACGACCTGTCTCCGGACACCCTGGGCCTGGCAGCTCGCCGAGGCCCCGATGACCTGCTGGCGGCGGTACAAGACACCCTGGTCGACCAACAAGGTCCGGCACGCGGTCGCGACCCGGATTCCCTGCCCGCACTGCGGGAAGCCACGGCACACGGATACGCCCGAACGATATTGGCGCGCAGCCTGTTCGGAGCGCTGCGCCTGCACAGCCCCCGCTGGTGGCACTGCGACTGCCGCGAGCAGCCCACCCGCACCTTCCCACCGCTGGCCGCGCCGTTGCCCGAGCGCACCACCCCGGAGTTGGCCTATCAGCAGGCCCGCTTCGCCGGGCTGGTCTCCTACGGGCTCACCGCGAAACTCCTGGGCGAGCTGCCGCCGCTGGGGCGGCCGCTGCACCCGGCCGTGGTACGCGGCCAGACCCAGGCCGTAGCCAGCGGCTGGAGGGTGAGCTCGGCGAGGAGAAGCCCAGTGCCACGCCCTCGGCCCCGACACCAAAGGCGCGACCTCCGCCTACGCACTGTAGGTCACAGCCGGACCTGTGGTGGGTAGTCGGCACTATCCATGTTGGGATCTTTGTTTGTCGAGTGACGTGCTTCGGTTTCGGCGAGCACACGCTGCTTGGGGGCGCACGCTGAGCGATAGCGTGCAGGGCGACCGCTTCGACTCTCCTTCCCGAGGTCGCGGTGACCCCGGCGGTGGGGTTGTGGCCGGTTCGGGCTCAGTTCCCGGGGGCCTCGTCACGGAACAGGGCGGCGAACTCGGCGCGGTTGGTGAAACCCAGCTTGGTCGCGGCGCGGTAGGTGTGTCCCTCGACGGTGCGGACCGACATCGTCAGGCGGTCGGCGATCTGCTGATTGGACAGCCGTGCTCGTCACCGCCGAATATCTGCTCACAGTTGCCCGTGGCTGGCCGCCTCAAGCGCCTGGGCGGGGACGGACCTGTAGGGAATCGTGCTCGAACCCCAATGCTCACTTTCCCGTTGGACCGATACCGGCCGACTGCGCTGCCACCACTGCCCGACTCAACTGTGTGCGTTCGTACATGTGCCGACGACCGGATGGCTGGTGTGTTGGGGTCCGCGCCTGGGAGGTGGCTAATTCCTCCACGGGTTAGGGTCGAGTGGCACTCGCCCCTTCGGCTCTGTCGGCGACTCGTTCTGTGTCTGCTGAATTCGGTGTCTCAGAGAAGGTGTCGTTACACGGCGGGCGTTCCTAGATCTGCTTACGGGGGTTGTGCGAGCGGCCGCCCGATCAGCGTAGAGGATGCGACCCAACTCGTCGGCCACGGCGTCGAACGAGTACAGAAGGCCGAGGTGGGTCGTGGGGATGTGTCGATGACGAGCGTAAGGATCGAGTGAGCTGCGCCAGTCGACGACGGTGTCGCTGTACGAGAAGATGCTGAGAAATGGAACACTTTGGGGAAACGGTCGGGTCAGGTCTTTGCGAAGTTCACGACAGCATTGGCCGTTGAGGCATGCATACCGCATCAGTCGGGGCGCACCGAGTGTACCCGCCATCCCGATTGCGGCCGCTTCTGCTTTCAGGATGGGATGGAGGCCCCCGATGAGGCGATTTAGGGGACTGCCCATGGTGATCAGGGCGCGGACGAGGTCGGGTCGACGGACTGCGGCGGCGCGGGCGAACTGGCCGCCGCGGCTGTGAGCAACGATCATCGCGGGGCGGTCGTTCTCGCGCGCTACCTTCTCCAGAAACTGCAGAAGGTGGGCAGTGGTCCGTTCGCCGCAGTCGATGCCGAGGCCAACCGGTGCAATAGTGGGGCCGCAATGGGCGAGGTCGAACCACTGCCTCATGGGTTCGAATAGCCACGGAGTGCTTAGCAGACCGCCGACCAATACGACCGGCAGTCCGCCAGCGTTCAGGGTGGGCGCAGTGGATTGGAGCACGTTATATGCGTGCCGTCGTTGACGAAACGCGCACGTCTCGTCGTACAGGGGGAGGCGAAGTGATTTGGCGATCTCGTCTGCCGTTCGCAGCAAGGGAATGGTCATGCGATTACTCTCCCGGTGACGATGCCAGTTGCGCGCCGGTGTAAACCTTGTAATCGGTTCTGTTGGTTTGCTAATCGAAGCGCGATGGCCTGGGACGAACACTGTGTCCCAGTATGTGTGTGGCGCTGTGATCGTGGGAGAATGGTCATGGCTCCTCCGGTATCACAGGTAGGTGGTGGGTGAGTTATCTCGGCTAGGCGCAACGGCTGCGGTGTTCGTTGGTGCCTTCGGGATGCGTGGCAGGTCTTTTCAATTTGGATAGATCTCGTGGTTGGTCATTTCAGCATCTCCGACGGCGCGGAGCATCGCATGCGTAGTTCGCTACGTGACGGGTGGGCCGGATGTTCGGATCGGTACGTGGGGTTAGGGAAGGGCTACGTAAGAGCGTGGCCGCTGGGGAAGCTTTCCGCGTGGGTCCGTGAGCGGATGCCGATGGTGCGGCAGTGGCCAAGGTGCATCTCGATGTCTTGACGCTGAGGAACAGGTAGTTGGCGATCTCGCGGTTCCTCACGCCGTTGGCGGCGATGTGAGCGGCCTGGAGTGCCTGTGCTGTGAGGTGGGGTTTCGCTCGTTGTGGTGACTCGGGTGGGTTGGCCGGCGCAGTTGCATAGGTCGGCGCCGATTCGCTGGAATGCTTCCAGTGCGGCCTGGAGGTACGTGTAGAAACGCGCCGAAGAGATCACCGAATTGGCGAGCTCGTGTGTGTGCGCGTGCGGGAACGGGGTGAGGTCGGCGGCTTGACGGCGATGGCTCATTTTCGTTGGTTGGTGTGTCCGCCCCAGGTGTCGCGAATCTTAGCGGCGGCGTCGACGGACTGCCGCAGTCCAGCGCCGTAGCATGATGGCCACGCGCGTTGGTCGAGTGGATCGTGTCCGTAAGCGTCCATTGCGGCGTGGTCAGGTGTGATGTCAATGACCGTGTTCGCGTGGACCATTGCGAGTTCGTTGGTGAGGTGATCACGAGGGAAGAGGTGCGCCACCGGGTCGACGACGATCAGCTGACAGGCGCCGACCGCGAGATCGGCATTCGTTGCTGACCGGATTCCCGCGTCTAAGTATCGGTGGCCGTTGATAGTTATCGGAGGATAGAGGCCCGGCATAGCGGTGCTCGCTGCGACCGCCTGCAGGAGTGGGACGCCGCTGGTGCGGTTCCAGGCGGTGAGGTCGCCGGTGTCGGCGTCGACGGCGGTTATCAGCAAGTTGTGATGGGACCAATCGCAGGGAGTGATCAACGCTTCTATTCGCGCAAGGTGGGACTCCTCGGGCTCGAGGCCGTCGAATACGGCCAGTTGACCGATCCTGCGTCGGGCGGCGATTGCGTCGAGGCTGGTATCGGCGAGGATGGTGAAGACTTCGTCGAGTCGGCGTGTGGTGGATATCGGGGTTGTTTCCCACTCCACGTTTGTCTGTCGTGTGGCAATGGCCTCGAGGTTCTGGCCGGTTGTGAGTATTGTGCCGACGATGGCGCCGGCCGATGTCCCAACGATGAGGCCTCCGTCGGTCAGTTCGACACCGTGGCGGCGCAGCCCGGCGGCAAGGCCGAGCGTCCACGCTGTCCCGACTACGGCACCGGCTCCGAGTACCACAGCGCGGCTGCGGGGTTCCGTTGAGTGACGAGCATGCGATGTGGTGTTCATGGTTCATCCAAAGGGTCGGTTGTATCTCGGTGGATCGGGATATGCATCGTGTCTGGGGGGGGTGACCGCCGACGGGTTTGGGCCGTTGTTGAAGATACGTAGCCGTGGCATCTGTTGCAGTGCCGCTGTTTACCGGTTCATTCTTGGCCGAGTCGGATGCGATTCGGTGGCGAACCGGTCAATAGCGCCGACCGAGAGTGCATTCGGTGAAGTTGTCTCTGGGTGGCGGTTCACGGATATAGTGACCGTACCGGTCCGAACGACCTGGGGCGAAGGCGTGTTATATCCACAGAGTGACGGAACGGTGCGCTTCCAGGGTCGGCCCTCCTATCTCAGAATGCCCCCATAACGCGGTGCTGTTTCTTGGTCGATCACGTACTTGGTCGGACCAGTGGATGCATAGGTTCAGGATGAACGAGGAACGGGAGAACGGTGGTGGTAGTTGTCAGCAGGTCCATCCCGTCGGAATGTTCAATGTCAGGCAGAACGGATGTCCCGCAGGATCGCGCAGAACCCGCCAGCGGTTTCCCCCAGGCTGGAAGTCGGCGATTCGCGCGCCGAGCCGAACCGCTACAGCCTCCGCTGTCTCGAGATCCGAGACCGCAAGATCGAGGTGCATATGTTTCGGAGTCGTCCCGCCGGGCCACATCGGCGCGTGATAGTCCGGGACGGCCACTGCTGCGATCGCACCGCCGGGCGTCTGTACCAGCGCCATTTGGTCGTCGGAGCGAATGATCTGGCCCTCGAGCAGCCCTGCCCAGAAGGTCGCGAGTACCTGCGGGTCGTTGCAGTCGAGGGTGATCAGTGCCAATCGTGCTATAGCCACGTTGTGTCCTAATCTTTCTCCAGTCTTGGGTTCTTCCAATCGGAAGAATCCGTGTCCGACCTTGGCGTCAGCTCGTTCGGCGGCATGGCCGGAGCTTGATGGTCGAGTCGCCCTTCTCCTACTGCCGCGGATTCCACGCGGCCTGCGTTCGATGGCGAGTTCGACACCGCACTCCTTGAAGTTCGACGCTTCGAGCACCTGGTCACCACCGTCGACGAACGAAACACCACCACTGGATGTCTCGCCGATGTTTGGGGGCGCCGCGATCTGAGACCAGGCGGGAGGATGGACCGATGGGAGAGCGTTCTCGCCGCCGCTGGAGTGGTGTAAACCGTTGAGCGCATTCCTCTGTAGAGGCCGGATCTGAAGGGCGGGCGACTGATGGCTATGGCGTGCCCGTGCAGGCGTGGCAGCATGCCCGCTCGATCTGGCCCCTGTCGGTGCACCGACTGGGACGGGTTTCTCGGTCGGCGTGCCGCGAATCGGCGCGGCGGTGCGGCGGAAGCCGTGCGGTGATGTCTCCGGCCCCGGCCTTGTGGGTGAATGCGTAGCGCTTCTCCGCGAACCCGTGGCGATTGTCGAACATGTCGCGGGCCATGTGCGAGAGCTCGTGGGTCTCGTAATAGTCGATCGGTTTCGTCAGCGGGTCGCGGGCTGAGACCACGGCACGGTGCTGCACGGGGTCTGCGCAGCCGTCGGCGAGGTCGTCGAGCCAACTGTCGAAGTCGTCCCTGGCGCCGGGCCCGACGAGGTCGACGAGCCCGGTTTCCGCGGCGAGGCGCGCCCCGATCGGCAGCTTCTCGTCGAGCAGTTGCCGCGCCAGGCCGGCGCCGACGCGGCGTGGCAGGGTCAGCGTGTGCAGTTCGGAGCCGTAGAGGCCGATGTCGTAGTACGGGTTGAGGACGACCCCGTCCCGGGCCGCGACGACATCCGCTCCGAGGGCCATCATGACTCCGCCGGCGCCGGCGTTGCCGGTGAAGGCGGCGACGGTGAGCTGGTGAGAGTTCGTCACGAGGGCTCGGCACACTGTGTTGATGGCCTTGATGTTCTCCCACGCTCGGGTCGCGGGGTTGTCGGCCGCCTCGATCTCGTTGAGGTGTATTCCGTGGCAGAACATTTCGGGTCCCCCGCGGAGGACGAGCACTCGGGTGTCCTGCCAGCGTGCGGCGCGGATGGCTTGCGCGAGTCGACGGCACTGATCGACCCCGGCGGCACCGTTGTAGAAGTCGAATGTGAGTTCCCCGACGGGGCCGCGGCGCCGATACCGGATGTCGCACGGGCCGTCCGTCACGAGCGGGGCTGCCACGGGTAGCACGTGTGCCGCGGGCAGTTTGATACCACCGGGCTCCCTGAGAGTGCCGATCCACACCGACGCGTCGCCCGCCGCGACGAGCAGGCGGTTCCGGTGCCGGCCGATCACGGTGCCGGGCGCGGTGGGTGCGGCGAGTTTACCGCCGATGTGCGCGTCGAAGGCATGGACCTTCTGACCATTGATCTGCGTGCGCACCCCGGGGGATCCGTCGGCGGCACGGATGCGGCGGACTATGTCTGCCGCAGGGTCGGACCAGCTGAACGCGCGGATCTGCTGGGTCATGGCCGGTCGTGACCGCGTGCCCGGGACGGGGCGGCCTATGGCCGCGAGCGGGGTCGGGACGTAGCCGCGGTCGGTGGCCTTGTCGATGACCTCGAGGATGCACGCGATGGCGGCGTCGGCGACGGGTCCGTTGTAGAGGGCGGATTTGCGCATCGGCTCGGGCGGCATCGGGAACTCGCGGTGCGCCCAGACTGGGCCGCCGTCGAATTCCTGTGTGGCCTGCAGCGCGGTGACGCCCCACACCGGCGCGCTGTCCATGATGGCGTAGTCGAGGGCGGAGGGGCCTCGGTCCCCGACCGGGCCCGGATGGATGATGATCGTCCGCCACCGGCGCCATACCCGCTCGGGCACGCGTTCCTTGAGGTACGGGCCGAGGATGAGGTCGGGTTGGGCACGGAACACGGCGTCGGTGACCGCGTCGTCGGACACCGCAATCGTGGTGGTGACGTGGTGGCCGCGCCGGCGCAGCTCGTCCCATGCACGCTGGCTGAGACCGTTGAACGCGGACACCAGAAGCAGGATGCGCATGTCTGACCACCTACCTGATGCCGCTGCCGATAAAGCATAGTGCGCGCGAGTAGGTCGCTTGTGGCCGCCGCAGTGCCGCCTGGCGGCCATCGCTTTCGTTGTCCATGTATCCCAGGATGTGGCCATCTCATTCGAGGTGGGCGGGTAGTCGACCACTCCATTTCGTGCCTCCGCGACGCGACGCGTGCTGATTCTGTCCCCAGGGGCTGTGGCCCCGGAGGTCGTGAGCGTTGTGCTGAATGACTCGGAGTGCGGTCGCTGCATCAGTTGTTCGGTCCACTATCGGACGAGTCTGACTTCGACCAGGTCGGTAGTGCCCGGGCAGATCTTTTCCGATCCGTCGGGCACGAAGCCGTTTCGGCGATAGAAGCTGCGAGCGCGGGGGTTGTCCTTGGCGACCCAAAGTTGGGCATGGTTCTCGGCTAGAACGGCGTCGAGGAGTGCTTGACCCGCGCCAGTCCCTTGGTGTTCGGGCAGAAGATAGAGGGTGTAGAGCTGGAGATCTCGTGCGGGGTCCTCGTCGTCGAGCGGTGTTCCTGCGTATTCGAACCCGACAATTCCCCCGTGAGCTTCCGCCACGCGTAGTCGCTGCGGTGGCTGCTTACTACTCAGTGTGAAGCGCCACATCGCTTTTCGCTGTTCCAACGCATTGTTGTCGAAGTGGCAGTCGGGGAGGAGGTGTGCGTACGTTGCGTGCCACGTGGTGAGGTGGACTTCGGCGATCGCATCCGCGTCGGCCAGTCCGGGCGCGCGCAGGTGGAATCTCGCAATCTCGCTCACGGTTTGAGACTAGCGATGCGGACACGTGACGGGCCACCACGACGCTATGAGCACGAGACCCGTGAGCTGGACGTGATCTCAGACTGACGTCAACCCTGCGAACCATCGGGCGTCGTGGTTTGGCCACTTGGGCCCCCAGGTTGTGCGCCGAAGAGCCACCGAACAGCTTTCTGCCTGGCGTCTCGTCAGACTTCGAGGCAACGGCGTGCGCCCCATCTGGAGGCGTCGGCGGGGAGCCGGTGCTACGACCGGGCTTATCGATATCTGACCGTATGGTCACCGCTTGAGAAGGTTCCATTGGTGTTGCTCGGGCCAAGTCCTTCCCTGATTGTGGGTCTTGAGTCGAATCGATCGACGAATCAAGGTTGTGAGTCTTCAACGTTCCGTGCATCCGAAACTGGCGGACACCCTTTCGGGATGACGAGAGTTCCGTTCCACTATTTGTTGGAGGGTATGCGTTGACTCGATGATGTCCATTCCAGTCGGCGTGAAGGTGTCGGAGTTGAAGACGTTCTTGGCGAGTAATGGATTGGTGAATGCTTGGGTGAATGCGTCGTTCGCCACCATATTGGTCATGAGGTCGCCCATCATGCGGTAGTCTGGATAGTCTTCCGCGAAGATTCCGACGTACCATTCCAGATTGTCGATATTCGAATAGAGCCTCTTGAGTCGTTGCTGGATATCGAGATTTCCCGTAAGTTCTTCGAAGCTGTTGAGCGGTTTGAGTCCGAAGGCTTGCCGGTAGTTGTTGTAGGGCTTCAAGTGGGCATTCCGCATCAGGTGGATAGTTCGCTGCTCGGCCGAGGGGTGGTCCTCAGCCGGTGGCTCTGTGAGGAACCATGGGGTGTTCAGGAGGCCTAGCCGTCCCGAGTGTGTCTGTGTGCACGTGGTGAGGAGGTCTTCGATGCCCCGGTTGATGACGATGGGATTGTTGTGGAGGAAATCGGCGTATTGGAGTTGGTCGGGCTCCGTCCCGATTGTTTCTGGGACGAGCGAGTGCCAACGGTAGAGTAGGTTGAATTCGATTGCTGCCCAGTTGGATCGATTCCACTGTTCGTTCTCGGCGACAAAGGGGACCGTCTTGATGGGGAAGTCGAATGGGGCGATGTGGCGAATATAGTCTTCCACGACCACCTTGATGAGTAAGACGATCATCACATTCCGGGCGGTCTCGAATTTCCGCGATTCCTCCCAATTGGGATTTTCATCGGAAATAATATCTGCGATGCGGTTGTGTTCGCGAAGGAAAATGGTATTGAGTATCGTGTGACCGATCGTGGTGTTTCCGTATTCGAGTCCGCTGGCGAAAGTCTTGTCCTCTCGATTCTGGCGATCTGCGGCTGAGTCGGGGATCCGGGAGAGGATCCGAAAGACGGATTGTTCGTTGAAGAGGGTCTGGAACTCATCTTCTATGGTGAGTGGCGCGCCTTCTTTGCGTGGCGTGAATAAGAAGGGTGGGTACTCCTCATTGTCGATGAATTGGCTCTTGAGCCGTCCACCTGTGTGTGACCGCAGTACGTGAGTCTTGGTGGGACGCAAACCGTAGATCTGGCACAGGTCGATTTCTTGGGTGGAGGTGTTTTTGCAGGGGTTGCGGCGGTTGGTGCGCAGGAACGCGTCGGTGAACCACTGTGCGAAGAACATGAAGGTTGCGCTGGTGTCGGTGGACTTTGTTTCGTGGTCGCGGCGGAACAGGTTGAGTACCTCCTCGGCGGTTGGTAGGTCATGTTCATCGAGTGTGCTTGGCGGTAGGTGTCGGCCGCTGTAGCTTCGGTCTGTGAGGCTGGTCCAGGTCGTGTAGTCGCTTGCGAGCGAGAGCGGACGTGGCCGCGGTGGCGTCGCATAGGCGAAGTCGTTGATGATCCAACGGCTCAGTGTGGTCTGCAGTCGAGGTATCCGCCCGATAGTGGTGACGATGCGGGGAGCAATCCTCGTGAGGTTCGGTCGTAGCGCGGGTAGCTGTTGGGCGAGGTGGCGGAGATGTCTCTGTGCGTTGCGGCGGTCCAGTAGTGACGGAGTGAACATGGGTATTCCTCCAGTGATGTAGTTACTTGTGGTGAGCGACACTGATGGTGACGCGCAGGTAAGGGTGCTTTCGGCTGTCGGGACGCCCGGGTTGCTGAAATGAGGCCTACGTCCGGTATATCGAGGGTCGACTGGGGTGGGTCTGTTGAGCCTCTCTGCTGGTGACCGAGAGGATCGTGTGTCTGGTCCGGTTGCCCTAAATCGTGACGCCGTAGGATTCTTCGAAGAACGCCTGCTCGATGTAGGCGGATCCGGCGTATGCGAATCCGCCGTCGCCCCAGCCTGCACCCCAGCTGTTTCGGACGATGAACCGGCCGTCTTCTCGGTAGCCGACGAGCGTGACGGCGTGCCCGCCGCGCACCGTGTCGGGCTGAAAAACATTCAATTCCCCGGTGTGTCCAACTTGGTCCCACGTCGCGTCGACGCGCAGGCCCACGAGCACTGGCCCGATGTTCGCGAGCCAGTGCTTCCACTGCATCTGGTCGCGCCGCATGTTGAAATAGCTCGCGGCGCGTCGGGTGTACGCGGCGGTGAAGAATGCGCTCTCGTCGCCGAGATACATAGTGCGGCCAATGTGGAAGGGCAGTAGGTCCTCGGTGACCACCCCGAAGGTCTTGCAGAGTGCGACGGCGGCTTTGAGGGAGGTGCTGCTGTCTTCGATGAATGTTTCCGGGTAGCGACGGGCGGCGTCTGTCTCCTTCGAGGCCATCCATACGTACCGGGGGGACAGTCTGTGGCCCTCGCTCAATCGGTTGGCTTTGACGAGCTGGTAGCGCAGTAGACCGTCGGCGGTTGCCCACCCGACGCAGGAGCCAGTGTCCTCCTGATCGCCAACGTCCCACCAGTTTTCGCGAAGGTCCACGGACGGGGGAGGTGTCGCGAGTTCGATGGCGTTGCAGGCGAGGGCGTCGCTGAGAACCCAATCGGAGTCCGTCTTCGTGCTTGGAACGAGGTTGCAGATCCGTTCCAGGGAGTCGAAGTTGTCTTTCCCCCGTGGCGATTGCGTGTTGTGTGGGGGTGGATGAATTCGGGATGTCACGGTGCCGTCCTTTCGGCAGGAGAGCTGTCCGTCCCGATGGTTCCGCGCGCAGTGTGTAGTGCGTAGCGTAGTGCAGTACGTGATTCGACAGTGTGGTGGTTGCGGGTCTCCATGTCGGGTGGCTGTTTACTCGGCGCGAGCGGCAGCAATCGATTGACGTGGCCATGCCAGGCGTATTTTGTACCGTTCGACGCCGCGGCTGGGGCGGGGAACAATCCCAGAGACAGACGTGCTCTTGCGGGGTGTGTGCACGTGGTGACTTGTTTCCCTGTAGCGGGAGCGAGGTCCGGGGTGCTGGTGATTTTTCCTGCATGATGGAGTTCGCTACAGCTGTTGGATGAGATTGGCGAGTTGTTCGCGGTCGGTGAGGTCGAGTCGATAACAAGCTCGATAGAGATGTCCTTCGACAGTGCGCACGGACAGGGTGAGTCGGTCGGCAATCTGGTTGTTGCTCAATCCGGCGGCGACGAGTGTGGCGATCTCACGTTCGCGTGGCGTGAGGGGCAGGGGGTGTGCAGCGTGCTTGATGGCGGGTGTTGTCGCGCCACCGCAGGTTGCCGCGATCCGGAGTGCTCGGGCGCCCGACGCGCTGGCAGCTGATTTCTTGCCTGCGTCGTCGTGTGCCAGAGCGGCCTGTGCGGCGGAGTCGGCAGCGGACAGAAGTACGCCGATCTCCTCGAACTCGCTGCTTGCCTCGTCTAGGCCGGTGCCGTCGGAGGCGGCGACTGCGGCGGCGTGGTTGGCCTGCACGGTCACGATCCGGCCGTCGTTCTGAGCTGCGAGTGCAGCGAGCCTGTCTGCCACCGTGCGGTCGCCGAACCGGGCGGCGTCGTGGAGTGCGTCCGCCTCGACTCCGTGCTGTCCCGATTCTCGTGCCATCCGCGCGGCATCTCGGGCCAGCTTAATGCTCCTGCACTCGGAGTCTTCAGCTGCAGCGATCCAGGCTCGGGCGCTCGCTAGGCGAGGTGTGTGCAGTTCCACGAAGCCGCCGGAGTGCTGCTCGGTTTCTGCGAGGACCCGCTGGGCGTCGTCGAGACGACCGAGCGCGGCGAACGCTTTGATCATCAGGATTCGGGGTGGGAGTTGCCAGGGTAGGGACTTCTCCGCGGTGAGTGCGGCGAGCGCCTGTTCTAGGAACTCGATGACATCGGGTAGCCGGCCCCGCCGGAGGGCCACCTCGCCTGCCATCACCCTCGAGAGTCCCCAGCCGAGGAACTGGCCAGGGGAGGTGAACTCCGAGTACTCGGCTGGGGACTCT
>Ga0247825_10002119_pt1 | contig 13116 bp, 6 predicted proteins | sample 13C_Vanillin_Day_FD_194413 | JGI IMG/M metagenome (GOLD analysis project Ga0247825, IMG submission 194413) | Soil microbial communities from agricultural site in Penn Yan, New York, United States - 13C_Vanillin_Day48 | ecosystem: Environmental > Terrestrial > Soil > Agricultural land | place...
GGCGAGCTCCACCCGGCCCTCGGGCGGGGTGTAGCGCGCGGCGTTGGTCAGCAGGTTGGAGATCACCTGCGCGAGCCGGGTGAGATCGGCCTCGACGCGGCAGCCGGCCGCCGGCACGTCGACCGTCAGCGTGTGGCGCGCGCGCTCGAACAGCGGGCTGGCGGTCTCGACGGCCAGCTCCACCGCCCGGTGCAGCTCGAACACGTGGCGGCGCAGCTCGATCTTGCCGCCGGCGATGCGCGACACGTCGAGCAGGTCGTCCACCAGCCGCACCATGTGGTGGAGCTGGCGGTCGATGATCGACCACTCGGCCTCGATCGCCGCGACGCCGCGCATCTTCATCAGCTGCAGCGCGGTCGAGATCGGCGCCAGCGGGTTGCGCAGCTCATGGCCCAGCATGGCGAGGAAGTCGTCCTTCGAGCGGCTGGCCGCCTCGGCCGTCTCGCGCGCGACGATCAGGTCGGTGACCTCGACGCACACCACGGCGAGCGCCGCCGCGTGCTGCGGCTCGTCGGGCAGCGGCTGCAGCACGACGTCGAAGAAGCGCGCCGCGGCCGGCTCGCTGTCCGCGGGGCCGCCGTCCGTCGCGGCGGACGGCGCGAGGCGCTGCGCGCGCGCGAGATGGGCGTGGCCGCTGGCCTCGACCTCGTCGAGCAGCGCGTCGATGTCGCGGCCGTCGAGCGTGGCGATCGCCTCGCGCAGCGGCCGGCCCGCGATCGCGACGCCGGGCGCCAGGCGTCCGAACTGCGGATTGGCGACCTCGATGCGGCGCCCGGCGCCGAGCAGCGCCAGGCCGACCGGCGCGTTGCGGAACACGTCGGCCATCCGCCGGTTCAGCGCCTCCTGCACGGCCTGCATCCTGCCGCGCATCAGCTGCACCTCGACCCGCGCGAGCAGCTCGCGCGCCGAGAAGGGCTTGACCAGGTAGTCGTCGGCGCCGTGCCCGAGGCCGGCCACGCGCGCCTCCTCGCCGGCCTGCGCCGACAGCACGATGACCGGCAGCGTGCGCGTGGCCGGGTCCGCGCGCAGGCGCCGCAGCAGGCCGTAGCCGTCGAGCTCCGGCATCATCACGTCGGTGATCACGAGGGCCGTCGGCGCGGCCTGCACGGCGTGGAACGCCTGCAGGCCGTCGGCCGCGGTCTCCACCTCCCAGCGCGGCGACAGCAGGCGGCGGATGTAGCCGCGCATGTCGGCGTTGTCGTCGACCACCAGCACGCGGGCGCGTCCCGCCGGGGCGGGAACCTCGGCCTCGCCGCCGAGCGGCGCGGCGACGACGTCCGACACACCGCGCAGCGCGTCGTCGACGAAGGACTCGGGATCGACCGGCGTGTCGGCGGGCACGGTCGGGCCGGCGATCCGCTCGAAGGGCAGATGCGCGCTGCCGCGCGGCAGCTCGACGGCGAAGCGGCTGCCGTGGCCGGGCACGCTGGTGGCCTCGACCCGTCCGCCGTGCAGCCGCACCAGCTCCTTGACGAGCGCGAGGCCGATGCCCGTGCCTTCCTGCGAACGCGACCGCGCCCCGGCCACGCGGTGGAAGCGGTCGAACACGCGCGGCAGCGCGTCAGGCTCGATGCCGATGCCGGTGTCGGCCACCTCCAGCCGCACCGCGCCGCCGCCGGCGAGCAGCGACACGCGGATCTCGCCCACGAAGGTGTGCTTGAAGGCGTTCGAGAGCAGGTTCAGGACCACCTTCTCCCACATGTCGCGGTCCACCCACACCGGCTCGGGCAGCGCGGGGCAGTCGACCACCAGCCGCAGCCCCGCCTTCTCGACGGCCGCGCGGAACACCGCCGCCAGGTCGGTGGTGAGCGCCGCGAGATCGGTCGGCCGGTAGCGCGCCTCCACGCGGCCGGCCTCGATGCGCGAGAAGTCGAGCAGCGAATTGACCAGCTTGCGCAGCCGCAGGCCGTTGCGCAGCGCCATGTCGAGCGCCTCGGCGTCGCCCGGCGCCAGTGCCGCGCGGCGCGCGAGCAGGTCCTCGATCGGGCCCAGCATCAGCGTGAGCGGCGTGCGGAACTCGTGGCTCACGTTGCCGAAGAAGACGTTCTTGGCACGGTCCAGCTCGGCCAGCGCCTCGGCGCGCTGGCGCTCCTCCAGGCGCGCCTGCGTGTCGGCCAGCCGCGAGGCGATCTGCGCGGCCGCCAGCGACAGGAAGCTGCGGTAGCCGGCATCGAGCCCGCGGCGCGTGCTGATGCCCAGCAGCAGCACGCCGATCGGACTCGCCTGACCGGCGCCGGTCAGCGGCAGCAGCAGGGCCTGCTGCACCGGCTCGGGCCACGGGCCGATGACCGGCCCGAGGCGGCGCTCGACATCGTCGAGCAGCCGCTCGCCGGCGCTGCCCAGGGCCGCGGCGACGGGCAGCACGCCGGTGCCGGCGTCGAGCGTGCCGGCTGCGGCGCAGGCCGCGAGGGTGGGCGTCCACGCCCCGAGCGAGCCGGGGCCGTCGGCCTCGGCCAGGTAGAGCGCGGCGAAGGGCAGGTCGGCGGCACGGGTGTCGATCGACGCGAGCAGCCGCGCGCCGCACTCGGCGAGCGTCTCGCCGGCCACCGCCGGCAGTGCGGCCAGCTCGCGCAGCAGGGCCAGCCGGCGCTCGCCGATCACCCGCTCGGTGTCCTCGACCACGACGCACAGCATCCCGCGCACGGCGTTGAAGTCGTCGTGGACCGGGCTGTAGGAGAAGGTGTGGAAGGTCTCCTCGACATAGCCGCTGCGCTGGAGAAACAGCCGCAGGCCCTCGTCCCAGGTGGCGCGACCGGTGGCGAAGACGTGCTCGATGCGCGGCCCGATGTCGCTCCAGATCTCGGCCCACACCCGGTCGGCGCGGGCTCCGAGCGCCCAGTCGCGCTTGAGCCCCAGCGTCGGCAGGTAGGCGTCGTTGCAGAAGAAGCTGCCCTGCTCACCCCAGGCCATCCACATCGCGAAACGCGAGTCGAGCATGAGGCGCACCACCGTCTTCAGGCTCTGCGGCCATTCCGACGGCGGGCCGAGGGGCGTGGAGGTCCAGTCGAAAGCACGCATGCGCGCGCCCATCTCGCCGCCGCCGTTCAGGAAGTCGAGGGACATCGTGGTCACATGGAGATGGTACGGGGGCGCGCCGATGTGCGGGTGCGAAGACGAACCTGAACATGACAGAAGGCCTGCGGGCGCGGCCCCGCGATGGCGCCTGCAACGCGGTCCGCGCCAGCGTGGACGATGGCACTCCGCGGCGGCGCACGGCGGCGCGCACACCCAAGGCGAAAGGCGCGCGGCGCGACGCGTCGGTCCGCCGCGCGGCACGAGCGTGAGGCCAGGGGAAAACCCTCCGCCCCTTCGAGGGGAAGCGGCAGCCCGAAGTTCTCGATGGGTCATGCGGGGCGCTGGGGCGCTGGGCGCGGGGCCCGGTGCGCCGAGCCTGCGCTTGCGCTTCGCCCCACGTCCCTCGGTTCCGGGTGCTACGTCCCGCCGACGCGGTACGCCCGGGAAATGCCCGGATGCGCCCTCTCGTTTCCCGGTCGCGGCACCCCCGTGGAGCATGCAATCCTCCGCGACCCGTGCCCGCGTGTCCCATTGCGCCGCAGCGCGCACGGATCACAGAGGGTTGCGGCCGCCGCGAAGGTGGCTCACGAAGCTTGCGAGAGGGAGTGGCATGGTGCTCGAAGAGAAGGACGGGATCGGCGCGCCGCGGCGGACCGCCGATGCCGCGGACGGTCAGGCCGCGAACACGTCGGGCGAGCCGTCGTCCGGGCGCCTGGCCGTCGACGCAACGCCGAGGAGCTACGACTTCGGCGAACTGTGCGCTCAGTGCGTGCGCGACGTGCTGCCGGCGGCCCATGCCAAGGGCATCGGCTGCTCCTTCGACGTGCGCGGCGCGCAGGTCTTTCCTTGCGGCGAGGCGAGCGCGATGCGACGCGGCCTGCATCGCCTGCTTTGCGCCACGATCGACCTGCTGGAGCAGGGCTTCCTGGTGTTCCAGGCGACGCCGCGCTGCGTGCACGGCGGCAAGTGCCAGCTGAGCGTGACGGTGGCCGGCAACGGCCGGGTCGCCGAGCCGCGCGCCGTCACCGCCGTGCTGGAGCGGCTCGGCTTCGTGGAGCGCGGCGCCGACGTGCGGCTGCGGCGCGCGAGCGGCATGTGTCCGGCGACCGGCGCGAGCCTCGAGTTCGCCAGCCTGCCGAACCAGGGCCTGCTGTTCACGGTCGAGCTGACCGCCGGCCAGGGCGAGGAGGCCGACGCGCAGCCCGCGCCGGAGGCGCGCCGCGCGCGCGCCTGGGTCGTCGATGCCGACGACGTCGGCGCCGACGCGCTGGTCGCGCGCCTGCAGCGGCTCGGCTGGACCGTTTCACGCTTCATCTCGCCCGGCCACGCGCTGCGCCGCCTGCGCGCGTTCGAGGCGCGCCCCGCGCTCCTGGTCGTGGTCGACTCGCCCGCCGTCGGACCGGACGATGCGCAGAAGCTCGCCGGCCTGATGCCGCCCTGGACCCGTTGCCTCTACGCGGCCGTGGCCGGCGCGCACTGCCTCGGGCTCGACGACGCGGTGCCCGGCTTCGACCTGGAGGTGCTGCCCTTCAGCCCCGCCGAGCTGGCGCGGCTGACCGTGGCGCCCGAGAGCGACGGCGCGCTGGAGCGCGGGCGCACCACGCTGCCGGCCCCGCCGGCCGCGGACCGCCCGCTGCTGCTGATCGTCGACGACAGCGCGGTCAACCGCGTGGTGGCGAGCGCGCTGGCGCAGTCGCTTGGCTACGAGGTGCAGATGGCCTCCGACGGGCAGGAGGCGCTGTCTCTGTGCGAACGCACGCCGCCGGCGGTGGTGCTGATGGACGTCGACATGGACCCCATGGACGGCATCGCGGCCGCCCGCGCGCTGCGCGAGCGCCAGCGGCGCGGTGCGATCCCGCCTTTCCACATCGTCGCGGCGACCTCGGACGCCAACGAGGACACGCGGCGCCGCTGCGCCGAGGCCGGAATGGAAGGCTTCCTGACCAAGCCGCTGCGCCTGCAGCCGTTGCGCGCCGAGCTGCGCCGGGTCGGCGCAGCTGCGGTGGCGCCCTAGCACGTCGCCGCAAGGAGCGCGGGGGTGGTGGGCGGCCTCGGCCCTCGCTATGCTCCGCTGATCGTTGCGGCCGCCGGGCGCGCGCGGCGCCGAGGCGTCGCGGCACCGCGGGTGGCCGGGTGCCTGGTGCGCCGTCCGGAGTCGTCGCCCGTGGCCGCGCGGCGCCGCGTTTTCGAGCCGGAGTCCGCTCATGTCGCGCTCACCCAGCGACCCTGATACGCCGGGCTGGCCCGTGACGCTGAAGGATGTGCTGCACACCGGGCGCTCGGTGGTGTGGCAGTGGGACGTGCCGAGCGGCGCGGTGCGCCGCGCCGGCCCCGTGCAGGAGGTGCTGGGCATCGCGCCCGACGCGCCCGCGTCGGCCTTCCTCGAGCGCGTGCATCCGGAGGACCGGCCCGGGCTCGAGCGCGCCATCCGTGCCGCGCTGGAGGAGGGCGCGCCCTACGAGGCGGACCTCCGCATCCTGCGGTCCGACGGCCGCCTGCGCTGGGTCGAGGTGCGTGGCCGCGGCAGCCGGCCCGACGAGCACGGCCGCTGCACGCGCCTCACCGGCGTGCTGCTCGACATCACCGAGCGCAAGCAGGCCGAGGACGACCTGGCGCTGAGCCGGCGCCGGCTGGCGCGCGAGCTGGCGGCCTCGCGGCGCCTGCACGAGCTGTCGACGTGGGACGGCAGCGGTCCGCTGGAGGCCTGGCTGCAGCGCGTGCTCGACGGCGCGCTGGCGGCCGTCGACCTGCGTCGCGGGGCGCTGCATCTGCTCGATCGCGAGACCGGCGAAGCCTCTCTGTGCGCGTCGCGGGGACTGGATCCCGCGCAGCATGCGGAGGCGGCCGCGTGTGCCCGGCGCGACGCGCGGCACGCCCGCGAGCGCGCCGGCGAGAGCCTGTTCGAGTGCCTGGCCTGCGGCCCCCAGGCGGGCGAGGGCGCGCCGCCGTCGGACGGCGGCGGATCGCACCCTGCCGGCCCGCGCACGCGCCTGGTCGCGCCGCTGCGCGCGCGCGGCGGCGAGCCGATCGGCGTGCTGACGCTGTATGCCGACGCGCCGGCGTCGGCCGACGAGGAACTGCGCCGCGAGCTGGGCCTGCTGGCGCGCGTGGCGACGGAGCAGGTCGAGCGGCGCCGCGCCGACGCGCAGCTGCGCGACAGCGAGGAGCGCTTCCGCGCGCTGGCCGAGGCCTCGCCCGGGCTGATCTGGCAGAGCGACGCCGAGGGCCGCCCGGTCTACCTCAACCCGCGCTACCGCGAGCTGCTCGGGCTGACGGACCAGGTGCTCGCGGCCTGGCACACCATCCTCCACCCGGCCGACGCGCCGGCCTACATCCACGCGCTGGAGCGCGCGCTGCGCCGGCGCGCGCCGCTGCACCACGAGGTGCGCGTGCGCACCCCGCAGAGGGGCTGGCGCTGGCTGGAGTCCTTCGCGGTGCCGTGGTTCGCCGACGACGGCACCTATGCCGGTCACGTCGGCATCTCGCTCGACGTGACGGCGCGTCGCCACGCCGAGGACGAGCTGCGCCAGACGCGGCACGCACTGGAGGTGCGCGTGCGCGCGCGGACCGCCGAGCTGGCCCAGGCCAACGCGGCGCTGCAGACCGAGGTGGCGGAGCGGCGCACCGCCGAGCGCCAGGTGCGCGCGCTGCTGGCCCAGCTGGTCGGCGCCGAGGAGGAGGAGCGGCGCCGCCTGTCGCGCGAGCTGCACGACACGGTCGGCCAGCACCTGGCCGCGATCGGCCTCGGGCTGAAGTCGCTCGAGCGCCATCCGGCCTGCGGCGCGGCGCTGATCGGGCCGATCCGCCGGCTGCAGCGCGCGGCGCGCGAGCTCGACGACGCGATCGACCGCGTCTCGCACGAGCTGCGCCCGCCGGCGCTCGACGACCTGGGCCTGGGCGACGCGCTGCGCCGCTACGCCTCGACCTGGTCGCAGGAATGCGGCATCGCGATCGACCTGCACCTGCTCGGCCTGCAGGCCGCCGCGTTGCCGGGGGCGCTGGAGACCACCGTCTACCGCGTGGTGCAGGAGGCGCTGACCAACGTGCGCAAGCACGCTCAGGCCACGCGCGTCGGCCTGATCGCCGAGCGGCGCGGCGGGCGGCTGCGCGTCATCGTGGAGGACGACGGCCGCGGCTTCGACCCCGCGGCCACGCCGCCGCCGCAGTCCGGGCGGCGCTTCGGCGTGCGCAGCATGACCGAGCGCGCGCTGCTCGTGGACGGCCGGCTCGAGATCGAGTCCACTCCGGGACAGGGCACGACCGTCTACCTGACCGTTCCGCTCGACGACGGCGCCGCTCGCGCCGACACGGCGGCGTCCTCGCATGTCTAAGCTGCGGATCCTGATCGCCGACGACCACGCGATGCTGCGCGAGGGCCTGGCGCTGCTGATCGACGCGCAGGGCGACATGGAGGTGGCCGCTCAGGCGCGCAGCGGCAGCGAGGCGGTGGCGGCGGCGCGCCAGCGCCGGCCCGACATCGCGCTGCTCGACGTCTCCATGCCCGACCTCGGAGGCGCCGAGGCGGCCGAGGAGATCCTGCGCCACGACGCGTCGATCCGCGTCGTCGCGCTGACGCGCCACGCCGACCACGGCTACCTGCGCCGCATGCTGCGCGCCGGCGTCAGCGGCTACGTGCTGAAGAAGAACGCCGCCGACGCGCTGATCCTGGCGATCCGCAACGTCGCGGCCGGCGGCACCTGGATCGACCCGAGCCTCGCCGGCGCCATCGCCACGCGCTGGGCGCGCGGCTCCGAGGCCGCGACCGGCGCGCACCGCGGCATCGCCGAGCTGAGCGAGCGCGAGGAGCAGGTGCTGCGGCTCATCGCCTGGGGCCAGAGCAACAAGGAGGTGGCCGCGCACCTCAAGCTCAGCATCAAGACGGTGGAGTTCTACAAGGCCGCCGCGCTGGAGAAGCTGCAGCTGCGCACCCGCTCGGACATCCTGCGCCACGCGCTGGCGCAGCAGTGGCTGAGCGACGAATCCGATCCGCTCTGAACCGCGGCGCTTGCCGTCGTTGCCACAAGCCCGACTCGCCAAGCGGTCGTGCCGCGGCACTGTCGACCGCGCTCGCGGGCCGACGCGGTCGGGCCCGCCGCTCGAAAGCTGCATGAACGGTCGCGGTACGGCGCTGTGTTGCTGCGGCGCAATATGGCGTGCGCGAGCGCATTTGGCTCAGGGTAAACCCGCAGAATCCGGGTTAACCCTGATCGACCTTGCTTCCACAGGCGGCGGTCGGGGCTGCTGTCCCATCCTTGAAGGAGTTGCCATGACCCGCCCGACCGTCTCCCTCGCCCTGCTCGCCGCGCTCGCGCTGCCCTTCGCGGCGGTCGCTCAGGACGTCGGCCAACACCCTGCGGTGTTCGCGCCGCGCGCCCTGCCCGGCGTCGACCCGTCGACCTTCATCGTCGGTCACCCGGCCGCCCCGCGCTCCGTCGCCGGCCACGCCAACCACGAGCACCCGGCCGTCACCGCGCACGATGCGACTCCGGAGTTCGACACCGGGCGCTACCTGGTGCAGCCGCCGGCCAGCACGCGCTGGCTGACCACCGCGGCGGCCGCGCCGGTCGTCGTGCGCTGAAGCCCGCGCGCCGCGTCGCCGGCCTCCGGCGACGCGGCGTGCTCGGCGCACCCGCGGAGCGCCGCGGGGCGCCCGCCAGCGGCGCCTGCGGGCGCGCAGGCGCCCGATCCTTCCGTTCAAGCCTTCGCCGCTCCGACCCACGATCCCGCGGGCCGGCGCACCTAGGGCATCGGCCGGTCCGCCGGATACAGCGGCAGGTGCAGCCGCTCGATCGGCGCGCGGCCGGCGGCGGCGCTCAGGCGCGCGAGCCACTCGGCCGGCTCGGGGCCGATCTGCGACCAGGCGAAGCGCCAGGTCCAGCAGTCCAGCAGGCCCGGCGTGTTCATGCGGTGCTCGGTGCCGAGCCCGAGCAGGTCCTGCAGCGGGCACACCGCCAGCCGCGCCACCGACAGCCAGGCCGCGCGGATCATCTGCCGGTGCACGTCGTGCGCGCCGCACTGCAGGTAGGCCGAGGCGTAGGCGCGCTCGCGGTCGGTGGCGCCGTGCCGCCACCAGCCGACGACCGTGTCGTTGTCGTGCGTGCCGGTGTAGATGCAGCAGTTCGGCACGCAGTTGTGCGGCAGGAAGGCGTGCGTGGCGTCGCCGGTGAAGCCGAACTGCAGGATCTTCATGCCCGGCAGGCCGAAGCCGTCGCGCAGCGCCACCACGTCGGGCGTGATCACGCCGAGGTCCTCCGCGATGACCGGCAGGTTCTCCCCGAGCGCCGCGCGCAGCGCGCGGAACAGCGCCTCGCCCGGCGCCGGGACCCAGTGGCCGTCGATCGCGGTCGGGCAGCCGGCCGGGATCTCCCAGTAGCCGGCGAAGCCCCGGAAGTGGTCGATGCGCACGAGGTCCGACTTCATCAGCTCGTGGCGCAGCCGCGCGATCCACCAGCCGAAGCCCTCGCGCTGCATCGCCTCCCAGTCGTACAGCGGGTTGCCCCAGCGCTGACCGGTGGCCGAGAAGAAGTCCGGCGGCACGCCGGCCACGACGGCCGGCTCGAAGCGCTCGTCGAGCTGGAACAGGTGCCGGTGCGACCAGCAGTCGGCCGAGTGGTGCGCCACGAAGATCGGGAGGTCGCCGACGATGCGCACGCCGCGCTGGTTGGCGTAGGCCCTCAGCGCGTGCCACTGCGTGGCGAAGCACCACTGCACGAACTCCCAGAAGAAGATCTCGCCGGCGTGCCCGGCGCGCGCGGCCGCGAGCGCGGGCAGCTCGCGGCGCGCCAGCGCCGGCTCCCAGCCGGTCCAGTTCCACACCCGCCGCGCCGCATGGTGGGCGTCGAGCGCCATGAACAGGGCGTAGTCCTCCAGCCAGGCCGCGTTCTCGGCACGGAACGCCTCGAAGGCGGCGCGCTCGCCCGGCGCCGCGCGCGCCGCGAAGCCGGCCGCCGCCTCGCGAAGCCGGGCCAGCCGCCACGGCGCGACGCGTGCGAAGTCCACCCTCAGCGGATCGAAGCCGTGCAGTTCGGCGGCCGGGACGGGCGCCAGCCAGCCGCGCTCGATCAGGGGCTCCAGCGCCACCAGCTGCGGCGAGCCGGCGAAGGCCGACACGCCCGCGTAGGGCGAGTCGCCGTAGCCCACCGGCGTGAGCGGCAGAACCTGCCAGACGCTCTGGCCCGCGGCCACCAGCCAGTCGACGAAGTGGTAGGCCGAGGGGCCGAAGTCGCCACTGCCGTGCGGGCCGGGCAGCGAGGTCGGATGGAGCAGCAGGCCGCTCAGGCGGCGATCGAGCGTGGGCATGGTGGGCTTGCGGTCCTTCTTGGAAGTCGTGGGGCGAGAGCGCTTCGGTGTCCTCAGAGCAGGCGGCGCAGCATCAGCACCGATTGCGCGCCGGCCTCGAGCTCCGGGCCGTCGAGCGCCGACGCGCGCGCGTCGCCGTCGGCGCTGTCGAGCAGGCGCTCCCAGCGGCCCTCCGGCAGGACGAAGCGCACCGGCTGCGGCTCGGCGTTGAACACCAGCAGCACCGCGCGCACATCGCCCTCCGAGGGGGTCAGCAGCTGCGCGAAGGCGTGGCGGCCGTCGTCATGCCAGTCCTCGACCGTCATCGTGCCGCCCTGCGGGCGCAGCCATTCGACGTCGCGCCGGCCGTCGGCGCGCACGGCGTCGGTCAGCCAGCGGTCGCGGCGCAGCACGGCGAGCTCGCGGCGCAGCGCGACCAGCGCGGCGGTGTAGTCGCGCAGCGCCGCGTCGGCCGCGGACCAGTCGAGCCAGCTGGTCTCGTTGTCCTGGCAATAGGCGTTGTTGTTGCCGCCCTGCGTGCGGCCGAGCTCGTCGCCGGCCATGAGCATCGGCGTGCCCTGGGCGAGCAGGGTGGTGGCGAGCAGCGCGCGCCGTAGCCGCGCCCGCTGCTCGCGCACCGCCGCATCGGTCGTCGGCCCCTCGATGCCGCAATTGCTGCTGAAGTTGGCGTGGTGGCCGTCGCGGTTGTTCTCGCCGTTGGCGAGGTTGTGGCGATGGCCGTAGGACACGAGGTCGGCGAGCGTGAAGCCGTCGTGCGCAGCCACGAAGTTGACCGAGGCGCTCGGCGCGCGCGCCCCGTGGTGCAGCAGGTCGCTGGAGGCCGCGAGGCGGCGCGCGAATTCGCCACGGCCGATGCCGCGCGAGAGCCAGAACAGCCGCAGCCCGTCGCGGAAGCGGTCGTTCCATTCGGCCCAGGGACTGGGGAAGCGGCCGAGCTGGTAGCCCCCCGGTCCCGGCCCCCAGGGCTCCGCGATGAGCTTGCGGCCGGCCAGCACCGGATCCTGCAGCAGCGTGGCGAAGAAGCCGGCCTGCGGATCGAAGCCGGCACGGCCGCGGCCGAGGATGGGCGCGAGGTCGAAGCGGAAGCCGTCCACGCCCATCTCGGCGGCCCAGTAGCGCAGCGAGTCCAGCACCAGCTGCGCGACGCGCGGCTGGGAGACGTCGACCGTGTTGCCGCAGCCGCTGGCGTTCTCGTAGCGGCTGCGGTCGTCGGGCAGCAGCCGGTAGTAGCTGGCGTTGTCGAGCCCGCGCAAGGACAGCGTCGCGCCACGCTCGTCGCCCTCGGCGGTGTGGTTGTAGACCACGTCGATCAGCACCTCGAGGCCGGCGGCGTGCAGCGCCTCGACCATGGCACGGAACTCGTGACGCGTGGCGGTCGGGTCGTCGGGCGTGGTGGAGAAGCGCGGGTCGGGGCAGAAGAAGGCGAGGCTGTTGTAGCCCCAGTAGTTGGACAGCCCCAGGCCCTCCAGGCGCGGCTCGTTGAGGCGCAGGTGCACCGGCAACAGCGACAGCGTCGTCACGCCGAGCCGCAGCAGATGGGCGATCGCGGCCGGGTGCGCCAGCCCGGCGTAGGTGCCGCGCAGCGCCGGCGGCAGCGCCTCCAGCCGGCGCGTGAAGCCCTTGACGTGCAGCTCGTAGAGCACGCTGTCGGCGAGCGCGCGCCGCGGACCCGGGGCGGCCGGCGGCAGCGGCGCGGCGACGCGCGCCTTCAGCATGGCCTGCGCGTTGTCGCGCGTGTCGAGCGCGCGATCCCCCTCCGGATGGTCGAGCGTGGTGCCGTGATGCTCGTCCCCCCAGCGGAAGCGGCCGACGGTCTCGCGCGCGTAGGGATCGAGCAGCAGCTTGTGCGCGTTGAAGCGGTGGCCGGCCTCGGGCTCGTAGGGGCCGTGCGCGCGCAGCCCGTAGACGAGACCCGGGCCCGCGTCGGGCAGGAAGCCGTGCCAGATCCAGTCGCTGCGCGCGGGCAGCGGGTGGCGCGCGAGCTCCTCGCGGCCCTCGGCGTCGAACAGGCACAGCTCGATGCGCCGCGCGTGCGCCGAGAACACGGCGAAGTTCACGCCGCCGTCGCGTGCCGTGGCGCCGAGCGGATGCGGCAGGCCGGCTTCGAGCGCGCGCGCCATGGCTGGCGGCATCACGCCGGCTCGAACACCACGGTGGCCAGCGGCGGCAGCACGATGGCGATGGAGTGCTCGCGGCCGTGCACGGGGATCGCCTCGGCGGCGATCGGCGCCGGCCCGTTGCCGAGGTTGCCGCCGGCGTAGTGCACCGAGTCGGTGTTCAGGATCTCGCGCCAGGCACCGGGCCCGGGCACCCCCAGGCGCATCCCGTGGCGCGGCACCGGCGTGAAGTTGCAGGCCACCAGCACGCGGCCGCCGCGGCCGTCGTGGCGCAGCCAGGCCAGGGCGGAGTGCTCGCGGTCGTCGGAGCAGATCCACTCGAACCCCTCGCGCTCGCAGTCGCGCGCGTGCAGCGCAGGGCGCTCGCGGTAAAGCCGGTTCAGGTCGCGCACCAGCGCCTGCACGCCGCGGTGCTCCGGGTACTGCAGCAGGTGCCAGTCGAGCGAGCGGTCGTGATCCCACTCGGCGCTCTGGCCGAACTCGCCGCCCATGAACAGCAGCTTCTTGCCCGGGTGGGTCCACATGTAGCCGTAGAGCGCGCGCAGGTTGGCGAACTTGTGCCAGCGGTCGCCCGGCATCTTCTCGAGCAGCGAGCCCTTGCCGTGCACCACCTCGTCGTGCGAGAGCGGCAGCACGAAGTTCTCGTCGAAGGCGTAGATCAGGCTGAAGGTCAGCGTGTCGTGGT